>JACDJA010000106.1_pt1 | contig 116781 bp, 111 predicted proteins | sample 7449241 | NCBI WGS metagenome assembly JACDJA01 (sample SAMN14253289, study PRJNA609438) | sludge metagenome | isolation source: initial anaerobic sludge | collected 2018-12-20 | reverse complement strand
CGGAGGTCCGATCAGCTCGAATAGCACGGTGGAGCCGATAACCAGCGGCAGGATGAAGGCTATCTCCGGCATTCGGTTGGTTGCCACCAGAGCCAGGCCCATGGCGACCCCTGCCTGGGGTAACAGGCAGGCACCGTTACGCCAGCGCACCGTATGGCTGGAGCCGGCAAGAACGCCGCCGGTGTAGCCACCAAGAATTCTGCCAGAGGTGCGGGCAAGGACATAGACTGCTCCGAGAAGGCCAAGTGTCGAGAGTAACCCCCAGTCGAGGCCAAAACCGGCCAGAAAGAAAAACATGGCAAGGAAGGGTTCCACGATCCCCTCGATGGAGCGGAACGGCCGTACATGGTGGTGTGCCCGGTTTGCCACAGTAATACCCAACGTCATGCAGGTAAGCAGGTAGGACACATCCACTGCTCCGGCGATGCCGGCAGCCAGAAAAACAAACCCTGCCGATTCGAGCAGCATCGGTTCGCCCGGTTTCAGGCGGCCCGTCATCCACGCCATGGGCAGGCCCAGAAGTCCGCCGAGTATGATGGCGCCAAACACTTCGTAAAACCCGTATCCGATGGTTTTGAACAAGTGGGCGCCATCTCCCGAGAAAAGTTCGGCAAACACCAGCAGGATGCTGAACAGAATGGCGCCCCAGGCATCGTCGATGGCAACAACCTGTGCCACGACCCGGGTCAGCGGCCCCCGGGATGCGGTTTCTCTCATTACATCGAGGGTGGCAGCAGGGTCGGTTGCCGTTGAGATGGCCGCAAGCACCAGTGAAGCAGGCAAATTCTGCGTTACGAACCAGGTAGCGAGGAATATCAGCAGGGCCGTCACCAGGGTCACCGCCAGGCTTACGATAATGGCTTCCCGGCCCTGCCTGAGATCCCGCAAAGACATGCGTTCGCCAAGCAGGAAACCCACCATCGCCAGGGTAAGTTCGGTAACCAGGCCAAAATTGTCACTGACCCTGGCTGGAATCAGATCAAGAACTTCGGGGCCGGCCAGTGCGCCCACCAGCAACAGGAGGGTCACTCTGGGAACATGCATCCGCTGGCCCAGCGTATGGGCACCCAGAGCCAGCAACATGATGCCGCCAATCATCAGGAGATCCTGTGCGTGGGACATTGCCTACTCCTGCTGAAGCGGCACCAACTGCCCGTCACTCAGCCTGGCCAGATCCCCGGGCGAAAGCTCAATCTCCAGCCCCCGACGGCCAGCGCTCACAAAGAGGGTATCGAAGTTTTCTGCAGATGAATCAATGAAGGTTTTCAAACGGCTCTTCTGGCCCAGAGGGCTGACGCCTCCCAACACATAGCCGGTGCGGCGCTGGACTTCCTGCGGGTCGGCCATGCTTGCTTTCTTGCCGCCAGCCGCCCGGGCAATCCGCTTCAGGCTCAGCATTGCCGTAACGGGCAGCACACCCACCGCCAGGGATTTACCGTCCACGGATACAACCAGGGTTTTGAACACCCGTGCCGGGTCAACGCCCATTTTTTCGGCCGCTTCAGTGCCGTAACTTGTGCTGGCGGGATCGTGTTCGTATTCATGGATCCTGTAGGAAATACCGGCTTTACTGGCGGCATTGATACCGGGCGTCATAGGTGGCTCCTGAAACCGTTGATTGTTATACAGGCCGAGGGTTGATAGCAACGCCTGAGCCGGGCTGCAATACACTCTGGTGCATAATGATGGTTCCGGTGTACGCTTTGACGCGGACTCTGGCGGTTTTCAGCCAATGAACCGCACAGCGAGCATCCCGAAGATAGAATAATAACAGTCACCAATACCAAGGCGTACCCGATGAACCCAATAGCCCGTCGTGCACTGCACAGTTGCAAGGTTCCCAAGGATTTATCTGCCGTTACCTACCGCGATGCTGCCGGCGAAAGGCCGGGCGCGGTTGGTGTTGATACGCGCACCGTCGACACCATCTGGAAAAGCGTCGAGGCCTTATACCGCACCGGTGTCCATCCGGGTATACAGCTATCCGTGCGCCACAGGGGTGAACAGATACTGCACCGTGCGATCGGCCACGCCAGCGGAAACGGCCCTCATGAACCCGCCGGCACACCGAAAGTCGCCATGACCACGAACACACCTGTATGTTACTTCTCTGCCTCCAAGGCAGTCACAGCCTTGTTAATGCACATGCTGGTTGAGCAGGGGCTGGTGAACCTGATGGACCCCGTGTGCTATTACTGCCCGGAGTTTGCAAAAAACGGCAAGCGCACGATCACTGTGCACCAGATTCTGTCCCACAGGGGCGGTATCCCGGCCATTCCCAGGGAAACCCCCATCGATGTGCTGTGGAACAGGGACGAGATCTGGCGTTTGCTGTGTGAATCCAGGGCCATCGAGGTAGACGGTTCCAGGGTGGCTTATCACGCCATAACCGGTGGTTACGTATTGCAACGTGTGCTGGAAAAGGTCACCGGCGACAGCATCGAAAATTATCTCGACAAGCACCTGCGCCAGCCCATGGGGATGACATGGTTCACCTACGGCATTCAGCCGGAAAACCTGCATGAACTGGCCACCAACTACGCCACCGGGCCAACCCCGCGTTTCCCGGTGTCCTGGATTGTGAATCGTGCACTGGGTGGTGATATCTCCACGGTCGAATATGTCACCAACGACCCGCGCTTTCAGGAAGCCGTCATTCCGGCGGGCAATCTGTGCGGAACGGCGGAAGAAATGGGGCGTTTTTTCCAGATGATGCTCAATGGCGGTGTCTGGAACGGCAAGCGGATCTGCAGTGAAATAACCATTCGCCGCGCCATCCAGCAGTTCGGGTCCTTGCAGATTGATCGCACCATGATGATCCCCATGCGCTTCAGTGCCGGCATGATGCTGGGCGGTAACCCGGTGGGCTTGTGGGGCCAGAAAAGCCGCTATGCGTTCGGGCACGTGGGGCTGATCAACAAGCTATGCTGGGCGGATGCAGCCCGGGATATCTCGGTAAGCCTTCTGAATACCGGGTTCCCTATTGTCGGGCACCACATTCCGGCGCTGGGCAAATTCGTTTACACCATTGCCCGGCAGTTCCCCCTGCGCCCGGAAAATGAGCGCCCTGTGGTCGTCGTCTGAGGCGACCATTCACAGGGTGCCCAGCTGGCCCTCAAGAATGCCGTGCACGGATGACAGGATGTCACGGAAGTCGGTCAGCGTCTGGGTGCGTTGGATCACTTCCTCGCGGCTTTCGTCCAGCCGCTCCAGTTTCGGCACAACCCGCCGAATGCCCTCGGTAATCACCTCGTACGGGTAGTGGTGATCCTGAATGCTGAGTTTGTTTATTTCGGACACTTCCTGGCTGAAAATGCTGATGATGTCGTACAGCATGTCTTTATGCTGGATACTGGAGGCTTCCCAGTAAGCGTCGTCCAGCAACTCAAGCAGGGACAGGTATTCCCGAAGCGTATCGGCAACAGATGTCTGGCTCATAAAACGGTTCCGTTGGGGCAAATGAAACATCATGAAGAACTATAGCAGCGGATTCGCCAGGAATCTCCGGAAGTGAGGATTGCGGGTGCGGCAGTGTCTGATGATTAAATAGAAGTGAAACTCTATTCATTTTGTTGCGCTTTGTCGGACAGTCGTGCAAACTGCGCTCATATTAAGGAACAGTCGCAACTCAACGGATGAGCTACGCAATGTACAAGCCCCCAACGCCTCGCCATGAACACCCTGTAACCGCAAGACAGGTTCGGCTTGATCACCACGACAGCGTGCGCAGCCACGTGCACCAGCAGGTCATTACAGAGGTTGAGCGCCTGGAGCGGCGGATAGAAGTACTGCGCCTGGCCAACGCGCCCCACGTAGCCGTCATGATTTCAGCCTACGAACGTATGGTTGATCGCAAAAAAGGTTTTTTGCGCAACTGGGATCTGACAACTAGCCGATTTTAATGCTCTTGCCAACAACGACTTACATTCTCAGGCCAGTTTGCTTGGTCTGGTAGCTTTTGGTGGGACTTTCCAGATTCAGGCAGTACGCAGGATTGCTTATGGTCTGATCGGGGTTTGCGGGATCCATGATCTGTGGCGGCTCACCCCGTGATGTGAATAGCTCGATTAACTGGGTGGCGTAGTTCATCTCTATCTTGAGGCAATCCACGGTCGCTCCCGCAAAACTGAACTCGGGGCCCTCTTTGACACCTTGCTCGGTTCCGATGGCTGTGCCATCAATGTTGATGGAATCGGTGTTAAGCCCCTCATACTCTCTGACAAACGACATTTCTCGCTCGCCTTCAATAACTATGCTCCCCTCGCTGTGGAGTCTTGCGCCGTCATTGTAGCCGAAGGGCTGAAAGTCGCGGGGTCTGGACTCGGTTCCAAGGGTTGCGCTTGGTCTTGTTGTGCCTTCGGCAAAACTCCCTGATGCAACCCAGTTTATAATTCGAATTACTCTATTGGAGGAGCCTGGTGTATAGACCCACTTAACGATTGGGTAAATCCATTCATATTGGGATATTGGCAGGCCTTCTTCAGCCGCACCTTTATCGCTAAAGCGGATATACACACCATTGGTTTTATTATTGTATTCACCAGCCAGGCCATTATCGATGCGGGAACTGATGTACTGGCGACCGTCATTGAAGTTCCGAACGGAGTTTTCTCCGACCACACGGCGCATAAGGTCCAGAGGGTTTCGTACCGATTCCAGGGTTAACTCCGGATCTGTCGAGTATTTCAGCCCGAGAAAAGCTGATAATTGGGAGCGAATACCTGCTGCTGTTGCCTGAGCCTCAGCGTCGCTGCTATCCGCAGGCTCAACTGCTGCGAAGAGATCGTAGAACAGAGTGGTGTCTATTTCTTCAGTTAACGTGAAACTGGAAAAGCCCAGATCCACATTGGTGGCAGGATTGAACGCTGATGGCCCGGTATCTTCCATCCCGCACCCGCCAAGGCTCAGAAATGCGAATGAAATGGCAGCGAACAGGCAGGAGTGTCTCATTTCAGAAGGCCCTGAGGTGCGAAATCAGCCATAAACGGCTAAAGTGAATACCCGCGGGGCTTTGCGCCCCGGTCCGACTGCTGACAATAAATCATAAAACAGGCATCTGCCCTCGCGGAGATCACATTTTGCAGCAACGGTTTAAACCGGCTCCCGGCAAAGCGGTGCAATGGCTGCTTGTCGCGATATGCTTATTCACAGCTCTGGTGCCTGGCCTGTCGAGTGCGCAGGAGCCGTGCCGTGATGGCCAGATAGTCCTGGGAGCCAATACCGAAAGTGTTCGTGATTTTGGCGGCTGCATCTCCTACCTGGAGGATGCCGACCGGGCGTATCGGCTGCCAGATATTCTGGCCATGGAGCCGGAACGGTTCAGCCGGCAGGAAAGCGGTGTTCTGAACTTTGGATATACTGAATCCGCCTATTGGACCCGCTTTGATGTACGCACGGACGCCGGGCCGGCCAATACGGAGTGGATACTGGAACTGGCCCTGCCGCTGGTTGATGAGGTCAGGCTGTACCTGGTGCGTGATGGCGAGTTGATCGAACAGCGCAAGGCTGGCTACAAGGACAACTGGGCCGAGCGTGATCTGGCAGTGCCCAACCCCGCATTCAGGCTGAACCTGGAGCCCGGCAGCCTTACGTCGGTGTATCTGCGCATCATAAACACCAATACGTTTCGCCTGCCTGTGAGCCTGTGGGCTCCAGACAGTTATATCGAGAAAGTGTCAGTGGAAGAGCTGGTCCGGGGCGCATTGCTGGGCAGCCTGCTCGCCATACTGGCTTACAATCTGTTTGTTGCGGTCTCGGTTCGCGAACCCAGCAACATCTACTACGTGCTTTATCTGGTTTCGGCAGCGGTGTTTATCGCCACCGAACAGGTGCATGGTATCCAGCTGCTGGATAGCCGCCCGGCGTTGCTGAGCAAGGAATACCTGCATTTTCAGATCATCATGACCTGGTTCTGGGGTTTGCTGATGGCCCGCGCACTGCTTGAAACCCGTGAGCGCTCGCCAGACCTCGACCATGTTCTCAGAATGTGCATCTATTCGGTGCTTCTGACCTTTGCCTTGTCTTTGTTCGTGCCGTATCACATTGCCATGGAATGGATTGTTATCGGGTCGATCCTGCTCTGCCTGATCCTCATAGCCGTCAGTTATCTGTCCTGGCGTTATTACAATCCGGCAGCGCGTTCCTACTTTTTCGCCTGGGCCTTGGCGCTTATAGGTTTTTGCGTGTACGGGTTGACGGTTATGGGCTATCTGCCCCTCAATACCTTTACCCTGTACGCACCCCAGATCGGGCTGACTGCCCAGATTATCCTGTTTTCCTTCGCCCTGGCCGACAGGATCAAGCAGGTTCAGGGACAGGCGCTGAACTGGAGCCGGCGGGCGCTCTCCAACCTGCAGCGTTACCAGTCACTGTTTGATAATGCCATCGAAGGAGTTTTCCAGATGTCCGTCGAGCGCCGGTTTGTGACCGCCAACCCGGCCATGGCCCGCCTGATGGGGTTCAACACCAGCCAGGAATTGCTGGAGAGCAACCCGGATGTGCTCGAGGCCTGCATTGCGGATGAGCGGCTGCGGGACTTCGTGGTGCAGCAGCTCGAGGCACGGGGCACAGTAAAAGGCATAGAGGCCCGCTATCTGACCCGGGGAGGCGAAGAGCGCTGGGCGATTATTTCACTCCATACAGCCTACGATGCAGACGGCAATGCCACACACCTGGAGGGAACCTGCGTTGACTCCACGGAAAGCCACCGGCGCCAGCGCATTGAGCGGGAGCGGGAACAGGAGCGGCTGGAAAAAGAGCTGGCGCGCAATTCGGCCGAGGCCAAGAGCCAGTTCCTCGCCAACATGAGCCATGAAATCCGGACACCGCTGGCGGCCATTATCGGTTATGGCGAAACGCTTATGGATCCGGATCTTGATGATCAGGAAAAGCGCAGCAGCGCTGAAACGGTGGTTCGCAGCGGTCGTCATCTGCTGGAGCTGGTGAATGATATTCTTGATCACTCCAAAATTGATGCCAACAAGCTGGATGTGGATATTGTCCCGGTCAACCTGCCCGAGCTGCTGGATGAAATCCGCGCGTTTTTCGCCCCCCGGGCACGGGAAAAGGGGCTGGATTTCAGGATAGTCTGTGAGTATCCACTGCCGGAGATGATTCAGACAGACCCCACGCGGCTGCGGCAGATCATTATAAATTTATGTGGAAACGCGCTTAAATTTACCGAAAAAGGCTCGATCTCCCTGTCGATACGTTGTGATCGTGAGGCCGAAACCCTGATTGCCAGGGTGGTGGACACCGGCATTGGTATGAAGCCGGAACAGCTTGGCCGGCTGTTCGACCCCTTTGCCCAGGGCAGCGCCGCTATTTCCCGGCAGTATGGCGGCACCGGCCTGGGCCTGAGCATTTCCCGCCGGCTGGCGGAAATGCTGGGCGGCAGTATTCGCGCCAGCAGCACCTATGGCGAGGGCAGCGAGTTCGAGTTATCCATCCGCACCGGCTCCCTGGACCAGGTTCACTTTTTGCGGGATGCATCCGAGCTCAGCCAGCGCCGGCGGGCCATCCCGATGGTTGTGGCGCCCCGCCTCTCCGGTCGCATACTCTGCGCCGAGGACAACGATGTGAATCGCCGGCTGGTCTCGCTGCTGGTCGAACGCACGGGGGCGGAACTGGTGCACGTAAATAATGGTGCAGAAGCGCTGGAAATGGCAGTGCGTGAGCCCTTTGATCTGATACTGATGGATATCCAGATGCCGGTCATGAACGGTCGTGATGCGACGGCAGCCCTGCGTGAAGCAGGAGTAAATACACCGGTAGTTGCCTTGACCGCCAATGTCATGTCGGAAGACATTGCTGACTATCGGCTGGCAGGCTGTAATGAGCATCTGGCCAAGCCCATCGACAAGCAGCGTTTATACGAGGTTCTGGCCCGCTATCTGACGGTACAGCCGGGGCCTGCGGAAGAACCGGTCGGGCAGTACCGCGGCAAGGTTCTGGTTGCTGAGGATAACCGGGAAAACCGGCAGTTGGTGGAGCGGGTCCTGAGCCGCCTGGGTCTCGATGTTGTTACGGTTACCTCCGGTGACGAAGCCGTGCGCAAGGCCCTTTCAGATTCCGTGCAACTGGTGCTTATGGATCGGCATATGCCGGTCATGGACGGCGTTGAAGCAACCCGGCTGCTCCGGCAGGCCGGTTTCCGGCGTTCGATTATTGCGTTTACGGCAGGCGATCAGCGGGAAACAGACGCCTTGCGTGAGGCCGGTTGCGACGGGGTGCTGGACAAACCCATCGACGAGCGCCGCCTGCAATCCCTGTTGCGGCGGTTTCTGGGTTCCGGGCCAGCGGACGAAACCGGGGAAGATGAAGGAATCAGTCTGCTTGTTGATAAATTCCGGTCGGGACTGGGTAAGCGCCGGGAGAGAATGAGCCAGGCACTGGCTGACCGGGACCGGGATGTGCTGCAATCCGAAACCCATCAGATAAAGGGGACTGCGGGCGCAATGGGTTATCCTGCGATGACCCTTCAGGCGGGCGTTGTGGAAGCACTGGTAAAAGCGGAACATCCGCAATGGAGCCAGGTTCGCAAAGAATTGGCGATTCTGGATGAGATGATTGAACGTGGACTAACACAGAGTAAAACAGGACAAGGCTATGAGTGAGCGCCAGGAAAACCGTGAACAACAGTCGATGAGTATGATGTACGGCACCTACGCCGATATCCTGTTCGTGCTGTTTCCGTTTCTGGTTATTGGCATGCAGAGCCTGTGGGATGGTCGTCTATACGAAACCCTGATGCGCGCGGACCTGAGTATAGCCGCTGCTATTCTTGCCGGGCTGGCGATCGGCAAATTTGTGCTTGGGCTGGTCACCAACCGGGACCTTGGCCGTTACAAGGAGCGTATTGTATTCTTTATTGCAATGACACTGTTTGTGGTATTGGGGCCGGCGATTATCCTTATGCTGAGCATTATGGGGGGCGCGGAGGTGCCGGGGTTTGTCGCCTTTGTGCAGCCGGTTCTGCTGATTATTGCGATTTCTCTCTACTCTTCGGCCGTCAGCATCAGCAACATTCTGACCCGGAGTGATAGCGGGCAGAACAGTGCGGTAGTGGCGGAAGGCCAGTCTGCAAGCACTGCCGGCACCCCACAAACCGGCCCTGCGCCGCTTGATCTTCCCCGCCATAGCGGCACCGACACATGGTAATTGCGGCCCTGCAAGCAACAGGGGTGGCCGCAGGCCCCGGCGAAAACAGGAGATATAGATGACTGAATTGACGGTACTGGTTGTGGAAGACGAGCCTGTCATGCGCGAGCGTCTGGTAACCATGCTCTACCATGCCGGAGCTACAGCTGTGACCGAGTGCGAAAATGCAGCGTCTGCCCGTAAGGCGTTTGATACCGGCAAATTCCATATTGTGTTGCTGGATCTTGGCTTACCGGATGGCGATGGCCATGAATTGATGAAGGTTTTCAAAACAGCCCGGCCTGCCCAGCATATAGTGCTGGTTACGGCCGATGACTCCATTGACAGTATCCAGCGGGCAATAAGTGCGGGAGCGAACGGCTATGTGGTTAAGCCCTATTCCCGGGAAAAGATTCAGGATGTGGTCAGTAACTACATGGTGGTGCACAATGACGAGGCCAGTCCGGCAAACGGTCTGAACCGGCGCCACTGACCGGTTCAGACGTCTTTCACATGCTGACTTCAGCCCATTCGAATAGCGGCCTCCGTTTCGCGGGTCACGCCACCTGGCGAGCGATCCAGGAATTATGGCGGGTGGCCAGAGCCCGGACATAGCGGGCTTCGGCGCTGCCCAGGTTGGCCAGCACACCGTTGAAGATCCAGCCCCGCTCGTAAAGGCCAAGCACCCTCTGTTCGTCATCCAGGTTGACCCGCTGGTTCAGTTTTTTGCAGATGGCATCCAGCAGCGGCAGTTTTTCCGGGCGACGGATGGCTCCTGGCCGGTTATTCACAGGCTGGTTGGCGGCACGGGTTGCATGTTGTTTTCTCATAGTGATCTCCTTGTTGTTTTGCGACAGCAAAAACAAAACCCCGGAGCCAGGAGCAACCGGGGTTTGTCGGAGACGCTGACCCGGTCGCTGCAAAGGCTCCCGGGAATTGACCGAAAGCCGTTAGATAGCCTTTACCAAAGCACGCACGCAGTGCCCGATACGGCAGTCTGCTGCGGCGTTCATCATAAGCTGTGGAATCATCAGGATCCTGTTCGGCTAATTAACGTGAATTTGAACTGTCAGTGTATCTGTTAGGCAGGTGTTTGCAATAGCCCGGTGGCTTCGGCAAACGCGTACAGACCGCGGCGGTGAGAAATATCATAATTTGCAGTGTCACGTGTTTTTACGTTGTGCAATCCAGGGTAGCTGTCAGCCAGCCGCCCTGTGGATCTCTCCTTTCAACGCAGCCTTTATGGCTGCGTTTTTTTCAGTAGTGGAAAGTCCGTAGCCACTAACTCGTACAGATATTTCCTGTGGTTCTGGGCGATAATTTGAACACTAAATAACCACGCATACTGAAAAATACCCAGAGGTTGAAACCCAAGAAAATGTCCGAGGAATCCGGATCTGCCCGCAATAAGTTCCGTTCTCTTTTTGTTATAGAAATTATTCTTTTAGCCGCCCTGGCTGTCTATATGCTGATGGCAAAGGGACAGGTTGTTGGTGATGACCTTGTGTTCACCGTTGCCGGTGCCGGCTTGATGGCGCTGCTTACCTACTGGACGCTGTACACTCTGAGAGGTGGTCTGGAAATGATTGTTGTCAGGACGCGCGGCCTCAGGCACTGACGTATTCCCAGGTTTTTTGCAGGATCAGCGCATCGTTTGCGGCCCGGTGAACGGGCAGGCCAAGGCTGTCAATAACCTGCTGCCGTGCAGATGGCCAGAGCTCTACCTGCCGGGGGTCCAGTAGCACAGACACAGACTCCAGTTGAAATCCGGGCTCCACACCGGCAGCCCGGAACAGCCTGTACAGCCAGAAACTGTCAAAAGTCCAGGCATCACAGAACACCTGCCCGGTCAATAGCCGGTTGAGCGCATAAGCCACCGTTGTTACCGTTTCGCCTTCCACGGCAAGCCTCGCCCGCGAAATGCCGTGAATCCGTTCGGCGCTCTCCGACCAGTCCTGCCAGAGCTCGTGGGGCGTAATCAGCCAGCTGTGCAGCGAGCAGTCGGGCATGCAGACGCCTACCTCAATGGGGTAGCTTGCAATCAGATCCAGGCTTGATGCCTCGAAATCGATAAATGCCGGGGGCAGTCTGGTGGTCATTTTCCGCCTGGTTTTCGGTTTGTTTTGGGGGCAGTTTACCCGCCCATCTGCACGGACGCGAACCCAACCCGCATTTGCGCTGTTACAATACGCTGATTCTGTTACCCGGTCTTTACAGAACCTTTGATGCCTTTTCAGGAGCCTGCATGACTGACACCGTGGTTGTAATCTATTCCGGAGGTATGGATTCTTTTACACTGCTTCACCGTGCCCGTGCGCAGGGCTTGCGGGTTCATGCGTTATCCTTCAACTATGGCCAGCGTCATGTGCGTGAGCTGGACGTTGCCCGCTCCGTTTGCGCCGCTCTGGATATCCCCCACAAGGTTATTGATATCCGCGCCATGAGTGAGGTTATGTCGGGATCAGCGCTGACCACCGGTGGCGACATACCCGAGGGCCATTACGAAGAAGAAAACATGAAGGCAACGGTGGTGCCCAACCGCAATATGATTTTGCTGGCGCTGGCAACGGGCTATGCCGTAACCGTCGGTGCCGGTGCTGTGTGGTATGGGGCTCATGGTGGCGATCACGCCATTTACCCGGATTGCCGACCGGAGTTTGTGGAAAAAATGGATGCCGTGTGCCGGGTAGCCAACTATGAACCTGTAGGTATAGAGGCACCATTCATGCACATGAACAAGGGCGAGATTCTGGCGGAGGGCCTGAAACTGGGGCTGGATTACGCGGATACCTGGACCTGCTACAACGGTCGTGAAAAGGCGTGTGGGCTTTGTGGTTCCTGCGTAGAACGGCTGGAAGCCTTTGCGGAAAACGGCCTGGCCGATCCGCTGGCCTACGAGGCAGGGCGCTGATGTACCGGGTCAAGGAAGCTTTTTATACGCTGCAGGGTGAGGGTGCGCAAGCAGGCCGCGCAGCAGTGTTCTGCCGTTTCAGTAAATGCAATCTGTGGACCGGTCGGGAGAAAGACCGTGCAGATGCGGTCTGTAATTTTTGTGATACCGACTTCGTGGGTACCGATGGCCAGAATGGCGGCGTTTTTCAAACCGCAGAAGCGCTGGCAGCCCACATTCGCAGCTTGTGGCCGGATGCACCGGGAGTGCCTTACGTGGTGTGTACCGGCGGAGAGCCATTGTTGCAGCTGGACGAAGCGTTGATTGAGGCCTTTCACCAGTCGGGCTTTGAAGTGGGGGTGGAAACCAACGGCACGCTCCCTGCGCCGGCGGGTATCGACTGGCTGTGTGTAAGCCCCAAGGCCGACGCCCCGGTGGTGATTGAAAGCTGCGATGAATTGAAGCTGGTGTATCCCCAGGCCAAGGCCATGCCGGAAAGGTTCACGCACATAAACGCCCGGCATTTTTTCCTGTCGCCCATGGCCTCCCCGTCCGCTCCGGATGGTGGTGCCGACCCTGTCAAACAGAGCAATACCCGCAAGGCAACGGAGTACTGCCTGGCTAATCCCCGTTGGCGACTGACCCTGCAGATGCACAAAATTATCGGCATCGACTGATTACGCCGGAGCCAGTGTGCGGGAACGCACACCCCCCTCGGGTGATTGCTGTTCCGTACTCCTGCTTCTGTATTGGCTCGGGCTGAGCCCCGTCCAGCGCTTGAACGCCCGGGTAAAGTTTGCAGCGTCTGCATAGCCCAGAACGTCTGCAATCTGGTTCAGGTTCATGCGTGTTCCGGTCAGCAGTTCCCGGGCCCGTTCCAGCCGAACCTGATCAACAAGATTCTGAAAGCTGGCGTTTTCTTCCTGCAGCCGCCGCTTCAGCGTGCGTTCGGAAACAAACAGGGTAGCGGCTACCCGCGCCAGTTTGGGGGGGAATGGGTAACTGGTTTCAATCACCCGTCTGACCCGGCAGTCAAAACCGGCATCTTCGGTGAGTTGCCTCAGGGCATCTTCGCACTGGGCGCGGGACGATTCCGCAAGCTGATCGTCGCTGAAGCGGGTAGGCGCTGACAGCCCGTTGGCCGGGATAACCAGCGCATCCTCCGGAGCGTCGTAATCAACGGGAGCCGGAATGTGCGGGCGGAATCGCTGGAAACTGGAAGGCTCCGGGCCTTTTCTGAGAATTCGCATTCCCTCGATTGCAGCACCGGTCAACTGTTTGCCCATGAAGGCACAGCCGAACAGCATGGCGTCCATAACGAATCTCTGCAAAGGCCCCGGGTCGTCATCACAACGAATGGTGTAGTACATCGAATCGCCGCGTTGCTGGCAACTCACGCTCAAATGCGGGGCCCGCAGGGTAAGGTAACGGGTCATCAGTTCCAGGGCATCCCGCAGCGTGCGGCTGCTCATTACAGCAATGCCCAGCGACCCGTGCAGGGGCAGCGTGAGATCGCTGGCGAGCATAATGCCGAGGCCGGGCTCGCCGCTCTCGATCATGGCACGGGTTACAAACTCGCTGGCTTGCGCCTGGCTCACCCGGACATCGGCGGATTTCAGCCGAACCGGGTCCAGGCCGACCCGCATGAGCAGGTCACGCTCGTCCAGGCCGAGAGTACGCAGGCGCTCTGCCAGTAAATGCAGGTAGATAGCGGGCATACCCAGATCCTGTGAAGATGAGGCAGAAACACGCATGGGAATCCTTGTTGTAAGCTGTTTTATTGTCGGTATGTTCAGGTGCTTTCAGTGATTATGACCTTTGCAGCACCCCGCCCCCATGACTTCAGTGACGCGTCAATGGGCAGAAAAGGCCAATTGGTGGGTATCCGGTGGAAGTTTTCTGTTGTTGGGCGGCTTACAGGCGGATGTCGGTGATCACCGGGTTGTGATCAGAGGAGCGCCAGGGTGTTGCAGGTGTGCCGGAGAACCCGTGTCTGTAGTCCTGAACCGGTGGCTCATCGGTGTTAATGAGCCAGGTGCTGGCATTGAGAATCCGGGGCTTGAGCGCAGAGGACGCAAGCGCATAATCCAGCGATCCTTTTTCGCCCTTGTATCGGTAAGTGTAATGTTCGCACTGTTGGGCCGTGCAGGGATGAAAGTGGTGCACCATGCTGGTAAAGCCTTCGCGCTGCAGAACCTGCAGCGGAGCTTCCCGGAAATAACTGTTGAGATCCCCGGTGATTAATGTGCCGGCAAGGTCGTTGGTCTCAGGCAGCCCTCCGATCCAATGCGCCAGGGCCTGGGCCGCGACTGCCCGGCGCCTGGCGTAGCAGCCCTGGCCATCATTCCTGTCGCGGTTTTCTCCGCTGGCGCCCCGGCAGGATTTTGATTTCAGGTGCGGCACCACTACGCGAAGCGCAAGGCGTTGGCCTTTTGGCCGGAATGTCTGTGCCAGCGGAGGGCGGCCCTGCCGGCTGAATACACCGGTGTCAAGGCGGCCCGGTTGTCCTTCAGCGGTAACACGATCGCTGCGGTACAGTAAACCGGTGCGTATCTCGTCATGGCCGTCGGCGCCCGGAGTTGCCACAAAAGCCCATTCGCTGCCGAGTGCGCGGGCCAGTTGCGCTATGGCACTGTGCCTGCCGTAGCCGTCGTTCTCAAGTTCCGTGATTGCCAGAATGTCTGGATCCGGCTGCTGCAGGGCGTTCACCAGCCGCCGTTGCTGTAAGCCAAAGGCCCGGCCTGTAGCAGCCCCTCGTGCTGTAGGAAACCCTCCGCCCTCACCATCACCGTTAAAAAAGTTCTCCAGGTTGAGCGTCATTATGCGGATATGAGGGTCTTCGGGCCGCTCTGGAGGGGCAGGCCGGGTATTTACAGGCTCGAAAACCGGTGGTTTTTCTGGCTGCAGGCGCCAGGCTCCGAACCGGTAATCCAGAATGCCGGTAATGTCCCGCACTGTATCACCGCTGCGAACCGTATTGCTGCGCGTCAGACCGCCCGGGGGCCAGGGAATCGGGTCCGGCTGGCGAACGCCGCGTCCGTCGTCCAGTAGTATTCGCTGATGCTGGTTACGGGCGGCTATTCCTGCGGCCCGGGGTCCGGGCTCAATGTATTCGGTAGGTACCACCTGGTCGCCTGTTGCCAATGTGAGTTCGCCGTAACGTGCCAGGTTCCAGGTGTCGATAACTGTTAAGGGCAGGGTTGTGGCAACTCGCATGTTTTCCAGGGATTCGAACATGTCGGGCCGCAGCGATGCCAGAGCCCGGGCTTGCGGCAGAGAGGCGGAACCGCAGGCTACGACGGTGCGGATGTTGGCCAGTTCGGTCAGGCCGTGAAATTCCTTGACGGTGCCGGTCACCCGCAGGCGATCACCCACTGTACCTGTCTGCTTGCGGGTATAAACAAAGAGAGCTTCAGAGGTTGCCGGGTTGTTGTCGGTTTCGCCATCCGCCTGTTGCAGGTAAAAGCCCGAGAAACCGCCGTCCGGGCGGGCGTCCAGGGTGAGAATGCCTTCAACCGTAACGGTATGGCCTGCCAGAGGTGAGGTGTCGCCCTGTCCCTGAATATCAGAGATGGCTGTTGCCGGCTTGCCACAGGCGCCGGATGCCAGCGTTTGAGAGGCGGGTAGCAGCAACAGGGCAAACGTGAGGGTGCAAAAGCACCGGAGGCTCGGGTTCACATTGATGCGTGACGCTTATCTGAGGCCCGCGACAGCTTTCAGGGCGCGTTCCCGTTTGCTGCCAAAACCGAGCTGATCCGGGTTGGTCAGTTCCAGTTGCTGGATTAACGGATCGGGGTGCTGGTTATCCAGGGTTATTCCCAGCTGCGACAATACGTAGGGCGCCAGGGCGGCCCGGGTAGCAACCTCCAGGCGGCCATTGTCCATGCCATAATCCAGCTCGATGATTTTTTGCTGGGCTTCGGTCAGGCGATGGTCCGGGGAAATTGTCATGACCACCTTGCGATTCCAGTCATCGTCCTGCTGGATTGTGTGCTTGGATTTCTGTCGCAGGGCGGCGGGAGCCGAATGAAAACGGCTGAGGGCAAAGTCCCGGAACTCCCGGTTGGAATCACACCAGGCGCGCAGATGCCAGCTATTGCCAGTGCAGACCAGCGTATGGGGTTCAAGAATCCCCTCCACCGCTTCCGGGCGGCTCAGGGATGAGTAGCTTGCCCTGAGCTGGCGGCCATAGCGCGTTGCGGCCACAACGGCTCGCATGGTCTCAGGTGCAATAGCGCGACTGGGGCCGAGTACAACGGTGCTGTCCGGCAGGCCGATATTCAGGGTTTCAAAGGTGTTGTCCAGACCCTGCTGCCGCGCAATGAGATCCTGGTACTCGCTCACATGTCCCCGGGTTACAACAGGCCGGTAGCGGGCCGCGGGCACATAACCCTTGAGGTGGCGATCATAAACAAGGTTGCCCGGGGCAAGTTCGCGCAGGTAGGTGTTTATATCCTTGGATGCCTGCTGCCGGCCAATACCAAAACTGTGGCAAATGTGGTTTGTCGTCAGGCGACCTTCCCACAGTGCGATGGTTTCAATGAGTCGGTAGCGAAGCAGCAAATCCCATCGGATGGGCCAGTCCGTTTTTTTCATAACCAGGCGCTCACGGGTTTAATGAATAATTGCCATTAATGTTACCTAACTATGCCACGACGGGTCTGTTACGACACATTAATGTGAAATAGTGTGAAATGGCGCCAGAATCACATCTGACTTTTTCAATTGCTGTGCAAAACTGCGGGAATTGCTTAGTGGTCAAGCCCTGGAAGGGCTGGTGTAATATCTTGCCATTAATGTCCGGATCTTGCAGCTGATCAGGTTTTCAGCCCCTGGAATCCGTATCGCGAAGCCCGGAGTGCCTGTAATGACCCGAATGGTCACTTCTTTGTCTGCTCTTCTCCTGAGCATCATCCTGCTGGTTGGCGGAAATGCCTCCCTGATGACCTTGCTGGGTATTCGCCTGAGTATCGAATCGGTTCCGCCCAACATCATCGGCTGGGTACTGGTGTGCTATTCCGTTGGTTTTGTCCTGGGCACGCTTTACGTACACCATATCATCGAACGTGTCGGGCATATCCGGGCATTTGCCGTTTTCGCCGCATTCGCGGCGGTTACATCATTGTTGTACCCAATGGCTGTCTCGATGGTGTTCTGGGCATTTTTGCGGGTGCTCTCGGGCTTCAGTATGGCCGGTGTTTTAGTGGTCATCGAGAGCTGGTTCTCCAGCCGGGCCAGCAACAGCAATCGCGGCGCCCTGTTCGCAGTCTATCAGATCGTATTTTATCTTTCCGCCGCAGGTGGCCAGCTTGTTGTTAACCTGGGCGACCCGGTAAGCTTCATGCCCTTTTCCCTGGCGGCCATTCTGCTGACTCTGGCGCTGGTGCCCCTGTCCCTGACACGCATGGAAGCACCCTTGATAGAGCAGGTTCAGCGAATCTCCATTTTTACACTTGCCCGCGAGTCTTTCACGGGTGTTTCCGGCGCCCTGATCTGTGGTGTGCTGATTGGCAGCTTTTATGCCCTGGGACCGGTCTATGCAACTCTGGTGGGGCTGGATGTTGCAGGCACTTCAACGTTCATGGCAAGCGCCATTGTTGCAGCCATGCTGATGGCCTGGCCTTTGGGGCGTTTATGCGACCGTTTTGACCGCCGCCGGGTTATGTTCTGGGTGGCTTTTTTTGCGTCTCTTACCGCGATTGCCGTCAGCTTTACCGGCGCCGCAAACCCGCAACTGCTCATGCTTCTGGTGGGTGTGTTCACCGGCCTCTCGGCCATGGTCTATCCCATTTCTGTGGCAATAACCAACGACCGTATGGAAAGTACCCGTATTGTTGCCGCCAGTGCCACCCTGTTGCTCAGCTATGGCGTTGGCAGTGTGATCGGCCCCATCGTGATGGCCGAACTGATCGGTTTGATGGGCCCCAGGGGGCTCTTCATGGGCAGCGCCGGGTTCCTGCTGGTTCTTGCGGTCGTTACCTCTCTGCGGATAACTTACACAGACGATGTCGCGGTAGAGGACCAGGAGCACTATGTGCCTGCAATGCCAGAGACCTCCGCTGTGCTGACGGAACTGGATCCGCGGAATACCGAGTTTCACGAGTCCACCGTGGCTACGGAAATGGATGAGGAGTTCCGGAGCCAGGCCAGCTGACCCGCTTTCCGACATGCCACTATCGGTTTCTCGAAACAGTTTTCAATCAGTATCTGTTTTTATATCAATGGTTAGCTTACTATTGGTAGCTTTCCCGTAATGTAAGCCTTTCGGTCGGTACTGTGTGACTCGCGAAGCGCGATTCCGGCCCCGGAACGGAGTATTAACCATGAAAGATCAGTTTCCCTTTGCTGTCGCCCGGGTAACCCGTCGCTGGCGCAAACTCTTGGACGAACGCCTGAAAGACCTGGGTGTTACCCAGGCCCGCTGGACCACCATGGTGTACCTGCAGCAAGGCGGCGAAGGCCTGACCCAGCGCGAACTGGCCAGTCTTATGGCCATTGAAAACCCCACGCTCGTGCGCCTGCTGGACAGCCTGGAGCAACAGGGATTGATCGAGCGCCGGGCCTGCCCGAACGATCGTCGGGCCCGTCGCCTGCACCTTACCGAGCCGGGCCGTGAGTTCATGGAAGTGCTGACTGCCCGTGCCGATGCTTTATGCGAAGAAATGCTTGCCGGTGTGGACAGCGACGATATTGAAGTCGCACTGAGGGTGTTCCATAAAATAATGGATAATGCTGAAAAGCAGAAATAAACACTTGCGCGATAACTCTGTTGCAGGACTGACTGCCCGTTATGGCTCCGGCTGGCGCTGGTTGGCTGTTTTAACGGTAATGATGGGAACCATCGCTACGGTGTTGAGTGCCACTGTGGTGAACGTTGCGCTGCACGAAATCATGGTGGAATTCAATATCCGCCAGGGCATGGTGCACTGGCTGGCAACCGGGTTTATTGCCGCCATGACCACAACCATGCTGGCTTCTTCCTGGCTGCTTGATCATTTCGGAGTGCGCAAGACCCTGGCGTTTGCCATGGCGGTGTTTACGCTGATCTCGGTAGCTGGAGGGTTTGCCAGCTCGCCGGAACAACTGATTGCCGCCCGCATCGGCCAGGGTGCCATGGCCGGCCTGATGCAGCCCATGGGCATGTACCTGGTGTTCCGCATATTCCCCCGTGATCGACGGGGCCAGGCCATGGGTATCTACGGTATGGGGGTTGTACTGGCACCAGCGCTCGGGCCTGTGCTCGGTGGTTTTCTGGTGGATCAGCTGGACTGGCGTTTCGTAATGTTTGCGCCAGCCCCGGTCACACTGGTCGGCGTCTTTATGGCACTGCGTTTTCTGCCCACGCCTGCCTCCCAGCCGCCGCCCTATCGATTTGACCTGCCCGGGCTGGTGCTGCTTGGCGCCACCATCGGGATTGCCCTCGACGCCCTGAACCGCCTGCAGGATCTGGATGGCCAGGAAACCGGTTTTGCCATCGAAGGGCTGGTGGCACTGGCGCTTCTGGTAATGTTTGTGCTTCGCGAAAAGCGCACAAAACACCCTCTGGTTAACGTCAACCTGCTGCGCACGCCCAGCTTCCTGTACGCCAATCTGGGCGCCATGGCGCTGGGGCTGGCGCTGTTTGGATCCACCTACCTGATCCCTTTATATGTTCAAACGGCCCTGGGCTATACAGCCACCCAGGCAGGCCTGTTGATGCTGCCGGCAGGCATCGTGTTGGGCATGACCTTCCCGCTGGCCGGAAAGCTGGCCGACCGGGGTGGCGACGCCCGCAAACTGGTTATTTTCGGCATGGCGATGTTTGCCTCGTCTGCCATCCTGTTTGCGTTGTCGGACCTCACCCTGGCTTTCGGCTGGCTTGCGCTATGGACTGTGTTTGGCCGGATAGGTATCGGATTCATGTTGCCGTCGCTGTCCATAGGCGCGCTGAACCCGCTCAAACCCGAAGAACTTGGAGCCGGCTCCAGTACCATCAATTTTACCCGGCAACTGGGCGGTGCTTTCGGGGTGAATATCGTGGCACTGACCATTGAATTCGGCGAGCACAGTGGCGGCGTACCCACAATCAATGCCTTCCATACGGCCTGGTGGCTGGTTGCTGTGTTTGTTGCCATGGCCGTTATACCTGTCTGGCGCATGCGGGCGTAGCGGTTTGCCATGCCCGGCGTAATTAACTAGTATTGGCTCAACTCTTCAGGGGAGTAGCCTTCGCATCCGGTGTCCGGAGCGAACGTTAGTCAACATACTTGGGGCCCAATCCCCATGGCTACCGTGTTTCACCCGGTTTCGGTGAAATTGGCAAGACCTGAGGCAGTGCCACCTCCAAGGGCGGAAGGTGCGCTGTCTCATGTCTGATTGTCCGCCCCGGAAGATTTCATGGACGCGTTTCTCACTTCAACAGCAGCCGTTGCCATTGCCGAAATCGGCGACAAAACCCAGTTGCTCTCGCTTTTCCTCGTTGCCCGGTATTCCCGGCGTTTGGCCATTATTGCAGGCATTCTGGTCGCAACCATTCTCAACCATACGCTCTCGGCCTGGCTGGGAGCCTGGCTAGCCGAATGGATTCCCGAAACCTGGTTGCCATGGGCTCTGGCCGTGAGTTTTGTGCTGATCGCATTGTGGTTGCTGATTCCCGACCAAGATGACAGCGAAGATTCCCGATTTCTCGGTATGGGCGCCTTTATGGCTACTGTTGTCATGTTTTTTCTGGCGGAAATAGGTGATAAAACCCAGGTCGCGACCGTTGTACTGGCCGCCCGCTTTAGTGAGACAATCTGGGTTATCATTGGTACAACTGTCGGGATGCTGCTGGCCAATGTACCGGTTATCATGGCGGGGCACTGGTTGATGGAGCGGTTGCCACTGGCGAGCGCCCGTATATGTGCAAGTATGATATTTGCTGCAATGGCGGTCGTTACGCTCTCGTCGGTGTTCTGGAACTTCTGACTGGAACCCCTGGAGAGTTCTGCTGTCACTGCACGCTCAGGAGCAGTTTTTCTGGAATGGGACCTATGGGATTTGAAAAGTGTTCAGCGCTGGTACTTCTGCTGGCTGGTGCTCTGGTTTTGCAGCCTGTCCATGCCGAAGAGCAGGATAACACACGGCAGGAACCTGCCTCCGAACAGGCAGTTGATCGCAGCCCGCGGGTGCCGACCTTCGAAGTGAAGGGGGATCTGGCGGGGCGGCTGGATGTCTTCGTTACCCGCTATGAAGATACCTTTGCTGAAGTAGGTAACCAGCTTGCGCTGGGCTATCTGGAACTGGTGAAAGCCAACCCGGGTGTGGACCCCTGGCTGCCCGGCGAAGGCACCACAATTACACTGCCGCGGCAGTACGTGATGCCGGAGGCGCGCCGGGAGGGGATTGTTATTAACCTGGCCGAATACCGGCTTTACTATTTCACTGACGAGGGTGTTCAGGTTTACCCCGTTGGTGTTGGCACGGCTGAAAACCCTTCCCCGCTGGCAAATGCAGAAGTCACCATGCCTCTGGAATCGCCGGCATGGTATCCCCCTGCCAGCATTCGTGCAGAGTACGAGGCTTCCGGCGATTATCTCCCGCGCATGATTCCCCCGGGGCCTGATAACCCGCTGGGCAGCCATGCCCTGATGCTGAGCGAGAAGGGGTACCTCATTCACGGCACCAACAAGAAATTTGGTGTGGGCATGGGCGTCAGCCACGGCTGCTTTCGCATGTATAACGAGGATATCTCCCGTTTTGTCTATCAGGTGAGCAAGGGCACACCGGTTCAGATCGTGCATGATCCGGTAAAGCTGGGCATGTCCGGTGGTGAGGTCTGGCTGGAAGTGCATCGCCCCCACGAGGAATACTCCCGGCAGGACAGGGACAGGCTGTGGCAGGAAGTCACCCGGGAAGTCGAAGCCTTCCGCCAGAAACACCCGGGTGTTGAGCTCCAGCGCAGGGCGATAGAGCTGGCGGTAGAGCAGGCTGACGGCATTCCGGCCATGGTTGGTGAGCAGGTTTCGCGCCTGGCCTCGGACAAAACCTCAAAAGACGAGCAGCGCCCTGCACCGGAAAAGCCCGAGCAGAAGCTGTATTTCTGATCCCGCCGGCGCCGCGGGCTTTCCCCATAAATAAAAGCGTATAAAAATCAGGAGAGACCATGAGTCGCACCACACTGATCACCGGCGCCAGTTCGGGCCTTGGTGAGGGCATGGCCCGCGAGTTTGCCGCAAGGGGTGACAATCTTGCCCTGTGCGCCCGCCGCACCGACCGGTTGCAGGCATTGCGGGAGGAACTGGCCGCCAGGCACCCGGAAATAACCATCAGCATTCGTGCCCTGGACGTAAACAACCACGATCAGGTTTTTGAGGTTTTCCGCGCTTTTCAGCAAGAGTTCGGCAGTCTTGACCGCATTATTGTTAATGCCGGAATCGGCAAGGGCCAGCCCCTGGGTACGGGCAGGTTCAACGCCAACCGCCAAACCGCAGAAACCAACTTTGTGGCGGCTCTGGCGCAGATGGAAGCGGGCATGGAGATCTTCCGCAAGCAGAACCGGGGGCACCTGGTTACCGTGTCGTCGGTAACCGCTGTTCGGGGCATGCCGGGTAATGTAAACACATACGCTGCAACCAAGGTGGGCCTTGCGGCACTTTCCGAAGGACTGCGTGTCGAACTTGCCAAGGCGAAATCGCCCATCAAGGTAACAACGCTTTACCCGGGTTATATTCGCACGGAAATAAACGAGAAAGTGAAGAACACACCGTTTATTGTGGATGCGGATACAGGCTGCAAGGCCATGGTAAAAGCCATTGAGTCGGGCAAACGTGAGAGTTTTGTGCCAAGGTGGCCCTGGACACCTATCGGTTTTGTGTTGCGGCGGTTGCCGGTATCGGTGCTTGCCAGACTGTTCTGAACTCTCTTTCGGATCCGGGGAGGCGGTATGCAGTGCGATCGACCCATAAGATCAGAACGCCATAACCGGCTCGGAATGTGGGCCATGGTTTTTGCAGTAGGCATTTTGCTCGGCCTTGTATCCCTGGCCCATCAGGTGCTGGCGCAACAGCAAAACTCCGGAACGGCGCTGGTGCTGACGGTAGAGGGTGCGATTGGCCCGGCTACCATGGATTACCTGGTTCGCGGCATTCGCCGGGCGGAGTCTGGAGGTGCGGAACTGGTGGTGCTGGAAATGGACACCCCCGGGGGCCTTATGGATTCCATGCGGGAAATTATCAAAACCATTCTCGGCTCCGACGTGCCAGTGGTGACGTACGTTTCCCCCCAGGGTGCCCGGGCGGCCAGCGCCGGTACCTATATTCTTTATGGCAGCCATGTTGCGGCAATGGCGCCGGCAACCAATCTGGGTTCGGCAACACCGGTTCAGATGGGTGGCTTGCCAGGCAGCCCGGAGCCTGCAGAAGAGCCCGATGAAGACAGCGCTGGTGACGACTCAAAAACAGCCGACAAGGAAAACACCGGCGCAGATGACAAGCGCCGTGGCGCAACGGCCATGGAGCGTAAGGTTCTGGAAGACGCCGTAAGCTACATACGGGGGCTGGCGGAGCGCCACGGTCGCAACGCTGACTGGGCTGAGGAGGCTGTGCGCGAAGCCGTCAACCTTGGGGCCAGTGAGGCCCTTGAACGAAACGTTATCGATGTTATTGCGGCAGATCTGCCCGGCCTTATGCGCCAGCTTGATGGCCAGAGTGTGCGTATGGCGACCGGTGACAGAACCCTGCAGACCGCCGGGCTGACGATTGTGCGGATGCAACCGGACTGGCGCACGCGCCTGCTCTCGGTCATAACCAACCCCAATGTTGCCTATTTCCTGATGATTATCGGGTTCTACGGCATTATTTTCGAGCTGGCGAACCCGGGTGCCGTGGTACCGGGCGTTGTGGGCGCTATCTGCCTGATCCTGGCCATGTTTGCGTTTCAGGTGCTGTCGGTAAACTATGCGGGGCTGGCGCTGGTTCTCTTGGGGCTGGCGTTTATTGTCGGCGAGTCCTTCGTGCCCAGTTTTGGCATTCTCGGAGTGGGTGGCATGGTCGCGTTTGTGACCGGTTCGGTCATCCTGATGGATGGCAGCCACAGGGCGATTTCCCTGCCTGCCATCGGCGGCACCGCGGCGGTAGCGGCGGGCTTCATTCTGTGGACTGTCACCCGGTTTGTCGGGCTGCGGAAAAGACACCCGGTGAGCGGTACCGAGCAGATCATCCGGGAGAAAGCGGTAGCTCTGAACGATTTCCGCAAAGAGCGTGATACCTATCACGGCCATGTGCGGCTCAGTGGAGAGCGCTGGAAAGCGGTCAGCTGCTATCCTGTACGTGAGAACGATGATGTGCAGGTTACCGGCATTGAGGGCTTGACTGTCAATGTAGAGCCGGCTGACCGGGCGCATGATAACCAGCAGCGAAACGAGGAGGCTGTATGATTGGTGATCTGATTCCCTGGCTGGTACCCGCAGTGGTCCTGCTGCTGATTCTGGGCTCTGCCATCAAAATCCTGCCGGAGTACCAGCGCGGCGTGGTGTTCTTTCTGGGCCGGTTTCAGGGCGTAAAAGGGCCCGGGCTGATTATTGTCGTTCCGGGTATTCAACAGATTGTACGGGTGGATCTGCGCGTCATTACCCTGGATGTGCCGAGCCAGGATGTGATTTCCCGGGATAACGTCACCGTGCGGGTAAATGCGGTGCTCTATTTCCGGGTGGTGGACCCGGAGCGTGCGATTATCCGCGTGGAAGATTTCAATTCCGCAACCAGCCAGTTGTCCCAGACCACACTGCGATCGGTGCTGGGCAAACACGATCTTGATGAGATGTTGTCTGAGCGGGACAAACTGAACGCCGATATCCAGGAGATCATTGATTCCCAGACAGAGGAATGGGGTATCAAGGTCGCCAACGTGGAAATCAAGCATGTGGATCTCAACGAAAGCATGATTCGTGCGATTGCCCGCCAGGCTGAAGCCGAACGGGAACGGAGGGCGAAAGTGATTCATGCGGAAGGTGAACTACAGGCTTCCAAAAAGCTGGTAGAAGCTGCGGAGGTTATGTCAGCCAATTCCGGCGCCATGCAGCTGCGCTATATGCAAACCTTGTCTGACATGAGTAACACCAACTCCTCCACCATTGTTTTTCCGCTACCATTGGACCTGTTAAAGACGTTCATGGAGAAAGCACCCGCTGCCGGCCAGCCAAAGCAGCCAAAGCAGCCTGAGCCCTGACGCGCGGCGGTATGAAAGCAGTTTGGCAGGTTAATCATGAGCAATAAAAAAGGCCGGGAGTCCCGGCCTTTTTCGCAATGCTGAGCCTTACTTCTGGCTGGCACGCTCGAGCATACGCTTGGCACGCTCGTTAGCCTCATCAGCAGATTTCTGAGCGGCTTGGGCAGCAGCCAGAGCACGGTCAGCGGTCTGCTGTGCTGAACGCGCGGAGCTTGCAGCACTGTTGGCTGTGTTCAGTGCCTTATCTGCAGTTTGTTCAGCAGAGCTGGCAGTTGCATTGGCTTCGTCGAGAGCACCCTGGTCGGTCGTTGCACAACCTGCAGTAATGGCAGTAGCCAGTGCGATTCCGGCGATCGTCAGTTTACGCATTGTAAATCCCCTTTTTGGTCGAGTTATTTCCTGTTGATCCGAAAGTCTTTTCAGACGACTTCCTTTTTTAGCTTCGGCCCGATAGGCGTTGACTACCGGAGTCGTAAAACAGTGTAAAACACTCTGAGAGGAAATGTTAACTAAGTATACGTAAATTTTCTTAGGTTATGACAACAACTTAATGCTGGCGTCATGGGGAAATGGTCAGGGGGTGATTCGTATGGGCGTGCCATCGTTGACCAACTGCCAGATTTCATCCATCTCCTGATTGTTAACAGCGATGCATCCGTTGGTCCAGTCCAGGCCTGTATACGCAAACGCCATGTCTTCCGCTCCATTGGGCAGACCGTGGATCATTATGCTGCCTCCGGGATCCAGGCCCCAGTTTTCGGCCATCTCGCGGTCTTTTTCGCTGGGGTAGGAAATGTGAATGGATTTGTAAAAATCACTGCCGGCATTGCGCCAGTCCAGCGTGTAGTCGCCTTCTGGCGTGCGTTCGTCGCCCTCGTAGAGTTTGTGCCCTTCCGGGTTGTCCCCGAGCGATATGCGGTAACTCCGGACCACCTCTTCACCGTTCATCAGGTAGAGCCGACGCTGCCCTTTTTTTACCAGGACCTTATTAACCACCAGGGAGTCATCAAATGAGGAAGAGTCGCCGGGCGAGGTTTGTACCACCGGCATGCGGTTATCGGCCTTGGCCAGCAGTCCGGCGCCATAGGCCGGGAGGCTTGCAACAAACAACAGAGCCAGAAGGCAACGGGTTAATAAACCGGGAATCAGCATAACCTTAACTTACCAATGATTAATCTTTGCGTATTGGTGTTATAGCATATCCAACCGGGTAATTGTTAAGGGGTTTTGTTAACTTTGACAGTTATCCGGTTAGCAAGTCAGGCATTTCGTGACTTGTCCATTTTCAGGCCAACTTTGGTGACCTGGTCCGCCTCGGTGGCCCTTGCCACCAGGGTAACCGGCCCCAGAACAACGGTGTCGCCAATGACCGGATGCCCTTTCGTGCGCCGCGCGAAGCACTCTGCCAGCGACAGCTCCGGTGGCAACTCATCAAACTCAATGCCATAAACCTGTTCCACATCCCCGAGCAGCGCATCGCCATTCAGCACAAAGTCCCCGAAGAAGGCTCTGTCTGCGAGGTATTTTGGCGTGTGGCGGCCACTGAGAGACTTACCCAGTTCTTTCAGCACGCTGGGCGTGGCAAACATCGCCACCATATCACCGCTGGATACCTCCAGATCCGCCTTGGGTTGCAGGCAGACCCGGTTCCGGAATACGCCGGCAACCGCGGTGTTTTCCGGAAAGCGCAATTGCCCCAGAACCCTCGGGCTTTCCCAGTTTTCTCCCCGCAGGGGGAAAAGCATCAGTTCGTGGTCGCCTGCGGCGGGGGCGTCCAGCGGCAAGCGTCGATAGGGTTCCCCGTTGGCCGGGATTTCAAGGCGCAGCAGGCGCGCCAGAGGGGTAAGGGTGGTGCCCTGAACCAGCAACGAAACCAGAACAATAAAAAAGGCCGCATGGAAAACCAGTTGTGCCTCAGGCAGGTTGGCGATAATGGGGAAAAGCGCCAGCACGATGGGTACGGCCCCTCTCAGCCCTACCCAGCTTATGAACCCGAGTTCGCGACGGTTAAAGCCAAAAGGCCAGATTGTCAGCAGGACGGTCAGGGGGCGGATCACGAAAATCAGCGTCAGCGCGAGTATCAGGCCGCTTCCCGCCAGCGGCAGCAAATCGGACGGGTTCACCAGCAGGCCCAGAATCAGGAACAGGCAAAGCTGTGCCAGCCAGGCCAGGCCATCGTGTACCTGAAGAATCATGGGCATCATTCGAACCTGGCGGTTGCCGATCACAACGCCACAAAGGTAAATAGCCAGAAAGCCGCTACCGCCAAGCGCGTTGATGGCAGAAAACACCGAAATACCGGCGGCGGCCACCAGCAGAGGATAAAGTGAGGGCGTAAGGCGAATCCGGTTGGCCAGCTCGGCAATCATGAAGCCGCCGACGATACCGCCAACGCCACCAATGCTGAACTGCTTGAGCAGAAGAATCAGCGAATCCTGAATGGCGTGGTCGCCATCGCTGGCAATCAGGGTGACCATCATCAGCGTCAGAAAGATCGCCATGGGGTCGTTACTGCCGGACTCGATTTCCAGCGTGGCGCTGACCCGTTCATTCAAGTGCAGCCCGCGCCCCTGCAGCAGCGAAAATACCGCTGCCGCGTCGGTGGATGAAATGATGGAACCTACAAGCAGCGCGGTCATCCAGTGCAGGTCGAACACCATCCAGGCGACTAACGCCGCCCCCAGTGCGGTCATGCCAACACCAATCGTGGCAAGCACCAGGGCAGGCTTGAGGCCCACACGGAAGGTCTCTGCCCGGGTGCGCATACCACCATCCAGCAGGATTACTCCCAGTGCCAGATTGGCGACCAGAAAAGAGAGCTGGAAATCGTCAAATTCAATGCCGCCCGGGCCGTCTTTGCCCATCATCATGCCCACCACCAGAAAAACCAGCAGTACCGGCATACCTACCCGGCTGGAAAGCGGGCTCAGAAGGATGCTGATGACAAGCATCAGGGCACCTACCAGGGTGAGCATTGGATCCATCAGAACTCCATCAGAGAGGCTTGCCGGGAACCGGCGGAAGCGCTTGTAAGCTTCCCCAAGTTTGCCCATTGCCGGCGCCTTAAACAAGCAAGTCATTAGGGTTGAAAGCGCAGTCCACTGAGCTGCGCCGTTAAAGATCACTCGCTGTCAGTGCCTCAGGTGGGGTGATTTCTTGCCGGCAGGCAATAAATTACCTGTGCAGTTTGTTATTATAAAACAGTCGCTTATATTGTGGTTTTTCGACACAAAAAAGAGCCACGCCCGGCATGAGCCAATCGGTTGCCTATTACAACGCCCATGCGCAGGCGTTTTTCGACGAAACGCTGCACGTGGATATGACCGCGCTGTACGACGCATTTTTGCCCCATCTCCCTGAAAATGCCCACATTCTTGACGCAGGCTGCGGTTCCGGCCGGGATTCCCGGGAATTTCTGGCTCGCGGTTATCGCGTTACTGCGTTCGATGCCTCTGAAAAGCTGGCCGCCTTGGCAACCAAAGCGATAAGCCACCCGGTTACCGTTCGTACGTTTGATCAGGTCCACGAATACCAGGTCTACGATGGCATCTGGGCCAGTGCCAGCCTGCTCCACCTCCCTCACCAACAGATACCCCATGCACTTGCCCGGCTTTGGCAGGCCTTGAAGCCCGGCGGCCTTCTGTACCTCAGTTTTAAACGGGGTGAAGGGCAGCGAGAACACAATGGCCGCCACTTTACCGATGCAACTGAGTCCCAACTTGAACGCTGGGCAAGCGCCTTACCGGGGGTGGAGAAGATAACCACCTGGCAAACCGCAGACCGCAGACCGGGGCGGGATGGGTATTGGGTGAATGGGGTTTTTCATAAGCAGGTCGAGACCCATGACAAACTGATTACGGGTGGCAGGTATCAGCATTTCTTGCCGCATCTTTGTGCCAGTATCAGTCGAGCCCGCGAAGTTGATATGGCGGTGGCGTTCGTAAAGTCCACCGGATTGAAACTACTGCTCCCCGACCTGCTGAGTGCCCTTGGCCGAAAACAAAGGCCTGCGCGGGTTCGGGTTCTCACCAGTGACTATATGGACATTACCGATCCGGAAGCCTTGCGCAGTTTAATGCTGCTGCAAGAGAGAGGTGCGCAGGTTCGGGTATTTGAGAGTGCTGGCTCAAGCTTTCACCTGAAAGCCTATATTTTTACCTACGTTCTGGGTGAATCGTCCCGTCAGGGAACCGCTTTTATTGGATCGAGCAATATCAGTCGCCAAGCGCTTCAGGATGGTTTGGAGTGGAACTATCGGGTTGATTACCCCAGCGATAACGGCTTTTTTGAAGCGCAGAGCCGCTTTGAAGAGTTGTTCCGTCACAAGAATACACTGTCCTTGTCGGACGGCTGGATTGACGAGTACGAAGCTCGTCGGGTTCTGCCGCCGCGCCCCATGGAAGCCGGCAGCCATGAGGTTGAAGACCCACCAGAACCAACGCCGGTACAAACTGCGGCGCTAGAGGCTCTGCGCGAAACACGATCTGAGGGGTACAGTCGAGGCTTGGTAGTCCTGGCGACGGGCTTGGGTAAAACCTGGCTGTCTGCCTTTGATTCGGCTCAAATGGGTGCGAGGCGAGTTCTGTTTGTCGCCCACCGTGAAGAAATTCTGCATCAGGCGGCTGAAACCTTTATCCGCATTCGCCCGCAAAACCGCGTGGGATTTTATATGGGCAAACAGCGGGATATGGCGGTCGATGTGCTGTGTGCCTCAATACAAACATTGGGCAAAGATGCGCATTTGGAGCGATTTACACCCCAGCATTTTGATTACATTGTGGTGGACGAGTTTCACCACGCAGCAGCACCCACCTATTACCGCTTGCTGAGCTACTTTGCCCCCACCTTCATGCTTGGTTTAACAGCCACACCAGATCGAACCGACCGCTCAGATATTCTCTCTTTGTGTGATGACAATCTTGTTTACACACACAACTTGTTTGAGGGTATCCGCAGTAAGCTGTTGGCACCTTTTCACTACTATGGAATTTTCGATGACACGGTTGATTACGCCGAAATCCCCTGGCGTAACGGCAAGTTCGACCCCGATCAACTTGCTCACAAGCTTGCCACTTTAGGCCGTGCTCGTCACGCAGAGCGTGTGTGGCAGAAGCACCGCCAAAAACGCACCTTGGCGTTCTGTGTTTCGATCAACCATGCAGACTTCATGGCCAAGCAGTTTCGTAAAAGAGGGTTTGCGGCAGCTTCTGTTCATGGCCACTCTGAGTTGTCTCGAGGGGAGGCGTTAGAGCAGTTGAAGTCTGGCGAGTTGGCCATCCTGTTTTCGGTAGATCTGTTTAACGAAGGCGTTGATTTGCCCGCCATTGATACGGTGATGATGCTGCGTCCCACGGAATCAAAAATTTTATTCTTACAGCAGCTTGGCCGGGGTCTCCGTAAAGCAGAAGGCAAAGACAAGCTGGTGGTTCTGGACTTTATTGGTAACCACCAAGGGTTTTTGCATAAGCCGCAAGCGCTGATGGGCGCGGACATGAACCACCGGCAGTTGGCGCAGTATGCGCGCAAGGCCGAGTCGCAAAAGCTGGACCTACCGGATGGTTGCTTCATCAATTACGACCTGCAACTTATCGAATTTTTGAAGTCGTTGGATGGGCAGGGCACCGAAAAAGACTATCGATTGTTGCGGGATACTCTAGGTCGACGCCCCACTCTCACCGAGTTCTATCGTTTTGGTGCCAATCTCACTCAACTGCGCAAACAGTTCGGCCACTGGTTTGCGTTAGTGGCGCACATGGAGGACTTGGACGAAACGGAATCCAAGCTGGTAGAGCAGCACGCCGCGTTTCTTGCGGAACTTGAAAAAACGGCTATGACCAAGTCGTTCAAAATGGTTCTTCTTGAGGCCTTTCAAGAGCTGGACGGCTGGCGTAACCCGCCAGAATTATCAGCACTGGCCAGTCAGTCGTTGAACGTATTACAGCGTCGTCGTACTTTGCTGGGAGAGCTGCCGGTAGAGATGCGTGAAAGCCCTGAGCCAAGAGCCTGGCAGGCCTATTGGCGACGAAATCCAGTCAGGGCGTGGATTGGCGAAAACACCAAGGCAGCAGGCTCCTTCAAAATCACGGAGGGGCGCTTTGCTGCAGCCATTAGCCTGGCGAGTGACCAGATAGATAGCTTCACAGCTTTGGTTCAGGAGTTGGTGGATTATCGGTTAGCCAGTTACGAGGCTCGGGGCAACATAGAGCCGGTCGATCAGAACGTATCTGTACTCCCTGGCAGTGGTTTAGCAGGCACTGAGCTTCCATATTTCCCCACCTTGAAGATCGCCTGCGGACACTTTCGCAGCAGTTCTGCCGAGGCCGAAGAATACCGCCATATTGGTGAAGGCTATGGCCGACTCAACCCCAGCCGGCACTTTATAGCACAAGCTTCGGGCGACTCTATGAATGGCGGCAAAAACCCAATTTATAGCGGCGATTATTTGCTGCTGGAACAAATCAATCCAGACCAGGCGGGAAGCATCACCGGAAAGACTTTGGCCATTGAGCGAATGGATGAAACGGGCGACACGCAGTATTTGCTTCGCGTGGTGGAGAAAACAAGCCAAGGCCAATACGTTCTGAAAGCAAAGAATCCGAGCTATGAAGATATTCTGGTGACGGATGAACTGAACGAGCAGTTTCGAACGTTTGCGCGGCTTGAGGCGGTGATTGATCCACTGGAGTTGGCGGTAGGTCAGAGCTTTATGCGGGAGGATATTCCCCGACTATTCGGCGAGGTTTTCAACCCAGGCAAGTGGAATGTGGGACACGTGTTTTTAAAGGGCGCGGCTGCGCACGTATTGTTGGTCACCCTGAACAAACAAGGCAGGGCTGCTAACCATCGCTACGTGGATCATTGGATAGACGAGCAGCAATTCCACTGGCAGAGCCAGGATAGCACCGCCCCTGAAAGCAAACGTGGCCAGGAGTTGATACGTCATCGAGAGCTTGGCTTATCAATACATTTATTTATTCGAGAGAACAGGCTGCAAAATAAAAAAGCGGCACCATTTACTTACTACGGTCAAATGGATTACCAAAGCCATAAGGGCAGTAGACCTATGAGTGTTATTCTGAAGAGGGCATAAAGGCTGCTCGACTTCTAGAGTATAGCGTTTCCGATTAGGCGCGTTAGCCTCTTAAACTCGTTAACTGAATAAACAAGCTCTTGTGATTATACTCAATGCAACTTCAACCTGGGCTGCATCGCCCGGCTGATCTTGTCCATAAACCAGATCACTCCGGTCCGCAGAAAACCGTGCAACGCTACCTGGTGCATGCGGTAAAGGGATAGATAAAACAGCCGGGCCACCTTGCCTTCAATGTACATACTGCGGCCAGACAGGTTGCCCATGAGGTTGCCCACCGTGGTGTAACGGCTGAAGTTGATCAGCGATCCGTAATCGTTATACACGAAGGGTACGGCTTCTTTGCCTTCCAGGCGGTTGCACAGGGTTTTAAACAGGGTGTCGGCCTGCTGATGGGCGGCTTGGGCGCGTGGGGCAACGGGCCGGTCGGAATCCGGTTGTGGGCAGGCAGCGCAGTCGCCGAAGGCAAAAATGTTGGTGTCTTTTGTGGTTTGCAGGGTCTGTTGTACCACCAGTTGATTGCCACGGTTGGATTCCAGGCCATCCAGGTTTGCCAGAAACCGGGGTGCTTTTATGCCGGCGGCCCAGATGGTCATTTCCGAGGGCAGTTCGGTACCGTCTTTCATGATGACGGCGGCGGCGCGAATTTCGCTAACGGGCTGACCATTCAGAACCTTTATGTGCTGGCGCTCGAGTTCTTTGGAGGCGGCGGCCGAGAGCCTGCCGGGCAGTGCAGGCAAAATCCGGTCGGCGGCTTCTATAACGGTAATCGACACATCTGATGCTTTCAGGTGGTTCATGCCGTACACCGGCAATTCCCGCGAAGCCATCCGTAGTTCGGCAGCCAGCTCAACGCCTGTGGCTCCGGCACCTATAATGCTGATGTTAAGTTTGTGGTCCCGGCCTAGCTGGGCTTCGTGGTTTTTGCGCAGAAAGGCGTTGAGCATGAGCTTGTGGAAGCGTCGCGCCTGTTTCAGGCTGTCCAGGAACAGGCAATGTTCCTGTGCGCCCGGTGTGCCGAAATCGTTTGCGGTGCTGCCTACAGCAATCACCAGGGTGTCGTACTTCAGGTGGCGCTCAGGAACCACTTCGTTGCCGTCGTCATCCATAAAAGGTGCTATGACCAGTTCCCTGGCCTGCCGGTTCAGACCGTGCATGCGCCCGAGCTGGAATTCGTAGTGGTGCTTGCGGGCATGGGCACGGTAGTTCACTTCGTTGGAGTTGGCATCCAGTGAACCGGAGGCAACTTCGTGCAGCAGCGGTTTCCACACGTGGGTCAGCCCTGCGTCAACGAGGGTGATTCGTGCCTTGCCCTTTTTGCCAAGCTTTTTGCCCAGGCTGGTAACAAGCTCGAGCCCGCCGGCGCCGCCGCCGACCACCACAATATGATGAAGGTTATCCATAGAAATCAGACCATTAAGTGAAGAAAGCCAAGCGCTCTTGCAAAAAAACGCTTGGCTGTCGTCACTGGGATCTGCTTGCGAGGTAGGATACTGGTGCGGCCGGGATAATGCTAATGCGCATCCTTCAACCGGCATAAAACTCAAAGCCGGCTGACCCTGCCCATAAGACGGCCCCAGTCGATCGGTAACCGTTTCTCAAGGTTGACGAGCACCGGGTCTTTGGGGTTAAGGGGTTCAACGGGCTGTTTGCTGGCGTACACCACGGTGTTGTTGGTTTTGCTTTTGAATACCAACAGAGCAGCAAAGTGTTTCCTGAGCTGGCGGAAGTAAGGGCCGTCCGGGTCTGGCGTGCGGTGGTAGTTGAGAACCAGCCAGCCCCGGCTGCCAAGGACCCGGCTTGAACTCTCCACAAACTGCCGCTGCGCCTGTGCAGGGCTCATGCGGTCAGCGTTGTACAGGTCGGCCAGAATCATGTCCGTGCTGGCATCCGGAAGATTGCCCAGGGCATCGCGGGCATCGGCAATGGTTACGCTTAGGCGATCGCTCTCCGGCAAGCCGAAGTACTCGCGGGCTACCTCCAGAACCGACCGCCTCAGTTCAACCGCGTGTACCCGGCAGCCCGGGTACAAGTGGAGAAACGCATTGGCCATCACGCCGCCGCCCAGCCCCAGAACCGTCACGTGTCGGGGGCAGTTAAATGCTGCAGGCAGCAGCATGGCACGGTTGTATTCGTGCACCGGAAGGTGTGGATATCGTCGGTCAATCTTGCTTTGTTCAAACACCGAATTGAAGGTAAGAACCCGGTGTTTGCGGTAGTCAATCACCAGAATACTGCCAAGTTTATCTCGGCTGTGGTGAATAATTTCGCCTCTGTTGAACATGCGGAGCTCTTTTCAAGGACGGCCACTGGCAGGCAGGTTGGACATGGACAGGATACCGTTGTTACAAGGTATTATCACAGAATAGGCTGGTCTCTGGCACAATCCATGTGAGAGTTCGCTTATTAACCGCAATAAAATGACAGGAGAAAGCACCATGAAACTGAACGTTGAGGGTATTGAAGAGGGCAAGCCGGTCCCGGATATATTCGCGTTCGGCGTGTTCCACCCGGAGGATCGGATGAGCTTTGGCCCCAACCGCAACCCCGGAATGTACTGGGAAGGTGCGCCGGAGGGCACAAAGAGCTTTGTGATCATGATGTTTGATCCGGATGTGCCCAGTGTGGCGGATGACGCAAACCAGGAAGGTAAAACAATCCCGAAAGATCTTCCCCGGGTGGATTTTTTCCACTGGCTGCTGGTTGATATTCCCGCCAGTGTAAGCCGCATACCGGAAGGCGAAGACAGCGATGGGGTAACGCCCAAGGGCAAAGATGGCGGCCCTGGCCCGGCAGGTGTGCGCGGGGTGAATAACTTTACCCAGTTTCTGGCTGGCGACCCTGACATGGCTGGCACCTACTTCGGCTACGATGGCCCTTGCCCGCCCTGGAATGATGAACTGGTGCATCGCTATCACTATGAAGTGCATGCGCTGGATGTGGAGTCTCTGGGGCTTTCCGGGGAATTTGATGGCGAGGCGGTGCGCAAGGCCATGAAAGGCCACGTTCTGGCCAGTGCCCGGGTTACCGGTACTTACACACTGAATCCGGACCTGCGCTAGTTCTCGCAGGGGAAAATGCAGGCCCAGGTGGTGCTCCCTGGCGGAGAGGCCACCTGTGCTTCAGGTATTTTGATATTCTAAAATAGAATAAAAGGCAGTCTGTAAATTCTTTTTTTGCAGGTTCATAATGACGCCCGTGAATTCATCCGTTAAGGAGACAACCGCATGGGCCGTCTATTCCCAGTTCTTCTGCTTCTGGCCAGTTCACTGGCAACAGCAGGTACCGATACGCCGCCGCTGGTTGATGCGGCCTGGCTGAACTCCCACTTGGGTCAGGACAATATTGTGGTGCTGGATGTGAGATCCGGTATCGACAAGGGTGGTGACCGCAGCAGTTTTAGGAAGGCGCATATTCCTGGCTCGGTCTACAGCAGTTATACCGACGATGGCTGGCGTGAAAGCCGTGATGGTGTTCAGGGCGTATTGCCCCCGGTCAGTAGCATGGAGCGGCTGATCGGCGGCCTTGGCATTGGTAACGACGATACCGTGGTCATTGTTCCTGCAGGCACAGGTGCTACCGACTTTGGCAGTGCTGCCCGTGTTTTCTGGACATTCCGCGTTCTGGGGCACGAGGACGTCACCATTCTTAATGGAGGGTTTGCCGGCTGGCAGGCGGCAGGGTATGAGGTAGCCAGTGGCGAAGGCGCCAGTCGCCCCTTTGCGGACTTCAAGGGCTCTGTGCAGGAAGAACTGATTGCATCCCTCAGTGAGGTTCAGAATGCCCGCGAGCACCAGGGGCAACTGGTGGACGCCCGTCCGGAGGACTACTTCAGTGGAGAGACATCTTCGCCGGCGGCCACGGCGCCGGGAACCATTCCGGGCTCCTTTAACCTGCCCCACCAGCAGTTTATCAGCCAGAAGGCCGACGTGTGGTACCTCAACGAAGACAGCATCACTGCGAACATAGATAAAGCAAAGCTGAACGCACAAAGCCGCACTATTGCCTTCTGCAATACCGGGCACTGGGCCGCTACTGACTGGTTTGTGTTGAGTGAGCTTGCGGGTTTCAGCGAAGTAGCCCTTTACGACGGTTCCATGTCTGAGTGGAGCCAGGATAGCGATCGCCCGATGCAGGTTGCCAAGCGGGGCCTCGGGAAACTTCTCGATTTCTTTAACTGAGCGTTGGTTCGATGAGTGAATCTGCTGTGCTTCAGCCCGGGCTGCGAAAAACAGCCTGGGTTGTTGATCGTTTTGTGGTGCTGACTGCACTTGCGGGTGTGGCGGTGCTTGGTGGGTTGATCTGGCTTGAAACCGCCCCCTTTATGGTGGCCCTGTTTGCTACAGGCACGGTGTTGGGCATGGCCCTGTACCATGGTGCTTTCGGCTTTACCGCCGGCTGGCGCAATCTGGTGGTCAAAAAGCGCGGCGCCGGTATGCGTGCCCAGCTGATGCTGTTCGGCCTCTCCTCGCTGATTATGGTGCCCATGCTATACAGCGGTCAGCCGGGCCTGGTGGGTGCTGTTGCCCCCGTGGGCACATCTCTTGTTGTAGGCTCCTTCCTGTTTGGTATCGGGATGCAGCTCGGTGGCGGCTGTGGCTCCGGCACCCTGTTTACTGTAGGGGCGGGCAACATCCGCATGGTGGTGACCCTGGCGTTTTTCGTGGCCGGTGCAGTGCTCGGCTCTATCCACCTGCCCTGGTGGCTGGATCAGCCGGGTTTTGACCCGGTGCCGCTGGTCAACACTTTTGGGGTTAGTGGTGCAATTGTTGTGCAGCTTCTGGGGCTGGGCCTGATAGCCCGCTGGGTTAACCGGGTTGAGCGCAAGGCTCATGGCAACCTTGAGCGCGATGAGCTGCTTTGGAAAAGCCAGGGCCATGGCTTCGTGCGAACCCTGATCAGCGGTCGCTGGCCGTTTACCTGGGCGATTCTGATCCTGGCCGCGGGTAATGCCCTGACACTGGGTATCGGGGGCGCTCCCTGGAGCGTAACCTTTGCCTTCAACGTGTGGGGGGCCAAGGCGCTGGCAGCCATCGGCGTCAACATGTCGCAATTCGAGTTCTGGCAGTGGGATTATCCTGCGATGGCACTCAAGGATTCCCTGCTGACCAACATCCCCTCGGTAATGAACTTTGGTGTGCTGCTGGGTGCCATGCTGGCAGCCGGCCTTGCCAACCGCTTTAACGAAGCCAGCCGCAATCGCCCGCAGCGCCGGCCATTGCTGGCGGCTGTCGTGGGTGGCCTGTTTCTGGGCTATGGCGCCCGTCTGGGTTTTGGCTGCAATATCGGCGCCTTGTTCTCCGGCATTGCCTCGGCGAGCCTGCACGCGTGGATCTGGTTTGCCTGTGCCTTTGCCGGATCGCTGATCGGCATACGCCTGCGGCCCTGGTTCCGGCTACCTGATTGACAGAGGAGCTTGCCAATATGGATAAAGCATACAGCCGGGCCCGGATTCTGATGATGCTCGGCGCGATTCTCGCGCTGATTGTGGTGGATCACGTGAACAGCCCCACGTTCGCCTTCAATTCCGGGCAGGGAAATGTGCCAACTGCGCTGACACAAAGGGACGAGTCTGCCTGTGCCCCTTGCGGCGCACCCTGCCCCTCAACCCGCAACTGAGGCAGATTACAGATCTGCCCAGTTGATGGCTCTGAAATCAAACTTCTCTTCCAGGGTCGGCTTGATAATCCGGAAATACGGGGATGCATCGAAATCCCGTGGTGTGAACAGGGAGGTTTGCCGAATGCGGAAGTGCTCGCGGATGCAATGCCGGCAGTTGGGGTCGTCAGACGGGATTGAGTCGATGGTGGGGAGTATCGGGTAACGCAGGCGCTGGAACCCCTCTGCAATAAACGTGGAACAAATTGCCCGCGTTGGATCCCCGCTCCCGAAAGACAGCAGCTTGTGCCTGTGCCGCGCAGGAACGGGCGGTGTCTGGATAAGATAGCGCGCCAGATCAAACACGTTTTTCAGGTCGTATTGATTGCCCAGCCGGCTCAGGGCGTATTCGGTCAGCTCACGGATGTTCTCGTCATCAAGCCCGACCGGGCGACAGATGCGGGTATGGCTGTTGCGGTAGAACGACAGTGGCAGAGAGCGAATGCCAACCTCCAGGTCTGCCTCAACCAGTGTGTGGGGCTCGCCAGCGTCGGATGTGCCCAGGCCAGCATCCGGCCCCAGGTAGAGGGTGGAGTGAGACCAGGTAGACTGGGTCAGGTACTTTATTGCCACGCTGATGCGGGTATCACCCTCTACAAGCAACACATCTCCCGGCCTGACAGACCTTTCCAGGGCTTCCCAGGTTGATGTGCGCACGGATTGCTGCGCTACCTGCTTGGTAAGGTAGGCGGCAAGGCGCTTCGCCAGCCAGTTCAGGAACATTTCTCACTCCGGTTGTGTATATTGGTTTTCCCCTTTTCAGGTAAGTTTCTCAAATTCAATTCATATTCGCCGTAACATTTGCACAGTGATCGTGTCAGAGCGATAGACGTATTGATTGACATATTTCCAACAGGTTCAAACATGAATCGAAGCAAGTTCATACTGATTCTGGCCATTGTCGCCTTGGTTGCCATTTTTATTGGTCTGGACGGCCATAAGCTGCTGACCCTGGCAAATCTGCAATCCCATCAGGCGAGCCTGACCCGGTGGATTGACGCAAATCTTCTGTTGGCGGTTGCAGGCTATACCGCTATATATGTGGTGGTGACGGCGCTTTCCCTGCCCGGCGCGGTGATCATGACCCTCGCTGGTGGTGCATTTTTTGGCAATCTCTACGGGTTGTTGGCGGTATCAGTGGCGTCTACCGTGGGTGCCTCCCTCGCCTTTCTGGTGGCCAGGTTTCTGATGCGCGACGCGCTGCGCTCCCGCTATCGGGAAACCGTGGCCAAGGTAGATCGTGGAGTGGAGAGAGATGGCGCCTTCTATCTGGCAACGCTCAGGCTGGTGCCGGTGTTCCCGTTTTTCCTGATTAATCTTGCCATGGGCCTGACGTCCATGAAGCTGCGCACCTATGCCCTGGTGAGCTGGGTAGCCATGTTGCCGGGAACCTTCATCTATGTGAATGCAGGCACGCAACTGGGCCAGATACAGTCCACCTCTGATATCGTTTCTGCAGATCTGTTGCTTTCCTTTGCTCTGCTGGGCCTTTTCCCGCTGATTGCAAAGTTCGTGGTGAGCTATATTCGCCGGCGCCGTGTTTATGCGGGCTGGCAAAAACCCGAGTCCTTTGATTACAACCTGCTGGTCATTGGCGGTGGTTCTGCGGGCCTGGTGTCGGCCTATATTGCCGCTGCGGTAAAAGCCAAGGTGGCGCTGATTGAGAAGCACAGGCTGGGTGGCGACTGCCTCAACACCGGCTGCGTTCCTTCCAAGGCGCTGATTCGCAGTGCCAAAGCCGCGGATACCCTGCGCCACGCCAATCGTTACGGGCTGGAATCCGTGCCCGTGAGGGGCTCCTTCAGGAACATCATGAACCGGGTAAGAGAGGTGATTGCCAAGATAGAACCTCACGATTCTCCCGAGCGCTACCAGAAACTGGGCGTGGACTGCATCTTTGGTGAGGCCAGCTTCGTATCTCCCTGGGAACTGGAAATAAAACACAACGATGGCCGTACCGAGCGCCTGACCGCCCGCAGTATCGTTGTCGCCACCGGTGGCAAACCGGCCATGCCTCCGATACCGGGGCTGGAAGATATGAACCCGTTGACTTCAGACAACCTTTGGGACTTGCAGGAACAGCCGGAGCGGCTGCTGGTGCTGGGTGGCGGCCCTATCGGTTCGGAACTGGCCCATGCGTTTGCGCGCCTGGGCAGCCAGGTGATTCTGGTGGAGCGCGACGATCGTTTGCTGGCAAAAGAAGACCTTGATGTTTCGGAGGTGGTGAAGACGCAGTTTGAGGCAGACGGTATTGATCTGCGCCTGAACCATGCGGCCACAAAATTCTGCATGGAAGATGGCGAAAAAGTAGCCTACTGCGACCATAAGGGTGAGCAGGTGCGTATTCCATTCGATCAGGTATTGGTGGCCGTGGGCCGCGCCGCAAATACTGCAGGGTTGAATCTCAACCGGATTGGCATTGAGCCTTTGCCCAACGGCACAGTGCCAGTGGAAGACGATATGAGCCTGCGCTACCCCAACGTGTTCGCCTGCGGCGATGTGGCCGGGCCTTATCAGTTTACCCATGCGGCCTCACATCAGGCCTGGTATGCGGCGGTAAACGGCCTGTTCGGCCAGTTCCGCCGGTTCAAGGTGGATTACCGGGTGATGCCCTGGGTAACCTTTACCTCGCCGGAAGTGGCCCGTGTGGGCCTTAGTGAAGTAGAAGTAAAAGAGCAGGGTGTTGCCTACGAGCTAACTCGCTACGGCCTGGACGATCTCGACCGGGCGATTACTGACAGTGAGGACTATGGCTTTATCAAAGTGCTCACGCCGCCGGGCAAGGATAAAATCCTCGGCGCCGTGGTGGTGGGCGCCCACGCTGCTGAAATTCTGGCGGAATTCACCCTGGCCATGAAACACGGCCTGGGCCTGAACAAGATTCTGGGAACTATTCATCCGTACCCCACATGGAACGAATCCGCCAAGTACGCAGCCGGCGAGTGGAAGCGTGCCAATGCGCCTGAGACCATCCTCAATCTGCTGGAAAAATTACACGGCTGGCGGCGCGGCAAAAGCAAGCGTCGCCTGCCCGATACATCAAACGTGACGCCCTGATGTCACAAAACCAAGGAGCATCCATGCCCCTGACTGAAACACGACCTGCCAGGCAGCGCATTCCGGCGCTGGAAGTGCTGGAGCCCAGAGCTAATGACAGCTGGACCCACACCCGCAACGGTGACCCACGGGGTTACATTGACGCGGACAAGCTCAAAGAACTGTGGATACACACCGGCACCGCCTGCAACCTGGCCTGCCCCTTCTGCCTGGAGGGCAGCCACCCCGGTGATGGCCGCATTCCGGGCATGAAGCTGGGTGATGTAAAGCCGTTTATCCACGAAGCACTGGATATGGGCGTGGAGCAGTTTTCCTTCACCGGCGGCGAACCCTTCGTGATTCGGGATTTTGTAAACATTCTGGATTATGCCAGCCGGTACCGGCCCTGTTTCGTGCTGACCAATGCCACCGAACCGCTGCTGAAGCGCCGGCACCAGGTGTTGCCGCTGCTGGACAATCCCTTCCCGATCCACTTCCGCGTAAGCCTGGATTTCCCGGACCGCGCCCGCCACGACAAGGATCGTGGCGAGGGCAGTTTTGACCAGGCCCTGAAAGGCATTCAGTGGCTGATTGATCAGGGGTTCAAGGTGTCGATTGCCCGCCAGACCGATCCTGACGAAATACCTTCAGAGGTAGAGGCGGCTTTCCGGGAAATATTCCGCGAATGGCAGATTCCGGAAAACCTGGCGTTTACGGCGTTCCCGGACCTGGGTACCCCGGGTTCGGAGGACGGCAGCCCGGAGATTACCGAGAGTTGTATGGAGAAGTATCCGACGGTGGATAGCCGGGCGCATTTCATGTGTACCTACACGCGTATGCTGGTAAAAAAGGGCGAGTCGGTGCGGGTTTATGCGTGCACGCTGGTGGATGATGATCCTCAGTATGATTTGGGTGGGTCGCTGGCGGCAAGCATGAGTGAGCGCATTATGTTGCGGCACCATCGGTGTTTTTCCTGTTATCGCTATGGGGCCAGTTGTTCGGCGCCTGTTTAGGTGTTTTTGCCCGGTAGCGCGCTGATTATGGAGTTGGCGGCATGGGCGCCGCGTGACGCCGTTGTTTGGAGGCCTAAAGGTTCTTGTATTGCATGGCGCCCCGGAATCCCTGGCTGGACGCCGGCCCACCAGCCATGGGTACCCTGCCCTTCGGTTTTTTAATCTTTCTGATGCTTGCGAATGCGGTAATCCGGTCTATTATCATGGTAATAGTTGGCTTGTGCCGGGCGCTGTGCCCTGACGTGACTTGAAATATATTTTGTGGTCTATATAATTTAACGCTAACTTTTTAAAGGCGACCTACCTACGTTATGACATCAGATGGATCGAATACCACCGCCATCACCCTGCGTACACCCGTCAAGGATGATGGCTTCAGACTACACCAGCTGGTAGCCGAGTGCCCTCCTCTGGATCCCAATTCAATTTACTGCAACCTCCTGCAGTGCAGCGATTTCGCCGACACCGGCGTAGCTGCGGAGAAAGACGGCGACCTGGTCGGCTTCATCTCCGGATACATTCCCCCCAGAAAACCCGAAACCGTCTTTGTATGGCAGGTTGCCGTGCATGAGAAAGGTCGCGGGCAGGGCCTGGCCAAGCGGATGCTGAAAGCCATTGTGGCTCGGGAAGCGTGTAAAGACGTAACCCACATGGAAACCACTATTACCGCCGACAACGAGGCCTCATGGGCGTTGTTCCGCTCGTTCGCGCGGGATATGGGCGCCGAGATTGAGCACCATGAGCATTTTGAAAAAGACACGCATTTTGGCGGCCAGCACGATTCCGAGTTTTTGTTGCGCATCGGGCCGTTTACCAAGAAGCCCTGAGCCCGAATGTCTGCCGTCGATCCCTGAAGCCCCTGCCTGTCCGAACGCGACGGGCCTGGTTGCGGGCCGCTTTAAAATCTTTACCAAAGAATTCAATTGACAGGGCCAGAAGGCCAAGAGGTAACACCATGGAAATTTTCAAGTCCACTGAATCCGAAGTACGTGTATACAGCCGTGCCTTCCCGGTGATTTTTAACCGTGCCAAAAATGCATACCTGTACACCGAAGATGGCAAGCAGTACCTGGATTTTCTTGCCGGTGCCGGCTCACTGAACTACGGCCACAACAACGACATCCTGAAAAAAGCCCTGCTGGAATACATTGAAGCAGACGGCGTAAGCCAGGGCCTGGACCTGTTTACCACGGCCAAGCACGATTTTATCGAATCCTACAAAAAGTACATTCTGGACCCCCGGGGCCTGGATTATAAAATGCAGTTTACCGGCCCCACCGGCACCAACTGCGTCGAAGCCGCTCTGAAACTGGCCCGCAAGGTAAAAGGCCGCACCGGTATTATCTCGTTCACCAACGGCTTCCATGGCGTGACCATGGGTGCGGTTGCAGCAACCGGTAACAAACATCACCGAGGTGGTGTTGGCGCACCGCTGGGTAACGTGGATTTCATGTTCTACGACGGCTACCTGGGCGAGAGCGTGGATACCCTGGAAATAATGGACAAGGTGTTGTCTGACAGCTCTTCCGGCGTTGAACTGCCTGCTGCAGTTATTGTGGAAGCGGTTCAGGGTGAAGGCGGTCTGAACGCGGCCCGCGCCGAGTGGCTGAAGGGCCTGGAAGCCTTGTGCAAAAAACATGACATCCTGCTGATTCTGGACGATATCCAGGCAGGTAACGGCCGTACCGGGGAGTTCTTCAGTTTTGAGTTTGCCGGTATCAAGCCGGATATTGTGACTGTGTCCAAGTCTCTGAGCGGCTACGGCCTGCCCATGGCGCTGGTGCTGTTCAAGCCGGAGCTGGATGTTTGGGATCCGGGCGAGCACAACGGTACTTTTCGTGGTAACAACATGGCGTTTATCACGGCCCGCGCAGCGGTAGAGACTTACTGGAAGGATGATAACTTTGCCAACGAGGTGAAGGAAAAGACCCGGGTCCTGGGCGATGCCTTGCAGGCCATTTGCGATAAGTACCCGGGTGAGTTCAAAATGAAGGGGCGCGGTTTGATGCGGGGTATTGAAGCTACCCATGCTGATGTTACAGGCCCGATTACCAAGCGAGCTTTTGAGCACGGCCTGATCATTGAGACCAGTGGTCCGAATGATGAAGTCATTAAATGCCTGATGCCGCTGACAACCAGCAAAGAAGACCTGAAACTGGGTGCGGAACTGCTGGCAAAGAGTGTGGATGAAATCATGCAGGAAGGAATCAGCGAGGCGTCATAAGACGCCTGCATCAATCCGGACAATTACACTGCAGGATAAGCCAGGGTAGAAATATGACGAGTCAATTACACACCGTCGAGAAAATCGGCGGTACTTCAATGAGTAACTACGAAGCGGTGCGCGACAACATCATTGTTGCGGACCGTAGCAAGGAAGATCTCTATCAGCGAATCTTCGTGGTATCCGCATACGGCGGTGTAACCAACGAGTTGCTGGAGCACAAGAAAACCGGCGAGCCGGGCGTCTATGCCCTGTTTGCCGATGCGGAATCCGACTGGGCCTGGGGGGATGACCTTACCCAGCTGATCAAGTTTATTACGGATATTAACAGCGAGCTGTTTGAAGACCCCATGCTCAAGCAGCAGGCGGATCAGTTTATTACCGACCGTATTGAAGGCGTTCGCGGCTGCCTGATTGACCTGCAGCGCCTGTGTTCATACGGCCAGTTCCAGTTGGACGAGCACCTGCTGACCGTTCGTGAAATGCTTGCAGGTATCGGCGAGGCGCACAGCGCGTTTAATACCGCCCTGAAGCTGCAGCAGGAAGGCATCAATGCACGGTTTGTGGATCTTACCGGCTGGCGCGATACGGAACTGCTGCCGCTGGACGAAAAACTGAAGCAGGCTTTCGACGCCGTTGATCTGAGCCGAGAACTGCCAATCGTGACCGGTTACGCCCAGTGCAAGGAAGGCCTGATGCGCACCTTCGACCGCGGTTACAGTGAGATGACGTTCAGCCGCGTGGCCGTTATTACCAATGCCCGTGAAGCGATTATTCACAAGGAATACCACCTGAGCTCCGCTGACCCCAATATTGTGGGCGCCGACAAAGTCGTTCCTCTGGGCCGCACCAACTATGATGTGGCGGATCAACTGGCAAACCTGGGTATGGAAGCGATTCACCCCCGTGCGGGCAAAGGGCTGAGGCAGGCAGAGATTCCACTGCGGGTGATGAATACCTTTGAACCGGAGCATACGGGTACCCTGATTACCGGCGACTATGTGAGCGAAAAGCCGCAGGTCGAGATTATTGCCGGTGCCAAGGGTGTGTTTGCCATAGAGGTGTTTGATCAGGACATGCAGGGAGAGCCGGGCTCGGATCGCCGTATTCTCGATGTGCTGAGCCGTTTCAAGGTGCGTTTTATGGCCAAGGACACCAACGCCAATACCATTACCCACTACGTGGGCAGCACCCTCAAGCATGTAAAACGAGTTGTGAACGCCCTGAAAGACGAGTTCCCCAACGGCGAGATCAGTACCCGCAAGGTGGCCGTGGTGTCGGCAATCGGTAGTGATATCAAGGTGCCCGGCATTCTTTTGAGATCGGTCAAGGCCCTGGCGGACGCCAACATCAACGTGCTGGCTCTGCACCAGTGCATGCGCCAGGTCGATATGCAGTTTGTGGTGGATGAAGACAACTACGAGAAAGCGATCATTGCTTTGCACGGTGTGCTTATCGAGCCCCACAACCACGAGTATGCCATTGTTGCTGCCTGACTGAAGAAAGCCGGGTTGGGTTTAAACGCGTTAACTGGAATGTAGCAGCAAGAACCAGGCCCCAACGGTCAGTTGGCAGGCTACTGCAACCAGTGTCAGAAGCAGGCGCAGCCGCAGATACCAGGCCGGCCAGTACACCCTCATCCAGCGTGCATCCGTGATGTAAAGGGCAAGGTAGGCGAGTGTATAGAGCACGATCTGTGCAGGCGTGGTCAGCAAGAGGCCAATACCCGCCGCCACAAAGAAGACCTGGCTCAGCAGCATGGTCATCAGGGGTGAGAGCGGGTAACACCGGTTGTCCAGCTGCATGGCTATGGGCCAGTAAATGCCTGCCATGAAGGCCAGAATGCCGGCGCTGTAGAGATAGAAATAACCCAGAAGCGCCACACTGTACTGGGGCATGGCAAAAATAGCGGCAACGCAGGCAATAAAGGGAATTAACCCCGCTATCCCGACCAGAATGGCAAGTCTTGCGACTGAAATCACGCTTTTTGTTCCTGAACCTGCCAGGCGCTGCGGAAAAGACAGGTGACGCCTTTATTATCGGATAACAACCGCTGTTCATTGCCGACGTTCAGCCTGACCTTGTACTGCTGACCTTCGATAGAAATGATTTCAAGCAGGCCAATGACCTGCCGTGGCTGGGTGGCGGGATGTTCCAGGGTGATTCTCACAGGCAAGCTCCGGGATATCTGATACTCCTGAACTTACGAGCCTGCGGGAGTTTAAGATCATTGAGTCAGTGAACGGCAGTGCCGGTGCTGAGGGCAATACACCATGTGGTCATTGACCATGCCGGTGGCCTGCATGAACGCATAGACAATGGTCGGGCCTACAAAGGTAAACCCGGCACGTTTGAGCGCTCTGGACATGGCTTCGGATTCCGGTGTAGTAACGGGCACCTCATCGAGCGTCTGCCAGCTATTCTGGATCGGGCGGTGGTCCACAAATGACCAGAGAAAAGCGGAAAACCCAGCGCCTTTTTCCTGCAGCTCCAGAAACCCCCTGGCGTTTTTGATGATGGACTGTACTTTCAGCTTGTTGCGGACAATGCCCGGGTTTGCCAGCAGTTCAGCGACTTTGGCATCGCCATACCGGGCGATTTTCTCCGGGTTGAAATGATCGTAGGCAGTCCGGTAGTTTTCCTGTTTGCGCAAGATGGTGATCCAGCTCAGGCCCGCCTGCTGGCCGTCGAGGCAGAGCTTTTCAAACAGGGCCAGATCGTTGTATTCCGGTCGGCCCCATACGGTGTCATGGTAATGCACGTACAGTGGGTCGGTGCCACACCAGGGGCAGCGCTCGGCGAGGGCGGGCGCTGCCAGGGTTCTGTTGTCTTCGGGTGCGCCTGCCATAAGGCCATCTCCCTGGGTTTCTGACTGCTGTTTTCAGCCGGTTTGTGCTGATTGGCTGCCCGGAGCTATTGATCGGGGCTTTGCGCGGATTTGCCGCTGGAACACCGGCTCCCAGTATGCGTCCAGGGATTCGGCGGTGATCAGGCCATAATCCTCGGGCGGTGGCTCCAGCAATGTGATCAAAGGCCAGGAGCCCGGGAGCTCACCTGCATTTTGCCTGTACACCAGCGTGCTCAGAAAACCTTCCGCATAAAAGCAGCAGGCTTGCCAGTGATTGTCTGGATGGTCGCCGTAGAGTTCGAAATTCCGGCGCACTTCCAGTGTCTGCAGGTTGCCCGCAATGCCTCTGCCAGTGGCTTTCAGCCAGGCCTCTTTTAACGTCCAGACTACAAGAAAACTGTGCGGGTCGTCCTCCTGGAACAGCCATTCCTGCTCAATGGGCGAAAACCAGCGTTTGACGACTTTCTGCCATTTTGGGTGTCGTCTACTGGGTTCAATGTCTATGCCCACTGCAGAGCCGTACTGCATGCTGCAGGCGGTGAGGCCATGGCTATGGCTCAGGGACAGGTGCCAGCCGGCCGGGTTACCGGAAACCGTTGGCCGCCCCTCGGCCGGCCAGCATTGTGCCGGCCCGGAACCGCTTGCCCTGCCCAGGGCCTGACGTATCAGCCAGCGGCTGGTAAGGAACTCAACGGCGCGGGTGCCACTGAAGCGGGCGAACCTCTGCTTTTCTTCAGTGGACAGCCAGGGCGGTGCCGCTTCCGGAACCTGTCCTGTCTGATGGCAGAGAAAAATAGCGGGTTTTTGCAGGTTGCTGGCGTGTTCAGGGTTGTAGTCGTTGGATGTGCCAGCCATCACCTTCCCTCACGTATTCAAAACGGTCGTGGAGGCGGCTGGGACGGCCCTGCCAGAATTCCACGCGCTCCGGCACAACACGGTAGCCGCCCCAGAAGCCGGGCAGTGGCACCTCACCCTCGCTGAACTTGCGTTTCATTTCTGCCACCTTCTGTTCCAGCAGTCCCCGGGAGGTAATGGCCTTGCTCTGCTCGGAAACCCAGGCGCCAATCTGGCTGCCCCGCGGGCGCGAGGCAAAGTACCGGAGAGATTCCGTTTTGCTGACTTTTTCCACCGGGCCCTGAATACGCACCTGCCGGTTAAGCCCGATCCATGGAAACAGCAGGGCTGCCCTCGGGTTTTCTGCAATCTCGTGAGCCTTTCGGCTTTGGTAATTGGTATAGAACACAAATCCGCGCTCATCAAAGTATTTCAGCAGCACCGTGCGCAAATCCGGCATGCTGTCGGCACCGGCGGTGGCCAGCGACATGGCGTTAGGCTCGAGAATTCCGGCTTCACGGGCATCGCCAAACCAGATTTCGAACTGCCGCACAGGGTTGTCATTCAGCGCCTCGCGGTCCAGCCCTTCACTTTCAAAATCGCGACGCATATCGCCGATGTCCATAAACGCTTGTCCTCATTCTCGGGGAATAGGTTCAGTCATACAAAATGTGTGATCGGGACCTGTGGATACCATGGCTCAGGATATAGGGTTCAGATTCGGCTGTCAGCGGCTGCTGCACAGTGGCTGACAAACAGGTACCTGGCCGACTATCCTTGTACATTAACGCCTTAACCGGATCCTGCTACCTGAAAGGAGACACTCGTGGCCCAAAGCCGTCAGCGCAGTCATCTGCTCCGAAACCTGGTCATCGGCCTGCTTGTTGTCATCCTGTTGTACAGCCTGGCCGGTTTTCTGTTGCTGCCCTGGTGGCTGAAGCAAACACTGCCGGAGCAGTTGCAACAGCAGATGGGGTGGCAGGCAGACCTTGCGGAGGTCAGCAGTAATCCGTTTGCGCTCAGCGTAGAAGTTCTCAACCTGTCAGCGCAGGATGGCGATAACGCAAAAGTTGTGGGGTTTGAGCGCCTGTATATCAACCTGAGCTTCTTCGAGCTGGTTCGTGGTGTGATCGGGTTTGAGGCCATTGAGCTCGATGAGCCGTTTATCCGGCTGGATCTGCTGGAAGACTACAGCGTGAACTTCGCCCGGGATTTTCAGGCTGCCGGCGCCAGAGAAAACAACAGGGCAGCGGAGCAACCCGGGCCGGAAAAGGATCAGCCGTTGCCCTCACTGTATTTTGAGCAGTTCATTGTGCGCGGCGGCGAACTGTTGTTCCGGGATTTCACTCAGCCCGGCATGACAGAATTCCGGGTTACGCCGCTGGATCTTAGCCTGACTGACCTGGCCACCTGGCAGCGGGATGATCGCAGCAGCGATTATCACCTTCAGGCGGCCCTGGGCGAGCAAACGCTGGAGTGGCAGGGTGATCTCAGCGTGACTCCCCTCTATTCCAGCGGCAGCCTTGCCATTACGGGCGTTGACCACAAGACTCTGGGGCATTTCCTTGCACCCTATCTGCCCTATGATTTGCGCAGCGGTAAACTGACTCTGCGCTCAGACTACGAGTTGCAGTCGGGCGAAGTCCTGTACCTCTCAACCCACGGCGGTCACCTGTCTGTGGAAAACCTGGCGGTTGCTCCGAACACACAGAGCGGGCAGCCACGCCTGACCACAGCAAACATTGTTATCGACGATATCGGGTTTGACCTCAATGCCCGGGAGGCCAGTGTCGGGCAGATTACCCTGGAGCAGCCAGATGTGGCGCTGGCACGTAACAAAGCCGGAGAAATTGACTGGGTTGCCGCTCTTGCGGCGTTCAATGCGACCAGCGAAAGCAATGATAACAACGGGAGCGGCCAACCCGGCACGCAGAACCCGGGCGCCGGTGCAGCAGAGCCTGTTTCAGATGGCCCGTCTTTTCGCTGGTCCCTTGAGGGCATAAGCGTTTACGGGGGGCGCGTGCTCTGGCAGGACCAGCAGCCTGATTCGCCCGCTGACATAGCGCTGCAGCAGCTTTCGCTTTCCATGGGTGGTATCAGTAGCGACATGGAAGACCCCCTGTCGTATCAGCTGCAGGCAGCGCTGGAAACCGGTGGCAGCCTCTCGGTGAATGGCCAGCTGACGCCGCAACCCTTTACCCTGGAAGCGGCCGTTTCCGGCTCGGACATTGTGTTGGCGGCATTTGAGCCGTATTTACAGGAATCGGCCAATCTTGCCGTTGCAGGTGGCACTCTGGGGCTGGATGGGAATCTGGACCTGGATGGCCAGCAGGAACCCTTGACAGGTACTTTCAGTGGCACGGCTGAAATTGCCGGGCTGAGCCTTCAGCTGCCGGACAGCAACGAGCCGCTGGTTTCCTGGAAAACGCTGCGGCTGGCGCCCATTGAGTACAACGTGCACCCGGCCAGGCTGGAAATCGGCACGGTTAACCTCGCAAAGCCGGTGGTCAATCTGGTGCGCAACAGCAACGGCGCTCATAACGTAGAGCAGATAGTTCCTGCGCCGGCAGATGCGGATGCCTCCAGGGCACCGGAATCCAGGGCGTCGGAACAGGATGCTGAGGACCAGAGCCGGTTTATCTTCCGTATTGCACAGCTAACGATTGAAGAAGGTGTTCTCGATTATACCGATCGGGCTGTGGACCCGGCTTTTACAACCTCGCTGGACCAGCTCAATGGCACGGTTACCGGCTTGAGCAATGTGCCGCCCCAGCAAGGAAAAGTTGCCCTCACAGGGCGTGTCGGGGGCGGCGCCAGTGTAGAGTTTGATGGCACCATTGGCGCCCTGGGTTCAGAACAGACCAGTAATCTGAAACTCACCATGAAGGATCTGTCGTTGCCGGCGCTGTCTCCATATATCGGTCGCTATCTGGGTTATGGTGTGGACAGTGGAAAACTGGCACTGGATCTGGATTATGAAATTACCGGGAGCCAGCTGGAGGCCTCAAACCATATTGTTATGGACCGTCTCGGGCTTGGCCAGAGTATTGCGAGTGAACAGGCGGTTAATGCACCGGTCAAACTCGGGCTGGCGTTGCTTCGGGACAGCAAGGGCACTATAGAAGTGAACCTGCCCGTCAGCGGTAATCTGGACAACCCCGATTTCAGTGTGGGCCAGGTGGTTATGGGGGCTTTCGTGAATCTGCTTGCCAAGGCAGCCACGTCGCCTTTCAGTGTGCTTGGGTCCATCGCGGATCTTGCGGGCCTCTCCGGCGAAGAGTTGGGCCAGATGCGTTTTGAGCCGGGCTCCACCAGGCTGGCACCCGGAGAGGCAGAGAAACTGGCCACCCTGGCCAAAGCACTGCTTGATCGCCCCGACCTGCTGCTGAACATTCGCGGCAGTGTTTCGCCGAAGGCTGACGGGCTGGTGCTTTTGCGTGAGCAACTGGCTGCGAGCCAGGCGGAAAAGTTAACCGAGGAGAGCTGGCAGAAGGCCCGGGAGGCCTATCTGGCGGGAGAGCGGACCCTGGCTCCGGAAGTACTGAATAATCTTGCCAGTGCCCGGGCATCTGCGCTGCAGGAAATACTGCGAGACACCCATGGCGTGCCCGCCAGTCAGTTATTCATGCTCGACCCATCCCGCAATGCCGAGGTGTCGGAAGATGGCAAGGTAATTGTCGGTTTTACGCTGGACGCCCGTTAAAGCGCCCGAGCATCATTCAATCCCGTTCAAAAGGAACAGAAGCACGTGCCCAAGGCCAGTAGTCATTTTTTTGCTTATGTTTCCCGCCTGCGCTGGATCAAGCGCTGGGGCCTGATGCGTAATGCCATTGAAGAAAACGTAGCAACCCACTCCTGGGAAGTGGCCACTCTGGCCCATGCCCTGGCAATAATCCGCAACAGGCACTTCGGCGGGCAGGTGGATGCCGACAGGATTGCCGCAGCAGCACTTTACCATGACGCCACGGAAGTGATCACTGGTGATATGCCTACCCCTGTGAAGTACCACTCCAGGGTGATGCGCGAGGCCTTTGGCGACATTGAGCACAAGGCAGAGGCGGAGTTGCTGGCACTGCTACCGGAAGATTTACGTGAGGATTTTGCACCCTATTTGCAGGAGTCCCGGCTGCCGGCTGAGGGTCGGGAACTGATCAAGGCGGCAGATCGCCTGTCAGCCTGGCTGAAATGCCAGGCCGAGGTGCGTGCGGGTAACCGCGAGTTTGAACCGGCCGAGAGGCAGATCCGGCAGCGGCTTGCGCAGGAGGGGCTGCCGGAAGTGACTTACTTTATGGAAGTGTTCGTGCCCAGCTATGCAGAACCCCTGGACAACCTGCTGGGCTGATGCCAACAGGTTGCCCGCGCGGGCGTGAGGCTCAGGCGTTGCTTGCGCCACCTACCAGGCCGCCACGCAGGCCATCGCGCTGCAGTGACTGGCGGACCACATCTTCAGGGCTGCCGGCCAGCTCCCGGAACATGCCCATGGAGCCCAGCAGGGCAGACGATTCGTAGGGCACAAACACCCGCTCGCCGTCTTTCGCCATATTTGGCAGTACCTTGATGTAGCTTTGCCCCAGCAGGTAGCCGATCACCGTCTGCTTGTTTTCTTCCGAATCGCCCAGGGCGCCGAGTACCAGGCGAATGGATTCCTGCTCACCCTGGGCGCGCAGAATGGAGGATTGCTTGTCACCCTCGGCGTTGAGAATGGCGGATTCACGCTGGCCCTGGGCCATGGCGATGGCTGCCGTTTTCTCACCCTCGGCTTCTGTCACCGTGGCCCGGCGTTTACGCTCTGCGGCCATCTGCAGGCGCATGGCCTCTTCCACTTCCTCGGGCATACTGATGTCCTGAACTTCCACCCGCGTCAGCTTTACACCCCACTTGGAGGCGGGCTCCTCCATTTCAGCCTGAATGGCGTTGTTCACCTCGGCGCGGGATTCGAACAACTTGTCCAGTTCCATCTTGCCCACCACCGAGCGCAGGGTGGTTTTGGCCAGCACCTCAACCGCCTGGCTCATATTGGCCACTTCATAAACGGCACGGCGGGGGTCAATGATCTGGTAGTACAGGGCGCCGTTGATTTTTACGGTTACGTTATCGGTGGTCACTACCGGCTGCCCCGGGAAATCCATCACCGTCTCCCGGCGGTCGATGCGGACTTCATCGGTGGTCATCGGGTGGTATTCCTCACCCATGCGCACGTAGCGGATCATGGTGATGGGGCGGGGCCGTTCGATAAACGGAATGATGATGTTCACGCCACTTTCCAGAACCCGGTTGAAGGAACCCAGGCGCTCAATAACCATGACTTCAGACTGCCGGACAATCACCAGGCCTTTGGCGATGATGAAAATACCGATGGCGACAACAATCAGGCTGATGATCAGCCCCGGTGAAATATAGGGTTCCATGCTTACTGTTCCTTGTGTGTAACGGTTTGAACAACGGCGGTGGTGCCGTCGAATTTGCTGAAAATAACGTCGGTTCCCTCCGGCAATTCGGTGGCACCTGTGTTGTCATCTCTCAGGCGATAGAAGTCGCCGTTGATCTTGATACCTGTAGCGCCATCAAAATCCCGCTTCAGGGTACGGTAGCGCTTACCCTGCTCGACGCCAGTGCCGGTGGTTCCATAGGCTACGCCTTTCGGGGAAAAACGCGGGCGAATCCAGCGAATTGCGATGGGCACCAGCAGGCCTGAAAACACCCCCATGCCCGCCAGTTGCCATTCGAATGAAATGCCGGCATAGGCCAGAACGGCTGTCAGGGCTGCGGCGACAGCCAGCGCCAGCAGCAGAAATATGCCGTATGCCAGCTCAGCCAGCCCCAGGGCGAGGGCCAGAATCAGCCAGAAATGCGTAAGACTCCATTCCATACAGAACATCCGCAGGTTCAGGGTTGAGGAAATCCGCGAGATTGTGCTCGCGGAGGGGGAATTGTACCCAAAAGCCCGGGCTGAGTCCGAGTGGCCCGGGTGCCATGCAAGTCAGAAATTTGAAGCCATATGCTGATCAGGGGCAACTGTTAGAGTATCTTCTTTAATCGGCACAACACACAACAAGAGGCCAGTGGCCATGAAAGATCTGAAAAACAAAGTGGTAGTTGTTACCGGAGCCGGGTCCGGTATCGGGCGGGCTCTTGCCAAATCGCTGGCAATACGAGGTTGCAGGCTTGCCCTGTCTGACGTTAACGAGGAAGGGCTGGCGGAAACGGTCGCAGCCATCAAGGGTTCGGATGTCAGGGCCTACCGGCTGGATGTTGGTGACAAGGATGCGATATACGCCCATGCAGCCGAGGTGGTAAAGGATTTTGGTCAGGTTAATGTAATCATCAATAATGCCGGTGTGGCGCTTTCTGCCACGGTGAGGGAAATGTCTGATGCCGATTTCGAGTGGATCATGGACATCGATTTCTGGGGTGTCGCTCACGGCACGCGGGCCTTCCTGCCACACCTGATTGCCTCTGGTGATGGACATGTGGTGAACATCTCCAGTGTGTTTGGTCTGATTGGCGTGCCCACACAAAGTGCCTACAATGCTGCAAAATTTGCGGTTCGCGGGTTTACGGAATCCCTGCGCCAGGAAATGAAAATGGAGAAGCAGCCGGTGGCTGTGAGCTGTGTACATCCCGGTGGCATCCGCACCAACATTGCCAACTCTGCACGCATGAGCAGGCTGGAAAGCGCGGCAGACCTGCGCAAAGGGTTCGACAAAATTGCCATGACCACGCCGGAGAAAGCCGCAGAGACCATTGTGAAAGGCATCCTCAAAAACGAATCCCGCATTCTTGTGGGGCCGGATGCCTGGGGTATAGACGCCATTAACCGGTTACTGGGGTCCGCCTATCAGCCGCTGGTGGAGCGCTTTTCCCGCAACAGGCTGCTTATCTGAACGGAGCCGCATCCCGCTATGTGTGAACTGCTGGCCATGAGCGCCAACACACCCACCGACCTCTGCTTCAGCTTCACCGGCCTGACCCGCAGAGGCGGTGACACCGGCCCCCACAAGGATGGCTGGGGCGTGGCGTTTTATGAAGGTAAAGGCGTGCGCGCCTTCCACGATGTAGATGCCAGTTCGAACTCACGGCTTGCGGAAGTGGTCCAGACCCACCCTATCAAGAGCGAAGTGGCCATCTGCCACATTCGCCAGGCGAATGTGGGTGATATCTGCCTGGCCAATACCCACCCCTTCAAGCGTGAACTCTGGGGCCGCTACTGGGTGTTTGCCCATAACGGCCAGCTTTCTGACTTTCGGCCATCGCCGGGGTTTTACGAGCCGGTTGGCGATACCGACAGCGAGGCGCTGTTCTGCGACATCCTCAACCACTTGCGCAAACAGTGTGACCGGAACGACCCGGCAGAGGTGATTGCACGGCACCTGGTCGAACTCTCGCAGGCCTATGCAGGGCAAGGGGTTTTCAACCTTTTGCTGAGCAACGGTGATTGGCTGTTTACATACTGCAGCACCAAAATGGCCAGCATTACCCGCCGCGCTCCCTTTGGCCCGGCAAGGCTGAAAGATGCCGACGTTATTGTGGATTTCGAATCTGAAACCACGCCGAATGATATTGTCAGCGTTATCGTAACCGAACCGCTGACCAGCGATGAAGAGTGGGATATTTACCAGCCCGGTGAATGGCGTTTGTGGCGTAAAGGTATTGTAGAAGCGAGAGGCATGGCGGTGAGCGGACAGATCGCAGCGGCCGGACACTGAACAGGCCGGCACTGTTTCGCCGGCCTGCCTGGTTGCGCCTGGTAATTACTGCAGCGTTGACCGGTTTCCGCTCTGGTATTGCGGCGCGATGTAAGCCTGAATCTCCCCTTTAAAACGCGCAATCAGCTCGCTGTTGTCGTGGTCCCAGGGGTGATAACCCGGTTTGAAATACGCCAGCCAGACGGGGATCAGGCTGGAGAAGGTGCCGTTCCTGCCCCACAGGCGCCACAAGCCCCTGGCAGTATCGGCAACCGAGAAGGTTTTGGTGTCATTCAGCATCATGCGCCCGGTGAAATAGGAAGTCATCACCCCCAGGGCCACCGTGCTGAACATCAGGTAAAAGGTGCGCTCGGCGTAGGTGCCCCCCACCTGCCGGAACACATCGAAAGCCACCGCCTTGTGTTCGGTTTCCTCGATGGCGTGCCACGCCCACAGCGGGCGCATGGTTTCATGCATACCTTCACGTATATCGTCACGTTCCAGAAGCATATCCGCCATCATGGCTGTCATATGCTCCAGTGCGCAGGTAATGGCCAGTTGATGGCGTTTGGGCAGCTTTTTGGTGATATCCAGAACCACCTTGAGCTGTTTTTCCATATCTTCAACCGGCATGCCCTGATCCCGCACATGCTGATTCATGGCCATATGCTCCAGAGAGTGCATGGCCTCTTGCCCGATAAAGCCTCGCACTTCCCTTTTCAGCCTGGGGTCCTTGATCTGATCCCGGAAGGCCCGGACAGAATCCACAAAAAACTGCTCGCCCTGGGGAAAAAGCAACGAGAGTGCGTTCATCATGTGGCTCAGAAAAGGGCTGTTCTCCAGCCAGTACCGGGGCACCTGCTCGCCAAACTCGAATCCCATGCGCTGGGCTTTGATGTCGACGTTATCCGGCGTTTTTGATGCCTGGCTGGCGGCGGCAGCCCGGTTTTCCGCGGTTTTGGTGCTCAGCATGGGTCTACTCCTCACATTGGCTGATGTCATGGCTTCAGTGTGTCGGAGTCCAGAGCCCTGATGAATGCGAAAAGGGGACGGCCCTCATTCAAAATGGGACAAAGCCACAGAAAATTGACCAACGCGACGCAGGTACCGGTGCAATCCGCCCCACTGTGATGGTTGCCGGCTTCTGCTAGAGTCGTTCTGAGGTTCTCACTCAGGCAATCAAGGGCAGTCTATGGCGATCCCTGAATCGGAAAAAGAACGGCAGATGCTGGGGCTCTTCCTGGTGCCGGGCGTCTATATGCGGGTACTGGCACAGACTGTTCGGCAGCTTGGCCACAACGATCGCCGGCTCTATGAAGGTTTGGGGTTCAGCGCTGAAGATCTGAAAGCCAACGATAGCCGCGTGTTTGTTACCGATGCCACGGTTATGGCCGAGCGCGCACTGCAGCTCGCCGGCAATGACGGGCTGAGCTTTATGGTGGCTCGCGAGCTGCGGGTAACCATTCACGGTACCCTCGGGCTTGCTGCGCTGACCAGCCCTACCTTTGCCGATGCGCTGGATTCCGTTCGTCGCTACCTGCAGTTACGAGCGCCGTTTCTGAGCATGAGCCAGTCTGAAAGCGATGACCAGGTGCTGGTGAAACTGTGCACAGAGTTCGACGCGCCAGGCCTCTACCCGTTCCTGTCAGAAACCGTCAGCGCCACTCTGGTGCTGCTCACCGAACAGCTGCTGGACCGCAGCGATGCAGCAAGACGCGGGCTTGCCCTGGAGAATGGCAAGCTACCGGGCGTCAGTGTGCGTCTGGGCGGTCCGGAACCGGCCTATTACCGCCGGTTTTCCGAACAGCTGCCGGTCCGGTTCCACTACAACCAGCCGGATGACATGCTCGTACTCCCGAAGGCGCTGCTCGATGTGCGCATGAGGCTGGCGGATGCCGAAGCCTCCCGCATGGCTCGCGACGAGTGCGAGTTCGAACTGCAAAAAGCCTTGAAGGAGCAGGGTGATCTGGCCCTCGCCGTGCGCAACATGCTGCGCCTGATGCCCGGGCCTTTGCCCACGCTGGAAGCCATGTCAGAGCGTTTCTGTGTTTCTTCCCGCACGCTGAAGCGCAGGCTGGCGGAAAGAGAAACCAGCTACCGTGAAATCGTGGAATCCGTCCTCAAAGACCGCGCGATTCAGCTATTGCGGTACACCAACCAGTCGGTAAGTGAAATCGCCTACGAGATGGGCTATGCCGACCTCTCCAACTTCAGCCGCGCGTTCAGAAAATGGACCGGTAAATCCGCCAGCGAATTCCGCGAAGGCCGCCCCGATCCAGCACCGGAACTAGGGCCCTGACCACCCTGCAGCCCGGCACCCAAGCCAAAGACCTTGCTGAATTCGAGAACCTTGTGAAATTAGCGAATCAGCCCCATATACAAACTCAGTCAACCGACATCGGAGCCGCTATGATCAGCCGACCGGATACCCACAGCAAACTACTGGGCTACCTGCTCTGGATCTTCGGATTCCTGGGTTCCCACCGCTTCTACTACGGCAAACCCATTACCGGAACCATCTGGTTCTTTACCTTCGGGCTGTTTCTGATCGGCTGGATTGTCGACTTTTTCCTGATTCCCTCCATGGACGAACAAGCCGACAGCCGGTTTCGTGAGGGCGAAGTGAACTACAGCATCGGCTGGTTACTGCTCACCTTCACCGGCGTGTTTGGTTTGCACAGGATGTATATGGGCAAATGGATTACAGGAATTATCTACCTGCTGACCGGAGGCCTGTTCCTGCTGGGCGTGCTCTACGATTTCTGGACACTGAACGATCAGATTTCCGAGCGAAACCGCGAAGTAAGGTTCAACTGAGCGCGTCCTGCTCCAGTTCCAGTAACCCCTCTTCCAGGTAATCCAGCATCCGCTGCAGGCTTGGCAGCGTGCGGCGGCAGCCAATCAGACCAAATGCCACCTGATCGTTGTAGCTGGTCAGCGTCATATTCAGAGCCATTCGATCCATGGCAATGGACACGGGGTAAATGCCCTCAAGCCTGGCGCCGTTCCAGTAGCAGGTCTCTTTCGGCCCTGGCACGTTGGAAATCACCACGTTGAATGTCTGCCATTTCGGAGCCAGGCCGGTCAGAAAATTAAAGGCTGCTGGCGCCAGGGTCAGTGCGGTGTAATTGACGATTTCCTCTGGCGTCATGTGGGCGTAACGGTCTTTCGCCTCCTGTATGCCCTGATGAATCTTCCTCAGTCGCGTTCCGGCGTGGCTCTCATCGGTGTAAAGGTTGGCGAGAATAACACCCACGTGATTGCCCTCGCCTTGATGGTTATCCGCCTTGTCGCCGGCAGTGCGCGCATACTTGCGCAGTGAGACCGGTACCATTGCAATTAACGGTTTCTCCGGCAGCGCGTCCAGGTTCATGAGGTAGGTGCGCAGGGCGCTTGCACACATGGCCGTGACGACATCGTTTACAGTGGTGCCATAAGCCTTACAAACCGCTTTTATCCGTTTCAGACAGTAGGACTGGGCCGCAAAACGGCGGGAGCCGGTAATTTTCCGGTTCAGAATGCTGCGTGGTGCGTGAAAGACGGAGTTATAAGCGGGGTTTTTGCGGGCAGTGTTGATGGTGCGCAACAATTCCCGCGCGACGACCGGCACGGTGCCCAGTTGTTTCCCGGATTCTCCCAGTAAACGGCCAATGCTTTGCCAGAGTGAAGAGCCGCTGCTATCGCCCTTGTGCCCCGGGCGCACCGACAGATCCCAGATCGGTGGCATATTACGTCTGGCAGGGTCCGTAGACAGCATTCTTTGGGTCATTCGCATGGCGGAAATGCCATCCATCAGCGAATGGTGCACTTTGATATAGACGCCAAACTGTCTCTCGCCAAGGCCTTCAATAAGATGAAACTCCCACAATGGCCGCTCACGATCCATCAGGTGGGAATGTTCCGCTGAGATAAATGCCAGCAACTCCCGGATACGACCGGGCGTTGGCAGGGCTTCAAAGCGGAAGTGATGTTCCAGATCCAGATGCTTGTCGTGCACCCAGACCGGTTGCGCCAGCCGGGTATCCAGGCGCTGGTCGAAGGGTGTTGTAACCTCAGTGTCGGTTCGCAGTTGTTCCGCAAGCCGGGCCACGTAATCACCGGGTGCGTCCTCGGGAAACGAGAAAATCTGCAGCCCTCCCACATGCATGGGTTGCTGGCGCTTCTCCAGCCACAGGAAAATCTGATCGGTTGGGCTGAGAGGCTTCACGGTGGCATCCTTTTATAATTTTCCGGCGTTACTCTTAACCAAGAGTAGCAGTATCCTGTCAGCTTGTACGCCGGAGCATCTGCATTGGCACCCGGTAGCGCAGACCCCGGGAATTACCTGTGCCATCCACAGTGCAGGTCTTGCGGTTAACTCTGGATATCTCGCCCTCAAACTCCCGCTGGCCGTGGCCAAAACGCACGGCTTCACCAACGCTCCAGGTGGTTTTTTGCGTTTCAAAATCGGGCATTTTGAAAGGCTGTTCAGGAAGATGGATGTTCAGTTGCTGTGCACGCTGCGCCAGTGTGCGCCGCAAGGCGTTCGCCTCACCACTCTCGTGCAGGCTATCAAGAATGGTGTAGAAGTGCCGGTTATGAACCGAACCGCGATACCTGTGGCCGGCACTGTGTTGCAGCAAGTGCGCGAACTCATGGCAGCAGGTGTGTGCCAACAGGTTAAGTGTATTCAGCTCACCATCAAAATAGCCCCGGCTGTGAATCTCCCGGCTGGATAGCCAGCCGCTGGCCGCATCAGAGTGGTGCTTGGCCTGAATCATCCGGACGCCGTAGGTAATCTGGTGCTGTTTGCACGAAGGATCAAAGCGGTGATAAGTCGCCTGGCCAGACCCCACCCGGCATACCAGGGTACTGCCAGCGGTCTGTTCCTGGATCCGGCTTGCGACAGGTTGCCAGAGAACCTGCTCTGTAATGGCGCACATGAGTTCGCCGAGCTTGAAGACCTGGGATTTCGGGCTGTTCATGGCAATTAAAGGACTATACGCCTCATGACCTGGTAAACGGGGTTTTGGAGAGGATACCAGCTAATTTACAAGATTTTCGGGATGGAGTCAGACAAAACCTTGCCGTAAAAACACGTCTTGATAGTAAAAGGGCCCCCGCAGGAGCCCCATAGTGAAATTTCTTACGCCTCGATCGGTGAACGCCAGTCATCCGCACCGGAAGTCCCGGCAACTGCGTGCTCCCAGGTTACCTTGCGGTAGGACAGGGACACGGTAACCAGCTGGGTGAAGTCAGCGTTGGCGGCGTCCTGGCAGTGAGGCATGTTGCAGTTGATGTCAATGATGGTGGCATCCTCCAGGATGGTGGAGAAGAAGTGTTCCTGCTTGCCTTCAACAGAAGTGCGGTACCACTTCAGCTCAACCTTGGGCAGCATTTCGCCGGACGCCAGGGCGTTGTACATCAGCGGTGTGGATTTGTTCAGCGCAGAGGTGAACTTGAATGGCTTGTGGACACGCTGGCCAGAGGGCTGCCCGGATTGGGGATCGGTAGGAACGGTGACCACGTGGCTGAATTCCTGAACCAGCACTTCGTCTTCGTGGCCTTCAACGTAGATGTTACCTACGGAATCGGAGGTGAATGCACCGGCGGTGATGTTGCCCTGGGTTTTGCCTTCGATAGAGATATAACAGGGAGTTGGCATAGTCTGCTCCATGACGTTTGAATGAGTAAATGTCCTTGGGTGTTCCCTGGACGGTTGGGTATTAACAAAAGCTGTGCCAGGTTGAAAAACTCTATATAAAACATAAGCTAATGATTTTTTGTCGGGGTTGCCGGCGGCAGCAGGCAAACTTGTACCCTGTCTTTGGGCGAGGAATTGCTGGCCGGGCGAGAAATTGCCAGGCCAGTCGGCTGGCCTTTGCAAGACTGTAATCCTGCCCGTTGATAGCCTCTGCTAAGATTCGTGTCGCCGCTAAATGCATTCTACTGATACAACCAGATGTGAAACCGGAGGCTTTGCCACTCATATGCAACCCATGCAGAACGGACTTGTCCGGTCGTGCTGATCAGGGACTGGTTTGACAGCCTGGTGAACCGGGCAGTACTGCTTGTTGTTGGTGTCGTTATCCTGACGGCGCTTCTGGTTGCGCTTGCGGGTTCACTTCTGAGCCGGTCTGAGCTTGAGCAGCAGGCAACAAATCAGGTGGCCACCATAGCTCAGCTGGTTGCCGGCGAGCTGGATGACAAACTGTCCCAGCGCCTGAACACGCTGAGCCATGTGGCGCAGGGTTTCACGATGACCGAGGCGGCTTTCGAAGCGCGGGCGAAGATACTGCTGCGCCGCCAGGTGGCGCTGCAACATCTGTTTGACGGTGTCTATCTCTTTGACTCAAAAGGTAAAGTGATTGCAGAGCACCCCGAGGCTTTTAACTTGCTGGGGGCGGATGCCAGCAGCCGATCGTATTTCCGTGAGGTTTCAACGCAACTGACTCCGAGTATCAGCGAGCCTTATCGTTCGCACTACGAAGGAAAGCCGGCGGTAATGGTGGCGGCCCCCGTGTTCGATCATCAGCAGCGCTTTATCGGTATGCTGGGCGGAGCAATTTCCCTTGCCGGAGAACACCTGATTGAAGAGTTTTCTGACATCCTCATTGGTAAAACCGGCTACCTGACCATCGTAACCCGCAGCGGAATCATTCTTGCCAATGGTCGCAGCGGTGAAGTTATGCAGCCGGTAAAAAGCACCAACCCGGTGCTGAAAAGTGCCATGGACGGATTTGAGGGTACGGCCAATACACGCACCAGCAACGGCGAGAGTATTATTCTGTCGGTGCAGCAGATGTCCGAGGTTCCCTGGTTTGTGGCAGCTGTGTGGCCGTCAGGCGAAGCCTATGCTCCTGCCACGCGCATCAAGGATGCCTTTCTCTGGATTTTGCTGGCCGTAATCCTGCTTGTTGTTCCTCTGGTTATGTGGCGGTTTCGTCGCCTGATGGCGCCTTTGCAGGAGCTTGGGCAGCAAGTGCATGAGCGCCACCTGGGGGTACGCAATAAACCAGTGGGTGGCATTGGCGGGTCGGAGATCCGGCAGGTGGCTGATATCTTCAATATGGTGATGGATGAGCGCGACGATGTTCTGGGTTCTCTGGCAGAGCGGGAGGCGTTTTTCCGGTCTATTACCAGTGGCGCACCTATCGGCATTGTGCAGGCGGATGTGCTTGGCCGTATCGAATTTGTAAACCCGGAGTTTGAAAACATTATTGGCCTGGATCTGGCTGAACTGACCGGGGCCCACCTGTTTGACTGTGTCTCGGAAGAAGACCGGGATGCGGTTATCAGCCGCTGGCAACAGTCTCTTGAACAACAGGAAGTTTACCGTGACAGCTTCAGGCTAAAGGCCCCCCATAGCCCCAGGCCGGTTTGGTGCCAGGCAATGACGGCCTCTCTTGAAACGCCTGAAAAGGTCATGGGCACAATCACCGTGATCCGGGATATTTCGCACGAGCTGGAAGTGGAAGAAGCCCTGCGGGACGAGCAACACAGGGCGGAAAACATACTGGGGGTGATGCAGGACGGCGTAATGATGGTGGATACCGGCGGTGTTATCCGCTATGCAAATCACGCAGTGGGCCGTTTCCTGAACGCGGACGGAGAACACCTTGGTAAAAACGTGTTTGAGCTGGTCAGCATTGATCACGAAGACCAGGCGCTTACCCATGAGTGGTTTCTGGGCCGGGATGACCTCGACAGCCTTTACGTTACCTTGCGCAATCGCAGTGGTGATGTGTTTGATGTGGACCTCAGCATGATTCACATCCGACAGGGGCGGCAGAATGAGCGCCTGGTGTTTGTGCTCCGGGACGACACCGAGCGCCGGCGTGAGAAAGAGCGGCTGTCCTGGGAAGCAACCCACGACAGCCTTACGCAACTGCTGAACCGTCGTGCATTTACGGTGTCGCTGAACAAATGCCTCAGTGACGGAGTGCGCCAGGAGGCACGCTCGGTGCTGATGCTTATCGATCTTGACCACTTCAAACCGGTAAACGATGAGGGTGGCCATCTGCTCGGGGATGAGCTGCTTCGGCGCCTTGCCGATCTGTTCAAGGAGTCGGTACGCCAAACGGACACCGTCGCCCGGCTGGGTGGCGACGAGTTCGGTATTATCCTCCCTGCCTGCGGTTTGACCAGAGCAAAGACCCTGGCCGAACGCATACGCGCCGGTGTTGAAGCGCTCGAAATAGAGCAGGAGGGTCGCACATTCGGAGTCACAGCCAGCATTGGCATGACCGAGCTGCTGGCGGCAGACCGCGAACCCAAGGACGTGATCGCCCGGGCAGATGAGGCAGCCTATGTGGCGAAATTCAGGGGCCGCAACCGGGTTGTGGTGATGCCTGCACCAGAGTAATGACCAGAGTTATTTCCCGGCACAGAACCGGGCAGATCCGAGTGTGTCAGTTTTGCAAAGCGCCTCGGTGGCCAGTTGCACATCGGCTACGTAGTACAGTGATGCCAGCCCCAGCCTGTCCCGCCCCAGATTGTGAAACACCATGCCGAACGCAATATCGCCTGCGGTAAAGCGCTCGTGATTAGCTGCAAAGTATTCTGCCGGCTTGGCCAGCGTCTCGTCTTCAAGCAGTGCCTGCACCCGGCTTGCGCCACCGTGGTAGGCCTGAATCAGCAGGAGCACGAACAGTTCGTTGCGTTTGTTTTCTGGCAGGTGACCGAAGCGTTCATCAAAGGCCGGCTGCAGGTTGCGGGCATTCTGGTGCATCAGGCGCAGCGCGCAATCGATTTGCGCCAGCCTGTGCCAATAGTTTTGTGGTTTGATCTGGCAGTCTTTCAGGGCGGGAGGGGACAACTGGAGAATGCCCTTGGCATTTGCCCGGGAATGCGCCCTTGCCTGGCCGCCGCTTTCAATCAGGATTTGCCCCGCCAGATACCTGGGTAAAACCGCCGGCAGCGCAAACCGGTTTTGTTCGCTCCGGCGCTGAACAATGTACATCAGGGCTCCGTGAAGTGAGCCGGGTTGTTCCCGGGTTGCAAAAGAAAGGTCGTCCCAGGCGCCCCACACGCGGTCCTGTTCCCGGGTTCCGAGGTAGCGAGCAACCGCAAGGTCTAGGTTTACATGGGGCTGGTTGCAGGCCAGAGCAAACGGGTAGCCCTTGGTATGTGCATCACCGGCAACCCATTCCTCTGTGAGCCCTTTGGTGTGCAAAGACTGGCGGGTATCGTTGAGGCGCTTCTGGGTAGTGGCGCGATCAGCACCGTCGCTGATCCAGCCCAGAAACTGCCCGCGCATGTCGAACAGAATGTGGCGATCAGGGTTTGAGCAATAGCCGGACTCCTTCAGTACCCAGCGGCGGATAGTGAGAATATTCCTGTAAACGCCCTGGCTCGCCCAGTAAGGCGAATTCCTCACAATAGCTGTCCAGCCAGCGGTGTCAGCGCCTTCGTCCCCGGCCTGACCCTCTTCGGCCAGGGCCGGAGCCTGCGTCAGCGTAGCCAGGGTGAAAATCAGAACAAGCTGACGTAAGCTTGCGAATCTTGAGTTCATAAACAGTGTGTCCGTGGCAACCGGGCACCACAATAACAAATGGACGCCTCTATGAAGCAATCTGAGTATCTTCGTTATGATGCCACCGCATTGGCTGATCTTATACGCCGTGGCGAAGTGACCTCCCGGGAAGTATGCGAGGCTGCGGTGGAACGGGCAAGCTCTGTGAATGGTGCCCTGAACGCCATCTGCTTTCCCCAGTTTTCCGAAGCGCTGGCCCGGGAGTTTCCCGCGCAAGGGGTTTTTGCCGGTGTTCCTTTGCTGCTCAAGGACCTGGCTCAGGAGCAGGCCGGCAAGCCCTGCACTTACGGTAGCCGCGGTTTTAAGAACAACATAGCACCCCAGGATTCCGAGTTTGTACGCCGTGCCTGTGAGAGCGGTCTGGTCATCCTGGGCCGAACCGCAACACCGGAGCTCGGGCTCAAGGCGATTACCGAATCCGAGCTGTGGGGGCCATCGCGCAACCCGTGGAATACGGATCTCACACCGGGGGGCTCAAGTGGTGGTTCTGGCGCCGCCGCTGCAGCCGGCATAGTGCCCATGGCGGGTGCCAACGATGGGGGTGGCTCCATTCGCATTCCCGCCGCCTACAATGGCCTGTTCGGGCTCAAACCCTCCCGTGGCCGAATCTCGAGCGGGCCCTTTATGGGCGAGTCCTGGACCGGCGCATCCACCGACCATGTGGTCACCCGCACGGTGCGCGACAGTGCCGCCATGCTCGATGTGCTCAGCGGCCCGGCTGCCGGCGACCCGTTTATCATTCCTGCGCCCGGGTCCAGTTATGGGGAATTGATGCAGAAATCACCCGGTAGCCTGAAAATCGGCCTGTTCACATCCTCGCCCTATGACACGGAAGTGGCACCTGAGTGCATTGCTGCTGTTGAGGAGACGGCGCGGATTCTGGAAAACCTGGGGCACAGGGTTGAGTATGCCCGGCCGGAATTTGATGGTATGGCGCTGGCACGCTGCTATCTGGGCCTTTATTTCGGTGAAGTATCTGCGCTGATGGCGAAAGCCAAAGATCAGTTCGGTGCTTCCGATCGGGATTTCGAGTTGGATACCCGCCTGCTTGGCATGCTGGGCAACACCATGCCCCTGTCTGATTACGTACTGCGCCGGCAGCAATGGAATGAATTTGCCCGGGCGCTGGGGGCATTTTTTGGTGGCTATGACCTTTATCTGTGCCCCACGACTGGCCAGCTGCCGGCCCGGATCGGCGAGTTGGACACGCCAGCGCATCTGAAACTGGCGGCGAGGCTGATGTTGGCGCTTAAAGCCGGGAAAATGGTGCACCGCAGCGGACAGGTAGACCAGATGGCGATGGAAAGCCTGGCCCGCACGCCGTTCACGCAACTTGCCAACCTTACCGGAACCCCCGCTATGTCTGTGCCCATGCACTGGACGGCGGATGGCTTACCTGTAGGCGTGCAGCTGGGTGCTCCGCACGGTGGTGAAGGCGTTTTGCTGCAACTGGCTGCCCAGCTGGAAGAGGCTGCGCCCTGGTTTGGCTATTACGAAAGGCTTGAAAATGCGTTCCCCGCAGCGGGCTTGTGATCCGTTAATCAAACCCCACGTTTATCTTTCAACCCGTAACAGGCTATGCTGTGTGTCAGGAAGATTATTTTCCTGACACACCCTGATGGCATCGTGGAGGCGAGCGTATTATGAACCAACCGATGGCAATCGATGAACTGGTATCAGTAGCACAGGCAGAGGCCATGGGGGAGCTTGATGCTCCGATGATGGCGATTGTTCTGTCCAGCGAACAAAGCTATGACTTGCCCATCAACTCACTGGAAACCGATGCCGACAAGGCGCGCTGGGGATTGATTCTCCGCGCTGCCCGCGAGCATGTTGAAGCGGATGCCGTGGCGGTTCTCTACCCCGCCTGGACAACCATTCGCCAGAAAAAAAAGGAAGTTGCAGAAGGTGAGGGCACCGAAATCTCTGCTGAGGCGTCGGCAGACAGCCATGAAAACCTGGCAAGAGACAGCGCCGAGGAAGAGTCAAATGAGCCTATAGATACCCTGTTTGTACAACTCCATACCCGGGATCACGTGTACTGGCGTGGTTTTGAGCAAATCCGGGATCCAAAGCACCAGCGCATCATCGGCTTTCGTCGGATCAAGGCGCTGTCTACGGATTACCGGCGTGATGAAGAGCCTTCGATTGCATCCTGGCTCAGCACACTGTTTGATCCCCTGCCGGAGCAGGGAGAGGAAACAGATGTTGATCTTGAACTGGCAGATCTCCTGGAGGAGCCGGAAGTAAGCGCCGCGTTGTATCCGAGACAATTGCGGGCGCTGCATTAGAGAGCGTGTCAAGGCGGTCAGCGCCGGCCATGCGTGGGGGAAATCCGGATTCGGGTTTGGCATGGGAATAGTCTATAATTGCCGGCTTTAATTCTGCACCCACAAGGCGCTGATCGTGATTGTATTTGACCAGGTACAGAAGTCCTATCAGGTGGACGGCCGGGCGATCCCGGCGCTGCACCCGACGGACATGACCATTGAAAACGGCGAAGTGTTTGGCATCGTCGGGCATTCCGGTGCGGGGAAGTCTACCCTGGTGCGCCTGATCAACCTTCTGGAACCGCCTACTGGCGGTGATATTCTGATTGATGGCGAGAATATCACCCGCTACGGCGCTGCAGAACTGCGAGCGTTCCGTCGTAAAGTCGGCATGATTTTCCAGCACTTCAACCTGCTTTCCTCGAAAACTGTTTCGGATAATATTGCCTTCCCCATGAAGCTGGCGGGCATCTATTCCAAAGCAGAAATCCGCGATCGTGTGCAGGAACTGCTGGCGCGCGTCAGCCTTACCGATCACGCCACCAAATACCCATCGCAATTGTCGGGTGGTCAAAAGCAGCGAGTGGGCATTGCCCGGGCCCTGGCTTGCCGCCCCACAATTCTTCTGTGCGACGAAGCCACCAGTGCCCTGGACCCCCAAACAACCCAGTCGGTGCTGCGCCTGCTTTCCGAGATCAATAAAGAGCTTGGCCTCACCATCGTACTCATCACCCATGAAATGGATGTAGTCCGGCGGGTGTGCGACCGGGTTGCGGTAATGGACGGCGGTCGCGTAGTGGAGATGGGCCCGGTAAGTGAAGTCTTCCTGCACCCGAAACACCCCACTACCCGGGATTTCGTGTTTGAGAGTGAAAACATCGACGGCCAGGAACTGCAGGAGGATCTGCAAAAAGCCAGTGGCCGTATTCTGCGCCTCACCTTCAAGGGCGAATCCACCTATCAGCCGTTACTGGGCAGCGTAGCGCGCGCCTCGGGTGTTGATTTCAGCATTCTCTCGGGCCGTATCGATCACATCAAGGACACTCCCTACGGGCAACTTACGCTGTCTTTGGTTGGGGGTGATCTGGGAGCTGCCATGAATGCACTGGAAGCGGCAGATGTCCATGTGGAGGTGGTGCGCTGATGGAAGCCTTGCTAAGCAACGTAGACTGGCCAGAAATTGGCATAGCCAGCTGGGACACACTGGTGATGGTGGGCATGTCGCTGCTGTTCAGCGTACTGGCCGGCCTGCCCATTGGAGTGCTGCTGTTCCTCACCGGCAAGCGCCAGTTGCTGGAACAACCGGTGGCTTACGCTGTGCTGTCGTTTGTGGTGAACGTGCTGCGTTCCGTACCGTTCATCATCCTGCTGATTGTGATGATTCCGTTCACTGTAATGCTGATCGGTACCTCTCTGGGCGTGGCAGGTGCTATTCCGCCACTGGTGGCAGGCGGCGCACCCTTCTTCGCCCGGCTGGTGGAAACCTCGTTGCGGGAAGTTGATCGGGGCATCATCGAAGCCACCCAGGCCATGGGTGCCAACGTGCGCCAGATCATCTTCGGCGCCTTGCTGCCGGAAGCCTTGCCGGGCATCATCGCCGGTATTACGGTCACCGCCATTACGCTGGTGTCCTACGCGGCCATGTCCGGCGTTATCGGCGGTGGCGGCCTGGGTGATCTGGCCATTCGTTTTGGCTACCAGCGGTTCCAGACCGATGTGATGGTCATCACTGTGGCGTTATTGGTGATCTTCGTACAGGTGTTGCAGATGGTGGGTGATCGTCTGGTTTTGTATTTCAGCCGTAAGTAATCTGGATTTGAGTTAGCCGACAACTGCACCGCCCTTCCGAAAAACGCCCGTAAATACGTCCCTGTAGGGCTCGGTCGCGCCATCCCTGGCGCTCCACGTTTTCGGAAGGGCGGTGCAGTCGTCGGCCCCGAGTTCACAGTTAACATCAATTAACAGGAGAGTACTTAATGAACTTCAAAAAAGCCCTGGTAGCCCTGGCTGCCGCATCCGTTTTTTCTGCGGCGGTCTCCGCTGAGAAACTTTCCGTTGCAGCAACCCCCGTTCCACATGCTGAACTGCTGGAATTTGTGAAACCGCAACTGGCCGAACAGGGCGTGGAACTGGATGTAAAAGTGTTCACCGACTACATCCAGCCAAACGTGCAGGTCGACCAGAAGCGTATGGATGCCAACTTCTTCCAGCACCAGCCGTACCTGGATGAGTTCAATGACGGTCGTGGCACGAATCTGGTGACCGTTACCGGGGTTCACGTTGAGCCGTTTGGTGCCTACTCCAACAAAATCGACTCCCTGGACGATCTGAAAAACGGCGCAGTCATCGCCATTCCCAACGACCCTACCAACGGTGGCCGTGCACTTTTGCTGCTGCAAAAAGCCGGCGTGATCACCCTGAAAGAAGGCAGCAAGATTACTGCTACCCCACGTGATATTGCCGATAACCCCAAAAATCTCGACTTCAAGGAACTGGAAGCCGCAACCCTGCCCCGGATTCTTGGCCAGGTGGACGTTGCCCTGATTAATACCAACTACGCGCTGGAAGCCGGCCTCAATCCGTCTGAAGATGCACTGATCATCGAAGGTTCCGAGTCTCCCTACGTGAACATTCTTGTAGCCCGCCCGGATAACAAGGACAGCGAAGCCATGCAAAAGCTGGCAAAGGCGCTGAAGTCTGACGAGGTTCGCGATTTCATCAAGAAAAAATACGAAGGTGCTGTTGTTCCGGCGTTTTGATCAAGACGGTGGCAATTACCCAAAGAAACCACAAAAAAAGCCGGGCAGTGAAAACTGTCCGGCTTTTTGCACTCAGTAGCTGCTACATTCGGCTACCGGCACGGAGCATTAATCACCGCTCCAGTTAGCCGTGGGGTCCGGCGTCATCCGCAGGTAAGACTTCACCTTCTTGTAGCCCTTGGGGAAGCGCTGTTTGATTTCTTCCTCATCCTGAAGTGACGGCACAATCACCACATCGCCGCCGCGTTCCCAGTTGCCCGGGGTGGCGACCTTGTGATCGTCGGTCAGCTGCAGGGAATCAATGACGCGCAGAACTTCGTTGAAGTTGCGGCCGGTGCTGGCCGGGTAGGTGATGATCAGGCGAACTTTTTTGTTCGGATCAATCACGAACAGCGAGCGCACGGTAAGCGTGCTGTCGGCATTGGGGTGAATCATGTCGTACAGCTCGGAAACTTTACCGTCGTGGTCGGCAATGATCGGGAAGTTCACCGCGCAACCCTGGGTTTCGTTGATGTCCTTGATCCACTCATGGTGGGAGTCAACAGGGTCCACGCTCAGTGCGATGGCCTTGACGTTACGCTTTTCAAACTCGTCTTTGAGCTTGGCAGTCAGGCCAAGTTCGGTGGTGCACACCGGAGTGAAGTCTGCCGGGTGAGAGAAGAGCACGCCCCAGCTATCTCCCAGCCATTGATGGAATGAAATCCTGCCTTCACTGGAGTCCTGTTCAAAGTCCGGTGCGGTATCCCCTAAACGTATGCTCATAGTCGCTCTCCTTGGATGTCATATTGTAGTGGCGGTGTTCAGGATCCCGGCAGGGAGGCTACCGGATCCATTTATTCAGTGTATACGACAATCATTGGTGCCGGATGACGGTATTGCAAGGGTCAGTTGATTCACCTCATCTTGCATTTCGGTATTCGCCAGCCGTCACGTTGATGTTTGTACCAGGTTTCACTGGTGGCCGAAGGTTCTTTTTTCTCAGAGACCTACGGCCTTTTCTTTTTCAAAATACTCTTTGGTCAGTTTGAACACTACCGGGCTGAGTAACAGCAGGGCGACCAGGTTTGGCAATGCCATCATGGCGTTCAGTGTGTCGGCTATGAGCCAGATCAGGCCAAGATTTACGGTTGCGCCAACGGGGATGGCAAGCACCCAGGCAATCCGGTAGGGCACTATGGCCTTTACTCCGAACAGAAACTCGACGCTACGCTCACCGTAGAACGACCAGCCAAGCAGGGTGGTGAAGGCAAAAATCGCAAGGGAAATGGCAACGATATAATCGCCGATTCCGGGCAGTGCATGGGAGAAGGCCATGGACGTGAGCGATGCGCCGGATTCACCGGATGTCCAGGTGCCAGACGTGATGATTACCAGGCCGGTAATTGAACAAATGATGATGGTGTCGAAAAAGGTACCCAGCATGGCCACCATACCCTGGTGGATCGGGTTCTTGGTTTGTGCCGCCGCGTGGGCAATAGGGGCCGAGCCCAGGCCGGCTTCGTTGGAGAAGATCCCTCGCGCAACACCAAACCGGATAGCGGCCCAGACAGCGGCCCCGGCGAAGCCGCCTTCTGCGGCTGTCGGACTGAAGGCTTGCTTGAAGATCATGGAGAAGGCGGCAGGAATTTCTGCGTAATTGACAGCCAGGACAACCAGGCCTGCGACCAGATACGAAAGCGCCATAAAGGGAACAAGGGCACTGGCCACGCGCCCGATGCGCTTGATGCCGCCGATCAATACCAGGCCAACCAGCACCATCAGAATAATACCGGAGATCCAGTGCGGCAGGCCAAATGTCGTTTCCATTACGTCTGCAACGGAGTTGGCCTGCACGGTATTGCCAATGCCAAAGCCGGCAATGGCTGCAAAGATCGCGAACAGCACCCCCATCCAGGCCCATTTTTTGCCAAGGCCGTTGCGAATGTAATACATGGGCCCGCCAACATGGGCGCCACGCTCATCCACCTCGCGGAAGCGCACCGCAAGTACGGCCTCGGAGTACTTGGTGGCCATGCCAACAAGCGCGGTCAGCCACATCCAGAACAGCGCGCCGGGCCCGCCGAGAAAAACAGCGGTTGCAACGCCGGCAATATTGCCCGTTCCGACGGTTGCAGACAGGGCGGTCATAAGCGCCTGGAACGGCGGGATTTCACCATCCGACTCGGCACCACCGGCACTGCGGCCGCTCCACAAAAGACGGAAGCCTGCGCCAATTTTAAGTATGGGCATCAGCTTCAGACCGAGGCTGAGAAACAGCCCGGCACCAAGGATCATTATCAACATGGGCGGCCCCCAGACCAGCCCGTTGATGGCGCCAAAGATATTCTCAATTGTTTCCATGGGGGATCTCCGTGTTATATGCCATGGCTTGAGGTTGTGATGTTACCCACAAGGGGTATAACTGATTGAGTTTAGTCAGATATTCGCCTGTGTAAACTATAGGACAATGAAAATTGAGGATTAGGCGCCTATTGCCTATGTTTACAGTACAGTAGAGGGGTGCGGCCCCGGTCGGTGCTGCCGGATTATTCAGAAATACGAGGAGTTAACCATGTGTGCGCTCAGAGTTTCCAATGTCATGTCCAATCATATCGAGCCGATCCGGTGCGGAACGCCACTGACCGAAGTGGTCAAGACGCTTCTGGAGAATCACATTTCCGGGTTGCCAGTGGTGGATGCGGACCGTCATCTGCTGGGCTTTGTTTCCGAGCAGGATTGCATCCACTCGTTGCTGGTGAGTAACTACCACTGTGAAGGCGATCCGATAGTGGATGATGTTATGTTCCGCGAGCCCCTGTCGATTTCCCCGGGTACTGCGATTGTCGACCTTGCCCAGAAGCTCGGCTCCGGCAAGCCCAAAGTGTATCCTGTGGTTGAACACGGAAAACTTATTGGCATAGTCACGCGTACGGCCGTTCTCGCAGAACTGGCCCGGATCGGTTGCGGGCTTGAGCTTTCCCGACACACAAGCGACGACGACTGATTAATCCGTCACTCCGGGAAGCCCCAGATTCGGCTGAAATTCATGGAGGGCATGATGTCGGGTTCCTCCAGGGCCCGGATACCGAAGCCTGGCTCGCTGGTATCGCGTTCCCCGGGGTTTTCATAGTTGTTGCCCGAGGGATCGAATACCACGCGTGCGAAAGGCCCACGGGCGCGTACCGGCCTGCCGGTGATGACCCCAACCTCGTTATTTTCCAACCGAACCAGAGTTCCTGGCGGATATTCCCCCAGAACCTGAAGCAGGGCTTTGGGTATGGCGGGCCTGAAGCTGCCGTCTGCCAGATTGGCGATCAGTTTGCGCGCGGCAGTTACGTTCATGCGCTTGCGGTACGCACGTTTTGTAATCATGGCAACGTAGCGTTCCGCCAGCGCAAGGATTTCCGCCTCCGGGCGGATGTCGGCACCACTCAGCCCATCCGGATAACCCTTGCCGTCTGCCTGCTCGTGATGCTGCGCAATGATGGTGAACATCAGCTCGTTATCAATACCGGTTGCTTTCAGGGCATGGATACTGCGTTGCGGATGTTTGCGAATAACACGTCTCTGCTCGCTGTTGAGTACTTTGTTGAGTGCATTCAGTTTGTCGGCTACAGACACCAGGGCAAGATTTGCACTGAGGGCCGCCTGTGTCAGTATCGAAATGCGCGGCTCTTCGAGGCCGAATTTCCGGGCAATGAGCTGGCATAGAATGCCGTAAAAAATAATCTGTTCGTGGATGGTGGGGCCAACGGAGTACAGGTGTACAAGCGCCAGGCTGGAATCCGGTGAGCTTGAACAGGCCTGCTCCAGAGCGTGGGCGAGGTCCTGCAGGCGTTTACGGGCGTCGGGCTGGCCTTTGGCGATTGCCGCCAGAGCTGCCTCCAGGGCGTGCAGATAATCCGGATAACGGGTGAAGGGATTGCATCGCGCCTCGCCCCCGGATGCCTCACTGTCTTCCTGTGGAACATCAATAACCCGCGGTTTGAAGCGACCGCGCTCGAACAGCTGTTCCAGCTGCGTATCCGTCTGGATCACGTAGCCCTGGCACAGCAGTCTGTTGCCGTCTGCGTCGAAAACGTCCCATGGCAAGGGGCGACCAATGGTTAATGCGCCAGGTGCTATTCGGACGAGATTACTCACAATTCCGCAGATTCCTGTAAAACGTGTCGAGTTTGAAGGCAGTTGCATTATAGTAAAGGCAATTGAATGGCCAGAGCTACCCGGCTAAGGGTCAAATTGCCCCAAAAACAGTCCCTTTTTATGACATTTTACGGTCATTTTGTAAAAAATTGCAGAATTTGGCGCGAACTGTGACGCACTGGATTATGCTTGACAAGTGAGCCCACTCTGAGGGGAAGGCGACAAGCATGCTGAAGCGCCTGAAAACCGATTTTCGACTGTCGATTATTACCATTCTGGGTACCAGTGCTTTCCTGGGTATTACCCCGTTTGCGATCATGCGCTTTGTGCAGGGCAATCTTGTCGCGGGAGCTATCGATACCGCAATTCTGGTCACCATATTCGGTGGTATGGCATATGCGTGGATAACCGGCGATACGCGGCGCAGCGGAATGGTACTTGCCTTTATTGCATGCTCCGGGGCGGTCGCAGTTGCGGCTACGGTTGGCGAAGTGGGGTTATTCTGGTTATATCCCTGCCTGGTGACAACGTTTTTCCTTGTTAAGCCAAGAATTGCAACCGTTCTTAACCTGTGCTCAATTGCCGCGATGATGGCCCAGCGTGAAGTTTTTCAGACCCAGGTTCAGATGTGGACATTTGCGGCAACGGCCCTGGTGGTCAGCGCCACCGCCTTTGCCTTTGCGCAGCGTACCGACAATCAGCGTGAGCGCCTGGAGCAGTTAGCAACGATAGATCCACTGACCGGCGTAAAAAACCGGCGCGCCATGGATGAGGAACTGATTCTGGCTGCGGCTCATGCGACGCGCACAGGCTTGCCTTATGCTCTGGTTATGCTGGACATAGATCATTTCAAGACGGTAAACGATGAATACGGTCATGGTGTGGGAGACGGTGTTCTTGTTGATCTGGTAAGCCTGGTGCAGCAACACACCCGTCAATCCGATCAGCTTTTTCGTTACGGTGGCGAGGAATTTGTTCTTCTTTTGCCCGGTGTTGATGGTGCCGGCTTGACGGCGGTGATGAACAACCTCCAGCATAGCTTGCGGACAAAACTCAAGCACCCGGGGGGCGCTGCCACCGTCTCCTTCGGAGTAGCTCTGCTGAGCGCCGGTGAGCCAGTGGAAAACTGGATTGAGCGGGCTGATACGGCACTGTACAGAGCGAAAGAAGCCGGTCGTGATCAGGTTGTGTTTGCGGAAGCCAAATCCTCAAGTAGCCCGGGTTTACTGATGGCATCCCCGGGTTAGCCTGCTGCTTGTGCATTGATTTGCGGGCGATAGTGAAACAGCCGCCATCCCAGCAGTAGACTGGCGGAGGCCAGCCCTCCGGTCAGCCCTACCCAGAACCCCGCCGCTCCCATGGCGGGCACAAGCAGATCGGTAAACGTCAGGGTATAGCCCAGAGGCAATCCCACACCCCAGAACGAGAACAGCATGATCAGCATGGGAATGCCCGTGTCTTTATAGCCTCTCAGGGCACTGATGCAGGTAACCTGAATAACATCAGCCACCTGGAAAATAGCCGCAAACATTAACAGCCGCACGGTAACCGCCTGAACTTCTGCCTCACTGGTGTAGAGTGCTGAGATTCCCCGTGAAAAAACAAACAGGAGAATGGCGAACACCAGTGCTGTGGACGCGGCAAGTACCAGCGAACTGCGGGCAATCAGACGGGCGGTGTCTGGCGCCCCTGCACCCATAAGGAAGCTGACTCTCAGCGTGAGTGCCATCCCTATGCTCAGGGGCAACATGAACAGGAGGGAGACAACGTTCAGTGCAATCTGGTGCCCCGCCACCACAACCGGGCCCAGGGGCGCAAGAAACAGTGCAATCACAGAGAACATGCTGACTTCCACAAAAATAGTGAACCCGATGGGTAGGCCAATACTCAGGATATAGCGAATCAGGGCAGCATCGGGTTTGGCCCAGTCGGCAACCAGATGGAATTGGCGGTAGAGTTTGCTCCGGTTCAGGTAGGCAAGCAGTGCAATGGCAGCGGCCCCATTGGAAAGAGAAGTTGCCCAGCCGCAGCCAATGCCGCCCATGGCAGGCAGGCCGAGTTTGCCGTAGATGAAAATATAATTGAGTGGCAGGTTAATTAATGTACTCAGCAGCGAGAACGCCATGATCACGCGGGTGTGGCCTAAACCGTCTGTCAGACCCCTCAGGGCAGCCATTAAAAGCAGAGCGGGAATTCCCCAGACAAACGCGTCCAGGTAGCCCTGGGTGATGCGTGCGGTGTTGGCTTCGAGGTTCAGCCCGTCAAGAACCGGATGCACGTTGGTGAGCAACAGGATCATGATGACAGCGCCAACGCCGGCCAGGTAGATGCCTTGCCATGTAACCGGCATTATTTTTTTCAGTGTGCGGGCGCCGTTGTAACCGGAAATAATAGGCTGCAGCGCCCCGAGCATACCCATAAAGAACAGGAACAGCGGTGCCCAGAGACTACTGCCAATACCCACGCCTGCAAGATCTTCCGCACTGGCATGGCCAGCCATAACCGTATCGATTACGCCGTTGGCCATCTGAGCTATCTGGGCAATCAGGATCGGCCCGCCGAGAATGGCCAGGGTTTTCCACTCCGTCAGTGTTCGCGAGATGAGAGGCTTGCGTGCCTCCGGCAGTGGCTGATGGGCTTCATCCATAGTGTGCTGATCCGAAATGCTGGAGCCACCGGGTCGTTTGTGGCTGATTTGCGGGCGCCATATGCTACTGGATTGTGGAAGGCGGTGTCATAGGGAGTTGCCGCGAAAAGACGCTGAAACGCACGTTAAAACCCGTTAAAGTACACATCCAATTCTTGCGGGTGGCAGTGAAAATGGGACTACTGGTTTTCGTAACGGTACTCTGGGCCTTTTCTTTCAGCCTGATTGGCGAATTTCTCGCCGGCCAGGTAGACAGTGATTTTGCGGTGCTCAGCCGGGTGTTGCTGGCAACGCTGATATTCCTGCCCTTTACCCGCTGGCGTGGCCTGCCCGGAGGGCTGCAGCTGGGTATCCTGATAACGGGCATGTTGCAGTTTGGCATTACCTACCTGTGCCTGTACCGTTCCTTCAGCTACCTGTCGGTACCGGAAGTTTTGTTATTTACCATATTCACGCCACTCTACGTTACCCTGATTGATGATGCCCTGTTCCGGCGCTTTTCCCCGGTGGCGCTTCTGGCGGCAGCAATAGCCACGTTCGGTGCCGGCATCATCCGCTACGATGGCCTGAGCGAGGATTTCGTTACCGGTTTCCTGTTACTGCAGGTGGCAAACTTCACCTTTGCAGCAGGCCAGGTGGGGTACAAACACGTTATGCAGCGTTATCCGCTTGGGATTCCGGCTTACCGCACCTTCGGCTACTTCTTTATAGGGGCCCTGATTATTGCCCTACCCTCGTTCATGATATTCGGCAATGCTGAGCGTTTGCCGACAACGGCCCTGCAATGGGGCATTCTGACATGGTTAGGTGTGGCTGCCTCCGGGCTTGGTTTGTTCCTGTGGAACCGGGGCGCCTGCCGTGTGGACGCTGGCACGCTGGCCATCATGAATAACGTGCTGGTGCCCGCCGGGCTGCTGGTAAATCTGCTGATCTGGAACCGGGACGCGGACCTGCTGAGGTTAGCCATCGGTGGCGGCGTTATAGCCTTTTCTCTCTGGGTGAACGCCCGCCTTCACCCCCGTGCCCGCCTGGTTGGTGCGGCCTGAGGCCGCGCAACCGCCTCAGGAATACAGGGTGTCGATAAATCCTGTTACTTGGTTTTACTTTTGACGAATATCAAAAGTACAGCTTAGCCGATATTGTGTGCCGCAAATTTATGTACGTCTGCCCACAATGAGTAACAGGCAATATTATGCGCAAGAACCTACCCGTCACCCAGCATGAAATCAAAATGCGCAAAGGTGGCAGGTTGATCACCACTACCGATCTCAAAGGTGTTATCACCTACTGCAACGAAGAGTTTACAGAGATCAGCGGCTTCTCCGAGGCGGAGCTGATTGGCCAGGCACACAACATTATTCGCCACCCGGATATGCCGCAGGCGGTATTTCAAGACATGTGGCGATACCTGAACGCCGGGAAACCCTGGATGGGGGTGGTCAAAAATCGTGCAAAAAACGGTGATCACTACTGGGTGAGCGCATATGTTACGCCAATCCGGGAAAACGACCGGATGGTTGGCTATGAGTCGGTTCGTGTAGAACCGGCCCGGGAAGACATAGCACGGGCCGAGACACTCTATCAGCGCATTGCTGCGGGTAAATCAGCCACTAACGTCCAGAGCCGGATCCTCTCGCTGTTGAAAACCGGATGGCCCCTGGTTCTTTCACTGATACTGAGCCTTGCTGCCCTCGGTTTTGAGAAAGGCGGGTTGGCGGCGGGGGTGATTGTTCTCGGCCATCTGTTGGGGGCCATGCTGTTACTGTCATCACTGCAGGGCCGGATCAAACGCCTAATGGAGCTTCGCCCGGGCGCCTTCTACGACCCCGTGGTAGCTCGTACATACAGTGAGGAGCCCGGGGTTTTCTCGCAATTGGCGCTGCTGTTGATCAGTGAGGACGCGCGTATTCGCACGGCTCTGGCCCGTATAGATGATCAGGCTGAACTGCTTTATGAACAGGCCCGTGCTTCCTATGACTACATAAGCAGTGGCGCGGGAGCCATTGGCCGCCAGCGTGCTGAAACGGATCAAACCGCCTCCGCCATTACCGAGATGACGGCGTCTATTCAGGAAGTGACAGAGTCCCTGCTGGGCAATGCCCGCGAGGCTGAGGCAGCCGACCGCCTGGCGGCAATAGGCAGTGAACGAAGCTCGGAAGCACTGGTGGCAATTGAAAAACTGGTTACCCGGGTCAATGGCATTGGCCAGGCAATAGGTAAACTGGGCGAATCCACCAGAAGCATTGGTGAGGCAGCAAGCCTGATTTCCGAGATTGCCGAGCAGACTAACTTGCTGGCTCTGAACGCGGCAATCGAAGCAGCCCGTGCGGGTGAGCAGGGGCGCGGGTTTGCCGTGGTCGCCGATGAAGTGCGTTCGTTGGCAAGTCGTACCCGGGAATCCACGGTGCGCATTCAGGATGTTATTGATGACTTCCGGCTGCAAGTCGAGTCCACGGTTCAGGCAACTCGGGATGGTGAGGCTGTTGCGGGTCAGGGGCTGGAAAAAGTGCGGGAGGCCGAGAACTCCCTGCGTGATATCGTGAAGTCCATCAAAACGATCTCTGACAGTTTTATCAGCATGTCGGCTGCATTCGAGGAGCAGAGCCAGGTGTCTGAAGAAATCAATAGCCAGATTATCAATATCGCAGAACTGGCAGACCACAGTGAAGAGCAGGCGTCCTTGGCCAGAGAAAGCAGTGATAGCCTGAGTGCCATGTCCCGGGGGCTAAAAGATCTGGTTGCGCGCTTTCTCGGAAAAGCCGCCTAGGTTCTGTGCCTGGTAATCGGGTGTGAACCTGTTGCCAGCACTGGCATCCCCGGGCAAGTGCTGGCAGAATCCTCCCCCTGTCGCCCCGGCGCAACCGGTGGCATCTTTTTGCGATTCCTTAGCCAAAAGCACAGGAACATGACATGACTCAGCTCAGTTCAGCCTCGGGCAGTGATTCCGGAGTTTCTCGCGGCCTCTGGTCTTCCCGTTTTGCATTTATTCTTGCCGCCACAGGTTCTGCTGTGGGCCTTGGCAATGTCTGGAAATTTCCCTATGTCACCGGTGAGAATGGCGGTGGCGCGTTCGTTCTGGTTTATCTTCTATGCATCGCCATCATTGGTGTGCCTATCATGATGGCGGAAGTGTTTATTGGCCGAAGTGGCCGCCATAACCCCATTGGCAGTATGCGCCTGGTGGCCGAGCGCAACCTCAGTTCGCCGGCGTGGCGGATTTCTGCGGTTATCGGCATGATCGCGGCCTTTGCGATTCTGTCGTTTTACTCGGTTATTGGCGGTTGGGCTGCCTCTTACATCGGCCATGCGGCCATGGGTGACTTCACCGGCGGTACTGCCGACTCCATCGGTAACCTTTTCAGTGGCCTGCTCGGCAGCCCCAAGCAACTTCTGGCCTGGCATACGCTGTTTATGGCGCTGGTTATCCTGGTGGTATCCCGTGGCCTGAAAGGCGGCCTGGAGCGAGCTGTAACCATTCTGATGCCGGCACTTTTCTTGCTGCTGCTGGTTGCAGTGGGTTACGCGACGACCACCGGCCATTTTGGGGAGGCGGTCAGCTTCCTGTTTACTCCGAATTTCAGTGCGCTCACCATTAACGGTGTGCTGATTGCACTGGGCCACGCGTTTTTCACACTGAGCCTGGGTATGGCCATCATGATGGCCTACGGTTCCTATCTGGGAAAGGATGTGGCTGTCGGGCGCACGGCTGTCAGTATTGCATTGATGGATACTATGGTTGCACTGCTTGCCGGGCTGGCTATTTTCCCTGTGGTGTTTGCCAACGGGCTTGAAGCCGGCGCCGGCCCCGGCCTGATCTTCCAGACCCTGCCGCTGGCTTTTGGCAATATGCCCATGGGTAGTTTGTTCGGGGCCCTGTTCTTCATTCTCCTGCTGTTTGCCGCCTGGACATCCGGCATCTCCCTGCTGGAGCCGGTGGTTGAGTGGGTAGAAGAAAATTCCAATATGGGCCGTTCCGGCAGTGCCATTGTTGTTGGCGTTCTGTGCTGGTTGCTGGGCATTGCCTCTATTCTGTCACTGAACGTATGGGCAGATGTTACGCCACTGGCCATGTTCGAGCGTTTTGAGGGCAAGACGATCTTTGATCTGCTTGATTTCTTTACCGCCAACATCCTGCTGCCCTTGTCCGGCTTGCTGACGGCGATCTTTGTGGGCTGGTTTGTTGCCAAAGAGTCTTTGAAGGCGGATCTGAACCTGAGCAGCGGCATGTTCACCCTGTGGCTGAATCTGCTGCGCTTCGTGACGCCGGTGGCGGTTGTAATTGTGTTTGTTTATAACCTGCTTGCGTAAGGCAGCGAAAAAGGAAAAAGCCCGGAAGGCAGCGATGCTCTCCGGGCTTTTTCGTGTAGCAGGGATCAGTCTTCGTCGTCTTCTGCGATAGCTCGCAGGGCCTGAAGGTGAGGTTTGACGGCTTCAATGTCGGCTGAGGGAGCAGAACTGGCCTGTTGCGTGAAGCCCATGGCGGCTTGCATCGACGCACGCATCTGGGCCTTCTGTTGCGCGCTCATGTGAGGGTTGTTCTCGATCTCCGCCATCGCGCTTTCCATTTCCTTCTGGATGGCAGGATTCTGGGCCTGCATTTCAATCGCCATCCAGGCGCTGTAAATGCGATCGCCGGTGCTCGCCCATTCGTCCAGGTTCTTGAAGCCGTGACCCTGAACCAGGTCTTGCAGACGATCGTACGCGTCTTCGCCTTTCAGTTCTTCAATGGACGACGAGAAGATTCTTGAAAAATCAGGTGCTTCATTGTCCTGAAGCGTTTCATTATCCTCTTCATCATCCAGATCTTCGAATTCCGGTTCCAGAGCCTGGGCTTTTTCAAGGGTCGTTATGAAAGCACGGATAGTGCTATCCGTCAGCTTCTCTGCATGGGCGTTCAGGGGCAGCAGGCTGAATAAAAGCGCGAGCACTGCCGCCAGCTGGCGGGCATAAGAGTACTGGTGTCGGGGGGTCATAGGGCTCTCCCTGGTGGCGTGTTTCCGGTTCCATCCGCCCGGAATATCCCTTAGCTTAGATCCACATGTGCGTACTGCCAAGCATTGAATATTGGCTTTTCCCAGGGCCGGGCCCGGCGTGCCAGATACGTGAAGCTTTTGCGTTAGACTGCAGGCATTATTATCAGCATGATGGGCGGGTCGTGCAGTGTTTCGTTTCTGGCTAACGGCGGCCGATGCAAGGAAGGAACAATCCAGGATGTTATAAATTCGTATCACTGAGGGAATGTTCGAGTGAACCCGCATCGATACCATGGTCACTGAGATTGCTCCCGGGAGAGTTGTTATGAACCGAAAAGTACTGGCACTGGTGCTCGTAATGCTTGCAGCGACCACCGGTTTTCTCTTTGCCACCGTTGCCACGGCTGAAAAGGCGACGGCTGGGACCAGTGAATACGCGCCATCAGAACCAGGCCTTGAGGTTGCCACCTTCGCCGGAGGCTGTTTCTGGTGTGTGGAAGCGGGTTACGAAAAGATCCCGGGCGTTGTGGAGGCTGTTTCCGGTTATGCGGGCGGAGACGAGGCCAATCCCACTTACCAGCAGGTAGCCTCAGGCAAAACCGGGCATACCGAAGCGGTTCAGGTTTATTACGATCCGGACGAAATCACCTACGAGGGCCTGTTGCAGGGCCTTTGGCGCATGATGGACCCGACGGATGCCAACGGCCAGTTTGTCGACCGCGGCAAGCAGTATCGCCCTGCGATTTTCTACCACAACGCAGAACAGAAGCGCCTGGCACAAGCCGCCAAAAACGAGCTGCAAGCTTCGGGTATCTACGAGAAGCCGGTGGTGATCGAGATCACACCGCTGGGCAAATTTTACGCCGCTGAGAAGTACCATCAGGATTACTATAAGAAGAATCCTGTGCGCTATAACTTCTACACCTTCAATTCCGGCCGTTACCAGTTCATCGAGAAGGTCTATGGCGATGATTATGAGCTGGATTTCAGCCAGTTCAAACCGGATACCGAGGCAGCGGAGAATGCCGGCAAGGGGTTTGACCCGGAGGCCTTTGTGCAGCCCGATGCAGAAACCCTGAAGCAACGCCTCACCAGCGTGCAATATGAGGTTACTCAGAATGACGGCACCGAGCGGGCGTTCAACAACCCCTATTGGGACAATAAGCGCCCTGGCATATACGTGGATGTTGTGTCGGGCGAACCTCTGTTCTCGTCCCGCGACAAGTACAAATCCGGAACCGGCTGGCCGAGCTTTACCCGGCCACTGGGCTCCGACCTTGTTGTGGAAAAAGAGGACAGAGGCTTTTTTATGACCCGTACCGAGATTCGCAGCCGATACGCGGATTCGCATCTGGGGCATGTCTTTAACGATGGCCCGGCGCCCACGGGTTTGCGGTACTGCATGAACTCAGCGGCGCTCCGATTCATCCCGCTGGAAGAAATGGAGGCCGCCGGCTACGGCGACTGGATTGCGGATGTGAAGGAGGCCCAGTAAATCACCAGAATATGGAAGGTTGTCAGAGCCACAAATCACCAATCGGGGTTTCAGGGCTGAAGTGATGGTAAATCTGGGCCTGAAGCAGTTCCGCAGTGGCAATGGCATCAATCAGCGCGTTATGGGCGCTGTAGTGCGGCAGCCCATAGCGTGTCCGGCTGTCTGCCAGGCGGATGGAGACCGGAGTTTTGCCTATCAGCCGCCCCAGGAAGGAGGGGTTCCGGTCCGGGTGCAGGTGGGCTTCAATAGCCATGGTGTCGATCACCGGGAAGCGAATGCCCTCATCAAGCCGCCACTGCAATGCCACGTTCAGGAAAGGCCGTTCAATGTTCCTGAAATGCACCACCGGAATCCGCCCGTTCAGGCTGGCAAAAACCTCTTCCAGGATGTCGGCAAGATCCGGAGCCTTGTCGATATCGCTGTGGGTAATGCCATGAAAGGTCACAGAGGTCTGGTGCAGCGGCAGCGGTGGGCGAACAACCCAGTGTTTTGCCTGGCTGAGGTGAATGGCATCCAGGGTAAAGGGCACCAGCCCGATGCTTACAATCGAGTGAGCCTCGGCATCCAGGCCGGTGGTTTCAAAGTCCAGTGCCACCAGGGGAACCTCAGATATCGGGGTTTTCGGATCAGGGCAGCCGGCTTCGTAAAAGCGTTTCAGGACCGGGGCCCTGGCATTCTTTGCAAGGACCCGGTACTGATCGGGCCAGGGCAGCTGTTTGAGGGCTTCCGGGGCGGTTGGGTTTTCAGAGTGATCAGACATTCCGGGTTGCCTGTGTGTGGTATCTGAACCTCAGGAACTTCTGGGCATTGCTGACCACCTGAAAGGCGTCCTTCAGATGACTGCGCTCGAAAGGAGAAAGGTCTTCCGGCCTTACATTGTTGTCCGGCTCTTCTCCGGCCTCCAGAGACAGCGCCTGATGGCGGATACGCACAATGGAAATGAATTCCAGCGCGTCTCTGAGGTTGCTGAGGTCGTCCTCCATAATCAGCTTGGTTTTACCGATACTTTTGAGGCGCTCAAAGGAGTTCTGCGCCCGTGAGCCACACGCCAGCGCATGAACGCGGATCAGATCAGACAGTGGTGCGGTACCGCGACGCTTCAGGTTAAAGGTTTTCTGGTGCTTGCCATCTTCTTCCAGCACAAACGTGCGGAAGAATCCTAAAGGTGGCGTGCGATTGAGCGCATTGCGTGCCATCAGGGTCAGGAACAGCTGGCTGCTGCTGGCTTTCTCAGCCACCAGGGTTTTGAGCTCTTCGGCAAACTCTGTGCAGCCGTGGATGCCATCGAGGTCGAAGAAGATGTTGCTGTTCAGAAGCGCTACGGCTTTGGGGTTCTCTATCCAGTCGGTGAAGTAGCCTCGCCATACCTTCAAGGGTTGCCGCCATTTAGGATTCGTGGCCATGATATCCCCGGTACAGTAGCTATAGCCGCACTGGGCCAGGCCGTCGGACACAAACTTTGCCAGTGCCATAAAGTATTCATCGTGTTCTTCCGGCACGAAGCTGTCATCCAGAATCATGGCGTTGTCCTGGTCGGTTACCACCAGTTGCTCGTCCCGGGCCATGGAGCCCAGTGCCATGAAGCAGTAGGGCACCGGCGGCGGCCCCAGCTTCTCTTCGCCCAGCTCCAGCAGGCGCTGGGTAAAGCTGCGGCCAATACCGGCCATGGCACTGCCTATCATGTGCGAATTGGCGTCTTCATTGACCATGCGCACAAAGCTGTCGCGCACGTCCCGGCTGATTTTTTTCAGGCCTTTTACGTCCTGCTGGTGGAAAATGTTGCTCACCAGGTACAGGCTGCTCTGGCTTTCGTAGCGCACAATGTCGGCAAGGGCGATGACGCCCCGGACTTCGTCGCCGTCTATTACCGGCAAGTGATGCACATTGTTGTGCAGCATGGTGAGCATGGCCTCGAAGACATAGCTGCTGGCGCGGATCTTGATCAGCCCGGTGGTCATGATTTCGCTCACCGGGGTTTCGGAGGGCAGGGCTTCGGTCACCGCCCGGGTACGCAGGTCCCGGTCGGTGATAATACCGGTGAGGCGGTCGCTGTCGCACTTGTCCCCGCATGCCTCGTCCATCAGCAGCAGAGCTGATACCCCCTGATCCGTCATGATGCGTGCAGCCTCCTGCAGGCGTACGGTGGTGGGTGCGGAAACGGTTTCCCGGGAAATCAGGCGGCTGACACGGGAGGTCATCAGCGCGTTGGATTTTTCCCGGCGGGAAACAGCAGAGCGCAAACGGCTGCGATCCTCTATCTCCACAAAGTCGGCAAAGTTCTCGTCGTTTTCAAACAGGAAATTGAAAGTATCAGCGGGAACGCGATACAGCAGGCTGTCTTCCAGTGCTGTAGCCGGAAACCGCACCTGCCCCCGCATCAGCAGGCCGAACTGGCCGAAAATCTCGCCTTCACTGATGCGGTTGTAGAGTTCCCCGGAGCGGCGGAAGATCTCCACGGCACCGCTGCGCACATAGTACATGTGGGTGCTGGTTTGTCCGGTTTCCAGTATCGGGGTTCCTGCACGCACATAGCTTATTTCAATACTGGCCGTGAGCTCATTGATCAGCTCCTCCGGCATGTCGTCAAACGGCGCATGCTGGACAAGATGGTTACGGATGTCGATCAGTTCGGCCTGCATGCTGTCTCCCGGATGGAATTTGATAGCGCCTGGGCAAAACTATAGCAGACGCCGGCGCCTGGGCAGCAGGGCCGGTGCCAAAAGGCTGTATCGATACCATCCAACGCCACAACAGACGCAGAATGTTGCCGGATTGTTGTCCCTGGAACGCATCGCTTAGCTGCATCAATTTGATAAGGGTCAAACGGAAATTGCGTGATCTGGCTATAGTTAGCCCACTATTTTCGTGGATTTCCGATTTCACGCAATTGATATGCAGGAGAACAAGTATGAAGCAGCAACGCAAACTTTACCTGGCCATCGCCCTGGCCAGCAGCAGTCTGGCGGCCACCTCCGTATCCGCAAAAACCGTGGAAGTACCGGATCTGGATATTGAAACCTACGGCTGGGTGAACATGGCGCTCATGTACGCTGATAACCAGCGTGATTCGGAAACCTACATTGTGGACAACAAGTATGCCTCCAGCCGTTTTGGCGCGAAGATCAGCAAGGAAGTGGAAGATCTGGGCGTACGGTTCGGTACACACCTGGAGTTTGAGTATCAGCACAATGATTCAAGTAAAGTCACGCCAGACAAGCGTTCAATAAGTGGTGAACTGGAAGAGCGCCATATCAACCTGTTTGTTGCCGGTGATTTTGGTCAGGTTTCCCTCGGCCAGGGTTCTGGCGCCGCCGACACCAATACCGAGATTGATCTCTCCGGCACCAAGGTGGCCGCGTTTTCCAACCTGGGTCTGGTGGGTGGCTCGATTCCTTTTGTCGCAAAAGATGGCTCCACCAACGATGTAAAACTGATTGATGCACTGCACAACCAGGACTTTGAAGCGCGCTACGACCGTGTTCGCTACGACAGCCCCTCGTTCGGCCCTGTTACGGTTTCCGTCAGCCAGGGGTATAAAAATAAAAAAGGCGGTTCCGGCAGTGACGATGTCACCGAGCTGGCCGCCAACTTCACTTTCCCGCTGGCGGGCAAACTTGCTGCCGGTGTTGGCTACTCCCGCAAAGATGTGGGTGGCGCCGCGGATAAAGTGGAGGTTTACGGTGGCTCGGCTTCCTGGCTGCATACCAGTGGCTTCAACCTGACCGGTGTGTATTCCAGGCAGGACGACAGCGTGAAAACCGCATCGGATTTCTACATGGTGAAAACCGGTTATAAAACCGGCAAGCATTCAGTGGCTATTCATCATGCCATGGGCGAGGACCGCACGGAGTACACACCTGCGCCGGTGAGCGACAGTGAAGTGAAGGCCTACGGTATCAGTTATGTATACGCTCCGGCGAAATGGCTGGACATGTACGCTTCCTTCAACAATTACCAGCTGAGCGCCAGGGAGCGTAGCTATGACGACATCAACATTGCGATGACAGGGGCCCGGGTCAAGTTCTGATAGCGTCAAAACGGCCGTGCGCCACAAGGCTCTGAAAGCGGCCATGGTCTGAGATGTTTACCTGAATCCTGCTGCGACATGCATAGGGCGTCGTCAGCCCGGAAAACGCATGTTCCAGCGGGATGTTCATGGTATCGGCAACGATCATCCTGATCACACCACCGTGGCAGACAATCAGTATCTTCGTGCCTGCAAGCTCCTGCTGCCAGTGGTGCCAGCTTTCTACCACACGGCGGTTGAAATCGGCGGTTGTTTCACCGCCCGGGGGTGAATTGCCCACCGGGTCGGCCCAGAACCGGCTGAGTCTTTCGCCATCGCTGGCCATCACTTCCTCCGCTGTTCGCCCTTCCCACTCGCCGAAATTGATCTCCCGCAGGCGCTCGTCTGTGTGCAGGTGGATTTGGTAACGGTCAGCCAGCTCGCGGGCAAAGTGAACACAACGCCGCATGGGGGAGCTGACAATGGCATCCCAGTGATCGGCTTCGGTAATGGCAGCGCGCATCTGCTGCCAGCCGGTTGTGCTCAGGGGATCGTCCCTGCTGCCGCGGTACATGGGGCCACCTTCGGGCTCGCCGTGGCGGATGAGATCAAATACGGTTGTGCTTTCGGCCATCATTGCCGCCCTCTGTCTTATTGCTTTTTGGTGCTGACGCCGGCGTCTTCAAAACTGGCCATGCCGTTGTGCAGTTCGCAGGCAATCCTGAGTAGTGGAACGGCTGCAGCAGCACCACTACCCTCGCCGAGGTGCATGCCAAGATCAAGCAGCGGCTCTGCGTTCAGTGCATCGAGAATGGCCTGATGGCCCGGCTCGGCAGAACGGTGGGCGAACAGCAGCCAGGGGCGGATGTCCGGTTGGTGGCTTACCGCAACCAGGGCAGCAACCGAAACAATATAGCCGTCAATCAGAACCGGTATGGTACGGGCGGCGCAGCCGGCAATAGCGCCTGCCAATGCCGCAATCTCGAAGCCACCGAAGGCTTTGAGCACGGCCATGGCATCCTGACCATCATCATCGTTATCGTGGCGCTGAATGGCACTGATGATAACTTCCGCTTTATGGCGCACGCCGGCCAGGTCCAGCCCTGTGCCCGGCCCGGTCAGCTTCATGGGGTTTTTGCCCATCAGTGAACTGGCAATGGCGGTTGCCGAGGTGGTGTTGCCTATGCCCATATCACCACCGATAAACAATTGGCTGCCCTTGTCTGCGGCCCGCTGTGCTGCTGCATCCCCGTGGTTCAGGGCGGCGCACACCTGCTCGGTGGTCATGGCGTCGGTTGCCGCAAAGTTGCGGGTGCAGGGGGCGATGCGGGCGTCTATAACCCCGGGCAGGCCCGGTGCAACATCCGATACCGTGCCAAGGTTCACAACCTCCAGATCCGCGCCCAGGGATTTCGCCAGCACGCTTATGGCAGCGCCTCCATTGGCGAAGTTGGCAATCATCTGGGCCGTAACCGCCTGCGGGTAAGCTGACACGCCTTCCTCACAAATGCCATGATCACCCACGAATACGCTGATCTGGATCTGATCAACGGCTGGTGTTTTCGTACCCTGCAGCCCGGCAAGCTGAACAGCAACGTTTTCAAGGCGGCCCAGAGAACCTGAGGGCTTGGTGAGCGCACTCTGCCGCTGCGCGGCCTGTTCAAAAAAACGTGCGTCCGGTTGCTGGGGTGCGGTGGTCCAACTGCTGGGAAAAGACATTTCACATACCTTCAGAAATCCATATGCCGTAAAGCAGATTCTCATTACGGAGAATGGAGATTGTGTTCAATACAGTATTGGGCGGGATCATACTCTGACTGGATGGAATCAGGTAGGTTTGAGGGCCTCAGCTTTTGTTTGCGAGGGCCAGGCCGGGCCAATTTGTGATTAGTCATTGACCAACCATTAACGCGTTGTTAGCCTTTCCCCGAGTTCGCAGGTGCTGTTTGGCGTAATCATCATCGCTACAACAGTGAAACGGGAAGCCGGTTAAAGTCCGGCACTGCCCCCGCAACGGTAAGTGAGTGGTCGGCGAAGAGAGATGCCACTGTGCGCAAGCATGGGAAGGCTTATGCCGATCGTTAATGTGCTCACAAGTCCGGAGACCGGCCTGTAAACACACCGAACGCTGCGGAGGGCAGTTGCGGTGGGTAAACACCGGCGCGTCCGACGGAATTTCCCCACCTTTTGCAATGCTCCAGGCTGGCAAGCAGCCGGCCCCCTCCTTGTGCAGCACTTAAACAATCAATCATGCGGGTGCGCGTGGTGTGTCAGTGAGTGTATGTCATGAAGGTTTCCCGGCTAGCTTTGGGCAGTCTTGTTTTGCCTTTTTCACTTAATCCTTTTTCAACTGCGATCTCACAGGAATCAGCGGATTCTCTGATGGATCCTATCGTTGTTACTGCAACCCTGGGCCCGAAAACGACAGGAGAGAGTCTCTCGTCGGTAACCGTTATTGACGATAAAGATCTCCGGCTCCAGCAGCCCAAAGAGTTCCGGGAGCTCCTCGAATCCCGGCCCGGCGTATCTGTATCCCGGAGCGGATCGTTTGGCAAGCAAACCAGTGTTTTTGTCCGGGGGCAGGCTTCGGACGCTTCCATACTTCTGGTTGATGGCATTCGGATTCGCTCGGCTACAGTCGGCGGCGCTGCGTGGCAGCACCTTCCGCCCCAGCTGATCAACCGCGTTGAGATCGTCCGGGGAAGCCGGAGCAGTCTTTATGGCTCGGACGCGGTTGGCGGGGTGATACAGGCTTTTACTTTGCCTCAACAGGAGGGCAGAAGCGCTTGGTTAGAAGCCGGTGGCGGGAACTTTGACAGCCAGCAATACGCCGCTGGCGCCGCATTTTCGAACCAGGCATCAAAGTTAAGTATCGGCATGAACCAATTTCGGACAGACGGTGCGCCGGTTATCAGGGGTGGGGATGACAAAAGCTATAACAATACGTCGGGTGTCGCGAGCGGCTCTCATCAATTCGATAATGGTGTCCGTACTGGCTTCACATTCCTTAACGCTCAAGGCGATAGCGAATACGAGGGCGGAGAAGAGGACTTCGTATTCCAGGTTGCGGGTGTGAGTCTGGATGTTCCGATTACCGAAAGCTGGCGCACATCACTGCAGTTTTCTGATGCCAGAGATGAGTTGGAAGATTTCAGTTCCTTTCCCGGGGTATTCAATACCCAAACCCGGAACTCCCGGATTGAAAACTGGCTGACCTCGGGCACCCATGAATTTGTATTGGGTGCGGAGTATACGGTGGATCAGGTAGACAGCTCCGTGGTTTACGACGAGCGCAGCCGTTCCAACAGTGCTTTTTTCGGGCAGGCATTGTTGAACTTTGGTGCACTGGATATCCATATGAGTGCACGGAACGATGATAATGAAGCATACGGTACCGAGCAAACCTGGGGCGCTGGCGTTGGCTATGCACTCAACAGAAACCACCGGGTACGCGCCAGTGTCGGTACGTCGTTCAAGGCACCGTCTTTTAACGATCTCTATTATCCGGGCTTCGGCAATCCTGACCTTCAGCCAGAAGAAGCAACGAGTTATGAGCTTGGGATAGAAGGTCGTTATGTGCGATGGTTCTGGGATGTCGCTGTATTCCATTCCGATGTAGAAGACCTTTCCCTTCCATCTCAGGATGCAGCCGGCAGTGTACCGGAAGCACGATTGCGAGGTGTCGAGTTCAGCAGTGGCTGGAGTCAGAATGGCTGGAGCCTGCAGGCAGCTGCCAGTGCGGGTGACTACGAAAATAAAGAAGATGGAAGGCAATTGATCCGAAGGGCCGAGAACACAATTCGCGTGGATCTCGATAAAGAGACAGGGACCTGGGTGTTTGGGACAACCGTTCGTGCCGAAAGCCATCGTTACGATGATCTGTTTATGATTGGCCGCGAGCGTATTGCCGGGTATGGCATATGGGATCTCCGGGCCCGCAAGGAGATGGCCCCCGGCTGGGCGGCTTCCCTGACCATCGGAAACGTTCTGGATAAGGAGTATGCGACGGCCAAGCGATTCGATAATACGGACTATATCAGCGCCGGTCGTACCGTATTTCTCGCTGTAAGGTATGACTTTGGGCAGTGAAAGCGGTGATAACTGGAACACCAGCCGGGAAATTAATGTGAGCAAACGAATCTATAGAACCAATATCTGGCCGCTTCTGGCTGTTGTGGTCTTTGCTTGTCTCGCATTAATCAGCAGAGAGGGTAGCGCGGAGCTCTGCGCCCCGGATGATTTGAAAGCCAATGTTTGTCTTGATCAACCGGCCCGGAAAATCGTGGCACTCTCCCCGGGCGCCACTGAGCTCCTGTACTCAGCCGGTGCCGGCGATCAGGTCGTTGCGGTGGTGGAATACAGTGATTACCCGCCTGCTGCACAGAAACTGCCGTCAGTAGGCAGTAACACCCGCATTGATATGGAAGCCCTGCTGGCCCTCGACCCGGACCTTGTGGTCACCTGGGTAACGGGCAATCCGCCGGCACAGGTCGAGTTGTTGCAAGATCTGGGATTAACCACGTTTGCCATTGAGCCCCGCACGTTTGAAGGGGTTTCCAGCGCTATTGAGCGGCTTTCAACGTTGGCTGGAACCGAGCCGCTAGGCTTTGCCGAAGCCGGGCGTTTTCGTGCCGGTATGACTGAGCTCTCAGAGCAATACCGCAACGCCGGCCCGGTGTCGGTTTTCTATCAGGTCTGGGAGCAGCCCTTGATGACCATTAACAACGATCATCTGATCGGAAAAGTCATTCAGTTGTGTGGCGGGGTGAATGTGTTTGGCGCTATGCCGAACCTGGTGCCCCGAATCAGCGCCGAGGCCGTATTGAAAGCAGACCCCGGCGCTATTCTTGCCGGAAGCGTCGATGGCGACAGCAATGACCAGCTTGAGCACTGGAAGCGCTATCCCGGGCTCGATGCAGTTGCCGGAAACAATCTGTTTTACGTGCCCTCGGCCCTTATTTCGCGCCCCACCCCCAGGTTGCTGGAAGCGGCCCGGCTGGTTTGTGAAAAGCTGGATATTGCCCGTGATCACGATTAATTCCGGTTCCGGAAACAAGCGTCAGGTCAGCGACCGATGATCCGCCCGCTGTTCAGTCTCGGTGGGCTGGCTGTTGCATCCGTGCTTCTGGCCCTGTCTCTGGGCAGTGTAAACGTTGGGGCGCCTGATCTTTGGCAGGTTATTCAGGGCCAGGGTAGTGCCCTCAACAGCACCCTGATACTGGATTTGCGGTTGCCTCGCACCCTGGCGGCCTTTGCCACAGGAGGTCTGCTGGCGGTGGCGGGTGCCCTTATGCAGGTGTTGCTGCGCAACCCCCTTGCCGACCCTTACGTGCTGGGGTTGTCCGGCGGTGCGGCTGTGGGCGCGCTGCTGGCCATGCTGGCAGGGCTGGGTACCTTGCTGGTTTCGGGCTCGGCTTTCGCCGGGGCCATGCTGGCGACCATGCTGGTGTTCGGTATCGCCCACGGCACCGGCAGCTGGACACCTTCGCGCCTGCTGCTGACTGGCGTGGTGGTAGCCGCAGGTTGGGGGGCGGTGATTACCCTGATGCTGGCCATAACCCCCTCCTACAAACTCCCCGGTATGCTGTACTGGCTGATGGGCGACGTTTCCTACGCCCGGACACCCTGGCCGGCAATGGCGGTGCTGGTGCTGGCATTGCTGTTGACCATGCCTGTAGCCCGCAACCTGAATGTGCTGGCCCGCGGGCCGCTGCAGGCAGCGGCACTGGGTGTCTCGGTGCGGCCGCTGGAATGGACGATTTACCTGTTTGCCAGTTTGCTGACCGCCACCGCAGTCACCACGGCGGGCAGTATCGGTTTTGTTGGCCTGATCGTGCCCCACATGCTGCGGCTGGTTCTGGGTAACGATCAGCGCATTATACTGCCTGCCAGCGCTTTGGCGGGCGGCACCTTGCTGGTGCTGGCGGACACCCTGGCACGCACGGTGATTGCGCCGGAGCAGTTACCGGTTGGTGTGATTACTGCCTTGTTGGGCGTGCCCATGTTTCTGTATCTGTTGCACCGGAGCCGCTGATGAGCGTTTTAGGCACCCGCGAGCTGATCATTAACATACCCGGAAGGCCTGACGGTTCTGCTCTGGATTTGAGCATTGAGCCGGGCCAGGTATGGGGTGTACTTGGGCCCAATGGCGCCGGCAAAACCACGCTGATCCACACGCTCGCCGGTTTACTGCCTGCCCGCGCCGGCCAGGTCATGCTGAATGGCACTTCGTTAAAAGAACTGAAGCGCCGTGAAATTGCCCGGCAACTGGGCCTGGTGTTCCAGGAGCGCCAGGACAGCTTTCCCGCAACGGTTATGGAAACCGCGCTGATTGGTCGTCACCCCTGGTTGTCGCCATGGGAGCACGAGCAAGGTGAGGATCAGGCCCGGGCGAATCAGGCACTGGCAGCTCTGGATGTGGCTCAGTTATCTGAGCGGCTGCTGAACACCTTGTCTGGTGGTGAGCGCCAGCGTGTCGCCATCGCCACCCTGATGACCCAGAACCCTGAAATCTGGTTGCTGGATGAGCCCACCAACCATCTGGATCTGCATCACCAGGTCAAGGTGATGAGCCTGCTTCGCGATCAGGCGTCTGCCGGCAAAGCCGTTTTCCTGTGCGTGCATGATCTGAACCTGGCCGCGCGCTGGTGCAGCCATGTTCTGCTGCTCTACACCAGCGGTGATGCCTGCTGGGGACCGGTGGAAAATATGCTGGTGCCGGATGCGCTTGAGAAGCTCTACAACCAGCGCCTGACTACCGTGGAGGTGGATGGCTCACTGTTGTTCGTGCCTACCGTCTGATGGCTGGTGGGCGGGTAACCACAGGCTGACACAGAGCCCGGCCTGCCCGTCGGGCCGCGCGTTCAGCGTAAGCTGGCCGCCGTGGAGTTCCGCAATTCGGCGCGCAATCGCCAGCCCCAGCCCGGCACCATCACCAAGCCGCTGGTCGAGACGTACAAAGCGGCTGAGGGCCCGTTCCCGGGATTCTGGTGCAATGCCCGGTCCTTGGTCACACACAGTGATGGAATAGCCGTTTGCGGAAGGCGCCAGGCGGGTTTCCACAACAGTGTTGTCGGGGCTGTATTGAATGGCGTTGGCCAGCAGCGAGCGCATCAGAGTGTTGATCAGGGCGTCGTTGCAACACACCAGGGCCCGGCCGGCATCGTCGTACAAAACCGGTTCAATATTTTTTTTCAGCGCCAGGGGCGCCACATCTGCAATGCTCTGTTCGAGTATCGCGGACAGGTCATGGTCGTGCTTGGGAAAGCCTGCCCCGGCGTCGACCCGGTTCAGCAGCAGCATTTGCTCCACCAGATGTGTCATACGGTCAACCGAACGGATCAGGCTCCGGAATTGCTGCGGGTTGTCTTCACAGGCTTTTTCAAGATTCAGGCGCAGGGCCGCCAGCGGTGTTCGCAGTTCATGAGCGGCATCGGAAGAAAAACGCCGTTCCCGTTCCAGAGCCTGATTCAGCCGCTTGAGCAGGCTGTTTACCGCCTGCACCAGGCCTGCAACTTCCTTCGGCGCCTGCCTGTCATCAAGCGGATGGATACGTTCCGGAGCCATGTTACGGATGGGGTGTTCCAGCCGGCGTAGCGGGCGAAACCCGACCTGAATGGCGGCGCTGGCGGCCAGTAGCAACAGCGGTAACGCAACGAGCAAGGGCAGTACGTTACCCAGGGCCAGTTCCTGACTCAGCTCCTTACGAATTTCCTCGCGCTGGGCGGTGCGGATCCAGAAGCCTGTGGCCGGGTCCCTGAGTGTGAACACGCGCCAGCGATACCCCTGTGATTCAGCCCACGAATAGCCCGGGGCAAGGCCTTCAGAGTCATCAGCCTGCAGGGTATCGAGCAGGGGTGTGCGGTCAGGAGTCCAGACTTCAAAGGCCAGCTTTTTCTCGTATTTGTGCCCGGCACCATCGGGCAGAATTTCGTTTTCATCGACTTCCAGGTCGATGTTGCCGGCAAAGGGCAGTGTGAGCGTTTCGCGGAGAGTTTGCGGTAACTGCTCCAGGGATTGGGTGTCAGCCAGATGGCGAACCAGTCCCTGCACAATTCGTGTACTTTGTGCCAGTTCGGCGTCGAACAGTTCTTCCAGTTCGTGATTGCTCTCAATGTAACTCCAGGCAGCGGCGCCAAGGGCAATCAGCAGTACCGTGGAGGTAACAAGCAGCGTCAGTGTGCGGGTCAGGGACATTCCGGCACTCCGCACGCGGCCTGGCTGTCCAGCAGGTAACCCACCCCGCGGATGGTTCGAATGGTCGCCTTGCCTACCCGGCGCCGCAGATGATGAATGTGTACTTCCAGGGCATTGCTCTCCGCACCCGGCTCCCAGCCATAGAGCTGTTCTTCCAGCCGCCTGCGGGTGGCAACCTGGTCTGGGTGGCGCATCATGTATTGGAGAATCTGGAATTCACTGCGAGCCAGGGTGACGGATTCGGTGCCTACGGTCAGCCTGCCGGAAGCCGTGTCCAGTGCCAGCCGGCCTACAATCAGCTCATCGCGACTCGTTGATGATGTGCGCCGGGTGACGGCCCGGATCCGGGCCTTGAGTTCGGCCATGGCAAAGGGTTTGGTCAGGTAATCGTCGGCGCCCGCATCCAGGCCCTGCAGCTTCTCCTCCAGTTCTGCCCTGGCGGTCAGAATGATAACAGGCAGTCGATTGCCCTCTTGCCGGATGTGCCGGACGATATCAAGGCCATCTACCCGGGGCAGAGTCAAATCCAGTATGGCCAGATCAAAGTGCTCATTCATCAGCGCATTGAGCGCCTGCTGGCCATCATCCACCCAGTCTACGGTATGCTGGTCTGCCCGCAGCATGTCCAGCATGGTTCTGCCCAGCAGATGATCGTCTTCTACCAGTAATATGCGCATTAAACGGGATCCATGTTGGGGAAGATCTTCAGGCTCGCATTCGTTAAATTGCAAGACTGCGGTGCCGATAAGGACGACATCCACACCCGGAAGCCAAACAGGGAAGGCGCTTGCGGGCTTGCCAAAGATGCCCGTAAGTCGCCGGCAGCGCTAATGATTTACCTTCCGGTTGAATTTACCAACTTTTACAAAGTCAGGATTGTTAACAGTCGTTAATGCTGACACTATTCCCCGCGAATTTCCTATTACTTTCAATCATAAAGAAAGCAAAGCTCCGTTTATCTCACCCACGGATTTTTCTCTCGTGATAAGGAAGTCCCATGACCTGTTTTCGCCTGCTTGCCCTCACGGCCTTGCTGTTATTGCTTGGTTGTTCCGAGACTGCCGAGTCCACCATCGATGATATGGCCGACAAAAGTAAAGAGCTTATCCAGAGTGCTCGGGATATTTCCCGGGATGCTGCGGAGCGAATGACTGAGGACATTGGCGCTGCCAGGGAAAAGGCATCCGGGAAACTCCGTGAATCCTTTGAAACACTTCGCGAGCAGTAAAACATGAGCGACACCAATTATCAGGATAAAGCTGTGTCGGGTGCTGGCTTTCGCCAGAAAGCTCTGAGCTGGGTGGCGACCTTAACACTGCCGGTTATTGCGCTTGGCAACTTTTCTGAAGCGCTCATGATTGTTGAAAACGCCATCGACCGGGCTGTATCGACCTTTACCAATATTCCGGAATACAAAGACCTGAGTTATCTCCGGTCTGGCATAGATCTTGGCTACGCCAGAGAAATATTCGGTACGCCGCAGGTTAGGCGCAAGCTGGCGGGGGAATTAAGCGCGGAATATTTTTTTGATGAAAAGTATCTCCTGACATTGCTAGTCAAATCAGGCGAAGTTTCCGGGTATATCGTGATCAGCCTTCAGGAGGGCTTCGCTCCGCCAGTGTTCGGCGAGTGGGGAGGCAATCTTGGCGAATTCACTTTTGCGGAACTTAAAGGCATGCCCGGTGAATTCGTTGCGGACTGGACAAAAAACACAGCCTCTTATCTGGAATCCGTCAACCTCGGCGGAGGGTCGTTGAATCAAAAAGCCTTTGCCGGCTGGGTCAATTATGGTGACGGCAGCAGCGTTCAGGGGCTGGCAGAGCTTTACCAGAGCGTCTTGCTGGATAGTGATTCCGAAGCCTCGCGCAAGGCCTTGCGCGAATCGACCAAACCAAACGTTTATGGCTGGGGCGATATTTCCCTTGGCGACCTGACAGCTTCCATCCTGAGCCCGGTAGATCTGGGCCATTATCTCTCGGCTTATCAGTAATAAAACGACAATCAAGGAGCATGTAATGATTCATTCAGAGCTTAAACTGGTAACCGCGGTGTTGGCAGCAGGGTTGATGGCAGGCTGCGCCAGTACTCCGCCGTCTGAACAGAAAAGTGCCAGCAGCGGCCTGCCGAACTGGGTTGTAATGCCCGCCAGTGTGGCAGGAGAAGGCGCCCTGGCAGCCACAGAATGCATTCCTGATAACGCCAACATGAGCATTCTCAAAGCCAAGTCTGTGGCTTTGGCTCGGGCGACATTGGCGCAGCAGATCCGGGTGAATGTCCAGGCAATGGACAAAACCTACCAGACATTGACCGAGAATGGTGACGAGAGCGGCTCAGGTTCCACCTTCGAGAGCATTTCGAGACAGGTAACCGAGCAGATGCTCAACGGAGCAATTCCGCAACGAATGGATTATCTCGAAGGCCCCGGTGGCAAGATGCTTTTCTGCAGCATGGTGGTGCTGGCGCCGGAACAGAACCGCAAGATTTTCGACCAGATAATCGACAAGTCCAACCGTCAATTGACCCCCAATAACGAAGCCCTGCTGTATCAGGAATATCGTGCCAAGCGTGCAGCTGAAGAGCTGGACCAGGCCCTGGAAGGATAAGTAATGAGCCGTCTTCGCAGAGCCGTGACTGTGCTGCTGATTGGTTGCCCACTTACCCTGGCCGGCCATAACGTTGCCGCGGAATCCGGTTACACGTCCGGCGACCCGGGTTTCGCCGCATTCAAACAGGAGCTGCGGCAGGGTTATACCTCCTATCGGGATCAGGTGCAGAAAGAGGCGCGGGAGTTCGCGGCGCTGCATATGCAGATATCAGCAGGTTACGAGAACCGAATTGCCAATATCTGGGCCGATCCCGAGCAGTCGTCCAAAACCCGCTGGGTGCTCTACGAAGACGGCTATATACGTAAGCGTGTGGTCGATTTCGAGAAGGGCCTGATTATCTGGTCGACGCCTGAGCGTTATGCAGATTCCGGCTTTGCTCTGGCAGACGCTGGCAAAATGCTTGCGGAAATGATGTCCCTCACGCGCCGGCAAGCGTTCGAACAGGATGAGGTGGCCAGCGAAGTTGAATCGAGGAGTCGCGGCCAGTTCAACCATCTGGAAACAGCGACACTGGACAACAAACCTGTGTTGCCCGCCTACCTGTTTGGTGATACTTCGGTGGACCAGCCACGGGTTGATAAGGCGATTGACGCCATGCTTGCCTCCGCTGAGAAGGTCCAGCTAAGCCAGCAGGGGCAATCGGTTGTGGTTTGGACTTTCCCGATGACTATTGATGAAGGCTCAGCCGATACGCCAGCGGTCACTGTGCCTCAGCCTGAGCCCACACCCAAACCCAAACCTGAGCCCAAGCCCAAGCCCAAGTCCGAGCGTGAGCGTGAGGCAGTCTCCATCCCCGTGGTGGTTTCAGGCGATGTGTGGAAGACAAAATCTATTGAAGCTGACCGGCTTGAACGCCTTCCTGCGCGTGCCCGGCCTTTTGTCTCATCCATCAATCGTGAAAACGAAAAGTTCGAGCTTTCAGCAGAGTTGTTGCTGGCCATAATGGAAACAGAGTCGGCCTTTAACCCGATGGCAAAGTCACCGATTCCTGCCTTTGGTCTTATGCAAATAGTGCCAGCCAGCGCTGGACAAGACGCCACCGAGAAGTTGTTTGGCAAACCAAGATTGCTTGCGCCTTCTTATCTTTACAACCCCGAAAACAATATTCAGGTCGGCGCAGCCTATTTCAATATTCTGTACTACCGGTATTTCCGGGATATCGATGATCCGCTTTCCCGCCTGTACTGTGCGATTGCAGCCTATAACACCGGGCCAGGCAACGTATCCAGGGCCTTAACCGGTGGTTCCATGGCACTCCGTCCGGCTACGCGTATTGCCAATACTATGTCTCCCTCAGAGGTTCATGCCCATTTGATGAGCAATTTGCCCTATGAGGAAACGGTGAACTATTTGCGCAAAGTGACCAGTCATTTGGCCAAATATGAAGAGGTACTGTCGGGTGAATGAGATGCGTGTTCAGAACCCTGTACTGCTGATTATTTCGTTTGTCAGCCTTGTTTTGGGTGGGTGCGCGAGCAAAGGCGGCCCGGGTGCTTTGCCGGAATGGGTGCTCAGCCCGCCAGTAGATACCTCGTCAACAATTTACGGAGTTGGTGAAGGGATTGCCTTACGCGGAGCCCGCGACGACGCGCTGGCAGTGATCGCAGGGAAGCTGGAAACCCACGTTACTTCCGATGTTCAAACGGAGACAGTGCTGGCGGATGGCCAGGAGACCTCAAAAACCCGAAACCGTGTTCGCACCACCACGGAATCGCTAAAACTGACAGAGTTTCGGACCGTCAACAGCGCCCAGGCAGGCAATCGATTGTTCGTGTTGCTGTCAGTTGACCGTCAGACCCTGGTTGACTCCATGCTTGAGGATGTTGACCGCTTGGGCCGGGAAATTGAAGCCCGTCTTGCTGACGTGGAAGGCAGTACCCGCCTGAAATATCTGTATCGCCTTACCCTTGCCCGGCCCCTGATTTCAGAGGCTGTCGATAAGATCCTGCTGGCGCAATCAGCCGGACAGGATAGTGGCCTGAGGCAGGCGGCTTTGTCTCGATACCAGTCATTGCTGGATGAGGGAGATCGCCTGCAGCAGTCACTGACGCTGGCCGTTACTTGGGATCCTTTCACTTCGGATGTTGGCGAAAAACTTTTAACAATGTTGCTCGAGTTGGGGTTGCGTGCGGAGGTTGCCGGCCCGGGCCAGCATTATGATGGCGCGATAGCGGTAAGAGGCGATACGTCCAGTCGGGAAATATTCGATGAGTACCACGTTCAGCTGAAAGCAAAGATAGCGCTTAATGATGACAAGGGCAGTGAGATCTCATCTGCCCGTTACCAAGCGGCTGCCAGTTCGCTGACCGACTTTGATATGGCATTGAAAACAACAAACCGATTAATTGCCGATGAAATTCATGAGCAAGGCCTTTGGCGAGCTCTGAATATGCATAAAGAGCCCTGAACACAGGGCCTGTGCTTAAAACTATCGATAATAAAGGAGTTAGTTCCATGATGAGAAATACCCTGGCGCTGGGTGCGGTTATAGCTGGTTTGTTGGCTGCGGGCTGCTCTACAACACCAAAGGTTTCGCCAGAGCATCTGACGAATGTAATGCAGTTGCCTGTTTCTGCATCAAATCCTTCACCGCGCGGTGCCGATGTCAGTAAGGTCGTTATTTTTGATGTCGACACATCGAAAGCAGTAACCGCTGACAATGCTCAGGCAGGGGAACCGATTCGTTTCGCAATTGACGGTTACCTTAACGACGCCGGTGCAGAAATGGTTGATCGTAGCCTGGCGGCAGAGCTGAAAGATGAAGTGCTCCGAGCGGAAATGGGTGGTGCAGGGGCCTATAAAGGTGCACCGGTTGCAGACTACGCGATTAAAACCACGGTGACACAGGCAAGCTTTGGTTCAAGCTTCAGCGAGGCCAGTAGCTGGGTTGATAATAAAGGCAAGCGGCACACTACCCCGCCCAAATGTAACTACTCAAGCAAAGTTGAAATCAGTATAGACGTTTACACTGTTCCGCAGTTAAATCGCGTCAAGTCGTTCCGTGGCCTGGGCAGTGACAGTGCCTCCGAAGAAACGCGTAATTCAAACTGCACCGCTAATGGTGGCAACCTGGTCCGCGCGGCAGCTATAGATTCGGTTTATGAAGTTCAGGAAGAACTGAAGGCCTTTTTCGCTCCCACTGGATACGTTCTGGACGGCTATGAAACATCTGAAGGCAAATATGTATTGAAAACATCTCTGACGTCAGATCTGGGTGCAAAGCCTGGTCGCAGCGTTCGCCTGATTAATGTAACGGAAGATGGCGATCGCTATCCTGTTGGTGAAGGGAAAATTGGCGACCCCGTTGTTCGAAGTGGTGCTTTTGTGGTTGTGGACGATGAGGTGATCTCCAGGGTCCGCATCGGCGATGAAGTGCGCATCGATCATAGTTGCTCGTTCCTTGGCTGCAATATGGATTCAACGCTCGGGCTGAACTGAGGGCGCAATCAGATATTCTTTATAGAGAGTTTTTTGAACCGCAGTCGAGAGGCTGCGGTTTCTTTTTTTTCTTCAATGCTTCAAAACCAATAATCACATCCATCAGTTCGTTGGTAATTTCCGTTTGCCGCACCGAGCGCAGCTCCCCTTCTACCGCCTCAATGCGCTCATCCACCGACTGCTCTGCCTGCTGCATCAGGGCCAGCCGGGCGGAGTTTTCGGTCACCATGGCTTCTGCGGAGGCACGAAACACACTGGCGAAGATGTGGCTGCGAATCAGGGAGGACAGCAGCGCGTCCGCCTCCATGGTGTAATCCGGAAGCGAGCGTGAATTCCATTGTTTTTCAGGCTGCAGCAGAGAAGGCGATAGCGGAAGAAGGCTCTGTATTGTCGGCTCCCGCATGCCGTGCTCCCCGCGCTGGGTAAACGCCAGGGTGACGGCCAGATGATGCAGCGGCTGGCCCCGGCTGAAACGATCGATACGGGTAACAATATCGCCGGCGAGACGGCCGATTCCCTCTGCAGAGGCCGGTGGCAGGAGAACCACTTCCGGCGCCAGGCCCTGATCATCCAGGGCATCGTTCATTTGCGCGCCGATGCAAAGCAGGCGCTGCTTGCTGAAGGTTTGGCTGCCACAGTGTTGCTGCACCACTTCGGCGAGCACTTCATTGTAGTTACCACAGAGGCCATGGTCGGAGCCGAATACGATCACCAGATGCTCCAGAGCATCGTCCTGGCGCAGCCTGATACCGCCGGTTCGGAAAGCGAAGGCCGCAAAGCCCTGGAGTATGGTCTGGTGATAGGCCTCGATTGAGCGGGCCGCGTGCTCATAGGGTGCCGCGTTAATCGCCGACAGGGTTTTCATGGTGTGAACGATGCCGCGAATACTGGTGAGGGTAGCACTGTGCCGGGTGAGCGTTTCAAGCGTCTGGGCCATGGCTGCTCTCGTCTGCACGGGTTGTCTGGTCTGTCCGGTTCCCGGCCAGCGCCTTACGCGCGGTTGTGATAATCCGTTCGCGGTCTTCCTCGCTCAACCCTTTGTTTTCGCTGATGCGCTCGTCAATGAACTGGAAATGCTTCTGCGCCTCGGCACGGATGCGGGCCATGGCATTGCTGAGCTGATCTTCAGGGAAGGCATCGAAAAGGCCTTCCATTGCAGAAATCAGAACCGCCAGTTGCTCGGCGGCGGGCATGGGGTCGCGCTCGGCCTGGCGCAGGGCGTTGCGAACAGCGGCACCACGGGTGAGCCGGGCGCGGGTGGTGTCGTCCAGCCGCGTGCCGAAGCGGGCGAAGTCTTCCAGTTCTTCGAACTGCGACAGGGTAACCCGCAGATTGCCGGCCACTTCCCGCAGAGTGCGGCTTTGGGCTTTGCCACCCACCCGGGAAACCGACAGGCCCAGATCAACGGCGGGGAACTGGTTCCGGCGTACCAGCCTTGGTGACAGGTAGATTTGCCCGTCGGTAATGGAAATCAGGTTGGTGGGGATATAGGCCGACAGGTTCTCCGCCTGGGTTTCCACCACCGGCAGGGCGGTAATCGAACCGCCACCGGCTTCCCGGGTAAACTGGCCGGCCCGCTCCAGCAGGCGGGCGTGCACGTAGAAAATATCCCCGGGAAAGGCTTCCCGCCCCGGCGGGCGGCGCAACAGCAGCGACAATTCCCGGTAAGAGCGGGCGTGGTGGGTAAGATCGTCAAAAATTACCAGCACATCCTGGCCCTGATCGGAAAAATACTCTGCCATGGCCATAGCGGCATAAGGCGCAATGTAGGCCAGCCCCGGAGTTTCTTCGTCACCCGCCGACATAACAATGCTGCGGGCCAGCATGTCGCCTTTTTTCAGGGCATCGATAACTCGCGAGACGGCATCACCACGCTGGCCAATGGCGCAATAGATACAGGTCACGTCTGATCGTGCCTGATTGAGCATGGTATCTATGGCGATGGAGGTTTTGCCGGTTTGCCGGTCACCGATAATCAGCTCCCGTTGGCCCAGACCCACGGGTACGGCGGCGTCGATGGCCTTGAGGCCGGTAGCCAGGGGCCGGAAAATGGCTGAGCGGCTGAGAACACCCGGTGCTTCTGCTTCAATGGGGGTTTCTGCCACCGCGGCGATTTCCCCCAGGCCGTCTCTCGGGCGGCCCATGGCATCCACCACGCGCCCGAGCAAACCCGGGCCAACGGGCACGCTCACCACCTTGCGGGTGCGGCGCACATCTTCGCCCAGGGAAATAAGCTCCGAGGGTCCGAGCAGAATCACCCCGAGCCTGCCAGGTTCCAGATCCAGCACTATGCCACGCACACCGCTCTGGAATACCAGCAATTCATCCGCCAGGGCACGGGCGAGACCGGTCACCACCGCCACACCGTCGCCCACTTCGGTTACCCTGCCGACTTCGGTTATTACCGGAGCAGGGGCGGGCGTTGCCAGCAGGGATTCCTGCCATGCCTCGAACTGCTGGGCGGAGTGAAGTTCTGAATGCTTTTCCGGAGCCCTGTGATCTGTGTCGGCCATAGCCTTTTATCTATCCTTATGTATGCACAACCGGGTTTATGTACCAGCGGGCTGAACCCGCCCGGATGCACCGGCCGCCATGCGCTCGCTTAACAGCGCATCGAATTCTTCAGTGTAGCTGTCTACAGTCCAGGCCACCTGGGCGCCGCCAACCCGCAGAACCAGCCCCGGCGCCTGTTCTGGGTCGGTTTCAAAGCGCAGGCTAATGTCAGGCAGCATATCTTTTATGTCGGCCTGCATCAGCGCCTGAGCTGCTTCGGGCAGGGGATCTCGGGTGGTTGCTATCGCTTCCCTGCTGGCCCCCGCTGCATCGGAAAGCTCGCTGGCAATCGGCCGCAAGCGCGCGCTGACGTGGCGAACGATGGCCTCTTCCAGGGATTCATCCGCGAGATCCCGCAGGGCTTTGCGCGTGAGCGCCAGCAGGGTTTCTTCGCCGGCCCGCTGCAGTTGCGCGGTGAACTTCTGGCGCTCACGCTCAAGGTGTTTGTGCCAGTCTTGCTGTTCCTGCTCCAGCCTGGCACGGGCCTCGGCCAGAATGCTGTCACGCTGGTCTTCCGATTCCCTTAACGCCTGCTTGACCACGGCATCCTGGTCAGACAACAGCTGTTTTTTCTGCTGGCGAAATTCCGCTTCGGCGGCCTGGGCTTTTTTCTCGGCCTCCCCGGCTTCGGCCATGCGGCGGGTTATTTCCGCCTCACGGGCATCAATGCCGTCAAGGATGGGGCGGTAGAGAAAGCGCTTCAGCAGCCACACCAGCACCAGGAAGTTGGCGACCTGCGCAATAACGGTAACCCAGTCAATGGACATGATCGGCTCTAGCCTCCTGCGGCAACCTGCATGGCATCCCAGAACGGGTTGGCGAAAATCAGAATCATCGCCACCACGAAGCAGTAAATAGCGGTGGATTCAATCATCGCCAGGCTCACAAACAGGGTTCGTGACAGGGTTGGCGCTGCATCCGGTTGCTGTGCGATCGCGGCAATCGCCGCTGCGGCGGCCCGGCCTTCGCCCAGTGCCGGGCCGATGGCCCCGATGGCGATGGTCAGGCCGGCGGTAAATATGGAAATGGCCGCAATAATGGCAAGATCGGTCATGATTTATCCTCTTTCTTGAGCGCTGGATGGTCTGGCTCTGCGGTGGCAGATGAAATATAGACGGTGGCAAGAATGGCGAATATGTAGGCCTGGATCATGCCGGTTAACAAGCCGAGCATGTCCATGATCACCGGGAAGAAAAACGGCGCGACCGTCAGCAGGATGGCCGCAATGACGGCGCCACTCATCACGTTGCCGTAAAGGCGGATGGCCAGTGAAATGCCCCGGGAGAACTCACCGATAATGTTGAAAGGCAACATGATGATCGAGGGTTCGATAAAGGTTTTGAGGTAGTGCCCGACGCCGCCGCTGGCTATGCCGAAAACCGGCACCGCAACCAGCACAGACAAGGCCAGTGCCGCCGTGGTGGATAGCGACGATGTGGGCGGCGAAAACCCGGGTATCACCAGCATCAGGTTCGACAAGGCGATGAACAGGAACAGGGTACCGGCAAAGTACATGACGTGGCGCGCCGAGTTGCGGGTGACTTCTTCAATCTGGCCCTGAATCAGTTTCACGATCACTTCCAGTGTTGTGCGCCAGCGGTTGGGTGGTACATCTGGGCGCAGATTGCGGGTGATCAGCATGGAAATTCCCACCAGCAGCGCCATTACAATCCAGGTGTTGACGATGGTGGCGTTAACCTTCCAGCCTGCCAGTGTGAAAACAACAATGTCATCGGGGGTAAGCTGCATTACGCGCCCTCCTGTGTGGCCGTTGTGTGTGCCTTGCCAACCCTGGCCCAGAGCACGGCTACAATGCGCGCCATGAAAAACGCCAGTGTGTAGCCGGCTATGGCCCAGTTGCTGCCGGCGTAAGCGGTTACCAGAACGCCAAGGCCAAGCAGCACTGCAATCCGGCAGAACGAACTTGCCATCAGCCAGAGCCCGGGCCGGTCAGAGCCCAGGGCGCGGCGCATACCCCACGCCAGCCCTATGAAGAACAGTGCACTGAGGGGTAAACCAACAGAAAACCCCAGCAGTACCGCTTGCCAGTCTACCGTTATCACCGTTTGTCTCCCTTGTGATCCGGCCCTTCTTTTTCGATCCAGCCCCAGGCAATAATGCCGCCAACAACCACGCCACCCAGGATCAGTGCAATGGGCCATGAAAAGTTCTGGGGTGCCACTTTGTTCAGCCATAATCCCAGGAAGGCGCCACCCACTGTGGGCACCGCGATCGACCAGCCGATGATCCCGAACGCACCCAGCCCGCGCAGAGGGCTTATCCCTGGCTCTTCGCGTGCGCGCTTCATGCGTTCGGCACTGCGCCGTATGTCTTCTGCCGAGCGATCGTCTTTGCTGCTCATACCGTGGGTTTCCGAAGGTCGCCAAAGCGCCGCACTATGCCCGCTTCCAGCCGGGACAGGGCTGAACGCGCCACCCGTTCTTCTTCGTCCACTTCGATAAACGTGGCCTGTATGGTTTCGTGCAGGGATTCAAGATCCTTGCCCTGAACGCCGCGGCGTATGGCAATGTCTACCCGGTGGCCTTTTTTCATCAGCACGCCCTCATCAATGCCAAAAAACATCTCGGTGCCATCGGTTGAGGTGAGAATCAATACCGAGGGCACCACGGCAGTAACGAAATCCGTATGGTTTGGCAGCATGCCGAAAGCCCCGTTTTGTGCGGTGGCAAACAGCCGCTGCACACGGCCTTCGAACAGCGTTCGGGTGGGCAGTCGCAGCGTTACCTGCATGGATTCGGCAAGGCTCATGATTTGGTCTCCAGATCCTTCAGGGAGCCGATCATGTAGTAGTCGGTTTCGTTATCATGAAATTCGGTCTGGTTCAGGATGGTTTCGCAGCCGTTCAGGGTGTCTTTGATGGATACGCGCCTGCCGCTGTCGCCGGTCAGGGCGCCAACGGTGAAAAACGGTTGTGTAAGAAAGCGTTCAAGCCGCCGCGCCCGCGCTACCGTGGCCCGGTCTGCGGCTGAGAGTTCTTCCATACCCAGCATGGCAATGATGTCGCGCAGGTCTTCGTACTCGGCCAGGGTGCGCCTTACTGCCCGGGCAATGTCGTAATGGCGCTGGCCAACAATGGCGGGCGTCAGCATAACGGAGGCGGAGCCAAGGGGGTCCACAGCCGGGTAGAGTCCTTCACTGGCGCGTTTGCGTGACAGCACCACCGAGGCAGAAAGGTGCGAGAAAATGTGCGCCGCTGCCGGATCGGTAAAATCATCCGCCGGCACGTAAACCGCCTGAATGGAGGTGATGGCGCCGTTACGGGTAGAGGTGATGCGCTCCTGCAGCGTGGCCAGTTCAGTGGCCAGCGTGGGCTGGTAACCCACCCGGGAGGGCATGCGACCCATCAGCCCGGAGACTTCGGAGCCGGCTTGCACAAAGCGGAAAATATTGTCGATAAGCAGCAGCACATCCTGCTTCTGGTCGTCGCGGAAATACTCCGCCATGGTGAGCGCCGATTTGCCTACCAGAAACCGTACCCCCGGGGCTTCGTTCATTTGCCCGAACAGCATCACGGTTTTATCCCGAACCCCGGCGTCGCCCATCTCGCGGTAGAGTTCCTCCGCCTCTCGCGAGCGTTCGCCGATGCCGCAAAACAGGCTCACGCCCTGGTAGTGCTGAACCGTGTTGTTGATCAGTTCGGTAATCAGCACGGTTTTACCTACGCCGGCACCGCCGAACAGGCCGGTTTTGCCACCGCGCTCAATGGGGGACAGCAGATCAATGGCCTTGATGCCGGTTTCCAGAATGTCGCTGTGTATTACGCGGTCTTCCAGGGCCGGAGGTGGCTGGTGAATGGAGCGGCGCACGGTGGCGGCAGGGGCAGGCTTGTCATCAATCGGCTCGCCAAACACATTGAGCATGCGCCCCAGCACGGTATCGCCTACCGGAACCTGAATGGGCGCACCTGTGGCCGTTACCGGCATTCCCAGCCCCAGCCCGCGCACGGGCGCCAGCGCCATACAGCGTACAGCGCCGTTCTCCAGGAGTGAGGTTACCTCCATCGCCAGGCTGCCGGCGTAAACCAGATCCTGAATGCGGGGCGAGGCTGCCGGAAACTTCACGTCGACAACGCCACCGCGAATCCCGACAATCTGCCCAACATCATCAATCTGATCCAACATGTTTCACGAGCCCGAGCGATTAAGCGTTATGGATGGCATCTTTGGAGACCAGTGTACCTGCTCGTCCATCGAGAATGTCGAGGGCATCCTCCAGGCGGCCGATTCCGCTGATACCACCAGTGTCGGCGAAATCGCACGCCGCCGCCACCTTTGGCCCCATGGAGCCCGCCGGTACGTCCAGCGTTCTGGCCTGCGCAGGAGTCACGTTGCGGACTGGCTCGGCTTCAGGAGTGCCAAAGTCACGATACACTGCATCCACATCGGTCAGAAGCAACAGTGCGTCGGCATTGAGCTCCCTTGCAAGTAAGGCACTGGCGGCGTCCTTGTCGATCACTGCTTCGACGCCGGTCATGCTGCCGTCATTACGGCGCAGCACCGGGATGCCACCGCCCCCGGTACAGATAACAACCACGCCCTGGTCCAGCAGCAGCTTCAGTACCCGCATATCCGGTATTTCCCTGGGCGCAGGTGAGGGGACTACTCTGCGCCACTTGTCGCCATCGGCGGCAATGTGCCAGCCGGCTGCCGCAGCCCGGGATTCTGCTTCTGCCTTATCATAGACCGGGCCAATAAACTTGGTGGGGTTTTTGAAGGCAGGATCGTCCCGGTCAACCACCACCTGGGTGAGCAGGGTTGCCACAGGGCGATCATGACCCAGGGCGTTTTCCATCTCCTGCTCAATCATGTAACCGATCATACCGCCGGTTTCCGCCCCCAGCACATCCAGCGGATACGCTTCCTCAGGTTTGTAGGCCGCACCCTGCAATGCCAGTAACCCCACCTGAGGTCCGTTACCGTGGGTAATCACCAGATCATGCCCGGCACGTACCAGTTTCGCCAGTGATTGTGCGGCAATTTTCACATTGGTGCGTTGGGTTTCTGCGGTTAATGGCTCGCCGCGCTTCAACAGGGCGTTACCGCCCAGAGCTGCAACAATCAGCATCCTGTGCATCCTTTTTCAGCTGTCGGGCCCAGCATCAGGCTCCGAGTGTGGCTACCAGCACCGCCTTGATGGTGTGCATGCGATTTTCCGCCTGATCAAACACAATGGATGCGGGGCTCTCGAAAACCTCGTCCGTCACCTCCATGGCGCTGATGCCAAATTCGGCTTCTATTTCCTTGCCCACCGTGGTTTCGGTGTTGTGAAACGCGGGCAGGCAATGCATAAAACGGGCTCGCGGGTTGCCGGTTTTTTCCATCAGGGCGGTGTTCACCTGGTAGGGCATCAGCAGCTTGATCCGCTCCCCCCACTTTTCTTTCGGCTCACCCATGGATACCCATACGTCAGTGTATACAAAATCGACGCCTGCCACGGCGGCGTCGATGTCTTCAGTAATGGTGATCCGGGCGCCGGTTTCCTGAGCGATGGCCCGGGCTTCGTCTTGTATAGACGGCTTTGGCCAACAGGCTTCTGGCGCGCACAGGCGCACATCCATGCCCATTTTGGCACCGCCAATCAGCAGGCTGTCGCCCATGTTATTGGCTGTGTCGCCGATAAATACATACGCCACCTCATGCAGGGGTTTTTCAACGTGTTCCTGCATGGTTAGAAAATCCGCAAGAATCTGGGTTGGGTGGAACTCGTCGGTCAGGCCGTTAAACACCGGCACCCCTGCATACTCTGCCAGCTCTTCAACTATCTTCTGGCCGAAGCCCCGGTACTCGATACCGTCATAAACGCGGCCCAGCACCCGGGCGGTATCTTTTACCGATTCCTTGTGACCGATATGGGTGCCTGAAGGACCGAGATAGGTCACCCTGGCACCCTGATCGTAAGCGGCCACCTCGAACCCCACCCGGGTTCGCGTGGAGTTCTTTTCGAAGATCAGCGCAAGTTCCTTGCCGGTCAGTTGGGGCACTTCAGTGCCGGCGTATTTGGCCGCCTTCAGGTCTTTGGCCAGCTTCAGCAGAAAGCTGATCTCTTGCGGGGAAAAGTCCCGCAAGGTGAGGAAATGACGATTTTTCAGATTAAAAGCCATGGTCTTTATCCTCTCCGGTCAGACGGGGTCACGCATTGTGGGGCAGCTCATGCAACGCCCGCCGCCACGGCCACGGCCCAGTTCGGCGCCGGGAATGGCCAGCACTTCAATGCCTGCTGCTTCCAGTGCGGCGTTGGTGTCGTCGTTGCGGTCGTAACCGATGACCACCCCGGGGCTCAGAGCCAGCACGTTGTTGCCATCGTTCCACTGCTCCCGTTCCCGCTCGGCCGGGTTATCACCGCCGGTCGGTACAACCTCGAGGGATTTGTAGCCAAGAACGTCAGCCACCACATTAAAAAAGGGCCGGGGGTCCTGGCGGAAAGACAGGTGCTTTTTGCCTTCACCGGGGCGCAAGTCGTAGCAAATCAGCTCGTCGGCCATTTCTTTAAAGGCGGTAACCACGTTGCCGCCGCAGAAAGTAAAGATGGTGTCCAGATGCATGGCTGCACGGGTTTTGGGGATCTGGCAGGCGATGACCCGTTCCGCAGTGCCTTTTTCGAACAGGGCGTTAGCCAACTGCCCGACGGCCTGGGGTGATGAGCGCTCGCCCATGCCCACAAGCACAGTGCCGTTGCCTACGGGCATGACATCGCCGCCTTCAAGCGTGGCAAGGCCGTGGTTCTGGGTGGGGTCACCCCAGAGCACATCCACCTTGCCAGCGAATTTCGGGTGGTATTTGTAGACCCCGGCCATCAGCAGGGTTTCCGGCTGGCGTGCCGCCCAGTACATGGGGTTCAGGGTAACGCCTTCGTAGATCCAGGAGCTGTTGTCCCGGGTGAACAGATAGTTTGGTAGTGGCGGCAGCACAAATCCATAGTGGCCAAGGTGGTTGCCGAAAAGTCCGGTTGGGTCAAATGGCAGATCACCCACTTCAAGGCCGCCAATCAGGTATTCCGAGAGCTTGCTGCCCGGCAGTTCGTCCATCCAGGCACGAAGGTCGGAAATCATGCCGACACCAATGTCGTTCCAGGTAATCCGGTGATCAAGAATCCACTTGCGGGCTTGCGGAATGTCCAGGGTTTCAGCCAATAGCTCGTTGACATCCAGCACCTCGACACCCCGGTCCCGCATCACGTTCACAAACACATCGTGATCTTTCTGGGCCTGTTTGACCCAGAATACGTCGTCAAATAACAGGGCGTCACAGTTGGACGGGGTCAGCCTGCGGTGAGCAAGGCCAGGGCGGCATACAACCACTTGCCGCAGTTTTCCGGTTTCGGAATGTACTCCAAGCTTGTGTTCAGACATAATTCAATTCTCCATTAAATGAGTGCGGCTGCGCTGATAACCACCGAAATGAAAATGGTGAGGATCAGCAGCAAAGGCCAGATGAACGCGATCCAGCGGTCGTAGGAAACCCGGCCAATCGCCAGGCCACCCACCACTACGGCAAAGGTCGGGTTGATCAGGTTCACCAGACCGTTGGCAGACTGGTAGGCGGTAACCACAAGGTCGCGCCCTACGTTGGCGAAATCGGCAAGGGGGGCGAGAATCGGCATGGACAGAACCGCCAGCCCGGATGATGAAGGCACAAAGAAGCTCATGCCTACTTCAATCCAGAACATCAGGTTGATAAACGCCAGTTCCGGCAGGCCACCGAGGGATGTTTCGGCACTGTGCAGAATGGTGTCTGCAATCATGCCCTGATCCATGATCACCACAATGCCCCGGGCCAGCCCAACGACCAGAGCAACGCCGAGGAGATCCCTGGCGCCATCTACAAAGCTGCCGGTGAGCTTTTTCTCGCCAAGGCGGGCAATGATACCGATCACAATAGCCGCACCAAAAAACAGCGCGCCCATGCGAGCCATCCACCAGCCCTGTGACGAAACGCCCCAGATCATGACCGCAAAGGTGACAGCGAAGATCAGAAGGGCAACAATCTGCGTTCTGTTGAGAGTAGAAGCCTCGACTTCATCGGCATGTTTACCCAGGAAGAGCCTGCGGTGCGCATCCCACTGTTTGGAGACAACGGAGCGGGAGGGGTCCGCTTTTACACGAACGGCGTAACGCATAACGTAGGCAGAGCAGATTAATAGGCCGCCAATGAGCAGGATAAAGCGCACCACAATACCGTCCGTAAACGGGATTTGAGCCGCGTTGGCAGCAATAACCGTGGCAAACGGATTGATGGTGGAGCCCAGAACACCAATGCCGGCTCCGATCAGGATAATGGCTACCCCGGTAATGACATCGTATCCCGCGGCCATCATAACGGGGATCAGAATGGCATAGAAAGCCAGGGTCTCCTCGGCCATGCCATAGGTTGTGCCGCCAATGGCAAACAGGGACATCAGTATCGGGATCATCCAGATTTCATGGCCCTTGAGGTGCCGCATGGCGCTGCGTATCCCGGTATCAATGGCCCCCGTAGCGTTCATTACGCCGAGAAAGCCACCCAGGAAAAGCACGAACAGGGCAACATCAATGGCGTTGGCCACATAACTGTCCGGATCATAAAATCCGGCCGTGGGCGCCAGCATAATCTCCATGAAACCCTGAGGGTTGGGGTCAACCGTCTGGTAGGTGCCAGGCACGGCCACCTCACGCCCGACTTCCTCGTTCATGGCGCGGTCGTACTGGCCGGCTGGTATAATCCAGGTCAGGGCTGCAACCAGGATAATCAGCAGAAACAGAATGGTATAGGCGGTGGGAAACCGCGTTGCCAGATCCTGTTCCGGATCATTGTGTGAGTTCTCTGGCGTATTGCCAGAAGAGGTTTCCGGGGATGGGGTTTTATCATTCACAGCGCATCTCCTTTTATCCGCACAGGCAGTGTATGCAGACCTAATTAAGGGACTCGGCTCCGGCTGAGAACAATTTGTTCGTGACCAGCCAGGAGTGAGCACGATTTCCGGATCGTTAACCCCCAAGGTAGTAGAGATGTGAGAAGAATGTTTGAGTCAGGTCACTATTAATACGAAAGCGATATAAAACTTCGGCTATCCCTTACTAAGTCAGCGATGAGAAGCTATGAGTTTTTCAAAGATTCACGAACGTGCCATTGCCCGTAAAGGCGGCGTTGAAGGGCTGAACGCCCTCTTGCCCACATTGCCTCCTTCCGATGCGCTGGCGGCGTTAACGGACGACCGCTACCTTTCGGAAATCACCCGCTGCGTGTTCAAGGCGGGCTTTGTGTGGCGGGTTATTGACAATAAATGGCCGGGTTTCGAAGCTGCGTTCCACGGGTTTGTGCCCGCCTACTGGCAGCAGGTATCGCCGGAGGTTCTGGAGGCACTGGCCCAGGATGAGCGCATTGTTCGTAACATGCAGAAAATCCGCACGGTACCTGACAACGCCCGTATGATTATGGATGCGGCGCGGGAATACGGCAGCTTTGGCGCTTTCCTGAAACAGTGGCCGTACGAGGATCAGGCGGGCCTGTTGCTTTGGCTCAAGCGCAACGGGTCACGGCTGGGTGGTACCAGCGCGCAGTACTTCCTGCGCCGTGTGGGCTGGGACGGGTTTATTCTGTCGGGCGACGTGGTAGCGGTTTTGCGCCATGCAGAACTGCTGGATGCAGCCCCAGGCAGCAAAAGGGGCCTGCAGCAGGCGCAAGACGCGTTCAACACCTGGCATAAGGAAACGGGTATGCCCTACAGTCATCTTTCGCGGATTGTCTCTTGCGCGGCGGACAGTTGAACCTGAACGCTGCATGTCATAGACGTAATGGTCATTTTTTGCCCAGCTGATTTATAGTCGGGTGAACGAGCAGGAGGGCTGTGTCATGAACGCACTACATAACAGGTTTCTCGGAGTTGTACTTGCGCTGACGTCGATTCTGGCGATCACAGGCACAAGCCAGGCAATGGCTGCAAGCGCGGAAGATCTCGAACGCAATGCCAGGCAAGCGCTGGACACTCTCTACAAATCCCATCCCGTTGCAGAAACGTTGTCCCGCGATGCCAAGGCCATACTGGTGTTCCCCAATATTGTTAAAGCCGGACTGGTATTTGGCGGCAGCTACGGCGAAGGCGTTTTGCTGAAAGACTCGGAAGTGACGGACTACTACAATTCTGTCACTGGCTCCTGGGGGTTGCAGGCAGGGGCTCAGTCCTATGCCTACGCAGTCTTTCTGATGACGGATGAGGCGGTGTCCTACCTGGAAAAATCGAAAGGCTGGGAAATTGGTGTCGGCCCGACGGTGGTGCTGGTTGACGAAGGCGTGGCGAAAAACCTGTCAACCTCCTCGCTTAAAAACGATGCCTATGCGTTTATCTTCAGCCAGCAGGGTCTGATGGCCGGGTTGAGTATTGAAGGCACCAAAATATCCCGCATCAACCGCTGAACTATCGCAACCTGCTGCCGGGCACTTACATTCCCAGCAGCAGGGCCAGCTCACAAAACACCACACTGGCACCCAAGGTGTCACCGGTGTAGCCATTCAGGTTTTTTCTCAGATACCAGCCCCAAATCAGTACTACCGCCACAGTTGCCATTACGGCAACCGGCAACAATCCCGGCAGCCAGGGGCTGAAAACCAGGGCTGTTGCGGCACTAAACGCAATGCTGACAAGCAGGCGCTTGCGCGAGAAGCCGTCTGCCACCGGCTTGCTTTTGCTTTTGTCCGGATCGGTCACATAGGGCAGCCAGGCCATTAGCAGAAGCGGTGCCAGGCGGCTGAGGGCAGGGGCAAGCAGCAGCGCCAGCCAGATACTCCGGGCATCCACCAACAGCGCTGCTTTCAGGCCGAGAGCCAGCACCAGTGCCACAGTGCCGTAGGTACCGATGCGGCTGTCCTTCATGATTTCCAGACGCTTCTCAACGGTATAGCCACCACCCAGTGCATCCACGCTGTCGGCAAGACCGTCTTCATGAAAAGCGCCGGTAATGAACAGGTGAAAACACATAACCAGCAGGACACAGACCAGCGGGCTCCAGGCCAGGCTGAGAAGGGCGAACAGCCCGGCATACAGGGCACCCAGCAGCAGGCCTACGAGTGGAAAGTACATGCTGCACTGGTTCATCAACTTCTGGGAGTAGTCGATGCGCACCAGCATGGGGATGCGGGTGAGAAAGCCAACGGCCAGCCAGAAAGCCTGCCATTCACGGGTGATTCTGTTGCCGGAATGCATGGTGTCCGGGTTCATGGTGGAGCTCCTTTGAGGTTACTGACAACTCTACCCTGTAGTTGCGTAATTCACTTAATGAAATAAGCATATTCTAATTAAGACTATAGTCCGGCTTAATCAGTTACCTACAGAGGTTCATCCAAATGCCGCTCTGATGCGAATGAACACAGAAGGCGGGGAAATAGCTGCACATGGCCCGGTGGGCTACACTTTTGTTGAGCACACATGATACATGCCCGGAAGGGGAACAGTTCATGACAAAAAAGTCCGGTCTGGGGCCAAGTTTTACCGGCTCTGATTACTTTTTCAGAAAGCTGGCTTCGGGCATTTCCGGTGTTCTCTACATCTATTGGTTGAGCGCCGACAGAGAGACCCACAGGTTTCTGTTTGTCAGCGAGCAGGTGCATGGCATTCTGGGGTTAGATCCCGATACTTTGCACAAAAACGCCGATGCGCTGTTTGCAACGGTACACCCGGAGGACAGCAACGGTGTTGGATCCAGTATTGAAGAATCCGTTCAATCGCTGAAATCCTGGCAATATCAGGCAAGACTGCGAGTGAGCGCCGGTCATTATGAGTGGTTTGAAGTCAACGCTACGCCCGAGCGTCAGGCCGATGGAAGCACCATCTGGTATGGCCAGTTTCACAGTATCCAGCACTACAAAGAACTTGAAAACACGCTCAGAGAGCGTGAGGCTGAGTCGGCTTTCCAGGCAGATTTCCAGAAACTGATCGCCAGGCTTTCTACCGGGTTTATCAACCTGGGTTTTGGCACCATGGACCAGAGTATTAACGAGTTGCTGAGGGCGATTGGCAGCTTTTTCGGGGTTGATCGCGCCTACCTGTATGAGTTTTCACCGGACGGTCGTGTTATGGATAACACCCACGAATGGTGCGCAGACGGTGTGCCATCTCTTATCGAAAGTCAGCGCGACATACCAACGGACGATTTCGAGTGGTGGCAAGGCAAGATCAATGAGATGGTGACCGGCAACCGGGTCATTTTTATTGAAGAAATCGAACAGATACCTGCGGGCCCGGAGCGCAGCATGCTGGAGCAGCAGGGTGTCTGTTCCATGTGCTGTGTGCCGGTGCGTGTCAGAGGCAAGGTTACCGGTTTCTTTGGAGTGGACTCGAACCGCAAACGCACCTGGCGTGAGGATCAGGCAGATCTTCTGATTATCGTATCCGGCCTGCTCTCCGGAGCTTTTGAGCGTAACCGGCTGGAGACGGAGCTTCTTAACCAGTCCATCCGCGATCCTTTGACCACTCTGCACAACCGCCGCTATCTGATGCCACGGCTCGATGAGATGCTGGGCCGCGCCAGCCGTTACGGCGAAAATGTTCCGCTGGCGATGTTAGATATGGATCGGGTCAAGAGCATTAACGACTCCATATGACACCTTGG
>JACDJA010000105.1_pt1 | contig 118259 bp, 124 predicted proteins | sample 7449241 | NCBI WGS metagenome assembly JACDJA01 (sample SAMN14253289, study PRJNA609438) | sludge metagenome | isolation source: initial anaerobic sludge | collected 2018-12-20 | reverse complement strand
GATAAGTTGTCCTGCACCCACCGATATTACTTTTGAAAATATAACAACAACTACTGTGGACGTAAGTTGGACGCCCCTGGGTCGCGAAATGGAATGGGAAATTAAATATGGGCCTTCAGGTTTTGATCCCGAAACAGCAGGAATGAGTGTAAATGATATCGATGGGAATCCTGGAGAAACCATAAATAATCTGGATCCAGACACCCGTTATGATGTATACGTTCGCGCCTTATGCGATGTAAATGTGGAGAGCGATTTCGTGGGTCCTGAATCCTTCACAACTATGGTTTTGTCTATAGGGAGTGATAACTTCAATACTTTCACCTACTACCCCAACCCAATAAAAGACCAATTGATTTTAAAGGCCAAGACTCCCATAGAAAATGTGGTACTCTATAATCTACTGGGCCAAAATATTATGGAATTCAAAGGAAATAGTTCTCAATTGCAATTGAATACCAGCAATCTACAACCAGGGGTGTATTTTATGACAGTATCTATTAATAGGATGGAAAAAACCTTTAGATTAGTGAAAGAATAAGACCTGGGTTTTCATTTCTCAATAGTGGATGGGCCATTTTTAATAAAGCAACTAAAAAGACTGTCAGTAGGGCAGTCTTTTTTTAATTATTGGTATAGTGTCGCGGGAATATTTGATGCTCTTCCGCAAAAAGGTGGTGTCTATCAGGACGGCCCTTCCCGGGCTTCGGTCTGGGTCGCGTTTGTCCCACGCCTTGAAGGCGGCATCTGTAAACCCTTGGTTCTGGAAGCTATCGTCAAACCACCGCAGGCAGTAAACCTTTGCGTGGCGGCGCATATCGGCTTTCAGTTTGTCCGCCATTGCGAGAAAGTCGGGGGCTTTGAAGTTTTTCATCGGTTATCCGTTAAGCTGTTCGTTAAAGATATTCATATTTAAAAAGTTTTGTATATTTGCAATGGGAAGCGGCACTGCCAATTCCCACCCGACAAAAGGATGTTCGCAAGAATGTCCTTTTGTGTTTTATAGTATTTCTTCAATGATTTTTGCATAAAATTGAAATCCTTTTTCAATAATAAATCGGTCGATCATTACTGCTTGACCATTGTTGTAATAAATCACATAATCAAGATTCCTATAATGTTTGAACTTAGACCAGCTCTGCGTTATAAAATCTATTTTGTTCGGTTCTGTCTTTTTAAAATTGGTTTCAAGAACAATAAAAGTATGTTCTAAATCTGATAATTGTGCTTTCTTCTTCTTGCTTAACTTATTGGAAAACGCACTATTTGTAGCCGTTTTAATATTAGTCCATTCCGGACTAACCCTATCTCCCAATCGTCCTTTTAAATCAATAAACTCCGGGCTTTTAAAACCATTCAAATGTGGCCTGATGTTTAGTTGATGATTAAGAACATCTGATGCGATTTTTGCGGCTTCAATATTTTTTACTATGTCAGATTCATCCCTAAAAATGTTGACTTTAAAGGTTTTTCCCTTTTCTGTTTTTATCTTGTAACTTGGCGCATTGAGCTTCATCAGTTCCATATTGCGCTTTGCGTTCTCGTTGCTGTTCAGCAGCTTAAAGAAGTTTCCTTTTTTAGTGAATATCTCCCCGTCCAGTGCCACGTTGCCCTTAAAGTTTGGTTCGGGCATATCGTCGGGCACTTCGCCCTTGGGCCCTGCGGCGGTGGGAACGGCGTCGCAGCGACACCTCCAATCCAGTGGCGGGAAATATGTTGCCCAACAGCATCCCTTACAGGTTACCGCCAAGAACGACGGTGGCCGTGCCCACATTCGCGTGGAGGGAGTGCTTTATGGTTTTCAGGTGAACGATTTTAAATATACCGTTGATTCCCTGATAAAGCAGGGCATCAAGGATGTACGCCTTTATATAAATACGCCCGGGGGCAGTGTGTTTGCCGCCAATGAGATTGCCAACGAGATACTTCGCTTTGAGGGCACGGTATCGGGTTTTGGCGGTGCCATAGTGGCCAGTGCGGGCAGTTATCTTGCCACCATCTGCAATACGTTTGAAATGGCCGAGAACGGACAGTTTATGTATCATAAACCCTCCGCAGTAGTGGAGGGCAACGAGAACGCCATTGAATCCAGATTGAAACTTTTAAAGAGCCTTACCCCGTGGGAAGGAGCCGTGGCAATTATGAGGCCGAGGCTTCCATCACCCTTTTCAAGGAAGAGGTGGACGGCCTGAAACTGGCAATGCCCGCGGGAAAACGGTTGCAGGATATTGCTCCCTTTGATATCGTGGTGGAATACGAGACCGAGGGCGGTATAATCTATAAGGACGTGGTCCGGAACTGCGAGTTCAAGAACGACGGCATTGAGGTTTCACAGGCCGATGGTACGATCGCTACGGAATATGAGCTTATCGTGAGCCATATTGACTGGAATGTGATATAACTTTTACGAAATCGAAATCGAAATCGAAATCGAAAACCAAATACAATAAAATGGCTGAGAAGACAGAAGACAAGAAATTGGAGGTAGTACGTCCGTTTGGGGATGTGGAGATTGAAGCGCACGCCGCCAAGGTGGGCGGAAAACGCAATCTTCGGGAAGTGGTGGTCGAGACCGACGACGGTTATGCCTTTCATTATCTGGTAAAGAAACCATCGCGGTCGGTAATTCAGGCCGTGGTGCAGTATGAAGGAAAGAAGGACGTAACGGCACAGCAAAAGGTAATGCTTGGCTGTGTGCTGGAGGGCGACAAGGAAGCCTACGAAAACGACGGCAGTATTTATGGCGAACTGGTCGGGAAGATCGGGGAGCTTACGCGGTCGGCAAAGGCGGATATAAAAAAGATTTAGCCCGGTTTTGGTTAGATACAAAGGATGGCACCGGTCGGGATTTTGAGAAGATCGATGCCATTCTTCGCGTTCAATACGGTATAGACCCCCACACCTTGAGCGACCAGGATTGGGCACAGCGGTTCCAGGAGTGGGTCTATGTGCAGCGGATGGAATTGGAAACCCAAGAGGCCATTATGGATAAAGCGTTCCGCAAGGTAATGGTAGAGGTGGTAAATGCCGTGTTCGGCAATAAATAGCTATTTGAAGGTGCGTGTCCTGGAATCTACCTGCGTGCCGATATAGACAACGGCCACCGCAAAGACAAACCAAAAGGTAAGCGCAAAAACGTGCTCAAAGTTATAGATGAGCAAGACGATATAAGCCAAGGGGATGGCAAACAATGCCACCCAGAGCAAGCTGTAAAACAGCAATCGGGCAAGGGCTCGGACAAAGGCAAACATATTTTTTAGAGCGGACAGCATATACAAATATAACCAATAATGGCATCAGTTTCAACAGAATGGATATTAAATCTTGGCGGGAACATTCGCGAGTCCATCAAGAAGGTGGTGGGCAATGTGCAGGAATCCATTGACTCTGTAAAGGACCTGGGCACCAATTGGGGGCTGACGGAAAAGAAAACCAAGGCCGCGCTCAAGAACGAAGAGCTTAACCTAAGGGAAACCCGGAAGGAACTAACTGCCAAGGAACGCACCCTAAAAGATTTGGAAAAGGCCTATAAAAAGGCTGCTCCGGGAGTTGCTTGGTCCAAGGCAAAAAAAGCAGTTGAAGACCAGCAAAAGGAAATAGACAAACTCAAGGAAAAGCTTTGGAACGCTTCCGAGAATGCCAAAACCCTTAAAGAAGACCTTGAGAATTTCGCCAAGATAAAGACAGACTGGAGCAGTGTGGCCATACAGGCCAACCAGATGTCCGAGATCGTGGGGAAGATAACCACCGCGCTGGATTTTGCGGTGGACGTGAAAAAATTGCGGGACGAGTTCCAACGGCTTACCGATCTATCGGGAAGCGACCTGGACAAATTCCTGAGCAAGAGCCGTGAGATAGCCGATGTGTACGACGAAGATGCCAAGGCCGTGGGCGAAGCCGCCAACGCCCTTACCCAACAGATGGGCGGCAGTTTTGAGAGCAACCTGAACCTACTGGAGGAAGGGTTGAAGCGCGGTGCCAACCTGAACGGCGATTACCTTGCCATATTAAAACGCTATGCGCCCACCCTTCACGAAATGGGCGTTTCTGCCGATGAGGCCACTGCGCTCATTGCCACGGCGGCCAAAAAAGGAATAGACCCCAGCAATTTTATAGAGGGCATACAAAAAGCAGGGATTGAACTGCGTAAGCTCGATAAGCCTGCGGAGGATACTCGGCCACCCTTGATTTGGGTTTTATATGGAAGATCGGGATGGGGGTGGAATCGTTACTTCGTTGGTTTGTTAATTGGTTAATTGGTTAATTGGTTAATTGGGGATTGGTTAATTCGGTTATCGGTTGTCGGTTATCGGTTGTGGGGTGATTGGGGATTGGTGATTGGTGTTGAATTACGAGGGGGGAAGTGGGAAACCACAAAGGGCACAGAGTTAATTAGGGATTGGGGATTGGTTAAAGACATAGGTTGGTGAAGTACGGATTCCCAGCGAAATAGATTAATGCAACTTATTCCAGTCCCACACCACCACACTCCAGTGAGTGCCATCAGGACCGGTATAGGAATGGATCTCCTCAAAGCCGATGCGTTGATGTGCTTTTAGGGAACGCTGGTTGGAATGGGCAATTTCGGTAATGGCAATATCATATCCTTTGCTGTAGCGCTCCCGATACTTGCTGTAGCATCCATCAAATATTCCCCTGCCACGGAAATTTACATCCACGCATACTTGGCCCACCAGCATATAGTTGTAGTTGGATATAGTCCTGCCCTTATACACCACAGTGTCAAATTCGGCAAACATCGAAAATAGGATGGGAATATCGTATCGCGATTCCTTGGTCATCGTCAGTACATACCCCACTACTTTTTCTCCTTGGAGTGCCACCACATGCGGCTCGATGGCATTGAGCTTTTCAAGAAGGGCATAGCTGTGGTCCACGGTGACAAAACCTTCACGTTGGCGCTCCACCGGCGATAGATTCCGTGGCAGATTCCGTTTTTGGAGTTGCAGTATTCCCTCCAAGTCTTCTTTTTTCCGTACGGGTGAATAGATAATCGCTGCCATAGGAATCTAAAAGTAAATAAAAAATTGATAATCGCGAAGTGACAGGCAGCGAATAATAAAATTCCAAATACCAAATCCAAGTGCGAAGTATGAAGTGCGAAATACGAGGGAAGTTCACAAGAAACAAGAACCGGGAGCCAGGACAAGACACATTTCACTGGACTAAAGAACAACGGCCAGATTCAAAGGACCAAGTACCAAATTCCAAATTCCACCGACTGCCGACTCTTTGAAATCCGAATCGACTATGGGTGGGGGTGATCGGACTGGCGAAATTTGGTCTGGGTATGGGGGGTTTCTTTAAATACACAGCCACATCAGGATCTCAACGGGTAGGGATTCCGTAATGGTATAGATAACCGTATTGTAATCTCCCTTACCCAATCTGAGGTATTTACCGTCCCAGGTATAGAGAACGGGATTATACTCCCCTTTTCCCTGTCTAATGTACTTTCCGTCCCAAGTGAGGAGGACGGTATTATACTTACCCTTTCCCTGCCGTAGATAATGTCCATCCCAGGTGTATAGCACTGTATTGTAGGCTCCCTTTCCCTGTAGAATGTAGTTTTTATCTAGGGTCAGGAGTACGGTGTTGTAATTCCCTTTCCCCTGCCGTAAATAGGTGCCGTCCCAAGTATATCTCACCTCGTTGTAATCGCCTTTTCCCTGACGGATATAATCTTGGCCAAAAAGCCCGGCAGTGATAAAAAAGAAAAGCAGGAAGTAATGTACCTTCATCAAATCGGCGTTTAAGGATTGGTGTATAATTTACCGAATTCCCCCCTATAAAAAAACTGGAGCATTGCAATAATTAGGTTTTTTCACGACTTTTAATTTTCCAATGGAAAGGGACGACGATTTTCAATCCAGTTCCTCACCTTATTTTATCCCGATTACATATAAGTTCTTCAAAACTTTTATCCTTAGTAATCCGTAAGCGTCCGTGATTTTTAATTGGATGGGAAGGAAGTTCAACCTCCTTCCATATTCAAAAGCTTTCAAAAACTGAGCAATATCATATAAAATAGTTTTTCGGTCCTATATTTTTGTAGGAAAAGAATAAAATGGCATCTCCTTTAATATCCAAGTACAATATCCCCGGCCCGCGATACACCAGTTATCCCACGGTACCGTATTGGGACAACGACACTTTTTCCTCCAAGGAATGGAAACTCAGTGTGGCCCGAAGTTTTTCTGAAAGCAATTCCACCGAAGGGATCAGCCTCTATATCCATTTGCCTTTTTGCGAGAGCCTTTGCACCTTCTGTGGCTGCAATAAACGGATTACAAAAAACCACAATGTGGAAACACCGTATTTAGAATCCGTTTTGGGCGAATGGCGATTGTATTTGGCCATGTTTCCCGAACGCCCCATTATTAAGGAAATGCACTTGGGCGGCGGGACCCCCACCTTTTTTTCTGCCGAGAACCTGGCCCGATTGTTACGGGGAATCTTTCGGCATGCCACCGTCGCGGCTTCTCCCTCATTCAGTTTTGAGGGACACCCCAACAATACCTCGCGCGAACACTTGCAGACTCTCTTCGATTTTGGGTTCACGCGCGTGAGTTATGGCGTACAGGACTACAATACCACGGTGCAATTAGCCATCCATCGACTGCAACCCTTTGCGAATGTAAAGCGGGTTACGGAAACCGCCCGGGAAATAGGTTATACCTCGGTGGGCCACGACATTATCTTCGGGCTCCCATTTCAGAAAAAAGAACACATTGTGCATACCATTGAGAAGACCCAGGAACTGATGCCAGACCGAATTGCATTCTACAGTTATGCGCATGTGCCCTGGATAAAGGGAAATGGCCAAAGAGGATTTAAGGACGAGGATCTTCCCACCGCATCGGAAAAGCGCGATATGTACCAAACTGGAAAGCGCATGCTGGAAGAAGCCGGATACGCGGAGATAGGGATGGACCATTTTGCCTTAAAAACCGATAGCCTTTCCAAGGCCGTGGACAACAAGAGCCTACACCGCAACTTTATGGGCTACACCGAGAGCAAGACCCAGTTTATGCTGGGGCTCGGCGTTTCGGCCATCAGTGACAGTTGGTATAGTTTCGCGCAGAATGTGAAGCATGTTGAGGAATACCAAGAATTGGTGGCCCAGAATATCTTCCCAGTGTATCGGGGCCATATTTTGAATGAGGAAGATCTGGTTATTCGCAACCATATTTTGAATCTCATGTGCAAACTGGAAACTTCGTGGGAAACCCCACAAAAGCAATTTCCCGAATTACAGGAAGTGCTGTTGCATCTCCAGGAAATGGAAGCCGATGGCTTAGTGGAGATTGGAGCTGGCCAGCTAACAGTAAGGGAGAAGGGTCGCCCTTATGTGCGAAATGTGTGTATGGCATTTGATCTTCTCTTGCAGCGAAACAAACCCGAAACACAGTTGTTCTCCATGACCGTTTAAAAGCCGTCCCTTAAGAAGATAAAAACATCTGATATATGACATGTGTCATTTTATGGTAATTTTTGTGCGCTGAAATTTGCAACGGATTCCCACAAAACAACAAACCATGAAAGCCATCAAGCTGTTCTTTCTTCTTTCTATTTTTTCCCTTCAAAGTCCAATTTTTGCGCAATTTAGTGTTGACGCCCAATTAAGGCCCCGTTTTGAATACCGGCATGGATACAAAACGCTTTTTCCCGATGGCGCTGATCCGGCCGCTTTCGTCTCGCAACGCACCCGTATTAATTTTGGCTATAAAACCGAAAAACTTCATTTTTATCTGAGTCCGCAAGACGTGCGGGTTTGGGGAGACGTACCCCAGTTGAACGTGGAAGACGAAAATGGGGTTTCGCTTCACCAGGCATGGGGGGAGGTGTACCTCAGACCGGAGCTATCGTTTAAAATTGGTCGCCAGGAGATCGTCTATGACGACCAGCGCATTTTTGGAAATGTAGATTGGGCCCAGCAAGGAAGAAGCCACGATGCCCTCTTGGTAAAATATGAGCCCAAGGATATAAAACTTCATTTGGGCGTGGCCTATAACCAGGACAAGGAGGCCCTGACGGGGAATATACTGAAGACCGATACTTACAAGGCCCTACAATATGCCTGGGTCCATAAAGACTGGCAAAAGCTTTCGGCGAGTTTTCTCTTTTTAAACAACGGATTGCAATACTGGGACGAAACGGATGAATCTAAAAATGGGGTCCGTTACAGCCAGACCACAGGATTCCACCTCCAGTCCAAAGTCCGCGATTTTACTATTTCCTCCAATTTGATTTATCAATTTGGAAACGATATTGATAACAATACACTACAGGCCTACTTATTTTCATTGCAAGGGGGATATCGGTTAAACCAAGAGTTCGGATTTGGTCTGGGCGGGGAAATCCAGAGCGGCAATGATTACGGCGCCCCGGTAAACGGAAAAAACCAAGCCTTCAATCCCGTATTTGGAACCAATCACAAATTCAATGGTTTTATGGATTATTTTTATGTGGGCAACCACTTGGACAATGTAGGCTTAGTAGATTTATTTGGAAATATAAGCTATAGCATTAATCACAATTCAAATATAGGTCTATTTTTGCATCAGTTTTTCGCTGCGTCAAAAATAAAGCCTAATATATCTCAAAATTTGGGGTTTGAAATGGATTTAGTAACTTCGCTTTATCTGGACAAATTCGTTACCCTAAAAGCGGGGTATTCACATTTCTTTGCAGCGGAAGGGATTGAAATAGTGAAAGACAATTTTAACGGCAACAGTAACCATTGGGCGTGGGCAATGATAACGATAGATCCTGTTATGTTCACTTCGGCGGAAAACAATAAATAACAAAGTATAATTCAAAAATCAACCTATGAATTTAAGTATTAAAAACCCCATGATCCACAGACTTCTGCTGTGTTTAGCTGGTGCGGCACTGTTGAGCTCCTGTGTCAACAAACAATCGGATAAAGAATATGACAACGCGGTAGACATTCCGGTAAACCAACAGATGATCGCTGAATTGACCGCTCCCCCCAATGTGCCAACCCCTGTAGGGAAAAGAAAGGCCAAAAAACTTATTGTCGACATGGAAATACTCGAACTGGAAGGGGAAATGACCAGTGGGGTATCTTATATTTATTGGACTTTTGGGGGTACGGTTCCCGGGAGTTTTATCCGAACCCGAGTGGGGGACGAAATTGAATTTCACTTAAAGAACCACCCCGACAACAAGCTTCCCCATAACATTGACTTACACGCCGTGAATGGTCCTGGAGGCGGGGCAGAATCCTCATTGGTTGCGCCCGGGCACGAAAAGGTGTTCTCCTTTAAGGTATTAAATCCGGGAATCTATGTATATCACTGTGCTACGGCTCCTGTGGGAATGCATATTGCCAACGGAATGTACGGTCTTATTTTGGTAGAGCCGGAAGGGGGTTTACCTCCTGTAGACAAGGAGTATTACATTATGCAGGGCGATTTTTATACCGAAGGTAAGTACGGGGAGCGTGGTCTTCAAGCCTTTGATATGCAGAAGGCCGTGAACGAAACAGCCGACTACGTTGTTTTTAATGGACACGTAGGAGCTTTGACAGGAGATAATGCCATTACTGCCACTGCCGGAGAAACTGTGCGCCTGTTTATGGGCAACGGAGGACCTAACTTGGTTTCCTCATTCCACATGATCGGGGAGATATTTGACAAAGTGCATGTGGAGGGAGGCAGTTTAGTAAACGAGAACGTACAGACTACCCTAATTCCTGCTGGGGGAGCGGTAATGATGGAATTCCGGGTAGATGTTCCCGGAGATTACATCTTAGTGGACCACTCCATATTCCGTGCCTTTAACAAGGGTGCCTTAGGAATGCTGAAAGTGGATGGTGAGGAAGATCTGAAGATCTACTCCGGAGAGCAAAGCGAACAGATATACCTGCCTGAAGGTGGTGTGATCCAATCGATGCCGGGCTCCAAGGCAAAATCTGAGGAAGTAAAGGCAACGAGTCTTGAGGAACGCATTAAATTTGGTAAGGATATTTATGGAAGAACCTGCTTTGCCTGTCACCAAGCGGACGGAAAAGGAATTGAAGATGCCTTCCCTCCCTTGGCCAATTCAGACTATCTAAACGCCGACGTTGATCGGGCCATCGATATTGTACTTCACGGGTTGACCGGTGAGATAACCGTAAATGGCAAACAATTCAACAGTGTAATGACCGCTCAGAATTTGAGCGATGAGGAAACTGCCAATGTTCTTTCCTACGTGTACAACAGTTGGGGCAACTCCAAAAAAGAAGTTACACCGGAAATGGTTGAGGCAGTTAGAAACAGATAATAATTTTGCTGAAATCCAAATTTTATAGTATCCCCCTTTTCCTGCTCTCTCTGTTGTCGTTTTGTACGATCGCAGCCCAAGACGACGATATGGCGCAAGTAAAGGGAGGTACTTATCTTCCTCTTTATGGGGCAAAGGGGAAAAAAGTAAAGGTGAAATCCTTTAAAATGGACGTGTATCCGGTTACAAACGCAGACTTTTTGGAATTTGTAAAGGAAAACCCCAAGTGGAAAAAAAGTCAGATAAAAGGATTGTTTGCGGACGACAGCTATTTGAACAGATGGAAATCTGATGAGACTTTCCCCGGAAATCCGAATGCTCCGGTAACCAATGTATCGTGGTTCGCCGCAAAAAAATATTGTGAATGCCAGGGGAAAAGACTTCCCACCATGGATGAATGGGAATATGCGGCTATGGCGAATGAAGACGTTGCCGATGCCCGTACCCTGGAGTCGTATAACCAATATATACTCAATTGGTATGAAACCCCAAGAACCTATAATAATCCCGTTGGGTCTACTTTTAAAAATTACTGGGGAATTTATGACCTCCACGGATTGGTATGGGAGTGGACGCAAGATTTCAATTCGGTAATTGTCTCGGGAGAGTCACGAAAAAATGGCGATGACAAAAAGCTGTTCTGCGGCAGTGCCTCCTTAGGGGCGTCGGACCTGATGGATTATGCGGCTTTTATGCGCTATGCCCTAAGGGGAAGCCTAAAAGCTCGATACAGTTCGCAAAATATGGGGTTCCGATGTGTGGAAGATATCGATAACGAGGAGCAACCTTAGAAGCACCACAATCAGTTTTTAAAACTTCCTGGAGGATTGATTGTATTTTTTACTATGTATACTGGGCCATTGGAAGTATGACCTTTAAAAAATAAATATTATAAACAGATGAAAAACTTCTTATTTATTGCCGTCATTATTTCTCTATGCACCGTTTCCTGCAACAACTCTTCGAAAACAGATTCGGAAGAGCTTTTGTCCAGTTCAGAAAAGGTTGATGCCAACGAAGGTTTTTCGGATATGTCCATTTACAATCTTCCTTCCCATTGGACCACCCAAGATGGGAACGAAATTGAGCTAAAGGATTTGCAGGGAAAGGTCACCGCCATGGTGATGATATACACATCGTGCCAAGCTGCCTGTCCCCGACTGGTGGCAGATATGCGAAACATTGAAAAACAAATTCCCGAAGATAAAAAAGAGGATGTGCAATATGTTTTTGTCAGTATCGATCCTGAAACCGATACTCCCGAGCGGTTAAAAGCATTTGCCAAGGAGAATAAAATGGAGGATGACAAGTGGATCTTCCTGCGCGGTACCGAGGACGACACAAGGGAGTTTGCCGCTGTGCTCGCCGTAAACTACAAGCAGATTTCGCCCATAGACTTTTCGCATTCAAACATCATAAGTGTTTTTAACCAAGAGGGGGAATTGGTCCACCAGCAAGAAGGTTTGGGAGTGAACAACAAGGAGACTGTTCAAGCCATTATCAACTTGGCACAATAATCTCTATGTATAGAAGATCCATTGCACGTTTTCTGGGGCAGAGACCGCCCCCTATCCCTATTAAAAATCACTGTGGTTTCTTAGGATTGTCGTTCTTCCTTTTTCGATTGTGAACCATGTTTTTTCGCTTCTTGCTTCTTGCCACGTAAAAGATCAATCCTCCGATAATGGCAAAAACTACAATTATCGAAATAACAGTGGACACAACGCCCCCGGTAAAATCATAAAGTGGGATGCCATTTAATATTTCCATAGCAGTTTTTTAAAGGTTCTCTTCTTCCGATGGCGCTATTTCGTCATCGTCTTTTTTCTTGCCTCCAAATACAAAACTCAATACTACTATAGTTAGCACGACGCAAACCAAGGCAAAAACAATAATAAGAGCGGTCCCCATTCCCCAATCGACCAGGGGTATTGCTAAATTTGTCATAATATAACGATTTTTATTAGTTATTGATTGTTTGTCCCAAAGTGGTTGGCGCGCATTCCATTTCGGCGTTCACCTGTTCTGAGATCGGTTTTGGGGAAACATACGGGATGCCCAGCCCGAGACCACGAACGATAAAAAGACAGGCTATTACTATCACAAATACGGGAATGGCCCTACGTATGCGTTGGCGTATTTGAACATTTAAAAAATTTCCCATATAAATAGCGGAAGTCATCAAAGGAATGGTTCCCATTCCAAACAGCGCCATATACAGAGCCCCTTCCCAGGCATTGCCCACAGCAATAGCCCCAAAGATGGCCATATAGACCAGGCCACAGGGCAAGAAGCCATTTAAAAATCCAATGGTCAAAAAAGTGTCGGGCGTTTTCTTTTTAAGTTCTTTCCCCAGGGCGCTCTTAACTTTGGAAATGATTTTAAAAACAGGTTTGGAAAAATTGTATCTATTGAATATCCGCTGGGGAATGACTACGACAACCAACATTAAAAGGCCCATAAAAATGGAGAGCTGTTGTTGCATTCCAAAGAGGTTTAAGCTCTTTCCTACCAAGCCAAAGGCCAGGCCGAGGATGCTATACGACATTATTCGTCCAAAGTGATAGAGAAAGATCTGCCCGAACTTTTTGGTGTTGTTATGTCGGTCCACAGGCAATAAAAAGGCAATGGGACCGCACATCCCCACACAGTGGAAGCTTCCCAATAATCCAAATACAAGTGCGGTGAGCAGCATTAGTTTTAGTTTTCAATATTCACCCGTCTCAGATCTTTAGGGAAATCTCCCCCTTATCCAAGACCTGTTATCTACTGGCCTATTTTTTTATCCGGAAAGTCAATACACTATTTCTTCCTTAAAAAGATAGGTTTCCCCCTTATACGTCCAATTGACAATAGTATTCCATCGCCCTTGTACCAGGCGGATGTTCGGCACCAAAAAGGTAGCATCGGTAAGGGCAACCGGCAATTCAAAATCTAACTTCTTATTGGAGGGCCTGTACAAGGAAACTGTACCTGAAATTTCGGAATACTCCAGGCCTTCGGGAAAGGTCAACATCCATCCCTCTGCCGTTTTCTTGCCCGAGATATTCGCGGCCAAGGAATTACTGTTCTCCCTGGCATCCAGTTCTTTCTGATATACCATTTCCTTCTGGTAATAATCTTCTGTTACCAAATCGTAATCGTACTTTTTATCGGTCATTATTTGTATGACAAAAAACATAATGAACCCGATAAAGAGCACCATTCCAATCACTAATCCTGTACCCCAATTAATTTTCATATTCCTCTTCTTATTTCGACTCCGCTCCAGATAGGCTTCGTCAATTATTTTTCAATTAAACTGCTTTTCGCAGTTGCGGCTCCGGCTATTTATAACTTCTAGGCCCTAAAAACGTCGCTCTAGTGGTTTCAATCAACTGGTCTCCACTGTATACTTCTATCACCACCTTATCCTTGTCGCCGCTCAATGCTGCCCTGTTGATTTCGATAAACAGTGTACCCTCAGCCAAGCCTTGGGCCGGGACTATAATTTCACCCTGTTTCACTGTATGGATGGTGCCTTTTGGCGATTTTAACTTAAAATGGATATCGTCTTTTTCCTTTGTGGTCTTGTTCAGCAATTTATAGGTGAACACATTGCTGATAATATTTCCTTCCTTGTGTTCGTATAGCGCTCCCGGCAGGCGGAGAATATTTGCTTCCACGTCACTTCGCAAAAACAACAAGCCCATAAGGACCCCTATCAAGATAACCAACACGGCGGTATATCCCTTTAACCTCGGTGTAAACTGGAATTTTGCCTTCTTTTCAATATTCTCCTCACTGGCATAGCGGATCAATCCCTTAGGAAGGTTTACGGCCTCCATTATACTGTCGCAGGCATCCATACAGGCAGTGCAGTTAATACACTCCAACTGGGTTCCGTTTCTAATGTCTATTCCTGTGGGGCATACGTGCACACATTGGAAACAATCGATACAGTCTCCCTTGCCCGAAGCTTCGCGGTCTTCATTCTTTCTAAACTTCGCCCTCCCTTTTTCCTTTTCTCCCCGTTTGTGGTCATAGGCAACCACAATGGATTTGTTGTCCAGCAACACTCCCTGCAATCGGCCGTAAGGGCAGGCGATGATACATACCTGTTCCCGAAACCAAGCGAAGATAAAATAGAAAACCCCCGTAAAGATCAGTAGGGAAAAAAGAGTGCTAAGGTGTTCTACAGGACCTTCTGCTATATACCTCAACAACCTATCGCTTCCAATAAGATAGGCCAGAAAGACGTTGGCCACCAAGAAGGAAATAATAAAAAACACCGTCCATTTCAAGACACGTTTCCTTATTTTTTCGGCATTCCAAGCTTGCTTACTCAACCGGATCTGCGCTCCGCGATCGCCATCGATCCAATATTCAAAACGGCGGAAGACCATTTCCATAAAGATGGTCTGTGGGCAGATCCACCCACAAAATATCCTTCCGAAGGCAGCGGTAAAAAATATGATGAAAACCACCCCGATGATCATCATTATTACAAAAATATAAAAATCCTGGGGCCAGAAGGGATATCCCAATAGATTAAACCGCCTTTCCAATACGTTGAACAACATAAATTGGTTGCCGTTAATCTTGATGAACGGAGAAATAAACAAAATCGCCAACAGTACATAACTCACATACTTTCTATAGGTATAGAACTTCCCCGAAGGTTGCTTCGGAAAAATCCACGCCCTCTTGCCCTCTTCGGTTACCGTAGCAATGCTATCCCTAAATTTTTCGTTTTCTGGAGTATCCACTTTTTAGATGTTAGATGTTAGACAGTTAGATATTATAGTTCCATATAACTGGGGTACGGCTATTATTCCTTGGCTGCGGTATCCTCTTCTACCCAGAGATCTCCTTCTGGTTCCTTGCCGTCTGGTGGATTGGTCCCGTGGAGGCTAATTACGTAACTGGCAACTTGGGCCATTTCCGAGGGTTTTAAATCTGTTTTCCACGCGATCATTCCTTTTCCTGGGCGACCGCCTTCGCTAATGGTGTGGAACACGTTTTTGATTCCACCCCCCAAAATCCAATAGTCATCGGTAAGGTTAGGACCAATGCCACCTCCTCCACTGTCCTTGTGGCAGGCCACACAGTTGTCTGCAAAAATGGATTTTCCTGCTGCAAGGTCTTTTGGATCTGTAAGCAGTTCTACCGATTCTGCGTCGATAAGGTCTTTGTTGTTTCTTTTGTACTCTTCAATTTCGGCTTTGGCCTGGGCTACCTCAATTTCGTATTCCTCTCGTTGGGTGGTGCCATTGAAAACGTGATAGCGCAACAGGTAAATTGCGGCAAAAACCATGGTGGCATAAAACATATACACCCACCAAGGTGGCAAATCGTTGTCCAATTCGCGAATGCCGTCGTAGTTGTGATCCAGGACTATTTCCTGCTCTTTCTCAATGGGCTTGGCGCCCAGCGATTTTTTATATACTTTCTTGAACCACCCGAATATAGCTTCCTCCCTTTTTCTTTCCTGCTCCGCAAATCGAAGTTTGGCCTCCGGCTCCAGGCCAGCAAAAAGCACCCTTTGGAGAGCGGCGACTATTACTTCAAAAATAATGGCGAAAAAGAGAAGGATTCCTAAAACAACCCACATAACAGGATATTTTACAATGGCCATTTGGTCTCCAGAATCGACAATAAACTCCAATAGAAAAAAGGAGAAGATCATAAAGATGACCACCCTTATATATGACTTGATGTTTTTCATAACTGTTCTTCGTTTTGAGGGTTGTTTTCAAGTGGTATGTTGCTTACTTCTTCAATATGAGCTTTTTTGGCAGTGATGACCCAATAAAAAAGTCCTATGAAAAAGATAAAAAATATCATCAGGGAGATCATTGGATAGATCTGTACATTGTCAATGTTCTCTAAATTCCCTTTTACAAATTTTAGCATAACTATTTGTTTTTGGCCGAGGCATCTTCGGTGTTATCAAACTTAATATCTGTTCCCAATCGCTGTAAATAGGCAATAAGCGCCACAATTTCACGATCTTTCATCTCGACAAATTCCTCTCCATTTTCTTGGGCATATTTTTTATCGGCCTCATAGGTAGTCACGAAATCGGGATCGTTATACAGGTTTTTTTCAATCTTGGCTCCCTGCTCATCCATCAACTGTTGGGCATTGGCAATTTCTTCTTCTGAATACGGCACGCCGAGAGTTACCATGGCCCTCAACTTTCTTTCGGTCAAGCTCTTGTCCAACTTTGAATTGACCAACCACTTATACGCAGGCATAATAGAGCCTGAGGAAGTACTCTGGGGATCATACATATGGTTTAAGTGCCAGTTATCTGAATACTTGCCGCCTACTCTGTGCAAATCGGGCCCCGTGCGTTTACTTCCCCATAAAAAGGGATGGTCATGCACATATTCCCCAGATCTGGAGTATTCTCCATAGCGCTCCACTTCACTTCTAAAGGGACGTATCATCTGCGAATGGCAGGAAACACAACCTTCGCGAATGTAAATGTCGCGGCCTTCCAATTCCAAGGGGGTATAGGGTTTTACACTGGCGATTCTAGGTACGTAGTCATCCACCATCAAGGATGGGATAATCTGCACCGCCCCTCCAATAAGGATGGCGATAGTGGCGTAAATGGTAAGTTTAACGGGACGTCTTTCCAGCCAGGTGTGGTATCCCTCCCCTGCCGTCTGTCTGCGGGTTACGGGCGCCAAAGGAGCTGCTTCAGCTAGTTCGTCGGTTACTTTACTGCCCTGTCTTGCAGTCATAATTACATTGTATATGGCAATACACGCTCCTGTAATATAGAGGGTTCCACCAATAGCCCGCATCGTGTACATCGGCATTATCTGTGTGACGGTTTCCAGGAAGTTCCCATAGGTCAAGGTTCCATCCGGATTGAATTGTTTCCACATGGACGCCTGCATAAATCCTGCCACATACATGGGCAGTGCATACATAATAATTCCGAGGGTACCGATCCAGAAATGTGCATTGGCAAGTTTAATGGAAAACAGCTTTGTTTTAAAAATCCGTGGCACAAGCCAATAAATCATGCCAAAGGTCAAGAAGCCATTCCAGGCAAGGGCACCTACGTGAACGTGTGCAATAATCCAGTCGCTGAAGTGGGCGATGGCATTTACGTTTTTCAACGAGAGCATGGGGCCTTCAAAGGTGGCCATACCATAGCCGGTAATGGCAACGACCATAAACTTTAAAACAGGGTCTACCCTAACTTTGTCCCAAGCTCCCCGCAGGGTCAGCAGTCCGTTGATCATCCCACCCCACGACGGTGCAATGAGCATGACAGAGAAAGCTACTCCAAGGTTCTGCGCCCATTCGGGAAGTGAGGAATACAACAGGTGGTGGGGACCCGCCCAGATATATATAAAAATCAAGGACCAAAAGTGGACAATTGACAATCGATAGGAATACACCGGTCTATTGGCAGCCTTGGGAACAAAATAATACATCAGCCCCAAGAACGGGGTAGTGAGGAAAAAAGCCACGGCATTATGCCCGTACCACCATTGTACCAAGGCATCTTGCACGCCTGAATACATAGAATAGCTCTTTAGTGCGCTTACGGGAATTTCCATACTGTTTACAATATGGAGTACTGCCACCGTAACAAAAGTGGCCAAGTAAAACCAGATGGCAACATACAAGTGGCGTTGGCGCCTTTTGATCATAGTCATTATAAGGTTTACCCCAAACGCTACCCATACAATGGCAATAGCGATGTCGATGGGCCATTCCAGTTCGGCGTATTCCTTTGTTGTGGTATAGCCCAATGGCAAGGTGATTGCCGCAGCCACAATAATGGCCTGCCACCCCCAAAAGTTCAGCTTGCTCAGGGCATCACTCCACATTCTCGCCTTTAGCAATCGCTGTGTGGAATAATACACTCCGGCAAAGATGGCATTGCCCACAAAGGCAAAAATTACAGCGTTGGTGTGTAGCGGACGCAGGCGTCCAAAGCTGAGCCATGGAATTCCGTCGGTCAAATTTGGAAACAAAAACATAAAGGCCAAAAGCAAGCCCACAGCCATTCCTATCAGTCCCCAAAATAAGGTGGCGTTTATAAAGTTCTTGACAATCTTGTTGTCATAATAAAACTGTTCTGTTTGCATAGTGATGGTTGATTTATTTTTCTTGATTTTTAGAGGTTTGTTTGGAAGTCTTTTCTTCGGAATCGGTTTCCTTTACCAGTTCATCTTCAAAAAGCATGCGGACCGATGGTGTATAGGTATCGTCATATTGTCCACTTTTAACCGAGTAGATAAATGCCACGAAAAATACCACCGCCACAAAAATGCTGATTGCCAGCAACATATAAATAATGTTCACGCTATGTGTTTAGAGTTCAAAACTATTCTTGTTATTGACCAAATAGTATGACATAAGTCAATTTTTCTTATTTATAATCATTCTTAGCTTCCTGCCCGTATGCTGGGAGGCAACCGTAGTAAACACCACGATGCTAATGGAGCTCAAGGGCATCAATATTGCCGCCACCACAGGCTTTAAATGGCCCGAAATGGCAAACCCGATCCCGATAAGATTGTAAAAAAGCGAAAACAAAAACGCCCATTTTATGATGCGAATTCCTTTCTTGGAAACCGTGAGATACTCCGCAAGGTTTTTCAATCGGGAGGCGTCCAAGATCCCATCGCAGGCGGGTGAAAAAACGTTTGTATTTTCTGAAACGGCAATCCCCACATCACTTTGCTTTAGGGCGCCGGCATCATTTAGGCCATCGCCAATCATCATCACCGTTTTGCCTGATCGTTGCAGGTTTTTTATAAAATTCAATTTATCCGTGGGTTTCTGATCGAAGTAAAGCTTTGTGCCCGAGGGAAGCACTCCCTCCAGATAGGTGCGTTCCCCCGCGTTATCGCCGGAGAGGACCACCAGCTCGTTACTGGCACTTAAAAGCTCAAAGGTTCTTGAGATTCCCTCCCGATATTCGCTGTTGAAAACATAGCACCCTCTATAGATTTCATTGGTGCTTATATGCACCGTGGTTTTATTCTCGATATTTTCGACGGCCGAAGGAGAGAAGTCTCCCACAAAATCATAGGCTCCCACCCTGATGGAATGGTTCTTAAATTTTGCCGAGATCCCCTTGCCCACTTCCTCTTCAAACTCATCGGGGGTAAGGATCTCGTGCTTGTCCAAAATACCGTATAGGGCGCGGCTCAAGGGGTGATTGGAAGCCCGGAGCGTCCCGGTGAGCAATTCCATTTCTTCGGTGGAAAGTGCCATCCCTTCATAGGTAATCAGGTTTTTCTCATTGGTGGTAAGGGTGCCGGTTTTGTCAAAGACAATGGCATCCACCTTTGCCATCTGTTCAATTATGGACACTTCTTTTAAATACAGTTTTTCCCTTCCAAAAATTCGCAGCAGGTTTCCTAAGGTAAACGGAGCCGCCAAGGCGATGGCGCAGGGGCAGGCAACGATCAGAACGGCGGTAAATACATTAAACGCCTTGGACGGATCCACCACCATCCAAAAAAGAGTAGCCAAAAAAGTAATGGTAAGAATGCCGGCGGTAAATCGTTTGCTGATACTATCCGTGAGCGATTCAAAGATTCCTTCCTTTCCCTTGCTAAAGATATCATTGCTCCAAAGTTGGGTGAGGTAGCTTTGTGAAACGGGCTTGAGCACCTCCACCTCCAATATTCCCGCTTGCTGTTTGCCCCCGGCGAAAAGTTTATCCCCGCTGGTTTTGGTTATCGGTTCCGCTTCTCCCGTGACAAAGCTGTAATCTATCAATGCATTCCCCTTGATCAGCACAGCATCAACGGGAAGAATTTCATTGCTGCGAACCAACAACCTGTCTCCCTTTTTCACGCTGTAAACCTCCACTTGCTCCTCGGTCATTTTCCCTGAAGCATCTCTGAAAAGACGGGTGACAGCTATAGGGAAATACGATTTATAATCGCGCTCAAAGGAGAGATAGGAGTAGGTTTTCTGTTGAAAGAATTTGCCGAGCAAGAGGAAAAAGACCAGACCAGAAAGACTATCAAAAAAGCCAGTGCCCCAATTCATAACAATGTCCAAGGTACTTCTTATAAAAAGAACCGCAATCCCCAATGCCAGGGGAACGTCGATGTTTAAAATTTTGGAGCGGAGGCCCTTGAAGGCAGATGTAAAATACCCGCTGGCCGAATAAAATACCACCGGCAAGGAAAAGGCGAACATCAGCCATCGGAAAAACGGTTTGAACTGATCCAACCAAAAGTCGGAGTCCACAAAATATTCGGGGAGCGAGAGAAACATGATATTGCCAAACGCGAAGCCAGCAATCCCAAGCTTATAGATCAAGCTCCGATCTGTGTTCCTGCCCTTTTTCTGGGAATCTTCCAAAGAAATATACGGTTCATATCCAATTCGACTGAGAAGGATTACTAAGTTTTTAAGGGAATTTTCGGAGGCCGAAAAGGTTATCCGCACTGTTTTCTCCGGGAAATTCACCTGGGAAGTCTTTACCGCAGGATGTAGTCTATTGAGGTTTTCCAGGATCCATATACAACTACTGCAATGGATGGAGGGTATAAGAAAGGAGACGATCTGGGTATTGCCCTCGTTGAATTCCAGCAACTTTGAGGCGATAGCCTCATTATCGAGGAATTCATATTTATCGGCAATCGCTTTGGGGGAAATACCCGGAGTTTCTTCCAACTCGTAATAATAGGAAAGGTCATTCTCGTGCAAGATTTCAAAAACCATCTTGCATCCCTGACAACAGAAAGATTTTTCTCCGTGTTTGATCCCATCGTCCAAACACGGGTCGCCACAATGGAAACAGTTGGTCATCCATCAATAATTTTGCTCATTATACCTGGGCAAAAATGGTGACAAAATCCGAATCATCCAATGACAATTATCAGCTTAGTCATATTGGACAAAGAGGACTATTCTCCCTCAAACCTGCCACTTGGGGCGGCAAGATATATATTTTTAATATGATTAAAAAACAGCAGGCCTATGGCTACTGGAAATAAGCAACTTAGCACTGCGAGGTACAGGTAGTAATCGGCAAAAAAGGGAAAGCCCAACCAAAAGGCAATCGCTTTATAAAAAATAAGTGCTTCGGTGATTGCGAAGGTTGAGAAAAAGATTCCTATAAAGATTTTGGACACGCGCAGGAGTTTAAAGTATATTAAAAACGCAAGCAAGGCAGGAATAACGATCCCGAGAAAAACCAAATGCAGGTACCCAATAACAAAGTCCTTAAGATGGGTGGCCAACTGTGCGAAATACGGATGGGCGGATAGAAGTTGCATTAGGAGTTTAACCCCCATCAGACCTACGGCAATCTTTAAAAGAAAAATTGCTCGTGGTGCAAACAGCGTTTTTATCCCGGGAAAGGCTTTTTTGAGCAACATATAGAGTTCATAAAAGGCCAGCCCCTGTGCTATCGCTCCTATTCCCCCGAGAACATAAAACACCTTTGGCGGCACAAACCACAGAACAGATAGAAATACCGTGAAGAGAATCCCGAAATTGAGCAGTAGGAAGAACGACCTCAGTTTATTTGGATTGAAGGTGATTCCCCTTTCTTCCATTAGGTAGAACAGCACTCCCAATAGCGACAGGACAAACCAGGCATTGTACTGGAAATGGAGGTAAAAATAGATGGATGATTTATACCAAATGGAAGTGGGGCCCAAGGTGGACATTACGGCACCGATGCCCCAGGGGCCAATACTCGACAGCACCAAATACCACAGGGAAGTTTTTACCAAAAGCCACGAAAAGCGATTTTTCAACCGCGGCGCCACATATTTCATCGCAAACCAGGCGAACCAGTAGGAGGCAAACAGGAAGAGGGTGGAAAAAACAATGGAGAACAGCGCATATCCCTGAAAGGGAAAGGTTACCATCATTCCCAGAACACAGATATTGGTAAAGATAAAGATTCGCCTATATAGCTTGGGTTTTTGCGCCTCTTCCAGAAAGATTTTGTAGATCAGGGTAATCAGGCCCAAATAGATCCATCCCAGCAAAGCAGTATGGGAATGGGCGTGGAGCATGAATTTGTAGGTAAATGGGAGCGGTGTCACCACATAAAACCGCATCAAAATCCCCATTAAAGAAACTATCAGAAAATAGAACAGGGCAATTCCAATATGTTTTCTCAAATTCACCATCCAAAAATAAAAAACAGTCCGATTAGGTGCAAAGATAACTCACACTTCTTCCGGACTGCTAAAAACCAATCAAAATGTAAAAAGATAGATTTGGGGCGTCAATTAATTGATTGCAATTAATTTCCTAATTATTTAAGGTTTTTTCCAATTTCAAGGCCTTTGGAAAAAGAATATTGTTTTCCAAGTGGATATGGTGATGAAGGTCTTGCTCAAACTCATCCAGTTTTGCATAAAAGGCACGGTAGGTATTGCAAGCTCCCTGTGGGGGGGTGTAGTTATTGCTCAACTGGGAAATCTTTCTCATAATTTCACCTGCTTCTTCATGTTCATCCTCCATCATATGGATTGGGTTTTCCACGGTGCCAAAATGACTTGATGGCACTTCACCGCCTTCGGTCTCTGCTTTAACCAGTTTTTTGATAAAGGGGAAGAGAATCAGTTCTTCCTTGCGTTGGTGTCCGGCCATGGCTTGAACCACTTGGGTAACCAGGGTTTCAATTTCGGCAAGTTCGGTATAGTGGGCTCCGTGCACATGGTTTACCCTTTTTGCGTACTGTAACAAAAGCGGGCTGTTTTCTTCCACATAGTGGTGGTGTACATTTACAATATGATCAGCGAGAAAGTCCAGTTTCCAGCTGTTATAGTTTGAGGCACGGTCTGGTGCATTGTTTAAGTTTACAAGTTCTGCCTCCAAAACAGCAGGATCAACTTTTGCTTTTTCACAAGCTCTTTTAATGCTTATTCCCCCACCGCAGCAAAAATCTATGCCGTGTTTTTTAAAAACATGAGCGGCTTTTATATTTTCTGTAACCACCTCGGCGACAGTTCTTTCCTGTAATGTATTCATTTTATTGATTTTTTAAGTGAAACAAAATATTTAATTACGATGCAAATGTCCGAATTAAAAATGAATTTCTTTATGATTTTAATCATATTCTGATAAATTTATCAGAAATAGATCTAGGCGCTACCCCTACTCCTCCCAAAACGGGTCTTCGTAATCGGGATGTGGTTCCTCCTCGGAATGTATTTCCTCGATTTTTGCAAGCTGTTCAGGAGTTGCCACCTTTTGGATTTCATTGAAAAGGATACGCTCCTCAAAACGGATATGGGCATCCAGTTCTTCTTCCAGCCTATGAAGGGATCTTTCCGGGTCTTCGGTGTCATTGAATAGGCGCTTTATGCGCCGGTGCTCCTTGAGAGCGCGTTCAATCAATTCGTTTTCCCGCCCAAGAATGGGAAAAAGGTATTTCTCCTCATCGCTGAAATGGGGTTTTATTTCATTTTTATAAAACCAAGCTGCAAACCTCATCATTCTTTCCGGTGAAATATTTTTGCTGAATCCCTTTCTTATTTTCCACCCAAAGAGCAAGCCAAAATGGTGCTGCCTGCTGAGAGGTTGTAGTGCAATATGTCGTTTGATCGGTTTTTTCTTTTCCATTGATTACTTAGGGTTTTCTACGTACCGTATCCGTTTGCCTCCGCATTCGGGGCAACGTTCTACAATACGTTTTTTGTTTTTAAAGCCATCCACATGTTCTACCATAAATTTTCCAACTTTTACATTTTTATCGCGGTGGGCCTTGACATCTATCTGCTTGTCGTATCCCATATTCCTGCTTTCCGTACCAAATTCCTGATACCCCCAACAAAAGGGGCAATTTTCCAAGTCCACAGGCTCTGTATCCTCCAATCTTTCCACAGGTTTCTTCTTAAGGAAAGTCAATAAACGTTTTAAAAAGCCCATAGGATTGCAGTTTTAATGGTTCCATCACCCTATTATTCCGGTGCCTTTGGGTTGAGCGGCCGGATGGTCATTTCGCTTATCAGCATATTTTCCGGTGTCTCTAGCACGTGGATCACGGTGGCGGCGATATCTTGGGCCTGCAACATGTTCCTATGTGCTTCAATACCCGAACTTTTAAAAAAACCGGTGTCGATGGAGCCGGGATTTAAGCAGCTTACTTTTATATCATCGCCCCTCAACTCCTTAAAAAGGGCTTCGCTGAACCCATTGATCCCATATTTGGTGGCACAATAGGCGGCTCCTTCTGCCCGGGCGATCGTTCCCAAAATAGAGCCAATATTTACAATATGCGAACTTCCTTTTTTAGGCCTCATGATTTTAACCACTTCCGAGGTTATGTTGTAAAGGCCATTCAGGTTGGTATTTACCATAGTGTACCATTCTTCCGGTTCTATTTCATCAATCCTGCCAAAAGAACCCGTACCGGCATTGTTCACTAAGATATCAACGGGTGTTTTTTCGGAAAAGGTTTCGGTCATCCATTTTCTTACCGCCTGTAGATCTGAAAGATCCAAGGAAACGGGAATAAAATGATTCCCGATTTTCTCCTGGAGAGAGTTAAGCGCTGCCGTTGTTCGGGCAAGGCCGTAAACACGGGCGCCTTCGTCAACCAAGGCTTGGGATATCGCTGCTCCAAGGCCACTGCTGGCTCCTGTAACTATCGCAACTTTTGATTGAAGGTCCATTCTATACTATATCTCAATGAAGTTATTTATCTGGGTTATAGGTGCCAGGTGTTGTTCTAAACCCAATAGCCAACCGGTTCCAGCCGTTGATGGCCACAATGGCCATGGTAAGGGCTAACAGTTCCTTCTCCTCAAAATGTGCTTGAACGCTTTCATAAAGGGCATCGGGCACCTCATTTTCAGAAATAAGAGTAAGTGCCTCCGTCCAGGCCAAAGCTGCTCTTTCCTTATCGGAATAAAAAGAAGTTTCGCGCCAAGCGGGCAAGGTATACAGCCGCTGCTCGGTCTCGCCGGCACGTCGTGCGTCCTTGGAATGCATATCGAGGCAATAGGCACATCCATTGATTTGGGAGGCCCGCATTTTCACAAGCTCAAAAATGGTGCGGTCCAACCCAGATTGGGCAAGGTATTTTTCCATCTCCAACATTCCCTTCATGGCGTTGGGATCGACTTTAAAATATTCCATTCTCTCTTTTTTCATATCTCTTTATTAAAATTCTTCCATTACAATTTTATCCTCGGAAACTCCGAGGTTTTTCAGTTGGTTTACAACAGCATCCATCATGGGAGGGGGACCACATACATAAAAAAAGTCATTCATGGATTCAGAATTTTGTTTGATAAAATCCATCGAAATCTGACCCTTTGCATATTGCGAGGTTTCCTGGTTGCTGAGAATGTTCACAAAACGCTCTCCCAACATATCCTGAAATTCATCGTGAAGAATTATGTCGTCTTCGGTCTTATTGGCGAAAAGAAGTTTATTCCTTCCCAGGGCGTTCTTCGAATTCAAATCGCGCAAAATGGAGATAAACGGGGTTACCCCGGCCCCACCAGCAATGAACGTGCCCTCGCCCTTATACGCTATGGCTCCAAAAATATCGTTCACGATCAAGGTATCCCCCGCTTTGAGGCTCAACAGCTCGTTGGTAACCCCCTTCCGCTGTGGATAGGTTTTGATGGTGAATTCCAAGTAGCTATCGCTGGGAAGACAGGTAAATGTAAAGGGTCTACCTTCATTTTGCCAGCCTTCTTTATCGATAAATATCTCGGTGGCCTGCCCGGGTACAAAATGAACTCCCTCGGGTTTTTCCAGGACTATCTGCAATACGTCATGGGTAACGTGATGTATGGATTTTATCTTAACCGGTTCATTTTTCATAATAAAAGAGGTTTTATGCTCGATGCCAGAAGGGCAACGAGGGCCAACATATCAATGGCTGTGTTTTTCCATCTCCTCCATCGCCAGGGTAGCATGGGCATAAGCGGCACCTGCACGCATTTCGGCCGCAACCCAAATGGCTTCCATAATTTCCTCCTGTGAGGCGCCTTTCCTAAGGGCCTGAGGCGTATGGGCACGGATGCAATAAGGGCATTGGGTAACGTGGGCCACTGCCACGGCTATCAACTGCTTAGTTTTCTCATCCAAGGCGCCGGCCTTGAACACGGTTCTGCTAAAGTTTCGCCAGGCTTCAATATTCTGGGGAGCCAAAGCTGCTTTCTTTTCCGCGAGTTCGCGGGTTGTATTGGGGAACATATCTTTATTTTCCATACTAACTGTTTTTTATAAAATTATCAATATTTATCGAGACTTTAAAAGCGAGTGGTCTGCTTTCCATACATCCTCAGAAATTTATTTCTTAAACATACTGCTGAAGGCGTTTTCCAAAACCATCTTGTTTAAAAACCAGTGTTTCACCTACTCCATTCGCCTTCTATAATTTCTTCCCTTTAGAAAAATGACTTATACAAATCAGGTTTAAAGTACATGATAAGATAAAATAGACCATAAGCGAAAATAACGATCAACAAGGCCCATATCCAGGTGGGGATTGCCTTCGGGTTTTCCGAGCCTTTTATGATGAACTTATCTTTTGTCTCACTGCCATAAGCGTTGATGATTATCGAGGTTTGGGTGTCGATAATTTCGTTATCCTTCAGGCCCAATACAGATATTTCAGGGCCGTTTTGTACTTCAAAGGGGATAATTTTTACGCCCTCCACCATGCTGGAAGATTTGGCGACGATCTTTAACGTGTGCTTGCCATCGGGGATCTTGGTGGTATCGAGAACAAACTTCACAGGTGGGGAGAACTCGCCAAAGGGCTGCTCTTCGTCATCAAGAAAGACCTTAATGACCCTAGTATCTTCAATGTTTTCAGAATCCTTCATCTTTCACTATGTTTTTTATGTGGTTGGGATTGTTTTCTCCAGGTTTAAAAAGATATTTTATGCTCATAAAAAGTGTGAACAAAACGATCATTATGGCCACTCCAATGATAATTGCATCCAGCATTCTATTGGGAGTGCTTGTATTGATCCCGGTGGTTGCGGGCTCTGTATCGCATAACAGCTGTGCAAATATGTCATTCTGAACAAACAGGAACAACACCACAAAGGCCAGCTTTGATATTCCTCTACCCAAACCCTTTGCAACGGGGCTGCGACGACAATCTTTATCCAAGAGATTTTTTAACTTCATGATCTATTGATTTAAATTTGCTACGGCATCCCTCACTTTCTTAACATCTTCCTCGCTAACGGCAGGGGCATCATTGCCCCAGCTACTGCGCTCGTGCGTAGTTATTGCTGCTATTTCCGAATCGCTCAATTGATCTCCAAAGGGCGGCATAGGCCCGTAACCCGGAAGTTCGTGATAACCCTGGATTACAATGGTGATCAATTGGGTAGGATCTTCGTTATTGACAATATCGCTTCCGGCCAAGGGAGGAAATGCCCCCGCTACCCCTTGTCCATTCCCTTGGTGGCAGGCAGCACAGGTGTTCATAAAGAGTTTTTCTCCGTCCAAGCCTCCTGCGGCTGCTGAAGGTTCTGATCCCCCGTCCTTTTTATCCTTTTTTATAAATGGGATAAAATCTACTTCTACTCCTTTGGGCAGTTCGGGTTGTTTTAAGGATTCAAGATAAGCAACCAGATCCAAAGCCTCTTGCGTGGCCACAATCTTTTTGCCTGTCTTATTGAAAAATTCCTTGGGAACTGCCACCACTTGATCGGATGTTCCGATCTCGGTGCTATCCATCTCTTTAAACAACCAGGGGAAACTGGGCATAACGGACTCCTTGACAACCGCCCTGGGGTTATACAGGTGAAGTAACTGCCAAGCCGAACTGGGTTGGCGATTACCGATATCCGTAAGATCGGGTCCGGTACGTTCGCTTCCCAAAACAGAGGGAGTCTGTCGCCAGATGTCCATTCGTTGTTTGCTATAATAATAATCTTCTGCCACCGAAGGTCTTTTTCCCCACATATTGTCCATTTCGATATTACGCACCTGTTGCGTATGGCAAGCCACACAGCCTTCAGCGATATAGGTTCGTTGGCCCCGCAGTTCCTGGGCGGTCATTTTTGGCTGGTTTGGAAGAGGCTCGTAGGCATCCATCTGGAATGCGGGCACTACCGCAACGCCAATACTCAGCAGCAGAAAGACACCGAGAGCGGTGATTACCAAAGCCTTGTGGTTTCTATTAAAATCGAGCATAATTTTTATTGTCTAAACGGTTACTGATTCTCCTTTAATTATTTCTATCTTTTCCGGCAATGGTTTGTTTTCCCTTTTCACCATATAATAAAAGTTGTAGGCAAAGACAAGATGTGAGAGAAACATCAGCGTACCTCCCACGGCGCGCCATACCCAATACGGTTTCATAAGAATTACAGATTCCATAAACGGATTGCCATCAATCCAGCTAAGTCCCTTAAGTGTTCCGCCAACCATCAAAGACATCATATAGGCAAACAGGCCGATAAAAGCCAACCAGAAGTGTGTTCCCACAAACAGCTGTGGCGGTTCCTTACCTGTAAGTTTGGGGATGATGGTGTATATACAGGCCCAAAGTATAAAGGAAATAATTCCGTACATGGTCATATGTGAGTGTGCCACGTTAAAGTCGGTAAAGTGCCATACGTAGTTTGTAAATCGAAATGCCTGAAGGCTTCCTTGAGTAGATCCGACAAAATAGAAGATAACCCCAACTAAAAAGAAGGGCAGCACATAACTTCTGGAAATATGGCTGAATCTACCTTTCATGGTCATCAAAAAGTTTGTAGTCCCGGCCACCACAGGGATAACCATTCCCACACTAAAAACAATGGCAGTGGTTTGAAGCCACCAGGGAAGCGGGCTAAAGATAAAGTGGTGGGTCCCGATCATCGTATAAAATAACATTTGTGTCCAAAAGGCAAGTACACCCAAAGAGTAGGAATATATGGGCTTGTTTAAGGTAGCGGGCAGATAGTAGTAAATTAAACCCAGCGAGAAGGTCATAAACCACATTCCCACACCTTGGTGCATATAGTAGCCTTGGACTACTGTTTCCCCCAGTCCGTTTTGATAAAACGGCAGGTAGCCGATGATTCCCAAAACTATGGTCCATAAAAGAGAGGCCAGGATAAACCAGTTCGAGATATATATTTCGGATATCTTGCGGGTTGCAACCGTTTTATAATAATTGAAAAAAGTAATGATAAGTGCGATGATAAAAAGCAGCATGATAGGCCAGATATACTCGCGATACTCCCCCCCTCCGTTATTCACGCCACTCATAAGGGCAATGTTCCCAAAAAACACGGTGGCATTCAACAGGGCAAAAGCAATCCACGCCCATTTATAGTTGTATATCTTATTATTGGAAGTTCGGGCGATCACAAAATAGCCCAATCCAATCATCGCCAAGGATGACCAACCCCAAAAAACCGTATTGGTATGGACAGGGCGCAACCTTCCAAAGGAAAAGGCCCGGACATGATCCAATTCCGGCCATACAAATTTCAGCCCCAAATACTCACCGATAAGGGTGCCAAATACGAGCCAGAACACAGCAGCCCCCAAATAATAAATCACAATCTTCTTGAGCTCATTGGGAGTTTCCAAGCTCAGGGGCGTCTTTTTCTTTTCGGCAAAAAATTTATTGCTCGGATTTTTCTGTACTCTCTGGATCAATCCTTTGGTGTCAAGTGCTTTGTTTTCACTTCCCAATTCATCTCCCTTGAGCTTATAGGTTAAAGCTTTTTTGCGCTGCTCGAGCACCTCATCTATTTCATCGCTCTCCAACTTCCACAATTCCTCATTGAAAGCCAGTTTACGTTCGTTCAGTTTTTTGTCTTTCAGAGCTTTGAGGTAGTCGTTCAACTTGATGAAAAGGATGACAAAGGTCACCGCAAGCACTATTAGTATAAGAATAAAGGTTCCGACCACTCCCGGGCTCAAGATCCAGTCATCACTATAATTTGCGGAATTCTGGGCAAAACTCATTGCCGGCACTATCCCTAATAATCCGCTTAGTAAAGCTTTAATGTTTGTCATATTCGAATTTATTACTTTTTTGTCAAGATTTAAGTGAAAAAGTTTATCGCCTCAAACAGGTTCCTTTATTATTGAGTCCACTGGCCAGTTCAAAAAGACTGGTATTTTCCAGCATGGTTTTAAGATTATCCCTTATCCCCACAAATTTGTGATGCATGGGGCAAGGTTGTCGCGCATCACAGGACTCAAAGCCCAGGGCACAGCCCTCGTATATGGAGTCACCATCTATTGCGTACACAATATCCTTTAACTTAATCTTTTCGGCCCTACCTTCTGGGATTTCAAATCCGCCGGTGGGCCCCTTTAGGGAGTTTAGGATATCCTTTTTTGCCAACTGGTGTAAGATTTTTGCAGTAAACGCCTCGGGAGAGTCTATTTTATAGGCAATGTCCTTTAAACTCACCCGGATGCCAAGAGCGGACTGCGACGCAATATAAACCGATGCCTTGATACCGTATTGACACGTCTTTGAAAACATATTCAATTAATTTGGACAAATATATTGAAAATTCCCATTTCTGATAAAGATATCAGAAATTAATTCCGCAGTGGAAAGCAAGCCATTGTGTTTCAGTTTTTTAGAGTTTTAGAAAAGTCTCGCCTTTTTGAAGTTTGTCGGAGAGCTGTATTACGGTAGTATTTTCGCACATGTTTTTCAGCCCCTCCCGTACGTCATTAAACTGATCGTGCACTGGGCAAGGATGTTCCGAGGAACATTCGGGAAGCCCCAAACCGCAGCCAGTAAAAATGCTGTCGCCATCTATGGTGGATACAATATCGGCAAGCTTAAGCTGGGAGTCCTTTTCCAGATAAAATCCCCCGTTGGGTCCTTTTTTGGAGAGAATGATTCCTGATCGCGCAAGTTGTTGACATATTTTGGCCGTAAAAGGTTCTGGCGAGTCAACGGCCTTGGCTATTTCACTTACATTGGGTCGCTTACCCTCTTGCGATTGCTGCGCAATAAAGAGAACGGCCCGAATTCCATATTCACAAGCTTTGGAGAACATATTTTATCTTTTTTCAAATGTATAAAAATCCGTCTATTTAAAGGATAAAAATATGCTAAAGTCTAAGTTGGCCTTTTCCTGCCCACTGAAACAGGTCTATGGAAGCCTTGCACCCTTTAATTAAATCTCTTGTGGGCCGCAGCTTCCAAAGCCTCGCGATGATCGGGATATGCTATGGAGATCAGGGCTCTTGCACGTTGCTCCAGTCCTTTTCCAAAAAGATTGACCACGCCATATTCAGTCACTACATAATGAACGTGGGCGCGAGTAGTGGTAACGCTGGCCCCTTCTTTTAAAAAAGGGGTGATTTTAGAAAGGCCCCTATTGGTCATGGAAGGCATTGCTATGATGGGTTTTCCTCCTTCCGAAAGGGAGGCGCCACGGATGAAATCCATCTGTCCCCCTACTCCCGAATATTGGTACACCCCAATACTGTCCGCACAGACCTGTCCGGTCAAATCAATTTCAATAGCGCTGTTGATAGCCGTAACCTTCGGATTTTGACGGATAATGGCCGTATCATTGGTATAGGCCGCTTCTTTAAAGTGCACATTGGGATTGTCATCCAAAAAATCGTACAGTCTTTTGGTCCCCATAGCAAAACTAGTGACAATTTTTCCGGTTTTTACCAACTTGTCTTCTCCAGTAATGACCCCCTTTTCTACCAAGGGAAGAATGCCATCGCTAAACATTTCGGTATGGATCCCGAGGCGTTTATGATTGTGTAGGTTGTGGAGCACCGCGTTGGGCATGTTTCCTATCCCCATCTGCAAGGTGGCCCCATCTTCCACCAATCCTGCGACGTTCTTGCCTATCAGGGCTTCCACATCCGTTGGGGTACCCACTTCGGAAACATACACGGGAATATCAACTTCTACTCCATAATCTATTTTGTCAATGTGCACAATACCATCCCCGTGGGTTCTGGGAACATTTGGATTTATAAGCGCCACCACTTTTTTGGCCGTCTGTATGGCAGGAAGCGATACATCCACTGAAAGCCCCAAGGAGCAAAAACCGTGTTTGTCCGGAGGTGAAACTTGGATAAAGGCCACGTCCAAGGGCAAAATATCCCTTCGGAAAAGCCAATGGACCTCACTGAGGAATACCGGAATATAATCGCCCCATGACGAGTTTACCCCCTTACGCACATTTTCCCCCACAAAACAACTGGCCAAACGAAAGGCCTCGGTATAAGGAGAGACTGTATATTTCGCTTCTCCCTGGGTGTGGATGTGGATAATCTCTACGTTTTTCAGCTCGCGGTACCTTTCACAAAGCGTGTTTATTAGCAAATTAGGAGTCATTGCCGCCCCCTGAAAAAATACGCGATCATTAGATTTTACAATAGATACTGCCTCTTGGGCGGAAACGATTTGCATAATTTAGCTTTTACGCAAAATTGAACATTAAAAACCTGCATCGGAATGATTTTCATCATAATCGGGCTTGAAATTTATTCGTCAAATGAATTCTTCCCTATGACTATGGGTCGGGTAAAAATCAAACGGCAATCTCCTGTTGGGATTCCACGAGATCATTCACCAGAGAAACCCCTTTATCATTATTGTACCATACCTGGATCATTTCTTTAAAGGCATCGTCAATGGCGCCGTGTTCCTTCTTGTAATCGGCAACCAGCTTTGTGGCGGCCACGGATCGGGGACCCCATTGCTGAATCAGCTCCAACTCCTCATTGAGCATGAGCACCATGGGAATGGATCGCGAACCACGGGTCAAAAACTGATCCATCAGTTCAAGGTTTTCGTCCCTGAGAACTATTTGCAGGTCGATGTTTTTAGAAAGCTCGGAAATCTTGTTTAGAAAAGGAAGGGTCTGGGCCGCATCGCCGCACCAGGGCTCGCTGATAACCAACCAAGTTTGTTTGGTTGGGATGTTCTTAAAGACTTCGGCTTTTTCCGCTTCAATTTTGGCGGTTTTATCCAATCTCTTGCTGCGGCTATAGTTCAGTTTGGTATATTCTATTTTTTCTTGATCCTGCTCTCCAGTGGTTTTCCCCTCATCTGCCAACTGTTTGAACAATAAATTATACTGGGTGTAATCCATCGCTTTGCTTACAGAATCCTTTATCAAATTATTCATAGTGTTTTGTTTAAATGTGTTGTATTAAAATTTTCATTGTAAAATCCGCCTCTGTTTTCCTGGCGTTTTAAAGATTGTTCTATAATAAGGTACGAAACATTTACCATATTCCGAAGTTCCGAGAGTGCGGTATTGAGCTTGTGTTTCCGATATAAAAGCTCTGTTTCCTTGTACAGTTTCTCCAATTGGAGGGAAGCTTTCCTCAAATCCTCGGTGTTGCGCACTACCCCAGCATAATTGCGCATAAGCGTTTGTAATTCCGAGGTTTTATGGTCGAGGACCTCTGACGATTTTAGTAAGATCGCACCCTGATCATCCCATTTTGGCAGTGTCTTCGTCGTTGGCGAAGGCAAATTCTTACTGTGGTATTGAAAAATTCGGCCGGCATAGACCAAGGCTTCCAGCAAGGAGTTGGAGGCCAAGCGGTTGGCTCCGTGAAGCCCGGTATAGGAACACTCGCCACAGGCAAAAAGACGCTCGATAGAAGTCCTTCCATGGGTGTCCACTACCACTCCCCCACATAGATAATGCGCCGCGGGAACTACGGGGATCCAATCCTCGGCAATATCGATCCCTTTTTCAAAACAAGTTTTATAAATGCTCGGGAAATCACATCTGAATTTGTTTATATCCAAATGGGTAGCATCCAGATATACGCAGTCCTCCCCAGAGCGTTTCATTTCAAAATCGATTGCTCTGGCCACAATATCGCGTGAGGCCAGCTCCCCTCTTTTGTCATATTCAAACATAAAACGGTCTCCTTTCCCATTCCGAAGAAAGGCTCCAAATCCGCGAACGGCTTCAGAGATTAGAAAGGAGGCGCCATTTTTTCCGTCGTAAAGTGCGGTGGGATGAAATTGGATGAATTCCATGTTTTCAATCCTGGCTTTTGCTCGGTATGCCATTGCTATGCCATCTCCGGTGGCAACTTCGGGATTGGTAGTATGGCCATAAACCATTCCCATTCCTCCAGAGGCCAAGGTAGTACTCTCCGACTTAATGGTAAGAATACTTCCTGAAATCTGGTCCAAAACATAGGCACCATAACAGCTGAGTTCTTCCATTTTCTTTTCGCTGAAGTGATGTTCTGTAATCAAATCGATGGCAAAGTGATGCGGGAGCAAATGAATATTCCGAAGCTGTTCCACACGTGCCAACAATGTGCGCTCAATTTCATTTCCGGTAGAATCCTTATGGTGGACCACCCGATATTCTGAATGGCCGCCCTCCCTGCCCATGGTCAATTCGCCTGAAGCATCCATATCGAAGTTGGCACCCCATTCCATCAATTCCTTTAGGCGATTCGGGCCGTCCTTTATCACCATATCCACCACTGCCCTATCGCAGAGACCATCTCCGGCTATAAGGGTATCCTCCATGTGTTTTTGAAAGGAATCGCCTTTTAGGTCGAACACTGCCGCCACACCGCCCTGGGCGTATTTGGTGTTTGATTCCGCTTGGTGTGCTTTGGTGACTACAGTAATTCTCTTCTTTGGAAAGGCCTCGCCCATCTTCACCGCCAAGGTCAATCCCGCCGCGCCGGAACCTATTATCAAGAAATTGGTTTCAATCATTATTTAGACAATTCGAGCATGCGCTCAATGGGAAGGAGTGCTCTTTTCCGCACCTCCTCAGAGACTTCTATGTATGGGGTTTCCTTTAGCAGACAATTGTAAAGTTTTTGCAAGGTGTTCATTTTCATAAAAGCACACTCACTGCAGGCACAGGTGTTGTCCTCTTCGGCCGGTGCAGGAATCAGAACAGTGTTCGGCACCTCCTGCTGCATTTTATGAAGAATTCCGGCTTCGGTAGCCACTATATATTTTTCAGAGGGATTCCTTTTCACATAATCAATCATTCCGGCAGTGGATCCCACGTAATTGGCAGTTTCCAATATGTGGCTCTCGCTCTCGGGATGCGCGATAATCTTGGAGCCCGGATTTTCCTGATATAATTTAAGAAGTTTGTCGATAGAAAAAGCTTCGTGTACAATGCACGCGCCGTCCCACAGCAACATTTTTCTGCCCGTTTTCTTTTGAATGTATTTTCCCAGGTTTTTGTCGGGTGCAAAAATGATAGGAACTCCCTCGGGAATGGAATTGACAATTTTTTCGGCATTGGAAGAGGTACAGATAATATCGCTCATGGCCTTGACTTCTGCCGAACAGTTGACATAGGTAATCACTACGTGGTCCGGATGTGCATCCACCAGTTTTTTAAAGGCATCGGGCGGACAGGAATCGGCCAGGGAGCATCCGGCCATCATATCGGGCAAAAGCACTTTCTTGGTCGGGTTTAGTATTTTGGCGGTTTCCGCCATAAAATGCACACCTGCAAAGACGATGATTTCGGCATCTGTTTCGGCGGCCCGTTGTGCGAGTCCTAAACTGTCGCCCACATAATCCGCCACTTCCTGTATTTCTGGCACTTGGTAATAGTGTGCGAGAATGACGGCATTCTTTTCTTTTTTTAAAGCGGTGATTTTCTCTGCTAAATCCATAGAATTTGAGTTTTATTTTAAACGTTCGGAGCAACTACTCCAGCAATCCTGAAACGCCCAAGTTTTTGTATGATCACAAGGGGAATCATTGATATTTTACGAATTTCAACACCCGTCGGTTCGGGTTCAAAGTTATCGTTCGTTTTAATGAGTTTGAATGACATAAATCATCAGCTGTCATATATTTTCCTTTTTTACTTTCAAGAGCAATACTTTAAAGATCGGTACGGCAACGACCAGAAGAGAAGCAAAGATGGCGATCCCAAATATAAAAAACGAAATGAAGTAGGGAATCAGGGAATCCTGCATTTCAGAAAAAGAACCGATCTGGGAAACATACATCCAATAGCTTCGCTTGGCACCCGCGATAATGAGGGATACAAAAAACATAAACAACGAAATATTAAAGCTGACAAAGCCTCTTCTTATCCATTTTCTATCGGTAATATAGCCGGGTGAAAGGCGATGGATTATATAAAACAATGCCGAAAACAAAATGGTGGTATTAATTCCGATTGTGGTCCCCATGGAATGCGCCACCGTGATGTGGGTGCCGTGGGTAAAGTAGTTGATTGCGGGGACGGAAAACAGCAGCGCGATGATAATGTTTATAAAAATCCAAAAATCGGTGGCGAGCAAAAAGCGATATGCCATGGGATGATTTTCTTTTTCCACCCTAAGCATAGAGCGCTGCCAGTTATAGATAATCGATGCCAAAACGATCCACTCTGTCATACTGATTCCGTAGGCCACATATCGTATCCACGGTTGGGTGGGCAACAAGTAGGTATGGTGTGCCCATCCGAACATCAAGTTAGCCAACCCCAAAAAATAAAAGAAAAACGCAATTGGGCTTCTCGCGAGATTGCTGTCTTTCTTTATATGCGACATCAGGTAAATGGAAATTCCATAGACCAGCATATTCCAGGAGCCCGTAAAGGAGCCCACCGATTTCCACTGCACGGAGAAATCCTTTACAAAATCCAATCTAAAAAAATCAAACAGCCAAAAATGTGCCTCCATCACATGGTAACACATAAAGGCAATTCCCGTTCCCCACATCCAAAAATAGACCGGCCACCCGCGCATGCTCCTGTAAAGGGTTTTAAAATAATTGATGCCGAAAAGGATCCATCCCATCAATATGGGCGCCATCAGGATGGAAGGAAAGGCAAAATACTCACGACCTTCGGTATAATCAAAGGCATAGGAAAGGTAAATGGCTATTCCTGTCAAGAGAAAAATAACGAAATGCAACTTCACCAGCCAGGGCGAGAAGAGCTTAAATTTTTCTACATAGGTGAGAAAAAAATAGATGCTTCCGGTGGCTGTGAGTACGATCCACGCAATAACGGAAGTAACGTGAAAAGGGCGCAATTTTGAAAAAGGCAATTGTTCCTTCAAAAATTCTGGGAGCACGTATTGGAAAGATGCCGTCATCCCGAAGAACATTCCCAGAAAAAGTGAAGCAAGGGCAAATAACAAAAAATAAAGCGGGAATTTACTTTGCATCTCGGTATTGGATTTTTACCCAGCCCGTAGCTTGAAACTCGGCATCGTAATTAGGATAAATTCCGGTATGGTCCACGTATTTCAGGTATTCCACTAGGGCATCCTTTTCCGCTTCGTCAAAGTGGAACCGGGGCATGCTTTTTACTCCGCTGTTCAAAAATGCCTTGATATACAGGGGGCCTTTTTTTTCATTGGAATACACATTGGTGAGATCCGGACCCAAGTATCCTCCCAAACCGTACAACTGGTGGCACGACCAACACCGATTGCTTTGAAACAATTGCTGGCCTTTTACTGCGGTGGGAGATAACTTCTCGGTGGGTATATAACTTTCGGCGTTGTATACTATATAGTTGTAGAGACCAAATGCTGCAATTAAGATTGCCATGGCAAGAATATAGGGTTTTGTATTCGTTGACATTTCAGAATAAGTTGTTTGTTCCAATACGATATGCCGGATTCGGGGAGCAAGATAATAATTAATAAGCTATTAAGGTATCTTTATCCTTATTTGATGTTTTTCTTCATTTTCTTTGTCCTGGAGTAAAAATCCGATGTTGAAATGGAAATATTCCATTTTTCCTGATATTGCTTCCAGATGTGGTTAAGGCATCACAGATAAAAGCTGGTCTGATATTCTTTCAATTCTTTTATTTATAGCTATTAAGGGGTTTTATTTCTATTTGTAGAGCGGTGGGAGTTTTTAGAACAATTATTCTTCCTTCTATCCCAATATTGGAATTATTCCAAATTATTTGTTGAAATTCTTTTTTGCTGCAGCTATTCCCTTTAAATTTGCTTTGAGATTTCAAAACACAAAAAGTGGGAACGGCGGTTTATGATTGACAACAGAGCTATAGTACATATGGATCTGGACACTTTTTTCGTGTCGTGCGAACGCTTGTTGGATCGCAGATTAATGGGAAAGCCTGTATTGATAGGAGGTACCAGCGACCGAGGTGTGGTAGCTTCTTGCAGTTATGAGGCGCGGAAATTTGGGGTCCATTCGGCCATGCCCATGAAAATGGCGCGACAGTTGTGTCCTGAAGCTATAGTGGTTCGCGGAGATGCGGGCACTTATAGCAAGTTCTCTGAAGCAGTCACGGAAGTTATTAAAGAGAGTGTTCCCTTATACGAAAAATCCTCTGTGGATGAATTTTATATCGACCTTACCGGAATGGATAAGTTTTTTGGGTGTGAAAAATTGGCCTCTGAATTGCGGCAGCGCATTATGAAGGAAACCGGTTTACCCATTTCCTTTGGCCTTTCCGTCAATAAAACCGTTTCAAAAATCGCAACGGGAGAAGCCAAGCCCAACAATCAGTTGCACATAGCCAAGGGCACCGAAAAACCTTTTCTTTCTCCTTTGCCCGTGAACAAGATTCCCATGGTAGGCGATGCCACTTACCGCACCTTTTGCGATTTGGGAATCAAGCAGATAAAGACCATCCAGGAAATGCCCGTAGAGATGATGGCAAAGGTTTTTGGAAAGAACGGACAGACCATTTGGCAAAAAGCCAATGGAATAGACAACACCCCTGTCGTGCAATACACCGAGCGTAAATCTATCTCCACCGAGCGCTCCTTTGATCGAGACACCACTGATGTAAAAAAACTACAGGGCATCATTCTGGCAATGGCCGAAAACCTGGTGTTTCAATTGCGACGCGGAAACAAACTCACGGCCTGTGTTTCCTTCAAGATCAGATATTCCGATTTTCAGACCCACAGCATGCAGCAAAAGATTCCTTACAGCTCGGCAGACCACAAAATCATTCCTGTGGTGATGGAATTGTATAAAAAACTTTACCAAAGACGATTGTTGGTCAGAATGGTGGGTGTAAAGTTTAGTCATTTGGTGGAAGGCGGCTATCAGATAGACCTTTTTGACGATAACGAAAAAATAATCAACCTCTATCACGCCATGGACAAAATGCGGGAACGCTATGGCGACCGCGCCGTGGTACGCGCTGCGGGAATGGATGCCAAGAGCATCAGCCGATGGAATCCATTTTCAGGAGAACCCCCTCCGTTGTTGCCCAATAGAAGACGGTAAGGTCAGGGAGCCAAGAAATCTATGATCAAACCACGCCGGATTTCAGGGTATTGAGGAGGCCAAGGAATTCTACTTCCTCCTGAATCTATTCCCGGCCCGTTTCCAAAGAGATCTCTTCTCCACGGAATCGTGATACCCATGGGCATAGGCTCCATAGCCATAGCCATAGCCATAGCCGTAACCATAGCCACTGCCCGGTTTTTCAACATATTCATTTAACACAATACTGATATGCTTCACTTCTCCCCGTCGGTATTTCTCATTGACAAATGTGAGCATATTCTTATGGGTATAGTTATGGCGCACTAAATAAAGTGTGGCGTCCACATGTTTTGCCAATTCCAATGAATCTGCCACAAGCCCCAAGGGAGGGGAATCGAGAATGATATAATCATAACGCTCTTTTAGGTGGGCAATCAGTTGGTCCAAGCGCTCCCCGATCAAGAGCTCGGATGGATTGGGCGGAATAGGGCCCGAGGTAATTACATCCAAATATTCTATTTCGGTTTTTTGTACAATCTCCTCCAACTCGGCTTCATGGATAAGGTAATTTACCACTCCCGTTGAATTGTCTACTTGGAAATCGCCAAAGATTTTCGGCTTGCGAAGGTCCAATCCCACCAATACGGTTCTTTTTTCGCTCAAGGCAAGAACAGAAGCGAGGTTGATAGAGCAAAAGGTCTTTCCCTCGCCACTAACCGAAGAGGTAACCAGTACGGTCTTGGCGCCCTTGATCCCCTGTTGTTTGTACAAAAACTGCAAGCTGGAACGCAGATTGCGGAAGGCTTCGGCAATGGCAGACTTTGGTTTGCGCAATACAGCCAAATTGGTGTCAAGGGCGCTCTTGCCCAGAACTCCCAAGACCGGAATGGGAGTGGTCCGCTCCAAATCCTTTACGCTGATGATCTTATTGTCAAAAAACACGCGTACAAAGACGAAAAGCAGCGGGATGAAAAAGCCCAACATGCCGGCCATCATATAATTGAGTTGGGTATTGGGACCAATCTGCCCCCCGCCGGTGTCCTTTGCAGGATCTATAATGAGCACATCGCTCACATTGGCTGCCTTTACCAATCCCGCCTCACTCCGTTTGGCCAAAAACAGATTGTAGGTGCCCTGGCTCAGGTTGTACCTGCGCTCAATATTTAACAGGTCCTGCTGTTCCTTTGGAAGCTTTCTGATCTGGCCCTCGTATTGACTGATGTCGCGATTTATAGCTCCCAATTCCTGCTTCTTCAGATGTTTTGAAGAACGGATGTTTTCCAAAAGCACTTTTTTGAACGCGTCAATCTGCCTATCAATGTCCTTAAATATCGGCGCCCCATCCTTAAAGGAATACTGCAGCTTATTGCGCTCCTCTGCCAAGGCCACGATCTTGCCCACTCCTGTCACCACGCTGGCCTCTGAAATTCCAGCCACCGAGGGTGCAGGCACATCGCGGTAATCGGACCGGGTGATGAGATACTCCTCCAAGGTATTGTAATAATTCAGCTCCCTGTTTACCGCTTCCTTTCGCAGATCGAGTTCGTTCAATTTAGTATTGATCTGCTCCCCTTCGCTGGCGAGGTCGAATATGGCATTCTTATTTTTAAATCGGTTCAATTCATCCTCTACCGAAGATAATTCCGCCGACTTTTGGGTTAGGCTACTATCGATAAACCGAATGGTCTTAGTAGCGAACAGGTTCTTCCGCTCCAGCATATTCTCGCTGAGCACTTGGACCGAGGTATTTAAATAATCCACCAATTTCGCTTTATTCTCTCCGGTGAGTCGCATTTTCAATACAGAGGATCCGCGGGTTTCGGGAGTTACCTTAACACTCAAATAGTTTTTTACGGTCGCATCATAATCGCGAAAAACGAGATAATAAGGGGTACCCGGATTGGAAATTACATCTGGGTTGGGCATAAACCTTCCATTAAAAAAAGGAGTGGCGATGTTTTGGCCAATGGTAAAATCTTTGGAAAACTCGCCTTTTTCAACAAACAAACTGGATTTTTCCTTTGTAGCGTAATTCTGGAGGCTTATATTTTTTTCCTCTTCAAAGGAGACCGAAAGGTTGAAGTTTACGGAATCCCTGAACACTACTTTGAGCTTATGGCCCAGCATCTGTGGTTTTGCTGTATCCACTTCTACCAGAAAAGGCGTTTGCTTATAAGCATCCACCTGTTGGTATTTCCCCTCCCCCAGGTAGGTTAAATAATACTGCAAGCGTTCCACCACTTCTTCATTATGCGAGCGCGATTGCAAGGTTATTACCGCGGTATTTACCTTATCGGTAGTTCCGCCCCAGTTAAATGTCAGACTGGTATTGGTGGTAAAAAATGGATTCTGGTCGTCCTTGATCGATATCATATTTTCCATCTGATAGACGGGCAATTTTCGGACATTGACATAATAGGCAATGGCAAAAGCTATTGCGAAGGAGATTAGGAATAAGGGCCAATGCCCCCAAAGTCTAAAAAGAAAGCCTTTAAAGTCAAAGGTAGAATGGGTTTCGTTTATTTCAAATTCTTCACTCATGGGCACTTATAATCTATTGTACAACAAAACTACCGTAGTCAAAGCCGTGAGAATGGACAAGATAGTGGTAAACGACTGCAATCCCGTTGTGCCTGTACCCAAGGATTTCTGCGGCAATGGATTGATCAATATTAAATCGTTGGGCTTTATATAGAAATAAGGCGAATTCATAGCATCCAGTTGGGTAAGGTCAATATGGTGCACCTTCTGTCCTGCGGGATATTGCCGGATAATCACCACGTCGCTACGATCCCCGGTCATGGCAATATCACCACTGTTGGCAATAGCTTCCATAATGCTCACTTGGTCGCGATAAATGATATTGGAACCGGGGCTGTTAATTTCCCCATTAATGGTATATCGTATCCCGGCGAGTTTTACAGTGACAAACAAATTGGCCTCTTCCTTAAAGAAGTCCCGCAACAATCGGGCTTCCAACATTTCACGAACCTCGTCCACCGTATATCCAAGCACATTCACCTCTCCAAGGCTGGGAATGCGGACATTGCCGTGATCATTCACCACAAAACCGTCGTAATACAAACGCTCCTCCCCTGTGGCGTTTGGATTGGCATCGCTAATGGGATTAAAAAAACCAACTGTTTCTTGGTCCAAGACCTTTATACGGATACTCAACAGGTCGTTAATCTGCAGGCGATAAGGCTCCTGTCGTTTTCGGAGCAATGCCAGGGTATCAGCCCCAGCGGTGTTTTCCTGAAGATAGGTAAGCTGTTTTGTAGTTATGCAGGAGGAGGTGCACAACAGGAGAACAAAAACCAGGAACAAGTTCAAAAGTTTCATAAAACAAGATTGACAACTGACAAATATAAAGCAAGATGTGTAATAATGAAGTATATTTACGGAAAGCCTCAAGGAGAGAAACTGAAAATTCAAAAAAGCTGCCGGACATCGATCGTGAAACTCCCCAGGAACCCGAATAGAAGGGAAACTTTATATTTCCTGCCCATCGCCGGGAAAATCGCAAAATTGGCGTAAACGGACTGGGCCCTGCTGGCCTTACCTGACGGAAACCACAAAGGGGTTGCTTCCAAAAGCTATGGGATGGAATATTCAATTACCAAGTGGCAATTCACTACTTTTGCCCAAAATATAACACGTGAACTATCTTTCAGTAGAAAACATTTCAAAATCCTACGGCATGCGATTGCTGTTCGAGAATATTTCCTTTGGTATAAACCAAGGGCAAAAAATAGGTTTCGTTGCAAAAAACGGGACGGGGAAAACTTCCCTGCTCAATATTATTGCTGGAAACGACACGGCAGATAGCGGGAACGTGGTCTTCCGCAAAGGACTGAAGATAGCCTACTTACCCCAGGAACCTGACCTGGATCCAGCTTTGACCGTGGAGCAGACCATTTTTTCCTCAGACAATCCCATCCTGAAGATAATAGAAGCTTATGAAAAGGCTGTGGAGAATATGGACGATAGCGAGGTCTATCAAAAGGCATTCGACGCGATGGACGCCCATCACGCTTGGGATTTCGAAACCCGATATAAGCAGATTCTGTTTAAGTTGAAATTGGAAGATCTTCACCAAAAGGTTTCACACCTCAGCGGGGGCCAGAAAAAACGGCTTGCCTTGGCAAACGCACTGCTCACCACCCCCGATCTGCTAATTATGGACGAGCCCACCAACCATTTGGACCTCGATATGATCGAATGGCTGGAAAACCTGTTTGCCAAGGAAAACTTCACCTTATTTATGGTTACCCACGACCGCTACTTTCTGGAACGTGTGTGCAACGAAATTGTGGAACTGGACGAAGGCCAACTGTACAGCTACAAAGGGAATTACAGCTATTACCTGGAAAAACGGGAGGCGCGAATAGAAAGCGAGACCTCCGAGACCGCCAAGGCCAAGCAACTCTTTAAAAAAGAACTGGACTGGATGCGACGCCAGCCCAAGGCGCGAACCACCAAAAGCAAAAGTCGCATAGAGGATTTTCACGAAATCAAGTCGCGTGCCAGCAAAAGGCGAAACGACCACGAGGTGCAGTTGGAACTCAATATGGAACGTATGGGCACCAAGGTAGTGGAGCTGCACAATATTTCCAAGGCCTTTGGCGAGAAGAAACTTCTTGAAAAATTCAGCTACAACTTCAACCGGGGCGAACGTGTGGGGATCATTGGGAAAAATGGCACCGGGAAATCCACTTTTTTAAATATTATCACCGGCGCCCTCAAACCCGATTCGGGGAAAGTGGTGATTGGGGATACGGTAAAGTTTGGGTACTACACCCAAGCGGGAATCAACATCAAGGAAGGCCAAAAGGTAATAGATGTCATTCGCGAGTACGGGGATTATATTCCCCTGAAAAAGGGACGGCAGATATCGGCTAGCCAATTGTTGGAACGGTTTCTCTTCGACAGAAAGAAGCAGTATGATTTTGTGGAGAAGCTAAGCGGGGGTGAACGGAAACGACTTTATCTGTGCACGGTTCTCATTAGAAACCCCAACTTCCTCATCCTGGATGAGCCCACCAACGATTTGGACATTGTAACCCTCAACGTTTTGGAGAGTTTTCTATTGGATTTCCCCGGTTGTTTACTGGTAGTATCCCACGACCGTTATTTTATGGACAAGATTGTGGACCACCTCTTTGTCTTTAGAGGAAACACCCAAGTGGACGATTTTCCGGGAAATTATAGCGACTTCAGGATTTACGAAGACAGTCAGCCTGCAGAAAAGAAAGAAACTGAAACCGATTCGAAAACCAAGAGCGAGTGGAAAGAAGAAAAACCCAAGGCCAAACTGAGTTACAACGAACAGAAAGAATACAATAAGCTGGAAAAAGAAATAGCGGATCTGGAAAAAGACCTGGAAAACCTCCAAAACAAATTCGCATCTGAAAACTGGGAGGGTCCTGAAATCGACAAACAATCGATCAAGTTACAGAAGATTATCGATACGATTGACAAAAAAACGGAGCGTTGGTTTGAACTCTCGGCAAAAATTGAGAGTTGATCGAGTAAAAAGCCAGACGAGGATCCAAAATTTGGATCGCAGTCCCACCCTGCCGATTTGACCCTATAACAGGTGGCAACAGATCTGTCTTTCACTTTTTCATCGTCATAACAAAAGAAAAACAATAGTACCTTTGCATCCATAGCACTATAAACCCAAACCTTCTCCATCCCTTTAACCCTTCCCTTTCCGCGTGATCTATCAAGCAAAAAGTTTTATTAAATTCCTTCGACTTTCAAAAAACAAGCACGGAATCCATTCGCCCTTTATGTATGGATTGGTTACCGAGTGTTTTAACGACAAAAGGAAATACCTGGAATATTCCGTTCTAAAGCAATATCGAAAGACATTAAAGAAGGACACTTCCTCAATAACCATGACCGATCTCGGGCAGGGGTCCAAGGTGTTCAAAGGATTGGAACGCAAGGTATCGCAGGTGGCAAAAAATGCAGGGATAACAAAGAAGCGGCAAAAATTATTATTTCGGATAGCTTCGTATTTTCAATGTGAAACTATTTTGGAACTGGGCACCTCTCTCGGTTTAGGAACCATTGCACTGTCTGTTTCCAATAAATACGCCTATGTGCACACGGTAGAAGGTTGCCCCAACACCCTAAAAAAGGCCGAGGAATATTTTCACAGATTCGGTTTACAGAACATCACTGCCCACCAGAAAACGTTTAAAGAATTCCTTTCCGAAGAAAAACCGATAAAATACGATCTTATTTTTTTGGACGGTGACCACAATGGCGAGCGTACCCTTGCTTATTTTGAGGCGCTCCTCCCCTATGTGCACAATGATTCTGTTATCATTTTTGACGACATCTATTGGAGCAAGGATATGACCTTGGCTTGGCAAAAAATAGCGGGCCACGAGCGAGTTACCGTAAGCATAGACACCTTTCAATGGGGTCTCGTTTTTTTTAGAAAAGAGCAGTCCAAGCAACATTTTGTGATACGGTTGTGAACCTAAACCTCGCGTTGCTTGATAATTCCATTTTGAAAGTAACGCTAAGTCTTGTTAGCATTAGGTCAAAACCCGACACCTCGCTTTTGAAATCTATGAATCCCAAAAAGGAATTAGTCTGATGTCTCAAGTCTTTACCTGGACAACACGGATTTAAATCTTCCATTTCCCTGCTACATTTCCATCCGTTTGTAACACTAATCCTATCTTTGCGTCATATTGAATAAACAGTCATCACAAGATCCTCCGGCGCCAAAGGTGGTTTAAGTGTTGGGAAATACAGAAAGCCTATGGGTTTGATAATAAAGATAAGAAACATCACCAGGGATTTTCCTCTGGGGAATGAGGTGGTAAAAGTGTTAAAGGGAATTGACTTGGACATCGAGCGTGGCGAATACGTGGCCTTAATGGGTCCCTCCGGCTCTGGGAAATCAACATTGATGAACCTTTTGGGTTGTTTAGACACCCCTACTTCCGGCAGCTATGAACTCAATGGAAAGGACGTGAGCAATATGACCGACGACGAGTTGGCAGAAATCCGCAACAAAGAGATAGGATTTGTATTTCAAACCTTCAACCTCCTTCCCCGGACTACGGCTTTGGAAAACGTGGCCTTGCCCATGATCTATGCGGGTGTCTCCAAAAAGGAGCGTACGGAACGGGCCAAGGAAGTCCTTGCCGATGTAGGGCTTGCCGACCGAATGGACCACAAGCCCAACCAGCTTTCCGGAGGGCAGCGCCAACGGGTTGCTGTGGGGAGGGCTTTGGTAAATAGACCCTCCATCATTTTGGCCGATGAGCCAACCGGAAACTTAGATTCAAAAACCTCGAATGAAATCATGAACCTCTTTAATCAAATCCATCAAGCGGGCAATACCGTTATTTTGGTTACCCACGAAGAGGAAATCGCCGAAAACGCCCACCGTATCATTCGGCTGCGGGATGGGATGGTGGAGAGTGACACTAAAAAAGAAGTGGGCAGCGAGTTGTTGCAGTAGGCGGTGAGTGAGTGAGGGGTGGTGATAATTTTTGAGTGGCAGTTGGCAGTAGTGGTAAGTGTTTAGGGAATAAAAGAATTAATGGTTATTTTTTGATAATGTGAATTAATTAAAAAGCGGTCAGCTCCAAGCAGGGATGATGTTCACGAAAATCAGAAACTATTCAACAATACAAACAAATTGTAAATCGAAATGAATCTCGAACTGTCCAATCCAATCGTTTTAATTCTTGGCGGCATTCTGCTCTTGGCCATTCTTTATTTTTGGAATAAAAGCAATACGAAAAGAAACCGCCAGCGCAGGAGCAAGAATTTCCGCAGTCGTTATTACGAGCGCAAAAAAGAAAGGGAGAAAGACAGGAGGCCATAAATGGGTGGCCGCGACGATTGAAAAAAAGATTACCTCTCTCTCGATTGTGGCAAGCCGTTTTTTAAATCTGTTATTCGTAAATTTGGATGCCAAAACCAAAACGATAAAAACGAACCAAGTATGAAGATATATACAAAAACCGGGGATGCTGGCACTACGGCCCTCTTTGGCGGCACTCGGGTCCCCAAGCACAGTATGCGTATTGAAAGTTATGGAACCGTGGATGAGCTCAATTCACACATTGGGATGGTCCGCAGCCAAGAAATTGATTCCCACAGCAGGGAAACTTTGATACAGATACAACAAAAACTTTTTACCATAGGCTCCATCCTGGCCACAGATCCAAAAAGAGCGGTACTAAAAAGCGGGGAAGAACGTCTAAAGATAGAAAAGGTAAACGAAGCACATATCGAGTTGCTCGAGAAGGAAATGGACAGGATGAACCAGGCCTTACCGCCCCTCACCCACTTTGTGCTGCCAGGGGGAAACAATGCGGTGTCATATTGTCACATCGCACGAACGGTGTGTCGGCGCGCCGAACGTCGGGCAACCTTATTAAATGAAAATGAGCCTCTTGACCCCTTGGTCATAAAATATCTGAACCGCTTGTCTGATTATCTATTTGTGCTGGCACGAAAATTGTCCCACGATCTGGGTGCGGATGAAATTCAGTGGCTCCCAGAGAAATTTGGTTGATTCAAGCTGGAAAAACGAGAATATCGTTTCCAACTATTTGCAGATTTTTTGCATATTCTGCAAATAATCACTTAAAAGTGCTGATTTATCGAATAAAAAGATTTTTTTGTATATTTTTAAATGCTTGATTATCAGCATATAAAAAACGTTCTTTAAAATAAAGCAGAAATAATTGGGATTTTTCTTGACTTTTTGATCTAAAAAATTACTTTTGCAGAAAATTAAAACCTAATCGCTATGTACTGGACTTTAGAACTGGCATCTTATTTAAGCGATGCCCCTTGGCCCGCCACCAAAGACGAATTGATTGATTATGCGATCAGAACGGGCGCTCCATTGGAAGTAGTGGAAAACCTTCAGGCTATTGAGGATGAGGGAGACTCTTACGACTCCATTGAAGAAATCTGGGCAGATTATCCTACTGATGATGACTATCTTTGGAATGAAGATGAATATTAACCCCTTAAATTGGGTACATTTAAAAATAAAATAAAAAAGTCTCTTTGGGGACTTTTTTTTATTTCAGAAATAAAGACAAAGTCAATGCCGATCTGCAAAAGTGACAAAATCATGAGTATTTATCGCGTATCGTGAATTCATGACAACAAGAATAAGACTGACAACACAGTGCTGCGCTGCATCACTTCAAAATAAATGAACATATCATGGGAATATTAGATAACGTATTAAAGGTTTTTGTAGGAGATAAATCGAAAAAGGATATCGGGAAGATACAGCCTTTGGTCGATGAGGTAAAGACACATGAGGCACAACTGGAAAAACTTACCCACGACGAACTCCGGGCTAAGTCCGATTACTTCCGTCAGAAGATAAAAGAGGACCAAGCCGAAATTCAAAAACAAATTGACGAGCTGGAAAAACAGTCAGAGGAAGAAGATGATATCAATAAAAAAGAAGAGTACTACAACCGGATAGACAAGCTGAAAGACGACCGTTACGAAATAGAGAAGGCCACCTTGGACGCCATTCTACCGGAGGCCTTTGCCGTGATGAAAGAAACCGCAAAACGCTTTAAGAACAACGAAACTATTACCGTTACCGCAAATCCTTTTGATCGGGAAATATCGGCCGAAAAAGATTACGTAGTCCTGGAAGACGAGAAGGCCATTTGGCATAACTCTTGGGATGCCGCTGGATTGCCCATTACCTGGGATATGGTTCATTACGATGTTCAGTTGATCGGTGGAGTTGCCCTTCACCAAGGTAAAGTTGCAGAAATGCAGACGGGGGAAGGAAAAACCCTTGTGGCCACGCTCCCGATGTACCTCAACGCGCTTGCGGGAAACGGCGTTCACCTGGTGACCGTAAACGATTATTTGGCAAAAAGGGATAGTGCGTGGATGGCACCCTTGTTTGAATTTCACGGCCTTAGTGTGGACTGTATTGACAAGCACCGCCCCAATTCGGCTGCCCGAAGGAAAGCCTATTTATCAGACATTACCTATGGCACCAACAATGAGTTTGGTTTCGACTATCTTCGGGACAATATGGCCCACTCCCCTGACGATTTGGTGCAGCGCCCACACCATTATGCCATTGTGGATGAGGTGGACTCGGTGTTGATTGACGATGCCCGTACCCCGTTGATCATTTCAGGACCCGTTCCAGAAGGAGATCGCCACGAGTTTAATGAGTTGAAGCCCAAGATCAGCGACATTGTGGAGGTCCAGAAAAAATATTTAACAGGGGTGTTGGCAGAGGCCAAAAGATTGATAAAAGAAGGCGACCATAAAGAAGGTGGGTTTCAACTGCTACGTGTATACAGAGGCTTGCCAAAGAACAAGGCCCTGATCAAGTTTCTTTCAGAGGAAGGGGTAAAACAAATACTCCAAAAAACCGAAAATCACTACATGAGCGACAACAACCGCGAAATGCCCAAGGTAGATGCGGAATTGTATTTTGTAATCGATGAGAAAAACAATCAAATAGAACTTACCGATAAAGGGGTGGACTATCTCTCGGGGGAAGGCGATCCAGATTTCTTCGTAATGCCCGAGATTGGTACCGCAATTGCCGAGATCGAGAACAAGGGGCTGCCCGTAGAGGAAGAGGCTGCCCTAAAAGAAGAGCTGTTCCGTGACTTTTCGGTGAAGAGTGAGCGGATCCACACCATGAACCAACTGCTGAAAGCCTATACTCTTTTTGAGAAGGACGATCAATATGTGGTAATGGAAAACAAGGTGATGATCGTGGACGAGCAGACCGGTCGTATTATGGACGGCCGTCGATATAGCGATGGATTGCACCAAGCCATTGAGGCCAAGGAAAACGTAAAGGTGGAAGCCGCCACGCAAACCTTTGCCACCATTACCCTACAGAATTATTTCAGGATGTACCGCAAATTAGCTGGAATGACCGGTACCGCCGTTACCGAAGCCGGGGAACTTTGGGAAATATACAAACTGGATGTAATGGAAATTCCAACCAATCGGCCCATCGCCCGCTTTGACATGGAGGATAAGATCTATAAGACCAAGCGCGAAAAATACAATGCGGTAATCGAAGAAGTAGTGGCCCTTTCACAAGCGGGCAGGCCGGTACTTATTGGGACAACTTCCGTAGAAATATCGGAATTGCTCAGTAGGATGTTGAGTATCCGAAACATTCCCCATAATGTACTGAACGCAAAACTCCACAAAAAGGAGGCTGACATTGTTGCCGAGGCCGGGAAAAGCGGTGTGGTAACCATCGCGACCAACATGGCCGGTAGGGGAACGGACATTAAGTTGAGCAAGGAGGTTAAAGAAGCCGGTGGACTTGCCATTGTAGGAACAGAGCGCCACGATTCACGAAGGGTGGACAGGCAATTGCGCGGTCGTAGTGGACGTCAAGGGGATCCAGGAAGCTCACAGTTCTATGTTTCCTTGGAAGACAACCTGATGCGCCTCTTCGGAAGTGAGCGGATTGCCAAGATGATGGACCGTATGGGCTTGAAAGAGGGAGAAGTGATACAGCACTCCATGATCTCAAAATCCATAGAGCGGGCCCAGAAAAAAGTGGAGGAGAACAACTTCGGTATCCGTAAGAGATTACTTGAATATGACGACGTGATGAACGCGCAGCGCGAGGTGGTTTACAAACGCCGTTATCACGCTTTGTTTGGCGACAGATTGCGCGTGGATATTGCAAATATGATCTACGATACTTCCGAGGTGATTGCCGAAAGCAACAAGGTGGGCCAGGATTATAAAAACTTTGAGTTTGAACTGATCCGCTTCTTCTCTATGAGCTCCCCAATTTCAGAACACGAGTTCGAAAAAATGGATGCCTTGGAAATCGCGGGAAAAGTGTATAAGGCAGCTTATAAGTACTACCATGAAAAAATGGAGCGCAACGCAGAAATAGCGTTTCCGGTAATCAAACAGGTATATGAAACCCAAAAGGACAAGTACAAACGCATTTTGGTTCCGTTTACCGACGGTGTAAAAACACTCAATGTGGCCACCGATCTGGAAAAAGCGTATGAAACCGGCGGAAAGCAATTGGTGCACGACTTTGAAAAGAACATCACCCTAGCCATCATTGACGATTCCTGGAAAACCCACCTTCGCAAAATGGACGAGCTGAAGCAATCGGTACAGTTGGCGGTCCACGAACAAAAGGATCCACTTCTTATCTACAAATTTGAAGCCTTTGAATTGTTCAAGACAATGATAGAAAAAGTGAACAAAGACGTGGTTTCCTTTCTTTTCAAAGGCGAATTGCCACAGGAAAACCAAGACCAGATCCAGGAGGCGCGAGAAGTGAAAAAAAGGGAAAACCTCAGCGAACAAAAAGACGAGATCCCCAATATGGACGAGCGTGCCGCACAATCACGTGCTGCTGGGAATACGCAATCGCAGCACCAACAGGTTACCGAAACCATCGTGCGCGAGCGCCCAAAGATAAACCGGAACGACCGGGTGACCATCAAGCACGTGTTGAGCGGAGAGAACAAGACCTTAAAATACAAACAGGCCCTCCCACTTCTGGATAAGGGAGATTGGGTTTTGGTGGATGACTGAGACGATTTGAGATCTTAGAATAGAGATTTGAAATTTTGACAAAGTTGATAAATCCCGAAGCGATGGAACTTCGGGATTTATCGTTTAAAAAAACTACCTTTAATCGCTGAATTCTAAACCCCTTCCCTATTCTCAATGAAAAAGCTATATATCGAATTAAAATGGTCGGTGATTTTTACCATTGCCCTCCTGTGTTGGTTGCTCCTTGAAAAAACCTTGGGGTGGCACGGAGAACCTATTGCCAATCGTTGGTGGCTCACACTGTTATTTGCTCCATTTGGCATTCTCATCTACTTGCTGGCACTAAGGGAAAAGAGAAGAAGAGTCTTCCACAACAAGATGACCTGGATGCAGGGCTTTGTTTCGGGTGTTATCCTCAGTGTCTTTATAGCCTTGATCTCTCCTTTGGCACAGTTTATATCGGAAAACTATATCACTCCCGAATACTTCAATACAGTAATAGAGTATTCGGTTACCAACGAATTGCTGACGCGGACCAAGGCCAACGATTTGCTCCACATCAACAACTATATATGGCAATCTGCCTTAGGCGCCTTCGGATTGGGCGTTATAGCCTCGGCCCTTGTTGCTGGTTTCGTTCGAAAAAAATAAAGCGACAAATCTATTCGTTTATCCCATTTAATCCCTCTTTAACTAAAATCTTCGTGATCCTCTTGGGCAGGAGTTTAAGTTGCCTGTTAAAAACAGTAACTTTGCATCGGCTCGGGCCAAACTGGTTAATTTGATCGATATGCGCTTTTTTCCCATCCTTTGCTTGTTTTTCGCCATTTCCTCTACAGTAATGGCACAAGAAAACTTGGCGATTATCGAATTATTGCAAGAGGCCGAAGCGAAGCTCTACAAACAACCCGAACAGAGTGGAAAGATATCGGAATATGTGATTGGCCAGAATGATAAAAATGATATTATCACAAGGGCCACTCTTCTTTTGGCAAAGAGTTTTTACGTGAGAGGCCATTACAACGACGCCATAAAAAACAGTTTGAAGGCCAAGAAAATGGCGGATCTCTCTTCAAACAAGGAATTAAAAGCGCAATCCATCGCCTTCGCTATCCAACTTCTTCAGCTATTGGGATTGACGTCGGTGGCCGACGATTACTCACAAGAATTGACGGGCTTAGAAAAGGAAATTCGCGATCCCAACACAAGCTTGTGGGTTTCTGGAAACTTGAAACAGCACCAAGCCTACATAGCCTTTGAACAAGGAAATTCCCAAAGTGCAATCGAGTTGGCAAAACAAGCGAAGGCGCTTTTTTCCAAGGTACATGACACCGCCGCCACGGCCGGAGCAGACATTCTCTTGTCAGATGTTTATATCAAATCACATCAATTGAACTCTGCACTACCCATTCTGGAGAAATTGCTGGATAGCGTGAATAATTTTCACAAAATTCACGTCTTGAATGATCTGGGCAGTCTTTATTTTGGGGAAAAGGAGTATAGCCGGTCTGTAGCTTTCTTTGAAAAGGCTTTGGCACAAGCCACAGCACTCCCAAACCGGGAATATCAAAACAACAGTTTAAAGGGCTTGGCACAAGGCTACTTAGCCTTAGAGGATTCCAAAAAATTCTTTTTGTACAAACAAAAAGCAAACATTCTTTCTTCGGAAATAGAAACCGATAAGACCTCCGCAATAAATTCGGTCTATAATTTTATCAATTCTTTTCAAAAAGAACGGTCACACAGCCAACAACATCGAGCTTTTATTTGGGTTTACATCCTGGGTGCCTTGTTTATACTCGTGGTTGTGTCCGGAATTCTCATGAACTATCTATATACCTCCAAGACTAGGGAATACAAGGCGATATACAGGTATATTTCCCCTGAATCGATACAGCCTACTCCGCAACCAAAAAACGAAATGATCCACAAGAGTTCTCTCATTCCCGAGGAGACCGAGCAATTGCTGTTAAAGAAATTAGATAAGTTTGAAGCGGGGAAGAAATTTACAAATCCCGATATGAGCATCGCCTTTCTCGCTTCGCAGTTTGATACCAACACCAAATACCTTTCAGAAGTGATCAACAGGAACAAGGGAAAAAACTTCAACTCATACATCAATGAATTACGCATAAACTACATTATTGGAAAATTGCGGACCGACCCCACGTACTTCAATTATAAAATCAGCTATTTGGCGGAGGAAAGTGGTTTTTCTTCCCACAGTAGTTTTGCCACGGTATTTAAATCGGTTACCGGCATTTCGCCTACTAAATTTATGGAACTATTAAAGGAGCGCGCACAATATGAAATCAATTAGTGTCATACCCTTCCATTTTTTGTTGGCCGGACTGTTCTGTCTTGCCCCTCTGGGTTCAACAGCACAAAAAGAGCTGGACAGCATACTATCAGCCAATACCAACACTATTTTTGAAGAACCCGACCTGGTTATCAACATAGGAAATGAGATCTTTGAGGAAGCCAGCGAACCTCAAACAAAAATCAAGGCACTGATGCTGGTGAGCAATGCCTATCTCTCAAAGCGCGACAACACAAAATCCTTGGAATACGTACTCAAGGCACGGGAATATCTGGGAGAGATCAGCAGTGTACAAACCCGCATCAAAGTGCTCAACATTATTGGGATGCAACATCAACAATTGGGCATCTACGATAAGGCTATCGATTATCTGGACGAGGCCTTGCTCTTATCAAAGACCAAATCGAACCCCGATAGTATTCCCGCTCTATTGGGTTATAACTACACCATAAGAGGATTTATATACCGAGAGCAGATGAGCTGTGAAATTGCCTTGGGGTATTTTGACAAGGCGATAGCACAATTTGAAAAACTGAGGGATAATCCTGCAATGGTCGCCAATTTAAGCACGCTCACCTATAACAAAGGAAATTGTTTTCTCCAGCTCACCCAGATTGATTCGGCACGAACCAATTTCATAAAATCCATTGATTTTGCCGAATCCGTAGGTGCCAATAGTCTATATGCGTTTGCAAAAAAAGGTCTGGGCGAGGTGTTTACCGCTGAGGGAAATTATATTCAAGCTATCGAGGAACTTAAGGAAGCCGAACATGCCTCGGATAAAGTTGGGGATTTAATCTTGAACCAAAGTATTTATAAGAACTTATCAGACAATTACTTAGCTCTGAACAATCGTGAACTGTATAAAGAATATCTCACGCGCTCCTCTGCCATCCAAGAAGAGATCACTAAAAAGGAGCGGCTCACAATCAACAATTCCATACAAGACCTGATCAGGGAATCGGAACGTCAAAACGATGCGGCACTTTCAGAAATTAGAACCGTTCAATGGATTTTGGTTTTATTAATTGTTATGGCAATTTTCTTCTTCGCTAAGGTTGTGATTAGCTCCCGGAAAAGACTAAAAAGGTCGCAAGGGGAAATGAGAAGTTTAAAAACATAATAAGTTTTTAGAACACATTTTCGTCAATATTTTAATTCAGAAGACTTGTAGTTTCCCAATTTTGTCGGTGACAACGGCCGATGCCCCTCCATTTTCGAATCCACTTCCCATAACCCATAAAACGCTGTAAACAAGCGAGTTGTATATGAGTAAGGCTTTTGTTTTTCGCGAATTTTAAAAGACCTTACCCATATATATTGTATTGGAATAACTACTTTCGACCCCATAATTACTAATTCTATAAAAATCAACAAACGATGAAAAAAATTACCTTTTTCGCGAAGAGTCTTTTCTTTGCAGCAGTGCTTCTGGGGGCCTCAGACATTCAAGCCCAAGTGGAGCTAAAAATACTCACAGAAATGGGCTCGCGTTTCAATGATGTAAACGACGCTGGAGTGGGAGTTACCGTTTATGACTATTATGATTTTGACACAAACACCCTTACCCCAATCGAGGAAGATGCGGTGATGTTACAGTCGATAAACAATGATGAAAATGTTGCGGGATTTATGTTTTTTGATGAGCTTGAGTATATCCTACAAGCTGGATATAGAATGAATGGAGATTGGCATGCCATTGGTTTTACTCCGGAACAGGACCCTTATGATTATGATGAAAATACAACCTACGGCATTTCACCAAATAGCAAGTATATAACCGGACAATCAAACGCAGGCAATAATTATGGCGGTTTTCTATATGACACGGAAACAGAAGAGCTTATACTTACCTTCGATCCTGAAGGAGAAGCCAGCGCCTCCTATAATGTAAATGACAACGGAATTATGGTAGGCTGGGTAGACCGTCCCGACGGGGGAGGAACCCTTCGCGTTCCCGCATACAGAACCTTGGATGGCGAATATCATCTTATCCCCGAAGGACAATTGCCAATGTATGCTGTAAACACCATCGGCGATATCAACAGTTCCGATGTAATGGTAGGTGATTTTGACCTACAGCCTTTTATCTATGATCTCGCGACCAACACCTTTACGCGTTTTGACAACCCTGGAGATGCAGAAAGTGCAGCCTTCACCAGTATTTCTGAAAATGGAGTAGCAGTTGGCTACGCCGATGTTGACTGGCAAGTTAGGGATGCTATTATTTACCATCCTTCCTTGGGAGACCAACCTCGTTTTCTAAAAGATGTATTGGCGGATAATGGTATTACCGTAGAAAGTCCTGACGGATTATTGGGAACTGCTATATCCGTATCCCCCAATGGAAAATACATCGCAGGATGGTTGAATGGTCCCCCAATGTATGCTGAAGGGTGGATGGTGTATCTTGACGATCTAATCTTGGGAACCAACCAGGTTTCACAAAACACCATTTCATCTTATCCAAACCCGGTAGCAGATGTTATGCTCATACATTCAAAAGAAGCTATTGATTCAGTATCTGTTTACACGATCACGGGTCAAAGAGTTTCCAATATCACTTCAAACAACAACCACACTGAAGTTAATCTTTCAGGCTTGGCCAGTGGCATTTACCTGGTAAAAGTGTCCAGCAATGGCAGTGTGCAGAATCTTAAAGTGGTTAAACAATAAACAGACTCCCCTAATTCTATTTACAATCAAGAACCCTTCTTTGCGATGCGAAGAGGGGTTTTCTGTTTTTTAGAAATTGGAATGGAATTTGCTCTCTTCAGAAGAAAAGTTGCCAAAAATGAAAGCTTCATAAAACAGAGCATTCTTTATAAAACATTTAAATAATTCAATTTTAAAATATCGTTTTTTATACTAACTTTGGTAAAATTGTACGATTATGAAAAAGAAATACGCCGACTTTGACAGGCTCAACCGATTGCTGGTCGCCTGCTTCGAAGCTGAAAAGCTTTACTACAATGCCGCGCAAGATGCTCAGACCACGGAGCTCAAACGCTTTCTAAACTATATGGCCGTTGAGCGGAATAGAATGAGCAATGACATTTCCATTGAGCTTCGTTCCAGGGATATAGAGCCTCTAAAGCGAGATTCTGAAAAGGGAAATCTGGATCGCACCTGGCAGGAAATAAAGGAAGCCTTGGAACAATTTGATGCCCAGAGCATTATAAATTCGTGCATCAGTAGAGATAAGAACAACATTAAAAGGTATAACGAGCTTCTCGAGCGTCGCGAATTGCCCGAGGACATCTTGGAGTTGCTTGAAAGGCATAAATATCAACTGGAATGGTATATAAAACAAGCGGCTTTGCAGACCAACAAGAGTCCGTTTAAAGAGGAAGAAGTGGAGAAAAAAAAAGGGGAACTCCCCAAGGATAAAGACAAAGAAGGTGGAAAAGTAATTGACCTGAAAGCCATTTAAATTAAAAAAGCCCCTTTTCTCGGGGCTTTTTTCACGATTGATCTTTTATTGTTCCTCATCCAAAAGCAAATTTAGGGTTACAGTAATGTTATCACGAGTGGCTCTGGAGTAAGGACACACCTCGTGAGCTTTATTGACCAGCTCTTCCCCAGTTTCTACATCAAGCCCCGGCAAGTAGCAGTCCAAGGTGGCGCGCAGTTGCAGTTCGTCGTGCTTTGTCTTCCCAATCTCGATATTGGCAGTAACACTCATATCGTCACCGAGCTGAATGTTTTTGCTCTCGGCAACCATTTGTATGGCGCCGCCAAAACACGCCGCATAGGCGCTCCCGAAAAGCTGCTCGGGGTTGGTTCCACTCCCGCTATCACCTCCTAGACCTTTTGGAACTGAGAGTTCCATATCGATTTTGCCGTCATCGGTCTTTACGTGTCCCTTTCGTCCACCTATTGCAGTGGTGGTTGCCGTGTATAAGGTTTTCATTTTTTTAGTATTTAAAAATTATTAAATTTCAATATAACGCCTTATAGCCGTTTAAGAAAATACATATTCATAAATTTGTCCTAAATTCACTCCGTGGCAGAAAAGAAAACATATAGCAGCTCCTTAAGGGAGAAAGATGGGGTTTCAAAGCCCCAGACCTTAAACCCGAAATTTGTGCAAAGGCTGAAGGCGCAAAGACCCCCAGCTTCCACCGTACAAGAATTGGTCACGGGTATTTTAGGTGGAAATCCAGCGGTCTTGAGTCGCGCCATCACCATAATTGAAAGCACGGCTTCTAAACATCAGCAACAGGCAAAGGAAATAATAGAAAAATGCCTTCCCTATGCCAATCAATCCATACGCATCGGCATCACCGGCGTTCCGGGCGTAGGAAAGAGCACCTTTATTGAAAGTTTTGGAAAGTTGCTCCTTGCGGAAGGGAAAAGGGTGGCGGCATTAACGGTAGACCCGAGCAGCAGTGTGAGTAAAGGAAGTATTCTCGGCGACAAAACCCGAATGGAGGAACTGGTAAAGGAAAAGAATGCGTTTATAAGACCTTCTGCCAGTGGAGATACTTTGGGAGGAGTGGCGCGCAAGACGCGCGAAACCATTATTCTTTGTGAGGCAGCCGGCTTTGACGTGGTTTTGATTGAAACCGTGGGTGTGGGCCAAAGCGAGACGGCAGTCCATTCCATGACCGATTTCTTCTTGTTGCTGAAACTTGCCGGGGCAGGTGATGAATTACAGGGAATGAAACGCGGGATTATGGAAATGGCCGATTCCATTGTCATAAATAAAGCCGATGGCGACAACCTAAAGGCGGCAAAACTCGCCAAAAACGAATTCAACCGCGCCCTCCATCTCTATCCTATTAAAGAAAGTGGCTGGGCTCCGAAAACCCTATTGTGCAGTGCGCTTAAAAACGAAGGCATCACCGAGATCTGGGATGTGATCTCAGCGTATTTTGAAACGGTAAAGGCAAATGGGTATTTTCAGAGAAAAAGGAAGGAACAAAACAAATTCTGGTTGATGCAGACCATTGAAAGTAGGTTGAAAAGTGATTTCTACGCAAACCCTGAAGTTAAACTAGAATTGGACAAGCAACTAAAAGCCTTGGATGAAAACAGAACTACGCCTTTTGAGGCTGCGGAAATTATATTAAAGTTAAATTGAGGAGATCTATCGTTTAAAATTTCTTATAAACCATTCCACTTGTGCCTCTAATCCTTCACGTAGACTTGTCTGCGGATTGTATCCCAACAACTTTCTGGCCTTGTCTATATTTGCCTTGGTTCGCGATTGGTCCCCAGCACGGGGTGGTTTTTTCTCGGTGGCAATCTTTTTTTGAAGAATCTCTTCAACCATCGCTATTCCCTGGGCGGTGGTACTTTCTGTTTCAGTTCCCAAGTTAAAGATCTCCCCATTGCAGACTTCTTCTTTCCCTATCACTCCCACAATCCCATCCACTATATCCTGAACATAAGTAAAACTGCGAAGGTGCTTTTCACTTCCATCAAACAGGGGAAATGCTTTGTCATTAAGACCACAATCTATCAAGCGGGTGTATAGCTTGTCGGGGCGCTCTCTGGGCCCATATACTGAGTATAGCCGTAATGATGTGCCTTTTAATCCATCGCCTCTTGTCTTTGCCAATACCAACTGTTCTGCTGCAAGTTTTGTGACCCCGTACCAAGAAGCCGGTTTTGGTGGCACCGTTTCAGGAAAAGTAGCCTCCAAGCCATAAATTGAGGAAGTGGCAATATTGACAAAAAACGGATTTTTCAGAGTACTGGCATATTCAATCAAACGCTGGCTTCCCAAAATATTATTTGTGAAATAATCCTCAAAAGTGGAAGTATTTGAAATCCCCGGATGGGCAGCAAAGTGAAATATATAATCTATTTCCGAAGGAAGAACTTGAACCAAATCGTCATTTCTTAAATCGACAGAAAGGACATCGATATTCTTTTTAAAAAGGGCATCCGCATTCAATTTCTTTAGGGAAGGATCATAGTAGGGCGAGAAATTGTCCACTCCCACCACCTCGTGGCCCATTTCCTTGAGTCTTTCTGAAGTATGCGATCCTATAAAGCCTGCTGCGCCCGTTACGAGTATTTTCATGGTTTTATTTTTTGAATTAAGACGGCGACGTATTTATGATCGAAATGCCTCCTGTTTCCCTTATGTCTTGTCTCTTGCGTCAATTCCTCCTGCAAAATAACATCTTTTTTATCCTTCTGTGGTATTCTTTAAAAAAGAAATACTTTTGCACAAACCTTTTCAAAAATATCGATGTACGAATTTACCATCATTGTACCTGTTTATAACGAGGAAGAAAACCTGAAGCGGGTAGAAAGGGAATTGCTGTTATATACAGAAATCGCCACAAAAAAAACGCTTATTCTCTTAGTGGATGATGGTTCTACAGACAACAGCCATAAATTGATCGAGGGAATCTGTAGCCGAAATAAAGACTTCCGTTATATTTCATTTAAAGAAAATCGCGGTTTAAGCGCAGCGATAAAAGCGGGGTTCGACCATGTGGAAACTCCGCTGTTGGGATATATTGACAGCGATTTGCAAACCGCACCGGAAGATTTCAATTTATTGCTCCAACATATTGACAAATACGATTTGGTCACGGGAGTGAGGACGGAGCGCAAGGACAAATTTGTAAAGAATATGTCGTCCAAAATAGCCAATGGCATCCGTCGCGCCTTTACCCACGACGGAATGGACGATACGGGATGCCCCCTAAAAGTGATAAAAACCGATTACGCAAAAAGGATCCCGATGTTCAAAGGCCTTCACAGATTTCTGCCTGCGATGATATTACTGCAGAACGGCAAGATATTGCAGGTGCCCATCAAACACTTTCCACGTATGGCAGGCACGCCAAAATTTGGATTATGGAACCGACTTTTTGGACCGTTGGTAGATTGTTTTGCCTATCTGTGGATGAAAAGAAAATATATCAATTACGAGATTAAAAGCAAGGGATGAGTACCTGGATCGTGTACAGTATTGGTTTCTTGGCCCAAATTCTCTTTAGCGGAAGACTGCTGGTCCAATGGATTCTTTCAGAAAAAAACAAACGGATCATTACCCCTTCCCTTTTTTGGAAACTGAGTTTGTTGGCGTCCTTTCTACTTTTTGTCTATGGGCATTTACGGGATGATTTTGCCATTATGCTCGGTCAAGCCCTGACCTATTACATTTATATTCGGAATTTACAGTTACAGGGCGAATGGCAGAAGGCACCCAAAGGATTGCAAATTTTTCTTTTAGCTTTTCCCATTTTAATTGTCGTGTACGCGTACAACAACGGGGAATACGATCTCCATAAATTGTTTCACAATGAAGATATTCCATTATGGTTGCTGCTTTTGGGGATCATTTCGCAAATACTTTTTACCCTTCGATTTGTCTATCAATGGATTGTTTCGGAAAAAACAAAAACATCCCTATTGCCAGTAGGCTTTTGGCGGATGAGTGTTTTGGGGGCTTCGTTGATATTGATCTATGCCATATTCCGTCAGGATCCGGTGCTTTTTGTAGGCCATATAGCCGGCCTGGCCATTTATTTGAGAAATATTTTCATCTGGAAAAAACAGAAGCTCTATGAAAGTTGAAAGGAATTATTTTCTGCTCCTATTGCTTTGCTGTGCAGCAATATTTTTTGTAAACCTCAATTCCCTACCGGTAAATATCATGGAGGCGAGAAACTTTATTACCGCCCGTGAAATGCTCAACGACGGGAATTGGCTTCTCACCACTATCAACGGGGAGCCGCGCTACCAAAAACCACCACTTCCCACTTGGTTAACGGCGTTCTCGGCGGCCATTTTTGGAATAAAAAGCGTTTGGGCCCTCCGACTTCCCGCGGCGCTGATGGCGTTGGTCTTAGTGCTGTTCAGTTATAGGCTTTCCTTAAAACTCCCAATCACTTCCTCTTTTGGAAGATACCAAGAGAGGCATCTGTCAAGTAAAAAATTTGCATTTATCAGTTCCCTGATAATGGCTACTTCCTTTTATATAGTAGCCTCAGCCCGCGACGGACAATGGGATATCTACACCCACGGGTTTATGATGGTTTGCATCTATCTGCTTTACTTGTTTTTTACGGAAGAAAAACATAAATATCGAAATGCCCTATTAGCCGGCTTTTTCCTTGGTTGTTCGTTTTTAAGCAAGGGGCCCGTTTCATTTTATGCCTTACTCCTGCCATTTTTGATTGCCTTTGGAATTGTTTACAAATACAAAAACGTTAAGTCGCGGGGGTTGCCCTTAGTAGTTTTTGTATTTATCGCTGTCATCGTTTCAGGTTGGTGGCATTGGTACACTATAACCTATGATCCCATCGCTGCAACAATCACCAAAAATGAAACCGCCAATTGGGTGAGCTATGAAATAAAACCCTTTTATTATTACTGGAGTTTTTTTACCCAAAGTGGGGTTTGGACCCTTCCAGCTTTTATCGCTTTGCTCTATCCGTATTTAAAGAATAGGGTTTTAAATAAAAAAGCCTATCAATTTACTTTTCTTTGGACGATGCTCTCGGTGATCCTGCTTTCGTTGATACCGGAAAAGAAATCGCGGTATCTATTGCCCGTATTGATTCCAATGGCGCTTAACACAGGGTTTTATATGGAATATCTCTTCCGAAGATTTAAAGATTTAAAGGACAAAAAAGAAACTGTTCCGGTATATTTTAATTTCGGGCTCCTTGCCTTTATAGGAATTGTTTTCCCCATTGGGGGATATGTATTTTTAAAGGATGGCATTTCAGGCAACTGGATCTGGTTTGTTCTTTTATCCATTTCCGTGTTCGCTATCGGATTTTCCATTTTCCGAAATCTCTTCAGAAAAAGGATTGACACGGTATTCTACCTTACGATTGCATTTATCATTGCCGTAATGTGGTTTGGGCTGCCGTTGAGCCATGCCCTAACCAATAACCCCGAGTACAAAGCGTTTTCACAGCTAAAAACATGGGAAACGGAAAACAGATTGAAGGTTTATGAATTCTCCGGCATGACACCGGAACTCATTTGGGATTACGGAGAAAAGATGGAGGTATTAAAGAGTGGCGATAAGTTGACCATTCCCCCAGAACCTCAATTTGGAGTACTGGTTTCGGCAGATGCCTTGGAGGATTTTAAAGAAAGTTTTCGGGATTTCAGAATAGAGCCCATAAGCCGTTTCGACATGAATCCCAAAGGTAAGGACAGCCGAACCCATAAAACCAGATTGTACCGCGATTTGTATATCGTCACAGCTCCAAACCCCAAAGATCCCTGAGACCTTTTGAAATTTTATCCTTTTTGGGGATTGAACTTTCGCTGTCCCCATTTCTGCAAAAGATAGAACAACCAACCGGTGAGTCCTCCAAAGGCCATGCCCGTTATCACATCCAACGGATAGTGCACGCCTAAATAAATCCTACTATAAGCCGTGATAACCGCCCAAAGAAGCAACAGAAAGGGCAAGTATTTATACCATTTTTGAAGACTCAATCCCAAAAATACTGCTGCGGCCATGGAACTGGCAGCGTGGGCAGAAAAATACCCAAATCGGCCACAACCCTTGGCGACAAAGCGCATGTGTTCTTTTATTTCGGCAACTTGACATGGTCTGGGTCTTTTAATTCCATATTTAAAGAGGCTGGCAATCTGGTCGGTGGCGGTGATCATCAAGGCCACACAGACCACGATGACCAAGGTCCCCTTTAGTCCATAGTTCTTATACACCAAAAACAGTAAAATGGCATAAATAGGGAGGGAGGAAAACTTATGTGTGATGAATAACCACAGCCCATCCCAGGTTTCGCTTCCCAGATTGTTCAGGAAAAGAAAGAGTTGGGTGTCGTAATGTAGGAGTTGGTCGAGCAATGTTTTTTTTCTTAGAAAAACCTATAAGGTCTTGAAGACCTTGCAGGAATTATAAAGTTGGTCTTTGCTATTTTTCTTCCTTTGGCTTCATCAATAATTAATATTGAGGGTTGTAATTCGAGGGCCAAAGCGATACTGCTTGCTCCGCCGCTTCCGAGTTTATTCTCAAGTTTTGTTTGAAATCCTGTGTCCTTTACCTTATTTTCTTTCATCCAATTGAACACAGACTGCCCTCATTCCATTATAACTTCAGGAGTGACATTGATTTCCCTATAGAATTCTTTAAGCAAATGAAGCAGCCCCATTTTGCCCCAGAAGATTAAACAACTGGTATCTGAAACGATGGTTTTATCCATCAATTAAATTTTCTAAACTCTCCCGAGTTTCCCCGAATACGGAAACTCCATATTTGCCGATATTTTCCAAGAATTCCTTTCTCGATATGCCTATCATTTTAGCAGCTTGCCCAGAAGAGAGTACTTCTTTTTCAAAAAGATATACAGCTATCTCCATTTTAAAGATTTTTTCATTCGCCGAGTTCGGTATTTTAATCTCTATCGTTTTCATAATGATAAAGGTAATTTAATTTTTTCACTTTGTAATCACATTCCACATAGCTCGCGGTATTACCCTGAATACAGGACTTCCATAATTCCTGCACGGTTTCCACTTGTCTACTCTACTGGTGAAAGAAAACCACGTAGTTCTTATTCGTGGATTCGTGGATTCGTGGTCATAAAAAATCATTCCTCCCCGTATCTCTCAATTTCCCTATCATAAAAATCATTTGCACCTTGAATTAAATTTTCGGTCTCGGCCTCCAGTTCCTTTTCATCTTCTTTGTCAAAATCCTCCAACCATTCTACTTCGTCATTTTCAAGGTTTATAATAAAACGTGGAAATTCGGTGTGGATCACAAAAATTGCTGTGGGGTAATCGCTGTTGTCTCCTAATAAGTATTTTGGAAAATCCATTATTTTTCTGTTATGGGTTTAAACTGTTTTGGGTCTCTAGTCTTGGGTCTTGGCTCCTTCTTGAGTATTGAATATTGAGTCTTTAAAAAACCTCATTTGGCCTCCAGCCTGATCAATTTTTTCGAAAGATAATTAAATCTTATAAATAACATCACTCCACTTGCTGTCAATCCCGCCAATAGACCTATCCATATTCCCATACTTTCCAAAGAGGTGTGCATGCTCAAATAATAGGAAATGGGAAACCCCACCACCCAATAGGCAATCAAAGTGAGAAACATAGGAATCTTTACGTCCTGCATTCCCCGCAAGGCTCCCAGAGCTACAACCTGAAGCGCATCCGTAAATTGAAATATCGCAGCAATTATCAACAGTTGTGCAGCCAGCATAACCACTTCGTGATTGTCTGCAAACTGCAGTGGATTGTTATAATCCAAGAATATTTTGGGGAGTTCTCCATTAAAGATTATAAATCCGAGAGCAAAAATCAAGGATAGAATTGAGGTCAACAGGAAAATGGAAATAGCGACTCTCCTCAGTTCCTTGAAATTCCGCAACCCTTTTTGGTTGCCCACGCGAATCATGGCCGTCACACTAAAGCCCATGGAGACCATAAAGGTCATGGAAGCCAAGTTTAGGGCAATTTGGTTTGCTGCCTGTGGATTCTTGCCGAGGATCCCCGATAGCCAAACGGCCGAGGTAAAAATCCCCACCTCAAACAGCATTTGCATGGCGGAAGGGAATCCGAGATTTAAAAGTTTTTTCAACATCGCTTTGCTCAGCGTAAAAATCTTGATACCGGTAACAAAAAACCTCGATTTTTCTCTGCGGCTCAACAGATACCAAAGATAGGCTACCATAACCACCCTGGAGGCCAAGGTTCCAATTGCAGCTCCCACGACCCCCAGTTCAGGAGCGCCAAACTTTCCGAAGATAAACATATAGTTGAGCAAAATGTTGACCAAATTTGCCACTATGGTAGCATACATCGGAAAGCGGGTCATCGACATCCCATCGCTAAACTGTTTGAATCCCTGAAAAATTATCATTGGCACCAAGGAAACGGCAACCAGGGTCAAGTAAGGCATGGCCAAATCCACTACCTCTGGGGGCTGACTCATCACGTACATCAAAGGTTTTGAAACCATTACAGCGGCGAAGAGAATAATTCCAAGGACCATACATAAAAAGAGACCGTGCTTAAAGGAGGATTTTCCTTTTTCCCGGTTTCCTTCCCCATCGGCTTCCGCTACCAAAGGCGTTATTGCCGTGGAAAACCCAATTCCCAACGACATGGCCACGAACATAAAACTATTGCCCAGGGATACTGCCGCCAGCTCTGCACTACCCAGCTGCCCCACCATGATATTGTCCACCAAGGCTACTACTTGGTGCCCGAGCATTCCCAAAATTACCGGAGTGGCCAGTTTGGTGTTGTATTTAAATTCCCGTGTGTAATCAGAAAGGGCCAAATTCAAAAAAATTTTCGGCAAAGATAGTTGTTGTGTTGCTTAGAATGGGGTTGCGATGGAGTAAAAGATTGAGAAGTTTGTGCAGTTTAGGGATGCTTAGCATTGAGGAGCTTAAGAGTTTATGGGCCTTGGGGTCTTCTATTTAGTATCTCCTGCTTACAATCGGTTCCCAATGTCAACTATAGGTTCATTCCGTACAACTTTTGCCGTTAGTACGGGCGTACCGCTGGTACTCCCATTATTCCTTGCAGATAATCAAGCTAAGTTTTTCACTATATCTGGATTGTCTTTCTGATAAAAATGTTTTTGAATATCTTTCCATATTTTACACTTTTGTGTAAACTTATTTAAGAACAAAATATGTGAAAAGCTCTTTCCGTCTAAAATACGTGCCAAAAATTCCTACTGCACTTAGCTTTATAATTCTTTTGATTGTGGTCTTTGCCTTGTTCCAAGGTAGAAAAAAAGAATTTTTTAGGCTACAACATATCGATGATCTCTTGCCGGGTTTTTATACCCACATCTCAAACTTTGCCATCAGTTATCTTCTTTACACCGGTATTGGGTACTTTTGGCTTATGGCGGGCGTGCCATTTAAGCACATCATTGCTTTGGGGTTCGCCCTATTGGCGGGCAACTTTATCTATGAACTTTTTATCGATATATTAAACACTCCGGATATCATCGATGCTTATTATGGAGTTGTGGGAACCCTACTTGCGTTTTTATTTCTTCTTATCAGCTATAAGTACGGATTTAAGATAAATAGCCAAGCTTAGGAAATCCTGTTCAAATACCCTACCCTGTCACGATTTAAACCTCAATTAATTCCTTACGTAGAAGCTTCTTCCACCAAAAACCTGCCTTCCATCCAAAAAGCTTCGCTATTTTTGCAGTGCTAAACAAGAATGCACATGGTACTATCAGATTTCATTCTCAATTCAAACGAAACGACCATCAGGCTGGAGGATATCCATTTAAGTAGCGAGAACAAAGATTCCCTAAAGCAATTGCTAAAAGAGTTCAAGCATGTTTCCATCTTAAATCAATACAAGCTTCCGGTGGACAACAAGGTGTTTTTGTTCGGCCATACCGGCTGTGGAAAAACAACCACGGCAAAAGCGATCGCCCAGGCGCTGGGAAAGAAAATTATCATCTTGAATTTGGGAAACATTGTTTCCTCACGTTTGGGGGAAACCTCAAAAAATATTACAGAGGTCTTTAAAAAGGCCATCCGGGAAAAAGCAGTATTATTCTTGGATGAATTTGATTCCATAGGAAAACTGCGCGACCACGACGACAAGGATTCGGCAGAAATGAAACGTTTGGTCAATACCGTTATCCAATTGATCGATGAACTGCCCGACGAAACGCTGTTGATTGCCGCCACCAATCATTCCAAGGTCATTGACACCGCTTTGTTACGACGGTTTCAACTGCGGCTGAAGTTTGAATTGCCTTCCGAGGAACAACTGGACATTTATTACGATTCGCTGTTACAGCCATTTCCGGAAGAATTTAGGGACGTGGAGAGAGTTTACGGTATTTCGTATGCAGAGGCCAAGGACATTACATTTAGAGCCCTTAAAAACGCGATAATAAAAAGCGAGGAAACCAAGGCGCAGACCGAAGTGGCCGAAAATGTGGATCGATAGCGGATATCTGTTCCATTCCCTGCCCAAATCACTATCTTTACTTTCCTAAAAGCGCATCGTGCATCCCAAAAACCCTTTCCGGAAAGACTATAACTTCGAAGCTCTTATAGCGCAATACCAACCGTTAAAGCCCTTTACTTTTGTAAACGAATATGGCAACAAAACCATCAAATTTTCCAATTACCAGGCGGTGCGAGCATTGAATGCCGCGCTTTTGAAGGAGAGGTACAATATTGCCCATTGGAATATTCCCGCCAACAATCTTTGTCCCCCCATTCCGGGCAGGCTCGATTATTTATTGTACATCGCCGATTTAATTCCCAAAACAAGCGTGCATTTACTGGATATCGGTACAGGTGCCAGCCTAATCTATCCCATACTTGCCACCTGTCATTTCAACTGGAAATGTACGGCCAGCGAAGTGAATGGCGATTCATTGGCAAATGCGCAGGAAATCATTGGGAAGAATCCAGTATTAAAAGATATCGAACTTCGGCACCAACCATTCAAAAGTCATATTCTGAAGCACGTTATCCAGCCAACGGACTTTTTTGATGCGGTGGTCTGCAACCCTCCTTTCTATAAGAACCGCACCGAGACCGAAAAGAGCAACCGGCGCAAATACAAAAACCTTAAATTACAGGAAATGAATTCCCAGAACTTCGGAGGTCTGAGCAATGAGTTGTGGTACAAGGGAGGGGAAGAGAACTTTATCAAAAGGATGGCCGAGGAAAGTACTCTACTTAAAGATCAGGTGCATTGGTTTACGGCAATCGTTTCACAAAAGGAAAATTTAAAAAATATTAATCGGGCAATCAATAAAACGAAGGCTTCAGAAGTGAAAGTAGTGGAAATGGAACAGGGCAACAAGCAAAGTCGTTTTGTCGCTTGGAGGTTTTGAGGTTAATTTCAAATGCATATACATGGAACTCCTACATCAAACCAAAATTTTCACTGTAACCTAGATAAAAAGCCGCCTCCATTTTGGTAGGAGGCGGCTTTCTCATTTGTATATGTTTGCTTACTTTGTAAGCTCAGTATTTCTAATACCCTTTAATAGTGGCTTAGAAGGCAGTCATATTTTTAATAAATTCAACAACTTCTGGTCCATCATCTCCGGGGTTAAACGGATATTCAGCCAATTTAAAGCCCTCATACACTACTGGCCAGTCAGGAGATGGCACGCAACCATTATTGGGCACGATTGCGAAAGTATAATTTACATTGTCATAAGGGCACAGGTAATCTACACTCATGGAAGTACAGGTCCGGTTTACGAACTCTTGATATTGCTCATAAAGAAATTTGTTTGACAGTCTATAAAGGGTTCGGCATGGGCCTTCCATATAGCCACTTGGCAGATCATCCACTGTCCATATATGGTAAGCATTACCAACCATTCCATATAAGCTTATAGCCTGTGGTTCTGGAGGATTATCCCCTTTTGTTTCATCCCTGGCTTTGAGCAATATATCAATATAAGCTTCCATTTCAGCTTTAGTGCCAATCACTATCCCTTCTAAATTAGCCGTTTCCGGCATTTTAACACCCAACTCGGGTGCCACTCCCTTCATAGGGATTGCGTACAAAAGCTCTTGGACCGGCTCTTGTTTAATTTCATCGTCCTTTTCACAAGAGGAAAAAGCTATAAACGCAAATAATAAGCTAAAGATTCCGATTGTTTTAATTAATGTTCTCATGATTTCTAATTTTAATATTAATAATAATTTGTCTTCATTAATAGATACAACCGTGGTACGATTTGTTACCCTTCTTAGAATTTTTATTTCTATTTTTATCCAGTATGACACCTGATAAATCTTTTCCTTTATCAAAAAGCCATGGAATAATAAATTCATTTATTGCCGCTCCGGATTTAAACATCCATTCGGGAAAATATCCTTTTAAAAGTTTTGAATTTCCTTTGGAAGAAATACCCGATGAGGAATTTCATTTTCCCAAGCATTCCGTTCTGGGAATGCAGGCCGAAGCGTGTTTTGAAGCGTATTTGACCCACTCAACGCGCTACAAACTTTTAGCTGCCAACCTTCAAATTTATTCTTCGGGGTCGTCCAAAAAGCCAAATGAAAAAAAGACTTTGGGAGAATTGGATTACATTGTAAAAAATCTCGAGACACAGCGAACAGTCCATATCGAATTAGCGTGTAAATTCTATCTCTATGACGACGATGAAGAAGGTTGCGAAGAAAAAAAATGGATAGGCCCCAACAGAAAAGATTGCCTTTACGACAAATTGGAAAAAATAAAGCGGAAGCAATTCCCCCTACTCCATAAAAAGGAGACGGTGGAAAGGTTGAAGGCGCTCGATATTGAAATTCCCACGGTACAGAAGCTATGTTTAAAAGCTTTTCTTTTCCTTCCAAAAAGTATGGACAGGCAGGTTCTATCCAAAAACTTCAAGGATTGTATGGTAGGATTCTGGAAGAGGTATTCAGAATTGAATGAGTCAAATAGTACTGCCCGCTATGCTGTGCCCCGTAAAAAAGAGTGGCTCTTACCCAAGGAAACTATTGAAAATTGGCAATCTTTTTCCGAGGTGAAAAAAGAGATCGACCTACAAATTCAAAATAAAAACTCCCCCTTGGTCTATAAAAAGATCGGGGATAAAATAACGTGTTTTTTTGTTGTTTGGTGGTAACCTGAAAAATCACGATACCATTAAATGAAAAAGGACCTTCAAAAAATGAAGGTCCTTTTTCCAAAATAAGAGAAAACTATTATTTCAATCTGAAGGTAACTCGTCTCACCAATTGTCTTGCCGGTGCAGAAGATTTATCTACGGACGGGTCTTCTCCTCCTCCGCGATATTCCAATCTACTTTCTGAAACTCCGGTGGCAACAAGAATATCGAATACCCGTTTTGCTCGTTTTTCTGAAAGCTGTTGGTTGTATTCCGGATTTCCAATTTCGTCGGCAAATCCTACCAATTCAGCTTTTGCGGAAGGATGATCTTTCATATATTTCACCAAGTAGTTGATGGCATCCAAGGAATAGGTTTCGGGCTGATCGCTGTCAAATCGGAAATATACGTTGACGTAACCCTTGTTAAGAAGTTCCTCAACAACTTTTGATCCATCGGCCGCACCCACTTCTCCTTTTCGTGCAAAACGCTCGTTCAAGGCTGGTTCCAATTCATCTGGGATACCGTTGTTATTTCTATCTACTGCTCTTCCTTTAGTGTCCACGGTAACTCCGGAAATTGTATTGGGCTCACGATCCAAATAATCTGGCACGCCATCCTGATCAGAATCGATCATATCGGTTTCAATTTTGGAAACACGTCCATCCAGGTCTTCCAGTCTTTCCTCTATCAAGGAACCTTGGCTTACCCAGTCGGCGTGCTTATCGTGTTTTCCGAGATAAAAGGTAAATCCGGCGGAAACAGTATAATTGACCCCATCAAAGCCACGACGGGTATTGGTTTGGGTACCATCCCAAGTATGACCTTGTCTGATGTGGCCAAGGACAGAAAAATCGGTAAAAAAGGCCACTCTGTTCCCCAATCGAAACTGTGGAGTAATCCCCACAATAACATTCATCATGCCGTCATTATCATCAAGTTCCACAGGTTCCTTTGGACTAAGTTGTGAATAACCACCCCCTGCATGTGCCAGTACGCCTATGGTATTCGTCCACGTATCAAACTTCAATATGGAACCGAGATTGGCAACCCCTTGAAGGGATGCCCGATAATAATCACTCTTGAAGGGCAAACTGTTATCCCCTTCCTTGATGGTGCCATATCCGAAGTCTAGTTTTAAACCAAAGTGGTTATTTATCATATATCGGGTGGCCAAACTGAACTGACCGAAACTCGGGGTGTCAGTAAAATATCCTGTGGCAAATGGACGAGTGGGTTTATGGAATCCTCCGCCCACTTCAATAGACCATTTATTGTAGTCTAGGTCTAAATCATCCTCCTGAGCATAAAGTAAGGATGAAGAGATTAATACTGTAAGAAATAAAAAAATTTTCATTTTGGTCGATATTTTTATCCGTTAATCGAAATATTTGCCAAAAATACCAACAATTTCGTAGGCTTCCTAAAGATATTTTGAGTTTAAATTTACATTAACATCTTTCCAAGGCCTATTTCTACATAACTCGCTGGATAATAGGCAACAAGAGCCCACCGCAAATGGAGGTGTGAAAATTTTTGGGAAGTCTACATTCCTCATTTGGTACCGTAACGGTCAAAAAGATAGACCAAACTGGCCATAGTGGCTGCTCCCAATTCCAATTCCCGCTTGTTTACGGCTTCAAAAGTATCGGTAGCCGCGTGATGATAATCAAAATAGCGTTGGCTATCGGGAAGGAATCCCGCCAAAACATCTATGTTACCTTTAAGTGGACCTATATCTGCGCCACCGTGGCCTTTCTGAAGGAAATGTACTAAATAAGGCTCAAATAGGGACATCCAACTTTCCACCCTTTTAAAATTCGCATCATTGCAATCCAAGGTAAAGCCCCGCGGGGTAAAGCCTCCAGCATCGCTTTCCAATGCAAACCGGTGTTTTTCACCTTTTCGTTTTGCTTCCTGGGCATATTTCTTGCCTCCACGCAGTCCATTTTCTTCATTCATAAACAAAACAACTCTAATGGTATGTCGTGGTGTGTAATTTAATTTTTTAAAAAGACGCAATACTTCCATACTCTGCACCACTCCAGCGCCATCGTCCTGTGCTCCATCACCAAGATCCCAGCTATCCAAATGGCCGCCCACTACCATATATTCGTCGGGGTATTCACTTCCCTTGATTTCTCCAATCACATTAAAGCTGGGCACATCCCCCCAATTCTTACAATTCTGTTTGAAATAAAACTTTAAATCTGGCTGTAACTTAAGAAGACTACTGAGGTATTCCGCACCATTTGTGCTGATTGCGGCGGCCGGAATCTGTCGCTCTGGGGGCGTATCGCCATAACTCATGGCTCCTGTATGCGGATTGTCATCCCTCAACAATGTAAGTGAGCGGACCAAAACACCAACTGCTCCGTACTTTGCCGCTTCCATGGCTCCCGAATATCTCTGGTCTGCAACTCCGCTATACGCGGCAAACGTCTGAATTAAACTCGGGTCCATGGGCCGGTTAAAAAATACGATTTTCCCCGAAAGTTTCTCCTTCCCCAAAACGGCAAGTTCCTCCAGACCGTTAACTTCCACCACCTCAGCTTTTATACCAAGACTTGGTGTGGCAACAGAGCCTCCGAGGGCGCAAATATCCACAATCGTTTTGTCCCCCGACAGGGTCTCTATATATGCGTATTCCTTAAACCCTCTTGTCCATTTGGGTACCATAACGGGCTGTAACCACACCTTGTCCAATCCCAGTTCTTTTAATTCAGCCTCGGTGTATTTTACGGCAACCTCGGCTTCTATAGAGCCCGAAAGCCTGCCTCCAATGTTGTTGGCCAAATGATCCAGCCACTCATAACTTTTTCCCTGGGTCAAGGCGGCAGTGTAAATTTTTTTGAGCATTATTGAATCTTGTACCGTGTTTTGGGAAATAGCTAATGGAATAAACGATAGAAAAACGATTGAAAGGGAAATAAGACGAATTTTCATTGGTGTTTTTTTAAAGGAAAATAGGGTAAAGAAAACCATAGAGGTAACAAAATTAAATATTAATCATTTTTTAGGCGCTCCCGGTATTCAGAGATCTTTGCTTTGACGTCCTCCTCCAGTTTCGGCACCCTGATGTCCTTATATTTCTTGAGTTCCTGCAGCATGATATCCGCCACGATCACTCTTGCCGTTCTCTTGTCGTCGGAGGGAATAATATACCAGGGGGCTTTTGTTTTTGAGGTTTGGTTAATGGCATCCTCATAACACTTTTGATAGGTGTCCCAAAGCTCTCGCTCATCGAGGTCTCCTGGAGAAAATTTCCAATTTTTAGACGGCTTGTTTAAGCGCCGAAGTTGTCTGTGCTTTTGCTCATCTTTGGAAAGGTTCAGGAAAAATTTAAATATTATGGTTCCGTTCTCTTGAATGGTACGCTCAAAATTATTTATTTGACGAAAACGCATCTTCCAGAAGGCCTCGTCTATATCGTCCAAGGAGTTGACGTTTGGCAATTTTTCATCCAAAATATAATCGGGATGAACTCGGGTGACCAAAACATTCTCGTAATGGGTGCGATTAAATACCCCAAACTTTCCACGTTCAGGCAGGGCCACATAGTGGCGCCATAAATAATCGTGTTTTTTTTCCAGAGGTGTTGGAGTTTTAAAACTGTGCACCACAACTCCCCTGGCGTTAAAGTCCTTAAACACCTCACGGATCAGGCTGTCCTTTCCTGCGGTGTCCATTCCCTGTATGCAAATTAAAACGGCATATTTGCCTTGGGCGTACATGGTGTCCTGTAGCTTTCCAAGTTGCTTGCGGGTTTTCTTTAATTCCTTTTTAAGTTTCTTTTTTGAAACCCCTAAGTCTATGGCTGTATGGGTTTCATCAATTTGTATTTTACTCGAAACCTTAAAATTATCAATATTGAGTGTTTTCATATCCCTTACTTACTGGCAAATGACTTTACATCCTCCTCACTTATTTCCTTTCCTCCAAGAATGATCAAGCGTTCCACTACATTTCGAAGTTCCCTCACATTCCCTGTCCAATCGTATTCCTGCAATAGATTTATCGCTTTTGGAGTAAATTTCTTCTGTAGAGTGCCGTGTTCCTTAGAAATCTTTTCAGTAAAATAATCCACCAACAAAGGGATGTCCTCTCGCCGGTCGTTTAAGGACGGCACTTCGATAAGAATTACAGCCAATCGATGATAAAGGTCCTCCCGGAACCGGCCTTCACTTATTTCCTTTTTCAAATCCTTATTGGTGGCGGTAATCACCCGCACATCTACCTTTATATCCCTGTCACTACCTACCCGTTGCACCTTGTTTTCCTGTAAGGCCCTGAGTACTTTGGCCTGGGCCGATAGGCTCATATCACCAACCTCATCCAAAAAAATAGTGCCCCCGTTGGCCGCCTCGAACTTCCCTGCCCGGTCCTTATTGGCCGACGTAAATGCCCCTTTTACATGGCCGAACAATTCACTCTCAATCAGCTCACTGGGAATGGCAGCGCAGTTAACTTCTATCATGGGCCCACCGCTTCGCTCGCTCTTTTGATGGAGCCAGTGCGCCACCAATTCCTTTCCCGTTCCATTGGGGCCCGTTATAAGAACCCGAGCTTCTGTGGGAGCTACTTTTTCAATCATTTCCTTTATGTGGCCTATGGCGGCAGATTCTCCCACCATTTCATAATTCTTTGAAACCTTTTTCTTTAAACGAGTATTTTCAACCACCAATTCTTTTCTGTCCAGTGCAATTCGAACCGTATTGAGCAATCGATTCAAATCGGGTGGTTTTGAAATATAGTCAAAGGCCCCCATTCGCATCGTATTTACGGCCGTATCCAGGTCGCCGTGGCCGGAGATCATCACTATTGGGATCTCTGGTTTAATTTTTTTTGCTGCCTCGAGCACCTCTACGCCATCCATCTTTGGCATTTTAATATCGCATAGTATCAAATCAAAGTCTTCATCCTTAATCATTTCCATTCCAGCCAGCCCATCTTCTGCCTCAAATACGGTGTATCCTTTATTTTCCTCGGTCAAAATCTTTACCAAGACCCGACGGATGGCCGCCTCATCTTCTATAATAAGTATTCTATACATTCTTTTTTAATATTTAAATTTTATTCCCGTTCTAAAATAGGGCGAATTTTCATTGTTAATCTGATAAATCTTTTTGCCCTCCCCGTCCTCCAATCGAAAGTTGCTGTAAACCGAGTAAGCTGCATAGGCATAAAACAGGAATTGATCGGTAAAAAAATGCTCATATCCCAGTCCGAACAGCCCTGTGGTATGCTGAATGCTTTCTGCCTGTTTGTTTTCCGGGTTTTCAGAGGCGGATCGTGGGGCAAAGTTTTGTTGGAGGTTGGCAAAATCATTATCCAAAGTAGCAAAAACCTGCAGGGCATCTTTATGGGTGTCGTTAAGATAATGCCTAACATTGGTTTTAGGCACTCCCAGGGTGTAGGTCCAATTGGGCCGAAATTCCTTGAAGTAATTAAGAATGGGCAGGGGATACCACCGTCCCGGGATATTGGAATAAACGAGCCCTACAATGAGTCGATGGGGTTTTTCATCTTCGGCCAAATTCTTTCTTCGGTCCTTTACTGCATAAATCCCAATTTCATAAATAAAATCATCGCTTACCAAACCGCTGTTGAAATCGCTTTGGATATTGATTCCTGCCTTGGCCCCAAAACGCCACGACTTGTTATGTTTCCAAGTATACCCAATATAACTATTTACCCGCTGCGTGGAATTTACACGGTGGTCTCCAAAAGCTAACACATCCTTTGAATCCACAATCTTTATGTCTAAATAACGATATTCCACTCCAACAACTATAAAGTTCTTTTTTTCTTTGTGAATCCGGATAGGCACCTGGGCAAGGGCCCTGTAACGGTTCAGAGAGTTCCCCGACTTCGAGTAGGGCAAATAGAGGTATTCCGCACGTGCCAAATCGGTAGTTTGGGCGGTCAGCCCAAGCCAAAAGATTGCAAACAGTAAACTTATTGATGTTTTTCCAATCATTCAGTTTTCCTTCGGGTTTTTATTGTATCGTCTTATCTTTCTAATTGACAGGTATTTTTTCTAATATTTCAACCATTTAAAAATTTCCTTATAAGTAGGCTTTTTCCCGTACATTAAAATCCCAACCCGGTATATTTTTGCAGCAAACCACACCGTGGCCAAAAAAGTGAGAAAAAGAATTAAAACTGATAATATCTGTTGCCACAAGGGAACTCCAAAAGGTATCCGCATCAACATAACCACTGGGGATGTAAAGGGGATATAAGAGAACAACTGCGAAACGGTGCCATGGGGATTGTCTATCACTGTGAATATTCCTACGTACACCGCCAATATCAAAGGCATTAAAATGGGCATCATGAACTGCTGGGTGTCTGTTTCGCTGTCTACTGCAGCGCCTACGGCGGCGTAGAGAGAGGCATAGAGCAAATACCCACCGATAAAAAAGAGAATGAACATTACAATTAGGTTGAAGATGGGCAGATTGTTTATTTCCAGCATAACTTCCTGAAATATCTGTTGGGTCCCTCCATCAACACTTTGTTCCAAGACCTGTTGTGACGGCGACATAGAGCCCGCGTCAATTCCAAATACTGCGGTAACAACCATCATCAAGACTAAGATAAGCACTACCCACACCATAAACTGGGTAATACCGGCCAAAGTGGTTCCAAATATCTTTCCAAGCAGCAACACGCGCGGTTTTACTGAAGAAATGATCACCTCAATGATCCTGCTCGTCTTTTCCTCAATCACACTGCGCATAATCATGTTTCCGTAGATAATGATGAACATAAACAGTAGATAACCCGCGGCACCTCCGAAGAAAAGTCTTAGTCCCGATCCTAGTTTGGAAGTTTCCTTTCCCTTAAAGGTCTCTTGGTTGGCACTTATATTTATATGAAGACTCTTGATTGTTTCAGAATCTATACCGGCCTCTCTAAGTTTTAGGGTGTTTACCTTATTCTCCAGCATATTGTTTATATCAGACATCATGGAGAGGGAAGGGGAATCTTCGGAGTAAAAGGTAATTCTTCTGGAAAGTGCTTCTAAGTTATCGGTTTTAGGAATGTATAATAGACCGTATATTCCCGAGGTCTCCGCTTCTTTTTTCGCTTTTTCTAGGGAAGTATTGTGAAGGATCTTATACCGAGTGTGGGGAGAGCTTACAAATTCATCGGCAAACTGTCCGCTCTCATCCAAGACGGATATGGTGCGCACCATATCGTTGTTGATATTGGAGAGATAGGCGACCAAGGCAAAGATTCCAACAAAAATAAGTGGGCTCAAAAAGGTCATCACAATAAATGATTTATTGCGGATCTTGGTAAGGTATTCCCTTTTCATTACTAGAGAGAGATGGTTCATCGCACTTTAATTTTTTTGAATGGTTTCAATAAAAATATCACTTACAGTTGGGATCACTTCCACAAAATGAGTGAGCTGTCCTCGTGTGGCAAGGTAGTTCACCAGGTCATTCCCCGAGATGGAATCGGGTATTTTTACTTTGTATTGCAATTCATTGTTAATGCTCTTGAACGAGGCCGGGAATACTTCAAACCGTTGTTTTAGCACCTCAGACGTCGCTGCGTGGTCTGGTGTAATAAGTCCGATCTCAAAGGTATTGCTTTGGTATTGCCGTTTGATGTCCACCAATCGCCCGTCCAATATCTTATTCGATTTATGGAGCAAGGCTATATGGTCGCACATTTCCTCAACAGATTCCATTCGGTGGGTGGAAAATATAATGGTAGCTCCTTCGTTGCGGAGGTTTAATATTTCATCTTTAATCAGGTTGGCATTTATCGGATCAAATCCACTAAAAGGTTCGTCAAAAATGAGAAGTTTCGGGTTGTGCAATACCGTGACCACAAATTGAATTTTTTGTGCCATTCCCTTGGAGAGTTCCTGTATTTTTTTATCCCACCAATCCTCTATTTGCAACCTTTCAAACCAATATTTCAGACGTTTTTTTGCCTCCGTCTTTGAAAGCCCCTTGAGTTGGGCCAAATAAAGTACTTGGTCTCCCACTTTCATCGATTTATAGAGGCCCCGTTCCTCAGGTAAATATCCAATGAATTTGATATGATTAGGCTGTAGCGGCTGGCCGTCGAGAATGATGGACCCCTTATCGGGAAGGGTAATTTGATTGATAATTCGTATCAGCGTGGTTTTTCCCGCTCCATTGGGCCCCAATAGACCAAAGATGCTCCCTTTTTCAACAGTGATGGACACGTTGTTCAAAGCCTTATGATCTCCGTAGGTTTTGGAAACATTATTGACCTCTAAAAGTTTTTCCATAGAATTTGATTGAAGTATGTAAATATATTGAATTGGCACCCCCCCATAAGCGCAGGATGAAAGATTTATGATTTCTTTTGCAAAAAAAGGGACAGGGAGAAGACAAAAAAAGAGTGTCCATTAAAGTATTCGTCCCATTCAAAAGGTAGATATGAATATGCATTTGTGGGATATAGTCTTGTCAACGGTGGCCTAAAAACAAAACCCACCCGAAAAAAAACGGGTGGGAAAAAAAATTGCTATGAAAAAGAAAAATTATCGCAACCAAGATGGAGCGACGATTCAAATATATACAAAAAAATCTATTTAACGTTTGATTAAGAGAACATATCTTTTACTTTTTCAAAAAAAGATTTGTCTTCCTTTTCGGGATGGGGCTGAAAATGTTCGTCTCCACTCATTCTTTCAAAAAATTCACGTTGTTCTTTTGACAGCGCTTTAGGGGTCCAAACATTCACGTGAACAAGCAAATCGCCCGTGCCATATCCGTTAATGCTAGGGATTCCCTTATCTCGCAACCTGAGGATCTTGCCCCCCTGCACTCCTGCCTCTATCTTGATACGGACCTTTCCGCTCACTGTTTCTATTTCCTTGGAAGTGCCAAGCGCCGCTTCAGAAAAACTTATGTAGAGATCATAATGAAGATTGTCTCCTTCCCGTTGCAAGGTATCGTGGGGTTTTTCTTCTATAGCGACCAACAGATCGCCAGGTATACCCTTGCCCGGGGCGTCATTTCCCTTTCCAGATACTTTTAACTGCATTCCATCGACAACGCCCGCAGGAATTTTGAGGGATACTGTTTCTTCGGTAACAAGCATTCCTTCTGCATCTGCATTGGATGGCTTGCTATCTATAACCTGGCCCAAGCCCCCGCAGGTGCTACAAGGGGAAGATGTTTGCATTCGGCCCAAAATGGTGTTTTGCACACGGGTAACCTGCCCCAGTCCATTACAGGTAGAACAGGTTTTATAGGTGGTTCCCTTGGCTAATTTTTTGCGTTTAACCTTTATCTTCTTCTCAACGCCAGTGGCTATTTCCTCAAGAGAGAGCTGCACTCTGATACGTAGGTTGCTACCCTTCACAGTGCGCCGGCCCCTCCCGCCGAAGCCTCCACTAAAACCTCCTCCAAAAGCACCGCCGAAGATATCACCAAACTGGCTAAAGATATCGTCCATGTTCATGCCGCCCCCATTGAAGCCGCCTCCTTCAAAGGCACTGTGCCCAAATTGGTCATAACGCGCGCGTTTATTGGGATCGCTCAATACCTCGTAAGCTTCGGCAGATTTTTTGAACAATGCTTCGGCCTCATGGTCTCCCGGGTTTTTATCCGGATGGTACTTAAGTGCCTTTTTTCGATAAGCTTTCTTTATTTCTGCTGCACTGGCATTCTTGGAAATGCCGAGAATTTCATAATAATCTTCCTTCATATTTTTAGTCCGTTACCCGGATTGCTTTTTATTTTATTGCCCTATCACCACCTTTGGATAGCGAATTATTTTATCGCCCAGAGTATAGCCCTTTTCAACCACATCTATTATTTTCCCCTTTAGGTCCTCTTCCGGAGCAGGAACTTGTGTCACCGCCTCATGCCTTTCGGAATCAAAACTATCGCCAGGGTTAATTTCCATAAGCTCCAATCCCTTTGCTCTTAGGGTTTCCCTGAGTTTGCTATAGATAAGCTCCACCCCTTTGAACAATCCTTCATCCTCACTTTTCTCAAGCTCTTTAAGCGCTCTGCCAAAATCGTCCAAGACAGGTAAAAGAGACAACATCACGTCTTCCCCTGCAGTCTTGAACATCTCTAACCGCTCACGGGTAGTGCGTTTTTTATAATTTTCAAATTCAGCAAAAAGACGAAGATAACGGTCTTTCTCGCGCTTAAATTCATCCTGTAGCTCTGCCAAGGCTTCGCTCACATTTTCCTGGGCCACTTCTTGATCAAGGATCTCATTCTCGTTTAAACCCATTTCTTCCACCCGGTCGGTTTTATTCAATTTATCTTTCTTGCTCATAATGGCATTTCTTTCTGTTTTTTCTCAACGGAGCAAAAGTACTGCCATTTATGGGAAAATGTCAAAATGTCACCATCATTAATTTAGTAATTATTTAAGAGAAACACTCCCTGTAAAGTATATTTTTGCCAATCATATAAAAATCAATTAAGAATGAAATCAATGACAATTAAAATTACCCTGATTGCTTTTGTTACTTTAGGAGTCATTTCCTGTAAAAACAATGAGAAAAACAGTGAAGCTATCTTGGATGAAGCTGCCGTCGCCTCTAACATGGCAGCAGAATATGCGGTTGACACAGCTGCATCGCGAATCAAGTGGGAAGGTTATAAGCCCACGGCTACTCATCACGGCACCATACAACTTTCTTCCGGTATTCTTTCCGCCCATAACGGACAGGTGGAAGCAGGCAATTTGGTGATAGACATGAACACAATTGACGATGAAGATTTGGAAGGAGATGACAAAGCCGCTTTGGAAGCTCATCTAAAAGGTACCACCAAAGGCAAAGAAGGTGATTTCTTTAATGTTAATGAATATCCAAATGCAAAATTTGAACTTACCCGTACCGAGGGAAATATTGTCAAGGGAAACCTGACGATCAAAGACAAAACCAATGCAATTGAATTCCCTGCGGCCATCACTATAGATGGTGACCAACTGACCATTAAGAGCGAGCCTTTTAAACTGGACCGCACCAAATGGGACGTCAATTATGGTTCTAAATCTGTGTTCCCGAATCTTGGCAATAAGTTTATCAGCGACGACATGCAGATAGAGATCTCGGTGGTAGCGAACAAAATGTAATCACATTCTCAGGCATTTAAAAAAGAGGGGCGAGCAGCCTCTCTTTTTTTTATTTTAATAAATCCCGTAGGGCAGATTCCACATCGTGATATTTAAAGGAGTAGCCCAGCTCTTGGATCTTTTTGCAACTGACCAATTGTCCTTCCAAAACAAGTTCTGCCATTTCGCCTAAAGCTAATTTTAGCGCAAAGCCCGGAATATTGGGCAACCAAAGCGGACTATCGAGTTGTGCGGCAATGAGCTTGGTCATTTTTTTGTTTTGAACGGGGTTTGGCGCCACCGCATTATATTTTCCTTCCAACTGATTTTCAAGTATAAAAAGGTAGATTCCCGCAATATCCGCAAGATGGATCCAGGATTGCCATTGACTTCCACTGCCCAAGGGTGCACCCACCCCGTACTTTATCGGCTTGACCAATTTTGGTAGGGCGCCGTCATTTTTGGCGAGTACCATTCCCGTGCGAACCTTAGTGACCTCCATTCCCAAATCCTTAAATTTTGACGCGGCTTCTTCCCAAGCTACTACCACCTTTGCCAAAAAAGTGTCTCCTACTTCTTCATTTTCTTCGGTATAAAGTTTGGTCTTGGAATTTGGATAGATATTGATTCCACTCGCAGAAATAAAGTGGATGATGTCGTGGTCTATCTCCTGAAGTGTTTTATAAATAAGGTCTGTGGGTTGTAGCCTACTATCAATAATGGTTCTCCTATACTTTTGGGTCCAACGGTTTGAGATACTTGCTCCTACCAAATTGATAATTGCAGTTGTGCCCTCAAAGGCCTTTTTGTCAATTTCACCTATTTCTGGATTCCAATAAAAGCCCTTGTAATTCTCGGAATCTTCAATTTTGTCCCTACGGGTAGTCAAATAGTTTACGGCAATCCCGGCCTCCTGACATTGTTTGACAAGTTCGCTGCCAATAAGTCCTGTAGCCCCTGTGATTAAAACCTTTCTCATCATACTTCTAAATTTAAATATTCAGATAACAATAGCCAAGGGCCTTAACGGAAGATTGTGAATTGATGGTTTTGCCTGGGGTGGTCTAAAAGATTACTTGTTATATAGCTCGTGTTTATACAATATTTGGAACAGCACTTATTCCTTGGTCGCCCTCATCATCTCTTTTTTCCCCGGGGGTCCTGGGAGTCGCTCCACCGTAAAACCCACCGACTGCATCGCACGTCTGGCACTGCCATTTGCCGCATAGGTAGTCAATACTCCACGAGGCTTTAGGGCTTCATACATCAATTGGAAAATCTCGGCTGTCCAAAGTTCCGGTTGAACCTTAATCCCGAAGGCGTCAAAATATATAAGGTGGAAACTATTTTTCCTTTCAATCTCCGAAAAAAACCTTTTCTGTTTCTCCAATTGGAATGTATCAGAGATTGCTACGCCCCTTTCCCAAACGGCGCTATGAAGCTGAAGAAATAACTGGTCCGGGCAGTTCAAAAGAGACGGATAATTCAATTTTTCTATCTCTGAAAACTCCAAGGGGTAGGCTTCAACACCGGTATAGCGAATCTTTAAATCCATTTTCATCGATTCAATAACAGTGAGAAAACAATTCAGACCCGTACCAAAACCGATCTCCATAATTGAAATTTCGGAAGAGGGGGTTTTAGAAATCCAATGGTGAAGGCCTTCTTTTATAAAGACGTGAAGCGCCTCGGCAATGGCCCCATTCTTAGAATGATATTGCTCATCCCATTCGGGAAGTTGAAAGGTAAAAGAGCCATCGCCGGTTTTCAGTAAAATTCGTTTCAATGGAAACTATTGTTTTTCCTCTTCGGGAAGAAGCACCCCGTGGGCCTCAAAAACAAAAGTTCTTTTCGGTTGTGTAATTGCGGCTATTTCCTCGTCCGTAGCCCCCCCGTCCTCGGCATAATGCTTTTGGTCCTCCACACTCATTTCTTCCACATAGGCCTTTCCGGCCACAATGGCTTCTTTGCCGGCAATGTCCTTGGGCATAAAGAAACCGTAATCCTTAAAGCGCACCATAGCGTCCCCATCGCCCATATCGAGCTTCATCCAACACCCTTTCTTTTGGCAGACTTCTTTCACCTCAGAGGCAAATTTGATGGCCAAGGTATCCCCGAGTTTGAGATTTTGATACTTTTCTGCCATTTCTGATTTTGACAAAACTAAATCATCCGAAATTTTTTCTCCCAAGGAAGTATATGCAACGGCAATTTCCTCGGTAGTTTCCTCAGCAGCTGTTTTTTCGGATTTTTCGTTTTTGCATCCCAGAGCCACACTCATTACAATTAGAATAAAAAGAATTTTTCTCATTATTAGCGGGTTTTAAATTGTTGAATAATAACTGATTGCAATCTTAGTGATTTTTTGGATTTTTTATGGGGTAAATTTTGCCTATTTTTACAACATAAACAATTTTTTTGATGAATTCTTCCACAGCACAAAAACTCGCCATCCAAAGAACCGAAAAATCGAGAATTGACCAGGTTGATTTTGAAAACCTTGTATTCGGGAATATTTTTACAGATCATATGTTTGAATGCGATTATAAAGACGGGGGTTGGCACAATCCCATTATCCGTCCTTATGGCCCCCTAACAATTTCACCTGCGGCAAAAGTATTCCACTATGGACAAGCTGTGTTCGAAGGAATGAAGGCCTTTAAGGATGACCAAGGAAAGGTTTGGCTCTTTCGACCCGAGGAGAATTATAAACGGATAAATAAATCATGCGTTCGACTGGCAATGCCCGAATTCCCGAGGGATGTTTTCTTTGAAGCGCTCACCACCCTCCTAAAGATGGATAAAGAATGGGTCATACCCGGACAAGGGAACTCCCTTTACATCCGTCCCTTTGTAATAGCTACCCAAGCGGGCGTTGGCGCCTCGCCTTCTACAGAATATAAGTTTATGATCCTTATGTCACCTGCCCAAGCCTATTATACCGGGGATGTAAGGGTGGAGATTGCAGAGCATTTTAGCCGTTCGGCCAACGGAGGAGTTGGCGCTGCCAAGGCAGCCGGGAATTATGCGGCGCAGTTTTATCCTACCAATCTGGCAAAAGACAGAGGTTTCCAACAAATAATCTGGACTGATGCCAGCTCCCATGAATACTTAGAGGAAGCGGGCACCATGAATGTGTTTTTCAGGGTAAACGACACACTGCTAACCGCTCCCATCAGCGACCGTATCCTTGACGGCGTTACGCGCAAAAGCGTTATTGCCCTGGCAAAACAAGATAAGATTGCGGTTGAAGAAAGAAGAGTATTGGTTTCAGAGATCGTGGAAGCTGCTAAAAATGGAACATTAAAAGAGATCTTTGGTGCCGGTACGGCAGCTGTAATTAGCCCTGTGAGTGCCTTTAGCTATCAAGGACAGGTTTACGAACTTAAAAAGCCGGATGATTCCTACGCTGCTAAATTTAAACAAGAGCTAATGGATATTCAATACAATCGCAGCGAAGACCCATTTGGATGGAGATTTGAGGTGTGTTAGAAAATCCATAGATAAAAACGCAAGATTCCGGCCCTTTTTAAAATTGAAATCGCCATTTTTCCTTTCTTCCTGAGGTATAAAAGGGTGTGTTTCTTTTAAAGTAACCCTTAACGTTGGACAGGAATGTCCCCGTCACACTACTATCACAGGCTATTTCTCGAGTATTTTTTCAATATTTGGCCTAAAGTAATTCGGGCCTTTTAAAACCTTCCCATCCTCGCGATAGATTGGTTTTCCGTCTTCTCCCAGTTTGCTCATATTACTTCGTTGGATTTCATCAAAAACCTCATCAATCTTATATTGCATTCCATGTTCCACAATCGTTCCACAGAGAATATATAACATATCCCCCAATGCGTCCGCCACCTCAACCAAGTTGTTAGCATTGGCAGCCTCCAAATATTCTTCATTTTCTTCACGCATTAGTTTATAGCGAAGAAGGTTTTTCCAAATCCCGAGATCGGCAGTGGGGTCTTCTTTCATTTCAAGGCCAAAAACCCGGTGGAATTCTGTTACGCCCGCTATTTTTTTCTTCATATAGTTCTTATTTGTTTGCTCAAAGAGACAGGATGGAAGGGGCTGATTTGTTTTTATCCCGCTCAGCCGTTTTGGCTTTTCTCAAAAGTAATCAAGGGATTTCTATTCCAAGGTATCTCCCATCTCCACTTTAATATTTAATTTTACCCCCATAAAACTACAAAATATGTTTTCCACGGGCCAGCTGGTATTTGCACTTATATTTTTTATAATCTTCATTTTCGTCATTTTTATCAGCTATCGCGGGGATAAAAAACTCCATAAGAAATACTATAAGGGAAGTTTCTGGGTTTTGGTGGGATTTATAATTTTCGTGGTCTTTTTAATGCTTCTAAAAACATATTTAAAGCATTGAGCTCCATCATGCGATCTGCAAAACAAAGACAGGTAAAGAACTATTTTTCTATCGGTTTTAGGCCATAAAAAAAGCTCTTCAAAATACAGAAGAGCTTTTGATTAAAAAGAAAATCCTTTCTAATTTATGGCTGGCAGGTTGCTGTAGTTATCTGAATAAAACAACATTTGCTCCTCGAAGTCCTTAGGCTGCTCAATGCTGAACCCTTGAATTTCTCCTTGGTCATCCATTTCTGGAACTAAAACTGGATTTACAAAACCGCTATATGGGGCAGTTGTAAATTGTTTGTTGCGCTCCAAAACCTCCTTATGGAGTGCGGGATCCACTTTAACCCCATAGGTCTCCACTAATTTTTCAACTGCGTTATAATCCCCTTCGCTCTTAATGCGCTGGGTTTCGCGAAGCAACTGCCCAAAGAGCTCGCGCAATTTTTCGTAATCGTTGATGTTGTAATAGGTTTTTCCGTTACGGGTAATTTTCTCGATCACATTATCTTTTTTGCCGTGTTCATATACCCAGGCTGAAACCCATTGACGGTTTCGCATATGTGCTTCCTCCACGTCATCACCCAAGTTAAGGCGGATCAATTGCGTCATCAAACCATTGCGGATGTACCCATCATACGCTGCCATGCCCACTTTTTTCCAATCGTCAACCAACCCAAGTTCTTGCAATTTCGGACTGTAAAGCCAATATAACCCAACTAAATCTGCTCGACCTTCTTCCAAGGTGGAAGCATAATTCTTCAACGTTTCCTTGGTCTCTCCCACTCCGGGATTCAGCTGCCCAGAAGCGTGCCCAATCACCTCGTGAAGTGCTGTGTGAAGTTTATCGGCAAGCTCGCCATACTTTTCTTCCAACTCAAATTCAGTGGAATCGTTTACAAACTCCCGCAATCTGTTCGAGCTACCAGCGTGGTTATAGGCATCGATAATGTTGCCGAGGGAAACGGATTTACTTCCCACTGCCGCGCGAATCCAATTGGCATTGGGAAGGTTCACTCCAATGGGTGTACTCGGGGATGCATCACCTGCTTCTGCTGCAACGTTTACAACTTTGTAGGTAACTCCTACCACATTTTTCTTTTTGTGCTCCTCCATCAACGGCGAATGGTCCTCAAACCACTGTGCATTCTCGGAGAGCACAGCCATTTTCTTGGACATATCAAAATCCGTAATCTGGACAATGGTCTCATACGATCCCTTATAGCCCAACGGATCGTTGTAAACCTCTATAAAACTGTTTATATAGTCAATATTGCCTTCCGTAGCGGCCGTCCAAGCCACGTTGTAGTCATCCCAAGTTTGAAGATCACCTGTTTGGTAATACTTTATCAAGAGACCCAATGCATCGCCTTGGGCTTGGTTTTCGGCAACTCCCCGCGCTTTCTCCAACCATCCTATTATCTTGTCGATTGCCTGTCCATAAAGCCCCCCCGACTTGTAGGTCAATTCCTTTAATTGTCCATTCTCCTTTACCAATTTGGAATTCAAACCATAAGAAAGTGGTTTGTTGGGATCTGGAGATTTCATTTTGGAATAGAAATTTTCCACATCTTTATTTGTAACCTTCGGGCCGTAAAAGTTCACCGCACTATTGGCCACATTGTCCACCCCTTTGGCGAGATTTACCTTTTTTGAATCCTTGTCGTTAAAGATTACTTCAAAAGCCTCCCCTTCCAACGTAGTGTTGGTGTCGGTCAAGAGTTGTTTTAAATATTCAGGAGAGAATCCCGGTTTCAGCTTATCGTTGGAATAATGATGGTGAATTCCATTGCTGAACCAAACCCTTTTTAGATACGTTTGAAAGTTTTTCCAATCTTCGTTGGACTTATCTCCCTGATAGTTCTTATAGATCCGCTCCAGGGCCTGTCTTATGGTTAGATTGTAACGATAGTTTTGATCCCACATAATGTCTCGCCCTTCCAGTCCAGCTTGTCCGAGATAATAAACAAGTTTTTGTTGTTTCAGGGAAAGTTGGTCCCATCCGGGAATTTGATAGCGCAAAATACGCACATCACCAAATTGTTCCACCGTGTAATCGAATTCGGCAGGTTGTACTGTTTCCACTTGGGCAACGTCTTGCTTCTCTTTGTTTTCCTTACAGGAAAAAAAGAGCAATCCGCACATAGCCAATGCGATAAAAGATATATTCTTCATTTTTGGATGTTTTTAGTTCCCGCAAATGTACTAAAATATTTTTCTGAAATTAAAACGGGCCTCCAGGGAAAATTTGGAGTCCGGCATCGGCCATGGCATCAGTATAATTTCATTATCTTAGCAACACCAATCAACACCTACCATGAAAATATTAAAATACCTGCTCTTTCTTATTCTTCTTATTATCATTGGCAGTGCCATCTATTTTGGAACGAAGGATGGAACTTATAACATCCGGGATTCCATGATTATAAAAGCTCCTCCAGAGGTTGTTTTCAAAAAAGTTGACAACTTGAAAAGTTGGGAAAGCTGGAGCCCTTGGAAGAAAAAAGACTCCACCCTGATTTTCACCTATGCAGAAAAGTCTGTCGGGGAAGGCGCATCCTTTTCTTGGGATGGAAATGTGAATGGCTCATTAACCACAACAAAAACAATTCCGTACAAAGAGATTGACCAGGAACTCACCGTGGATACCCCGATGGGAAAGAGAACTTCCGAAGTGCGTTGGACCTTTGAAGAGGCTGAAGGAGGCACAAAGGTTACTTGGGGAGTTCAGGGAGAGCACAGCTTGATAGATAAAGTATATTATGCTATTGGCGGGGATGACTTCAATAGGTGGGTGCACCAAATAAATAGGATGGGATTGGAAGGAATTTCGCAGGAAGTCATCGAGGATATGAAGCAATATACTATCCACGTGGACGGGATTACTCAATATGGCGGGGGATATTATATGTACACCACATCTGTTGCCAAGCAAAGTGAACTCGATGAAAAAACCGCGCCAATGCTGGAGGTGGTGATGGATTTTGTGATGAAAAACAACTTAAACATGGCAGGAAAGCCTTTTACCCTATTCAATGAGGTGGACAGTAACAATGGCAATGTTATCTTTTCGGCGGGCGTTCCTATCAAGGAGAAAGTAATAACCCCGGAGGGAAGCCCCGTGGTATGCGGCTACATGGAGCCTGTTACGGCCATAAAGACCACCTTAAAAGGGAATTACACCCACCTTCCCGAAGCCTATACGAAATCGAGGATTTATATGGAGAAAAATGGAATTCAGGCAGACCCCAATGGCAAGATGTTTGAGGTCTATTTAACAGATCCCCACGAAGTTGTCAATCCCGCCGATTGGCTGACCGAAGTATTCATCCCAATTATTACTACACCAGAGCACGTTGATGAAGGAATATAGATGAAGCAATTGGCATTGGTCTTTATAGGTGGTGGGGTTGGTAGCACGTTAAGATATTTGCTTTCCAAATATCTGAACAGCTATGAAACTGGTATACCATACGGTACTTTTGCTGCGAACATCTCAGGGAGCCTGCTGATAGGGATTATTCTTGGAATCGCCTTAAAAAACGAAACAATTTCTACAAACACCGTATTGTTTTTGGCCACGGGATTCTGCGGCGGATATACCACTTTTTCAACTTTCGCCTATGAAAACCACGTGTTCTTGCGCAACGGTGATTTTATGTCGTTTGCACTTTACACAATTGGAAGTTTTGTCATCGGTTTTGCCATGGTTTTCCTTGGAATGTGGGTGGTAAAGTTTTTTTAGTCCCTTCTAAAATTCTTAACCCCAGCTTCAATTCGCACCAAAAGATCATTTTCCTCTGGAGGAATAGGACAGGAATAACGAGAGCTGTAGGCGCAGTACGGATTGTAAGCTTTGTTAAAATCCAGTACTATGGTATCACCCTTAGGTATTCTGATATCGAGATACCTTCCTCCTCCATACGATCCGTCCCCACTGGTAAGGTCGGTAAAAGGAAGAAACAGATAATCCTCATAGCCTGGCTCATCGTAGGGTTGGGTATTTTTGTACAAACTCAACACAAGAGGTTTTTTGCCCAGAGTGAAGTGTACTTCCCCGTACTTTACATATTCAGGAGTTCTGGAGGTGGTGGTGGGCATCAAAAAAGGTTTCTCCTCCGGGGTTCGAACAAATTGCGCCACAACAATAAAATCCTCGTTGAGCGGAAAGAAGTCCAGCCCCTTGAAATTATTTAGATCCTCTGGATCCAAAGGAGTGGTCTCGGGGTCCAAAAACTCCTGATCCAGCTTCAATTGGGCATTTTTACTCGCTGCAAGCCCCTGGACTTCCTGTGCAAACGTAAAGAAACCACTCAAGAGAAGCAAAAGAATAAGATACCGGTTCATATATGACGTTTCAGCAAAGATAGAAAGAATTGAAAAAGCTGAAAAACAGGGGAACCCTACTTTTAAATTCCTGGGGGGGGCGCGCTGGCGATCCTAACATTTTTCATTTCTTCTGCTTCTTCGCCCCCCTTTGTTTTCGAATTAGGATTACCGCATCCAAACAGGAAATCATGAGGCCTATCCCTGCAAATAGGCATATAACCCGAACAACGATCAATCCCGGAAATTCAAGGCCCGTGAAGCCTAACAGAGCAGAAATTAGGGTGACAATTAAAAAATGGATCGTATACTTCTTCATGAATATTCTTTTTGCTAAAGATAAAAAGGCGGGATATTCATCGCTCCCAAAAAGAAACTAATTGTTACTTCTTTAACAGAATAATTTGTTATTTAATGGCCTTTAAAGCATTGTTTTTTACCACATGCGAAAGAACAATCTGGGTTTTGGTTTCCCCGTACACAATCAATTGGTCAATAAAAGCTTCCAAATGCTTTTGATTTTTAAGCACCACCTCCATTACAAAATTTTCATTTCCCGTTATCCTGTAACAGTTTAAAACCTCGTCGTAGGTTTTAACGATGTCCAAAAACGGCTTCATCTTTCCCATAAAGGCCCGCAAAGTAACAATGGCCTTAAACTGATACCCAGCTTCGTAAGGAGAGACATTAGCGAAATATCCTGTGATTATTCCACAGTCCTCCATCTTTTTTATCCGTTCAGAAACCGCTGGGGAACTAATGCCAATTTCTCGACCGATTTCGGTATTGGGCCGTCGCGCGTTTTTTTGAAGACAGCCAAGAATTTTCCAGTTTAGAGTGTCAATTGCCATGTTAAAGAATTTTAAGTTAAATAATTAATTTTTAAAGCAAATATAGCGAATTGCCTTAACACATATTATGTAAAGGCAATTCTTGTTCTTAAATTTGGGTGGCTTAAAAAAAGGAAAATGGTTCGGCAGTCTTTCGGAAATAATGCTTATTCCCCTATCTATAGGAAATCTTTGGAAATACTCCACTTGGCGCGCCATATTTCACATTACCTGGGCCAAGATCTTGCCCACTTGCAAAACAATGGAAAGGAAGATCCCAACATATATTTTACGGGAGATATCGTACAACAATCTATCTCTTTAGCACCCGAGATCCTTAAAGCCGAGGGCCAACCCTTTCGAGAAGAGAAGTTTAAATATGCTGCATCGGTAATGCGGTTATCCAACCGCCTGTATAAAAACTGCCGCCGTTTAGAACGAGTAAATAGCAATGGCAAAGACTTCCTGCCATTACTGCTAAAAGAACTCAAGAAATTTCGCAAATTGCAAAAGACCTGGCAGCTTACCCTTTAGCGGCACCCGTCATTTTCGTTTCATTTATAAAAATCCAATTATTAAATTTGTGGTGGACGCATATTTTGTAAAAGTATGTTCGACGATACAGATGACAACGAATATGAGGACTTCAAAAAGCTTGAAGAAGCTCCTATTTATAAGAAAGCAATGGTCATTTGGGATCTTGCACATCACATAGCCCAAGTAGCGGCCAAGACCAAAGGCAATCTCGATTCGGGTGCGGGGCGAGACATTCTAGAAGAATACGCCAGTTACATTATAGAAGATGCTTCCGTAATAGCACCCAAAATCGCCGGAGCCTGGGGCAGCCAAATTTATGATCTCAAGATGGAAAATGCGACCATCATACGCAAGGCAGCCCGTGAACTGTCTGTCCATATGACCGCACTGGAAATGTACGGTTTTAAGGAAAGGGAATATTGTAATCTTTTGCGCAAGGAGATCGAGGAGTTTCGAATCCTTTTTGCCGAATGGGTAAACACCTTTGATCCGTGGGATTACATAATAGATCGCTGGGGACTGTTTAATCCTCCCGGAGTAAATTATGACGACCACGACCCGGACGATGATATTCCCTTTGATCCTTCTGAGTTTTTCGGAGACTTTTTGGATGACTTAGATAGCGATGAGGAAGAGGACAACCCAGACCAATCAGCGAAATAATCGTGGATCAAAGTCCAGTAGCTTCGTCTCAAATATCTTTATTTTTTTAAAATCGGGGTGCGATGGATTTACTAAAATATTGCACTCTTGCGGCATTACTGCAGAAGGGACTTGCAAGGCCAAACTCTCTTGTTTTTTGAGCCATGAAGAGCCGAACATCTGCAACTGGTTTACGGCTTCTTCGGTGCGCCAGTTCGGTTTGATAAAATCAACAGAACGAATCCTCTTAATTGAATTGTCCGGAATTTCAACCTCCACAAAAGAATTATCAGGCGGAAGCTTGGCAAAATCAACGTGGACAAGAATTTCCAGCAAACTCAAAGAGAGATGTTCTGAAAAATACAGCATAGGGTCCCCAACCTTGTTCCATCTCCCGCCATACAAACGGGCTCCTTCACCAGAAAGATCTTCGATATAAATTGTTTTGGCAATTCGGTAAACGCGCACAACTAAGAAGGAATACCGTGGGCTATGCGCCCTAAGGTGTTTTTAATGTATTGAATGCCAAACCTGGTATCTAAAAAATCCAGGGGCTTTTGGCCATTGAGAATATAGGGAGTGGAATGTAGCCACGCGCGAAAATTTTCGAGGGTATCAAACACCTCTATCCCTTTGGAAACAACTTCAGCTATTTCAAAAAGCTGTCCGGTAATCGATACGTTTAAAAGATCGTCATCATTCTTACGCTGTAGGGTACGGTGCGAAATATGCAAGAGCTCGCTCAATCGTTCCATGGGAATACCCAAAACCTCACCAAGAGAATAGGCCGCACTTTTAGGCAATCCTTTTCGGGTAAGGGCAATAAGATCAATATCACTGTTTACCACTTGCCCTACGTGGCTTATTCCACCAAGTACGCCCATTATTCGATCAAAAGGGTTTTCTAGCAGATAAAAAACCTCAGGCTCTTTGAGAAGGCTTACATCGGTATGAAGAGGATATTTTTCCATGATAACGACATTTACCCCAAAAGTACGTATTTTTGTCGTGAAAGAAAAATATTTTCGCCTCTTTTACATATTTCTGCGATATTGCCCCCCTACCTCGAAAAGGGAATTAGTGATTTGGCCCAGGGAGCAGACTTTCGTAGCTTCCATAAGTTGCTCAAACATATTCTCATTGTGAATTGCCGCAGCTTTCACTTTTTCTATGGCATCCGCCGCCAAATCCCCATAGGTGTTTTGAAGGTTGTGAAGGGTTTCAATCTGGACCAGTTTTTCCTCCTCGGTTGCCCTAATCACCTCTGCCGGCAATACCGTAGGAGACCCCTGGCTGCTTAAAAAGGTATTCACCCCGATAATGGGGTATTCCCCACTGTGTTTCAAGGTTTCGTAATAGAGGCTCTCCTCTTGGATTTTCCCGCGTTGGTACATGGTTTCCATAGCCCCCAAAACGCCACCCCTTTCCGTAATACTGTCAAATTCTTTTAACACTGCCTCCTCCACAAGGTCGGTGAGCTCTTCAATAATAAAAGATCCTTGGATAGGATTTTCATTTTTGGCCAGCCCCAGTTCCTTGTTGATGATCAACTGAATGGCCATGGCGCGACGAACGCTTTCCTCCGTGGGCGTGGTAATGGCCTCATCATAGGCATTGGTGTGGAGAGAATTACAATTGTCATAAATGGCATACAAAGCCTGTAGGGTAGTGCGGATATCATTAAAGTCGATTTCTTGGGCATGCAAGGAGCGGCCTGAGGTCTGTATATGGTATTTTAACATTTGTGCCCGCGGGTTTGCACCGTATTTTTCCCTTAACGCTTTTGCCCAGATTTTTCGAGCCACCCTGCCAATAACCGCGTATTCCGGATCTATTCCATTACTGAAAAAGAAGGAAAGGTTAGGTCCAAATTCATTGATGTCCATCCCTCGGCTCAAGTAATATTCCACATACGTAAACCCGTTGGCCAGTGTAAAGGCCAATTGTGTTATCGGGTTTGCGCCAGCCTCTGCAATGTGATATCCGCTAATGGAAACCGAGTAAAAATTACGGACCCCATTCCCAATAAAATACTCCTGCACATCCCCCATCAGCCGCAGGGCAAACTCGGTGGAAAAAATACAAGTATTCTGTGCCTGGTCCTCCTTCAATATATCCGCCTGTACGGTTCCACGAACCTGTTTAAGCGTATCGTATTTTATTTTATTGTAGATATCCTCCTTCAAAACCTGGTCGCCGGTTACCCCCAGCAACATCAATCCCAACCCGTTGCTTCCTTCAGGTAGATCGCCGTGGTATTTGGGCCGCTGTGTTCCTTTCTTTTTGTAGATGTCATCGATCTTTTTTTCCACCTCCTCTTCCAAGCCGTGTTCTTTTATATACTTTTCACAGTTTTGATCGATAGCGGTGTTCATAAAAAAGCCGAGCAACATAGGTGCAGGTCCATTGATCGTCATACTCACCGAAGTCATGGGATGGCTTAAATCAAATCCGGAATACAACTTTTTAGCGTCGTCCAAGCAGCAGATGGAAACGCCTGCATTTCCAATTTTCCCATAAATATCGGGACGACGGTCGGGATCATTCCCATACAATGTAACACTGTCAAAAGCCGTGGAAAGTCTTTTGGCGGGCAAGCCACTGCTCACATAGTGAAATCGGCGATTGGTACGCTCGGGTCCCCCCTCGCCGGCAAACATTCTGGCAGGGTCCTCCCCAGTTCGTTTAAAGGGATAAAGCCCGGCGGTATAAGGAAATTCCCCCGGCACGTTTTCCTGTAACGACCAATTTAATATTTCTCCCCAAGCCTTGTATTTAGGCAAGGACACCTTAGGGATTTGTGTGTGCGAGAGCGACTCCGTGTGGGTTTCAATATTCAGCTCCCTTCCCCGTACCTTAAAGCTGTAAATTGGATTTTTATATCTGTTCGCCTTCTCATCCCAACCCGTAATGATCGCCCAATTATAGGGGTCCAGGTTCAATTTCTCCCGATCAAATTCCGCGAGGAGCAGTTTTATCAAATCCCTGTTTTTATCATCCTTCAACATCGATTCAGAAACAATCCCCGATTTATCCAATTTGGGCGTTTCCCCAGAAATCGATTCGATAGCCTTATAAAGACCATAGAGTTTTTCGGCAACTTCAGATTGTTCCCTGGCGCGTCTGTCATAGGCTCTATTGTTTTCAGAAATTTCTGAAAGATATCGAACACGGGCTGGGGGAATCACAAAGACCTTTTCCTCCATTTCCTCTGAAACGTGAAAATCACTCTTAAGATCTGCTTTCGTTTTTTCGGCCACTTTTTCCATGATGCCTTTATAGAGCATATTCATCCCAGGATCGTTAAATTGGGATGCGATTGTTCCGTATATTGGAAGCTTGTCCTTTGGCGTATCAAATAGCAAGTGGTTGCGCACATACTGTTTCTTTACATCACGAAGAGCGTCCAGGGCCCCGCGTTTATCAAACTTGTTTATCGCCACCAAATCCGCAAAATCGAGCATATCAATTTTCTCCAACTGCGTGGCGGCCCCAAATTCCGGCGTCATCACATACAGTGATACATCGCTATGATCGAGTATATCGGTATCTCCCTGCCCGATCCCGGAAGTCTCCAAAATAATCAGATCATAATCGGCGGCTTTTAACACCTGGATAGCTTCCGTGACATAATTGGACAGAGCGCGATTGCTCTGGCGGGTGGCAAGACTGCGCATATACACTCTGGGAGAATTGATGGCATTCATCCTGATACGGTCGCCCAACAGCGCCCCACCCGTTTTCCGTTTAGAAGGATCCACAGAAATTACTCCAATGGTCTTTTCAGGGAAATCAATTAAAAACCTTCGTACCAATTCATCCACCAAGGAAGATTTTCCCGCACCACCCGTTCCTGTAATGCCCAGGACCGGAATAAGCTTACTTTTATTTTCTGCGTGAATCTTGTCAAGGGTTTCCTTTGCCACTTCAGGAAAGTTCTCTGCAGCCGAAATAATTCGGGCAATAGCGCCCATTTGCTTTTGGGGCAGCTTTTCCAGTTCCCCATTTAACCGATTTCCAATGGGAAAATCACTTTTTTCAACCAGATCGTTGATCATCCCCTGGAGCCCCATTTCCCTGCCGTCATCCGGGGAATAAATTCGGGTAATGCCATAATCCATCAACTCCTTTATTTCCGAAGGGAGGATAACGCCACCGCCCCCGCCAAAAATCTTTATTTGCTCGGCTCCTTTTTCCTTTAATAGATCGTACATATATTTAAAGTACTCATTGTGCCCCCCTTGGTAGGAAGTCAGGGCAATGGCATTGGCATCTTCTTGGATGGCCGTATTGACCACTTCTTCCACGCTGCGGTCATGCCCCAAATGGATCACTTCCACACCCGTGGCCTGAATGATTCTGCGCATAATATTGATGGCCGCATCGTGCCCATCAAAAAGGGAAGCTGCCGTAACAATTCGTACGTTGTTTTTTGGAATATAGGGCTTAATGGATTTCATAATAGAGAGTTGTTTTCAAATAAGTTGCAAATTTACGCAAATCCTAATGAAAATGCTTGCCTAAGAAAGGCCACAACAAACAAATTATTCAAATAAAGTTGTGAAATTTGTGGAAATTTGTATCTTGCACTATCAATTATAAACTACAAAAATTTAACATTATGAAAAAAATTTACTTTTTAGCACTTACGCTGGGGGTATTCACTTTCGCCCAAGCTCAAACGATAGAGCTTGAGGAAGACTTTGAATCCTATAACCTAGGCCCTATTTCACCACAATCGGATGACTGGAGAACTTGGTCAGGAGATGAGGGAACACCTGAAGACGCACTTGTTACCAATAACCGACATCGTTCGGGAGCTCAAGGATTGTATATTGATAATTCTACGGTGATGGACCCTATTCTTCTAATTCCATCTGCTCCTGTAAGTGGAATATATACCGTTCAATTCTACGCGTATCTCCCAGCTGGAAAATCAGGTTATTGGAATATGCAAGCGGCTCTTACTCCAGAAGGACAACCTTGGAACCAAGCGCTTATGGGCGGAAACGTTTATCTATACTGTTATGATGATACGACCGGTGGAATGGGCACTCCCGGTGAAGGAGGAATAACTGGTCAAATTGACTGTTCTGCCTTCGACGCAGTTTTCAGTTACCCGGAAGACGAATGGTTTAAAGTAACGGCTATTTATGATCTTACTAACCAAAGCTGGGATCTGAAAATTAATGATGACTTACAGGTTGTTGATTATCCTTTTGAGTTTGGAGCTCAGACATTTTTGGAATTAGCAGGAATCGATTTCTACTCTGCCAGCAGTAACAATGAAATGTATATTGACGATATTACTTTGGCAACTGGAATATTGAGCACTGAAAATTTTGCTGAAGATGTATTTTCAGTTTATCCAAACCCAATGTCTGATGTCTTGAACATCAGCTCTAAAGCTACTGTTGATGAAGTAACGATCTATGATGTACTTGGAAAAGTAGTTCTTGTTGAAAAACCAGGCAAGATAGCTCCAAGTATCAATACCTCTGGACTTCCTTCAGGTACTTATATGGTAAAGGTTAAAATTGGAAACAATTCAAAAATCGTTAAAATCTTAAAATAAGATTTTAAAATATTACTTTTTAAAAGACCCTTCTCCGAAAGGGTCTTTTTTTATCTTTATGCCCAAAATCACGTGTCATGATAACCAAAAAGCTTTTTCTTCTTTTTTCCATACTCGTTTGCACCTCCTGCGCAGAACTGCAGCAGGCGGTCAATTCACTGCCAAATCAAACTGGAATGGATTCTGCTACCATTGCAAGGGGATTGCGACAAGCATTAGACTTCGGTATAAATAAACAAGTAACCAAGCTCACCAAGGAAGATGGTTTTTACCGAAACCAATTGGTGAAAATACTATTGCCCGAAGAACTTCGGAAGGTAGATCAAACCCTCCGTGATATCGGATTGGGCAGCCTAGCTGATGAGGGATTAAAAGTGCTTAACCGCGCTGCCGAAGATGCCGTAAAAGAAGCAACTCCAATATTTGTAGATGCCGTAAAAAATATCACCTTCTCCGATGCCAAAAACATCCTTCTGGGGCCGGACAATGCAGCTACCAATTATTTGGAGCAGCATACCAATCGTGCCCTGTACGCAAAATTCCGCCCAGTTATACAAAACTCATTCTCAAAAGTAGGCGCCGATCAAATCTGGAACAACATCATCAATAGATACAACGCAGTTCCTTTTGTGACCAAAGTAAACCCAGATCTTACCGATTACGTTACCAGGGAAGCAATGGACGGGGTGTTTACCATGATCGCCGTGGAAGAAAAAGACATCCGAAATAATATTTCTGCTCGGAGCACCAACCTCCTTCGACAGGTTTTTGCACTCCAAGACTAAGCCACAGAGGAGTTCAAACAATTGTGAAAGGGTATTTTATGAAAGCATTAACCTAACCTTAATAGAGTATTGTCCCTGAACCGCGTATTTTTGATAGATAGTAAATCTGTTGAGAAATGATAGGCTGGTTTAAGAAAAAATCAAAATTGGAAAAATTACGCGAACGCTATAGGGATTTGATGAAGAAATCGTATGAAACATCTTTAAGAGATCCCCAGGAAAGTGATAGGGTACATCGGCAAGCGGACAAATTATTTGAGCAGATAAAATATTTCTCCATGGAGCAGAGCGACCAATAGCTCAGTGTAGGCTTTTAAAATAATCAAAGGCTTTGAGCAGGCGTGAGCCGTACCAACTAAAATATTCACCATCCACCACTATTGCATTCGCATTAATTTCCTTAGACAACCTCTGCGCATCCTTCTCCTTAAAAGGATAGGGTTCAGTGGATAGGAGAATTATATCTGCATCTGATAGTTGCGCTTCCTGCACTTCTGGATATCGGGAATCCATTTCCACAATTATATTTTCAAATTTATTTAACTGGAGCATTTCGTTTATAAAAGTATTCCTGCCCGCAGCCATATACGGATTTTTCCAAATTAAGTAAATTACCCTTCGGAACGATTTATTCTCCATAAAATGTTGAAAACCCTCTTGGGCAGTAGAAATTGCCGTTATAAGTTGTGATGCGATGGATGCTACCCCCAAAATATTCCCCAACAGATTGATCATCTCCAAACAATCGGCCACGGAGTAAATATCGCTGATCCAAACCGGAGCGATCGTTTCAAGAACCCGCACCATCTCCAAAGAATTCTCTTCCTTGTTACAAAAAATAAAATCTGGATTTAACTCTCGAATCTTATCAAAATGAACTTCTTTGGTACCCCCTACCACAGTAATTTGTTTTCGAAGCTCAGAGGGGTGGACACAAAATTTTGAAATGCCGACGATATGCTCCCGCAGTCCCAAATCAACCAGCAATTCCGTCTGGGAAGGCACCAAGGAAACAATCCTCTTGGGAGTGGCCGGCACAGTTACTGAACGATTTAGTTGGTCCCTATAAGTCATCCATCACTGCCTTCATCTCCTCTTGTAACGATTTTGCCGCGGCGGCCGCTTCTTCTGCAAAGTTCTCCTCTTTTGAGGCGTATATGATACCACGCGAGGAGTTTACCAATAAGCCCACGTGTTTGGATAGGCCGAATTTACAAACCTCCCGCAGGTTACCCCCTTGTGCGCCTACCCCAGGTACCAACAAAAAAGTATCGGGAACGAGTTTTCTGATTTCCTGAAAATAGTCCGCTTGCGTTGCACCCACTACATACATCAGCCTTTCGCTGTTTTTCCAAGTTTTGGAGGTCTTGATCACTTTTTTGTACAGTTCTTCTCCCTCAATTTTTTGGGTTTGAAAATCGAGAGCTCCCTCATTGGAGGTAAGCGCGAGCAGTATGGTGTGCTTATCCCTAAATGCCAGAAACGGTTCTATTGAATCCTTGCCCATATAAGGTGCCACCGTAACGGCATCAAAATCCATAACCTCAAAGAAGGTCCTGGCATACATGGAAGAAGTATTTCCAATGTCTCCCCGTTTGGCATCGGCAATGGTGAAAATTTCAGGATAATTGCGGTTTAAATAGTCAATGGTCTTTTCTAACGACCGCCAGCCTTTGAGGCCATAGGTTTCATAAAAAGCAATATTGGGCTTGTAGGCAACCGCAAATTCATGAGTAGCATCAATTATGGCCTTGTTGAATTCAAAAATCGGATCCTCTGCTTTTAGCAGAAATGGCGGAATCTTATCGATATCCACATCGAGGCCAATGCAAAGAAAGGATTGCTTCCTCCGTATCTCTGAAAATAGTTTCTCTGTTGTCATAGTGCCCATGGATCAGAAATTTATCCCTTAAAAAGTATCTCCCGTTTCTTTTAACTTTTCGGTGTTGCTCACCAACTGCAGTTCGTCAATTATCTCCTGGATATCCCCGTTCATTATATTGCTTAAATTGTAGAGGGTAAAATTTATTCGGTGATCGGTAACTCTTCCCTGTGGATAATTATAGGTGCGTATTTTTGCACTTCGGTCGCCACTGGTAACCATGGAACCGCGTTTTGCCGCGTCTTCTGCTTGTTTTTTGGCAAGTTCCATGTCGTACAGCCGTGAACGCAAAACCTTAAAAGCCTTTTCCTTGTTTTTATGCTGTGATTTCTGGTCTTGGCACTGTGCTACAATGCCCGTGGGGATGTGTGTGAGCCTTACTGCCGAATAGGTAGTGTTTACCGACTGTCCCCCAGGGCCGGAAGAGCAAAAGAAATCTACCCGAACATCCTTGGGATTGATTTCAACATCAAATTCTTCCGCTTCCGGAAAAACCATTACCGTCGCAGCACTGGTATGTACCCGTCCTTGGGTTTCCGTTTGGGGCACACGTTGTACACGGTGGACCCCCGCCTCGAACTTTAGGGTCCCGTACACATCATCGCCCTCAATTTCAAACTGTATTTCTTTAAACCCCCCGCTCGTTCCTTCATTAAAGTCGATCACGTTGGTTTTCCACCCTTTATTTTCACAGTATTTGGTATACATTCTAAAAAGATCGCCCGCAAAAATACTCGCCTCATCCCCTCCGGTTCCGGCACGGATTTCCATAACGGAGTTCTTGGAATCTTCAGGGTCTTTGGGGACTAACAGAAATTTAATTTCCTCCTCCAACTGGGGCAGGCGTTCACTGGCTTCCTCCAATTGCAGCTTTGCCATTTCCACCATCTCGCTGTCACTGCCGTCGGCTATTATTTCCTCGGCCTCCTTGATATTATTGGTGAGCTCCAAATATTCAGAACGCTTTCCCATCAATTTCCTCAGATCCTTGTATTCCTTGTTCAGTTCAATGTATCGCTTTTGATCGCTCAATACATCGGGTTGAATAATAAGATCACTTACCTCGTCAAAACGTTGTTTAATTATTTGAAGTTTATCTAACATATAAAATTAATAAGAGTGCAAATTTATGGTTTTTTACGGGACCAATTCCACAAAAGAATATAGGTGTTCTTAATACACAAATTCTCCGTACTGGGATTTTATCGTAAGTTTTTTATCCTCGGAAGCTTCCACACGACCCACAATCTTGGCATCCACTTGAAATGATTTGGAAATGGAGATAATAGTTTTCGCAATTTCCTCTGGAACGTACAACTCCATTCTATGGCCCATATTGAATACTTGATACATCTCCTTCCAATTCGTCTGGCTTTCAGACTGTATCAATTGAAACAAGGGGGGCACTGCAAACATATTGTCTTTAACAATATGGAGGTTTTCCACAAAATGAAGGATCTTTGTCTGCGCTCCCCCGCTGCAATGGATCATTCCATGTATTTTTTTACGGGGTACTTCCGCTAATATTCTCTTGATTATGGGTGCGTAGGTTCGCGTGGGTGAAAGCACGAGTTTCCCCGCGTTTAAAGGACTGCCCGGAATAGCATCCAAAAGTTTTTTGGAACCGGAATAAACCAGTTCCTGGGGAACCGAGGCATCAAAACTTTCCGGATAATGCTCGGCGAGATATTTCTCAAAAACATCGTGCCTTGCCGAGGTAAGTCCGTTACTTCCCATGCCACCATTATATTCCTTTTCGTAGGAGGCCTGGCCAAAAGAAGATAGGCCCACAATCACATCTCCAGATTGGATGTTGGCATTGTCAATCACTTCGGTCCGCTTCATTCGTGCGGTAACTGTAGAATCGACAATGATGGTCCTCACTAAATCCCCTACGTCGGCCGTTTCTCCCCCTGTGGAAAAAATATCAACCCCAAATTTCCGTAGTTCGGAGATCAACTCTTCGGTACCGTTGATTATTTCCGAAATCACTTCTCCCGGGATGCGGTTTTTATTGCGGCCAATAGTGGATGACAACATAATATTGTCCGTTGCGCCCACACAAAGAAGATCGTCCACGTTCATGATAAGTGCGTCCTGTGCAATTCCTTTCCATACTGACAAATCACCTGTTTCTTTCCAGTAGGTATAGGCCAATGAAGATTTGGTGCCGGCACCATCGGCATGCATGATCAGGCAATACTCCTGATCCCCGGTGAGATAATCTGGGACAATTTTACAGAACGCCCTGGGAAAAAGTCCCTTGTCCACATTTTTAATGGCATTATGCACATCTTCTTTTGCAGCAGACACCCCTCTTTGCGAATACCGTTTTGAAATTTCCTTGCTCATAGTACGGAAAATGGATTTGGCACAAAAGTACGGATTAAAAAAAAAGCCCACAACGTAAAAACGGGCAACACTAATCAGGGAAGTTCACGTTCCTGATATAGAAACAGGACAGTTCGCATTCCTTATTTAGATTAAAACACAATATTCACTTAGAATGCATAAATGCACAAAGAGTATTAGAAAATAATTAATAACGGTCAACTCTAATCAGGATGTTCAAACTAAAAATGTAAAACACTGATAATGTAGCCCATAATGAAAAGGTAGAGGAAATTAGAATATTTCAGTTTTATTCTTAGACAAATTGAAAAAGAAGGCCCTATTTAAGGAATCCCGCGAAAGTCTTTATCGGTCTAACTTTTACGGGATGTTCTAATTTTTAGTAGAACAACAATAGAAAATTATAAATAATGTGATTGCTACAAAATCAATACTAAAGGAATTTCGGTGCATACCTCTAACTGATTTTTGCAAAAAGAATGGGCTTGCTATTCTTTTGTTTTCTGTTCCAGGTACCGTCTTAAACCAATTTTTGGCCTTAATAACACATAAACATTTACCATTACTCCTCCCAATCGGGCATAAAGGAATTTGTAAACAACATCTGATCCTCTTGCGATTCGTCGAAAATAAGAGAGAAAATATTCGGGATGGCACCAAAATTACTGTTCACTCTTGTAAAAACAACTCCCCCTTCAGAGGGCGAGAATCGGGCTTCCAATTCATTTTCACCTGCAACCGCATCGGTGTTGAGTTCAACTAAATTGGCGCTCGGTATGTTGTAAATAAACATTCTACTCTCAAATATTTGATACACCGGGTTTTCAGAACCGGATTTATCCCAAGTATAAAGAACTTTATCGGCATTGGCAGTAATATCGATGCCACCAACGGCACCGGGTTGGTTTTCAAAAATTACGTCTTCTTCCGTCTGTGAGGAAAGTCTAACAGTAAAAACACGAGCGTTATATCCACTGGAATTGTTCGTTTTCAGCAGTACAAGATCATCATCAAAAGAAGGCACGGCCACTTCAGAAATAAAAGATCCATCACTTGTTTGAAATATCAAGCGGGTACCACTGCCATCGTAATTAACAGAATACAATTTATCGAAATGTGGATAATAGAGTTTACTGTCGTTTTGGGCCCAAGTGTAATTGAGTTGGTTCATCCTAAATCCTGCTACCGGTCGTTGACTGGTAACTTGTTTGACGTCTGTACCGTCAAATTTCATGGTGTAAATCTGGGTGTCCCCTCCGGAATTTCTTAAATAAGCAATCCTATCCAAAACCGTACTCTTCCTGGGCCGGAAACTATTTACGTCATCACTGGTCAACTGCAAAACATTGAAATCAGGTTGTTGCTGGGTGGTAACGACGGTATCCTGTGCTCCGGAGTAGATCACCAGGTTTCCATTTTTCTCCCGCACAAACAAGTAAGGGTTGTTGGGCAAGGTGAGTGTTTTAAAATCGCTGATCTCTGAACTTACGGGCTCGTTTGTGCCATCCGTAACCGTTACCTGCCAAAAATATTTGGTAGCCAGCTGCAGATCTGATACGGTGAAGGAGGTGTCTTGCGCCACGTCAAAACTCTGGCGTTCATCGGTAGTACCATTTCGGAGGTCTAAGGTATAGGAAAGTTCATCTCCATCAGGATCGGAAGATTCCCAGGTAAAAGTTACTTCCAAGGGCAATTCTTCGGCCCCATCTTCTGGCGAGACCAATGTGGGTGCAACAGGGGGAAGATTTCTTGTATTGGAAGTGGCCAGGGCAATAGAGACAGACGAGGTCTGGTCCTCAAATACAGATACCGCCTGAAATCCGGTTACATATCCCTCGAGTTCCGCTTGCACCGCATATTCCTCTACAGGAATGGTCTTTATGATGAACTTGCCCAGGCTATCGGTAAAAACAGTTGTCGAGGCCGGTTTGGTGGTTATTTTTGCATTTATTAAGGGATCACCTGTCGCTTTTTCAGTCACCTTCCCTGTAAGGGTACCCGTAAGCACCACGTCGATCGTATCCTCACTACAACTCCAAAGCACGAGAAAACACGCAGCACAAATGATGGTTATATATTTTTTCATGGTCAGTCTTTTTATGTTGAAAAATTACAGTCTGAAATAATAATTTATTCCCAAGCCCAAGTTATAGTAATGATCATCGCGTTTTCCATGTTCGATGCCATCTAACTCATCACTGAAAACGAGGTTCTGTTCGCCAAACAATTTTATCCCTACTTTATTAGAGACAAAGTATTGCAGCCCCACCCCGTATTGCATTTTAAAAAATGTCTTTCCAAAACTCAGTTTTTTGCCTTCGACATCCATAACGATTCCCGGGCCGACATAAATAAAGGGCGACAACTTATCATTGGGCAAGAGGGCAAACTGCCCGTTGAGGTCTATACTGGAATAGACATTGGTAAACTGTTTTCCATTATCAATTCTAAAAACTGAGCCCACCAGCCCCGCACTGATATATCTGTTAAAGGACCTATGGTATTCCATACGTGCCATAAACCCGAGATTTTGGGTGGCATAATCGTCATCTGGCAAATTTCCACCACCAGAAATCCCCAAAGAGCTTTGCTCCTCCCTACCTACTTGAACCCTATCGAGTAATAAGGTAGCTTCTTCTCGTTCCTTCTCTGCCAAATAATCGGCCACAAGCTGGTCATTCACCTCCTTACCGCCCTTTGAACTCCAGAATTTCTTGGCGATTCCTTCGATAATAAGATCGTGAACCGCTTTTTCAATGGCATCTTTCATCGCCATCTGTACCGGTTCATTCTGAGTAACTCCGGTTTCGGCCTCGAGCAATCTTTGAAATTTCACAAAACGGAAGAAGCTGGCGTCAATGGCCTGTGACAGAATGGTTTTGGATACGTAGACGGTTTTCAAAATCTCCCCATTACTGGTAGAAACCGCCCGTAGGTACACCGTTATGCGGTCTTCTCTATATTTTGCCGAGCCGCCCAGCCCAAAGTACCGAGCTCCTGCCCCCCCAGTGATTATATTGGTATCGTAGGAAACCACCCCCCCTTCAAGCAAAAGCCCTGCATACAAAAGAGGTGGCAAAGGCGGCTCGTTGGGGTTTAGGTTTTTTATATACTCCTGCTTGGTATTCCGGATAATGTTACGTTCGGTGGAAAGGTTGCTCAAGTTCTCGCGCTCTATAGGGATAAACCAACCGGAATCCTCCAACGCTTTTATCAGCATGGTAGTCCCCCCTTGCGAAATAGCCGTACTAAAAGTACTTCCTGTTTCCACGGCCTTATACTGGCCCGTTTGATCGCTAAAATTGTAAACCGCCACCTCAACCGGTTGCGCGGCTGGCGGTAAATCCAAAAGAATTTTAGTAGATTTAGTGAATTCCCCGGTTCTGGCCGGAGTCTGATACAACGGTGGGTTCAAAAACGCCGCGCAGGACGACATAAAAAAAGCACCGGCCAATGAAATTGCTCTGAAAAGTATTCTCATCTATCTTTATTAATTTGGGACAATAATTTGCGTTTCCTCTCCGGTAGCAGTATCGAGCATATTGATGACCAACCCTTCGGCGGTCTCATATATCTCGATGTTTAAGGTTCCATAGGTAAACGTGCCTTCCTGGTTAAAGTTCCCCAAGCTACCCAGTTGTTGCTGCAACAATGACCTAGAAATCTGGCTCAATAATTGGCGGTTTAAATTATCGCTGAATTTTTTAAGTTCTGACTCCTGTTCCCGTTGACGGGCAGGACCCGTAAGCTTGTTTTGGGCAGTGGCGGAGCTCAACATCCATTGATAGTTAAAGGTATCTCCCCCAAAAGAAGGGTTTATAGGTTTATATGAAAACTGCTGGGCAAAACTTGCCGAGCCAAAAAAGAGTAGTAGTAGTACAAACGGAAAGAGTAGTTTTGTTTTCATATCAGTAATGTGTTATAGTGTTGGCCTGTCGCTGCAATTGTTGCAGATAAGCGATACAACGGTCCAAAGCCGTCTTTGCCATCTTTTGTAAGAACGATTTCTTCGGCTGTGAAAAGAATTGCCACAGCAATTGGTCATCTATTTTTACCGAAATACGCGTGCTTCTAAATTTCCCGGGGACTTCTTCAATGACAATATTCTTTTTGGTTTTTACTTGACGGTTATAATATTCTGCATAAAAGTACTTATAAAAATCCCGACCGGCTTTCGTCAAGGTGTTTTCCACCACCAAACCATCCAACACAAAACCATCCTGTGGCGCAGCCTGATCCTGGCTTACTGCCGTTTCCTGTGGTTTTTCGCTGACAATCTGTTGAAATCCGTTGATGGGATTCAATTCTATCCGGTCCTGCCCCACCGGTCTGTCATCTATGTCGTAAAGAACCAATAGTATTGTTATTTTTCCTTCTGCATTGTAATTTACCGTACCCGTGGAAAGTACTTGTTTTTCATTTCCCTTTAAAAAGATACGATCGGATTGGGTGTTTTTGTCAACATTGCCATTCTCGTCTGCTTGGTACCGGGTAAAATCATATCGTAAATTTACATCCGTGGGAGTTAAATTTTCCGCAGTGGCGGTAAATGTATAGAACTCACTCTTGCGGTCGGCATAAATTCGGGCCACGTATTCCTTGTTGTAAAGTTGTGCATTCCCTCCTACCCCAAAAAGCAAAAGTAACACACAAACAGTAAATTTAAACAGCTTATTTATATGTAATCCCTTACCATCCATTAATTCACGCTTCTCACTATAAGTGATGGGGAAGCCTCGGACTGTCTGAATTTTATTGATTTTGTCAGTTCGTTTGCACCATCGCGCTCAAACTTCATATCGTTTCCATCTTGGATAAGGTCAAGGGATACATCCATGTTCATCCCGGGATTATTGACAAAATCCTTGATACTGTTGTTATCCCCATTTTGTACCAAATCGGCCACAGCGGTATTGGCTGTGTATTCCAACTGGGCGTCATTGGAGTTTCCATTCTGAAGCAGGTTTATCTCACTGGCATTGGTATGGGTGCGGATACTGGCCGTATTAAAATCCCCAATCTGCCTTAAAAACACCGAATTTCCCTGAATGGTGGCGTTTCTTGGATTGGGTGTGGTAAAGATGCCCAATACCTCGGGACTTACGTTTTGTCCCTGAAGCACAACCTCTGTACCGCCTGTATTGTTTTCCTTGTCAGGGGTATAGGTCTGGGCAATTGTTAATGGTGCGGTGAGCATCATTGTAAGAACACAGACTATCACGATTTTTGTTCTTGTTTTCATCCTCGCATTTTTTTATTGTTCATCTTTCATTTTGATGGCATACCTCTTTTTGAACACTCTCCTTTTACAGTGAAAAAAGGAACGGAACACCTTGTCATTCCTATAAATGAAATACTGCATTAAAGATATTAAATTTATTGGAAAAGGAGGGCAAAATCGCCCTCCTTTTTTCATTTTAAACAAGTGTATTAAACCGAGAGCGGCTTAGCAACCTGGACATGGATCTCCTATATCAATATTTGTTAACAAAGGAGGACAATCTACTGGAACTGGATCTGGGAAGAAACAGTTTTCACCATCAGCACTCCAATCTCCATCTGGACCTAACTGTAATACATCAGCCATGTTGCCATTACCATTTTGGGTAATACTGGCTATATGACCTGCACCTCCTTGAGATTTCTGAACTAACAACGCATGGTTACCGTTACCGGCTTGCCAGGTAGTTCCGACATTGCCATCATCTTGATAAGTAGCCACTTTATTATCACTTCCACTATATTGCATTGAGGTAATTGAGTTATTACTGCCAAACTGTCTTTGGTAAATCTTGTTACCACTACCCGCAGCATATTGGTTAGCCTCAGCATAGTTGTCATTTCCAGTTTGATCCTGACGCACATAACCGCCCCAACCATCTTGATCTGAATATGCTACGTTATCGTCACCAGTTTGGTTTTGCTCAACATAGTTAAATTGACCAGGGCCTGTAATAGCGTGCTGTACCGCTGACGCCACATTATCATCTCCATCTTGATGCTGTCTAGCTGTGTTTTCATTAGCCTCTTGATAAACCGATGCGTAATTACCATCGCCTTCTTGTGCCTGATCAGCTTTGTTTTTATTACCTATCTGTGTAGCATATAACTGATTATCGTCACCATTCTGTGCTGCTGTACTGCAGTTTTCATCACCTGTTTGGACGATTTCAGCAAGATTATTAGAAGATGCATAAAAAGGTAGTTGGTACACTAATGATCTGTTCTTATTACCATTTTGAGTAACCGTTATTTTACTACCTGCATCATCTTGATGTGCACGAGCTTCGTTTTTATCTCCATCTTGATTTATAGTAGTAATACTTCCTGTACCTCCATGCTGTTCTATTCTTGCTTTGTTGTTTGCACTAGCGGTATTGGTTTTACCTTGGTTGATAACAGCCTGAGCATCAGTAGGAGGCGTAAAGTTAGCTTGATCTACATAAGCTTGGTTACTGGTCCCTTCCTGATCAATAGCAGAAGAATTACCGTCTCCTCGCTGCATTACCATAGCACGGTTGTGGCCATCGCCACTGCCATCACCTTGGATAATACCAGAGGTCAGGTTTGTTCCTGCTTGTCTTACATACACTCTCTGATCGGTGCCAGATTGACTGGAAGTCGAAGTGTTTTGGGCGAATAGTACGCCTGTGAATAATAGCGCCGCAGCGCCTAAAATTACTTTTTTCATAATTAAATAGTTTTAAAGATTAATATTTGGTTAAAAAATATTCTTGTTTCAACGGCACATAAAAAACACTTAAGTACCGGGCGTCCAACTATAAAATGGACTGAATTTAATTACGGGGATAGTTTGAATCTCGGGAAAAGATCTAAAAGATGCTTTTTCCTAATTAGTGGGAAGTTTCGGTTTTAATATACTTGTTCAACAAGGAACAAGGGTATTAAAAAGTACTAAGGGGATAGGTTTGTCAGTTTTAACAGTTTAGGGGAAATGGCAATCTCTTGCTCAACTGTCGCTTTTTAGTAGTTCAAAGATGCAACAAAAATCAATACAAAACAAGTGGGTTTCCTTGCATATCATACGATTAGGGGCTTTTCCCCTATTTAAAAAAGGGTTTCCCCTATGCAAATATCCCATTTTAAGGGATAAAAATCAAAAAATGCCGATGAGTGGTAAAATTATGGCTGTGTATGCTTCGGATTAAATTAATGTTAAAATTAATTTTAACATTAAAAATAGAGAATCAATAGATTGTAGATCAAGAAATTGTCATATTCACTAAAAACGACCTGGTTTTTGCATCTCCTTATAAAAATAGAAAAATGGATGGAAATTGTCCCGAAGGGTTTCCAAACGTGGTAGGTGCCTTAAAAATAGATAGACCGAACAATTCATTAAGAGGAGCTTATCTCTAGTTTTATGGATCTCGAGGTGTCTGTGGAAAAATGGAATACTCCTTCCCCACTTAGGGCTATCGATTACCGGTCTTGCCCCTCTTCCTAATAAAGGAATGTTTATAAAACGAAAAAGTGCGGAACACCGATGGAGATGACCGCACTTTCCCATTTAATATCCATTAAGGTTTTATTTGGTAAAAAGCAGCTCCCTGTATTTGGTAAGCGGCCACAGTTCATCATCCACAAGCAATTCCAGCTTATCACAGTGATAACGAATCACTTGGAAGAACGGTTTTACATTGTCGCAGTATGCGAAAGCACGTTTTTCAATATCCTCTATCTTATTGGCACTCTTTCTCGCTTCTATCATATCTGTGATGCCCTTATTTATTTTGGAGATATGTTCGCTTATCTTTTCTATCAGGTGCATTTGCTCCCTTGCGAACCCCTCAAAATCAGTTCCATAGATATTCTTTAGGCCCTGTACGTTCTCAAGCAGGATATTCTGATACTGGATGGCCGTGGGAATAATATGGTTCCGGGCAATATCGCCCAAAATACGTCCCTCAATCTGAATTCGCATGGCGTATTCCTCCAACTCGATTTCGTGGCGAGCTTCCATTTCCACTCTGCTCATTATGCCCATTTCCTCAAAAAGCGCAATAGTCTTCTTCGAAACTTTCGCCTTCAATGCTTCCGGGGTGTTTTTTAAATTGCTCAACCCCCTTTTCTGGGCCTCCTTTTCCCAGGCCTCTCCGTAACCGTCCCCTTCAAAACGAATTCTTTTGGAATCCTTAATGTATTCGCGCAGCACATTGAATATGGCATCGTCCTTCTTCATTTTCTTACCCGAAATCAAATCGTCCACCTTCGCCTTGAAGCCCAGCAATTGTTTGGCCACAATTGCATTGAGTACGGTCATGGGATTGGCGCAGTTGGCTGTGGAGCCCACCGCCCGAAACTCAAATTTGTTTCCGGTAAAAGCAAAGGGGGAGGTGCGGTTTCTATCGGTATTGTCCAAGAGGATCTCTGGAATTTTCCCAACCACATTAAGCTTAAGATCTGTTTTTTCCTGAGGAGAAAGTTTTCCCGATGTTACTTTTTCCAATTCATCCAAAACCGTAGTGAGCTGCGATCCGATAAAGACTGAAATAATGGCCGGCGGTGCCTCGTTTGCCCCCAAACGATGGTCATTGCTCGCGCTGGCTATGCACGCGCGCAAAAGTTGCTCATGTTCATTTACGGCCTTTATAGTATTGATAAAGAAGGTTAGAAACTGAAGGTTCTTCGTCGGGGTGGAACTGGGCCCGAGAAGGTTCACTCCCGTATTGGTTGCGAGAGACCAATTGTTATGCTTTCCACTGCCGTTGACCCCTGCAAAAGGTTTTTCGTGAAACAATACCTTAAAGTGGTGTTTTTCGGCAATCTTGTGCATAAGGTCCATCAACAACGAGTTGTGATCCACCGCTAAGTTTGCCTCCTCAAATATGGGAGCGAGTTCAAATTGGTTCGGAGCCACCTCATTATGGCGCGTTTTTACCGGAATTCCCAATAGCATACATTCCTTTTCCAGGTGGCGCATAAAATTTAATACCCGAGCCGGAATAGAACCAAAATAATGGTCGTCCAACTGCTGTCCCTTAGCGGCGGTATGCCCTAACAAAGTACGGCCGGTGAGGGCTATATCCGGCCTAGAAGATGCCAAGGCACTGTCCACCAGAAAATATTCCTGCTCCCATCCCAAGGTGGTATTGACCTTAGTGACGTTTCTATCAAAGTATTTTGCCACTGCCGTAGCAGCCTGGTCCACCGCCTGAAGGGAGCGCAGCAAGGGTGTTTTGTAATCCAGTGCTTCTCCAGTATAAGAAACAAATACCGTAGGAATACACAAGGTGGTGCCGTATATAAAGGACGGAGAGGTCGGGTCCCAGGCGGTATACCCGCGGGTTTCAAAGGTATTCCTTATCCCCCCGCTTGGAAAACTGGAGGCATCAGGCTCCTGTTGCACCAATTGGGTCCCCCCAAATTTTTCAATGGCATGTCCATTTTCCATGGTTTCAAAAAAAGCATCGTGCTTTTCCGCAGTGGCTCCGGTCAACGGCTGAAACCAGTGGGTGTAATGGGTTGCTCCTTTGGTGATGGCCCATTCCTTCATTCCCGTGGAAATATGGTCGGCCAAGTCGCGTTCTATCTTGGTTCCCTTTTCAATAGCGCTCATCACGCTTTTAAAGGAATCCTTGGTCAGATATTGGCGCATTGCTCCCTCATTAAATACGTTTTCCCCAAAAATCTCGGAACGCCTCTTTTCTTCGGCAACAGGTACGGGAATCCTGTTCATACTCTTTTTTACAGCATAAAATCGCAGTGTGGACATTTTTTATTTTTTATGGTTTACAGCACAAAAGTAGGTTTTTTTGGCATACACCCCCTTAATATGAATGCTAAATTATAATAAAATTGCTTTTTGGGCTCTTACCCCCCCCCCTATTATATTATAGGTTGAGATTTGTAAAGACTTAAAAAAGAATTGTGATACCAATAAAAACAGTGTAGGCCGCCATTAATAATATGCCCCTTTTTCTCCCCAAAAAATTAGGTCTGGGCAAAAAAGCGAGCGGAAGAAGAACCGCGGCAAATCCAATCATCCAAAAAACATCGCTGGCGAGTACTTGTCCACTCTTTACTGAAATGGGCTGGATAATGGCTGTAATACCCAGAACAGAAGAAATGTTAAAAATATTTGACCCGATGAGATTGCCCAAGGAAATGGCCCTTTCGTTTTTTAAGGCAGCAATAACCGATGCAGCGAGCTCGGGAATACTGGTTCCGACCGCAATCATTGTTATAGCGATCACACGTTCACTCACTCCGAGACTTTCGGCTACACCCACAGCACCGCCCACCAAAAGTCGGCTCCCACCATAAAGTGCAGCTCCCCCAATCAAAAGCCACAAGACAATCTTGAAATTAGAAACCAGGGACAGACCTTTATCAACTCCCTCCTGGGCCATTTGGGATTGGGGTTCATATCGTGCCCGTTTTATCAGTATCCATAGATAAACAAAAAGTATTAACAACAGTGCAACTCCCTCGGTTCGGCTGATTTCCATCCCACTCTTTAGAATAAAGTACAATCCTACTGACAGCAACATCATCACCGGCCAATTCAATCTAAAGAAACTTCTGTCTATCCCCAAAGGAGCAATGATAACCGTAATCCCCAAGACCAATCCAATATTTGCTATGTTGGAGCCAATAACATTTCCCAGGGCGATGTCCGAGAATCCGTTCAGAGCCGCCTGTAGGCTGACCAAGAGCTCGGGGGCTGAAGTGGCAAAGGAAACCACGGTTAGCCCGATGACCATTTTGGACAGTTTGAATTTAAAGGAAAGTGCTACGGATGACCGGACCAAAAACTCTCCTCCCACTACCAACAGAACCAATCCTAAAAAAACAAATAAATAATCCATTAAGCTATAATTGGCGGCGAAGATACTAAATGCTAAAAGGAAATAATTGTATATTTGTAGTTATCCCCCACAAGTTTAGCGAGCAAGAATCCATAGGTTCTATATTAGATTTATTTTTTCGTTTCACAAAAAAATCAATATTGCCATGAAAACACACAACAGGAAGATCCTTCAAAAGCTTTGGCCCCTTTCATTATCGATCCTTTTTACTTTTACTCTTTTATCTTTTACCACAAAAAGGCCTGTTGAGGGAATTTCCCTAAACTCGCCAACTGTGAGAGAACAAATCAAGATCGTGATTACCAAGAATACGACCGAACGAGAGCTCGAGGAAATTGCTCAGAAAATGGAGGTCGAAGGTTTTTTCTTTAAATACAGTAAACTTGTATATAATGACAACAACGAAATAATCGCGATTTCAATTAAATATAAAGACGCCAATAACAATTCAGGAAATTACAGCGTGAGCAGTAAAAATCCCATAAATAATATTGTGATCCTTTCCGAAGGAGGCCAAATTTCTGTGACCAGTGCAGGAAATAGCAACCAGGCTTTTATAAATCAGGGCGGAAGCATTCCAAAAGATGCACAACAGACCCAAAAAGACCACAGATCGATAATGGAGGAAAGAATGGCGCAAATGGAGCAGCAAATGGCCGAACGCAGAAGGCAGATGAACGCGCGCCGCTCAGAGATGGAAGAGCGCATGCAAAGACGTATGGATAGCCTTAGGGAAGAAAATGATACGAGAATGGAGGCTCATTTTAAAGGTGAGGTTCACACTATTGACAAGCACACTACTTCGGAAGAATTGTCAGAGCTTCAGCAAGACTATGAATCCAAGAACATTTTAATACGATTTGACGGATTAAGGCGAAATGAAAATGACGAAATAACACGTATTTCAATAACCATAGACAATCAGAATGGCTCGATATCCACATCCAGTTTTGGAAATGGCAAAGATGCCATCAAAGATATTTCAGTGGCGGCAGATGCCAACCATACCCTTATGAAAAGTGCAGAATAAATTCATTTAACTCCCTTTTAAAGTCAGTTTTCCCGAGAATTCCTTAATTTCAGTGAAAATACTGTACAGTTGTGAAAAAGAAATTTTTTAGATTCCTGTCTAAGATCAATAAAAAGGTGTTGCCGAGTTTTACAAAGGAAAAAATTAACTTGGAAAAGGCATCAAAGCTCCAAATGGCAATTTTTGCCTATAAACTTTGGGTTACCAAGAATGCCTTGGACTAATACTTTAAAAGTGATCTTACGGGATATTCCTTTAATTTTCTTGCGCCTTCAAGCGGTTGCAGTTCAATCAAAAAATTGCATTGGACCACAATGCCGCCGAGATTTTCAACCAATTTGCAGGCGGCTCTGGCAGTGCCCCCTGTGGCCAAGACATCATCGTGGAGCAATATCCGCTCCCCTTTTTCAATAGCGTCCTCATGGATTTCAAGAGAATCCATTCCATATTCAAGTTCATAGGGCTCTCCAAGGGTTTTGAAAGGAAGTTTTCCCGGTTTTCGAATAGGAACAAATCCAACATTTAATCTCTGTGCCAAAAGGATTCCGAAAAAGAAACCTCGAGATTCAATGCCCACCACCTTATCAACTCGTGCTCCATCCAACATATCTACCAGTTGCTGCAAACATTTCTCAGTGGCCTCGGGGTTTGCCAATAAGGGAGTAATATCCCTAAATTGAATCCCCACTTTGGGGAAATCTGCAATATCCCGTATATATTCAGTTATCTCCATTTTTTTTTGCGAAGTTTAATTTGTCCTGCAATTTAAAAATAAATATATTTGCACCCTCCTAATGGGAATGTTTTTATGGATCCAGAGCAAATTGGGGACAAGTCGTGGCGCTCCTTAGTGCTGTGGAAATTGGAAACGCACCAAAACTGGGAAGTTTTAAAAAATCTAAAGAAAATTGGCCTTGTGGCGCAACTGAATAGCGCACCTGATTACGGCTCAGGAGGTTCCAGGTTTGAATCCTGGCAAGGTCACAAGTATTACAGCTTAACAAGCTGATAAACAGGGTGTTAATTAATTTTAGTGCCCTTTTTTTGTCCGTAAACTGTCCGAAAACATTTTTTAGGCTCTTATTTTGCCTAAAATAGCGGGATAATTTCTAAGGTAATTAAATCACTTTATAAGATACAAAAAACCCGCCTACATACTATGAAAATGTAAACGGGTTCAACCAAACAAAAAGAATTGTTTATTCTAAAAATAACGGCTTTTCGCCTTCGTGGTCGTACTTCTCGAAATAGGTTTGAAGGGAATTAATAATTTCCGCTTTTGTTTCATCCCCTGAAATGTATATTCCATAGGCTTTCGATAACAGGCTCTTGAGTTCGTCCGCTTGCAAATCTGAATTTTTGATAAATTCAATCATCTGTTCATGTGATGTTATCGTAACTGTTTTTACCTTACTCATATCGCCTTACTTTATTTCCATTCCGGTAATAGGCTTGGGATCGTGGAAACTAATTTCAATAACCCTATCCCCATCCGTGGTTAACTCTGTGGCCTTTAATGTAGGTAGCACGAATTTTGCCAATTGCATTACGATTGTCAAACGCTCATAAGGTTGCAAGCTATCCAAGTCATCTTGGAACGTGGATAAATTATTTTCCACAAGTTCCTGAAATCGCTCCCGTACTGCTTGAGTAGCTAAATTTTTGCTCCCTTTTGGCCGTCCGGCTTTCCGTTCCTTTTCCATTTTATTGATATTGTTTATTCGATTTTGTTGGGTTTGTCGCCTGTCTTATTTTATTCTGCTAATACGGTCTGTGTTCACTTTTGGCTTCCATCCTCCCGGTTCCGTGGTTAGAATGCCGAATAAAGTAAGTTTGTAAACCTCATTTTCTGGAATGAATTTTTCCGCTATTGCCGTATTAATTAGATCGGTAATCTTAACGGCTAACTCATACGCTCGCACTTGCTTTTCATTCTCGGTGTAGGTATAACAACTTTGAATCTGCTTAGGCTCTTCCACTAATTCAAATATTCCGTTTTCGTTTTGTTCTATTGGGTATTCTCTCCATATTGGATAACTCTTGGCCATTGCATTTTCCAATGGTGCTAAATCAATACCTAACGCCTGGAGGTTGAATTTTTCGTCTGCGTTCGGGAATTGGAATTGTGGTTTGAAATATTCCTTTATGAAGGCCATTCCGGTATCTCTGACTTGATCCCGTTGGTGTTTGTCAAATGTGGTTCTGCATACCTTCTCACATTCCTTTATTAACGTGTTTAGGCTTTCGGCTGACTTAACAGCTTCTTTTTTGATTGCTTCTATTTTTTTTTGATCTGTATGTAACAGAATCTTTTTTGCTGGGTTGCTCATTGCTTTTTGTTTTTAATTTATACTTGTTTCTATTGGGTAAATTTTCTCATTCAATTCTAAAAGGTTGTGAAGTTCTAAATCTGATAATTTGCTCAAATCCATTTTTACTTCTTGCTTGTGGGTTGTTGTCAAATCAATTTGGGTTTGTTTTGGCACTAAGTACGGTAACATCTTTACTATTGCGTTTATCTTATCCTTTGGCTCCAATTGGTTAAAAACCTCATCCAGCTCCTCAAATTTTCGGCTCAAAAAACTTTGCATAAATTCCCGCATTTCTTGGGTTGTTTTATTTGGTACTCCGGCAACACGTCCGCCTGTTTTCTTCTTTTTCATATCTCTACTTTTATCTACTTTATTACTCAAAACTGAATAACTCTAATTTGTCGCCTGTCAATATTGCGGTGCTTCTAATGTCCTTAAACACTTCTTTTGCCATCGCGCCGAAGATTGCTTTTCGGTTATGGTTTCCTTCAATCTCTTTTTGGATCGAAGTCTTTAATCGTTTTGAAAGTTTATATTCCATAGCTTAAAGTTATTGAATGGTATCGTTATAATCAATTTTATCTATTGTTATTTTTCAATAGTTGTTAACATTTTTTTGTTGATATACAGGGTTATTTTCTTACTCGAAAATGGTAGCACTTTTGTTTTTGTTTCTCTAAGGAAATTAAAAAGTAAACTTGCTACCGTTAACCCTTGTATTTATAGGCGTTTCCATCGTTTTTCTACAAACTTTTTAATCGTCAAAAACTTTGTAAAAAACTGCTATTTTTCAGCCGTAATTTTGAAAGATCGAACCTTTGTATTTTCAGTCAATTTAAATCCATCTGGCAGGTTATCGACTATCAAATCAATAAGATAAAAACT
>JACDJA010000103.1_pt1 | contig 119870 bp, 114 predicted proteins | sample 7449241 | NCBI WGS metagenome assembly JACDJA01 (sample SAMN14253289, study PRJNA609438) | sludge metagenome | isolation source: initial anaerobic sludge | collected 2018-12-20 | reverse complement strand
TAAGGCGGAGAGTTTTGGCATAAAAGATATAGTACTTGATGTTGGTATAGGTTTTGGAAAAACACTTGAGCATAACCTAAAACTTATAAGCCATTTGGAGCATTTTAAAACTTTAGGTAAAGAGCTTTTAGTTGGTGCTTCTAGAAAATCTATGATAAATAAAATCACCCCATCAGCCCCACAAGATATACTAGCAGGGAGTATTGAACTACATATGGAGGCTCTAAAAAATGGTGCTTCTATCATAAGGGTTCACGATGTTTATGAGCATAAACAAGCACTTGAGGTTTTAAAGTCGTTAAAAACTGTTTAATATTATTATAAAACATTATTAGTATAATTCTATAAAAAATAATTATACTAGGTACCGATATGAAACTTCCAAAAATAGGAGACATAGCCTCATCTAAAGTCCCAAAAATCGATATAAAAGAGAATCTTAAAACCCTTATTGATACTATGTGTAACATAGGCTCTATGGATAAATACAGAAAAGTTATAGTATCTGCTGATGATGGGTATCATCTAGTAGATGTTTATGATTTGTTAAGTATCTCAGATGGCATGATTAGCACGATAGATGATAGTAAAACCATAAGTTCAGTCTTAACCCCAACTTCACCACTTATTTGTGTAGATAAAAACAAGAGTGTTTTAGATGCTCTAAACTATTTTACTTGCGATTTGAATTATATTTGTGTGGTTGATGAGGGTGGTGGATTTGTTGGGATACTAAGCAGGGGTGATTTAGCAAATAGCCTTGATCCTGATGTGATTATAAATAGTTTTTGCTTGGGCAATTTTTTAAATCTTTGCAAAAGAGTGAAGTGGATAGATAAAGATGAGCTTTGTTCTAGTGTTATAAATGATATGATCAAAGATAAAATAGATAGCTTTTTGATAGTACAAAACGATAAACCTTTAGGGATATTTACCACCAAAGATGCTCTTAGAGTTTTAAGGTTAGAGCTAGATAAAAATGTAGCTATAAAAGAGTATATGAGTTCACCCGTAGAGGTTATGCAGAGCCACTCAACAGTAAAAGAGGCTCTTGAGTTTTTAAACAACAAAAGCTTTAAAAGGGTTGTGTTAGTTCATGGTGATGGAAGATTAGCTGGGGTGATAAACCAAAATGAGATCTACTCCTTGGCATACTCTAAATGGGTGCTACTTATGAAACAACACCAATGCGAACTTAAAGAGAAAAACAAAACTCTAGAGGAGATAGCATTTAAAGATCTACTCACAAATCTCTACAATAGAGCTGAGTTTATAAATGTCTTTGAGAGATGTTTAAAAGAGGCATCTGATACAGAAAAATCTTTTTTTGTTGCCATAGCCGATATAGATTTTTTCAAAAAGATAAATGATACCTATGGACATAATTTTGGTGATAAAATCTTAAAAAGTGTAGCTACTACTATAAAAAACAATATAAGAGATAGTGACATAGTAGCTAGATGGGGTGGAGAGGAGTTTGCAATAATACTCCATCTAAAAGATTCAAAGGATATAAATAACATAGGTGAGAAGATCAGAGCTGCCGTAGAAAACCTTGTGGTTGATGAGGTGAGTGTAACCATAAGTATAGGTTTTACTCAGATAAAAGCATACGATACTCTAGAGAGTACCATAGATAGAGCCGATAAAGCTCTTTATAGAGCGAAAAATAGCGGTAGAAATAGGGTTGAGGTTTTATAGTTTCAAAAGCAAGAAGTATAATTCATATTTAAGCTATAAAACTTTAAAATATGAACTATACTTCATAATAAAGGCTTATTTTGACACTATTAGAACTTGCAAATGAGATAAAAAGCTTAAGAAAAGAGAAAAACTGGACACAAGATGATTTACAAAACTATTCAGGCATTACAAAACGGACAATTTCAAAAATCGAAAATGGCTTTTTAGATGAAGTGGGAATTAGAAAAGTTGAAAATATTTTGGATTTATTGGGATATGAGTTTGCTTTAAGACCAAAAAAAAGACCAAGAACTCTTGAGGAGTTACAAGAGGAGTTGGAAAATGCAAAATAACTCTAAAAATAGCTTAAAAGTTTTTGTAAATCAAAATCAAAATGGAATTTTATCTTTTGAAAATGACACATATATATTCAACTACAAAGATAGTGCAAAAGATATCGTAAGTCTTACAATGCCAAAAAGAAGTGCTAGTTGGAATAGTAAAAAACTTCATCCAATTTTTCAGATGAATATGCCTGAAGGTGCTTTAAAAGAGAGTATAAAAAACTATTTTTCAAAAATAGAAACAATGAGTGATATAAATATCTTAAAACTTATCGGTCCTTATATGTTGGGTCGTGTAAAATTTGAAGAGCTAAAAGAGGTGGAAGATAGTCTAAACTTAGATGATATTTTAAACTCAAAAAAGCAAAATCTATTTGAAGAGCTACTTCACAAATTTGCTATAAAGTCTGGAGTTTCTGGAGTTCAGCCAAAATTGCTTTTAAAAGCTTTTGATAAAACTACAATGAAATTTGAAAACTATATAGTAAAATCTTGGGAAGATAACTTTCCAAATCTAGCTTTAAATGAGTATTTTTGTATGAAAGCTTGTGCAAATTCAGGGCTTCCTACACCAAAATTTTATATTAGTGATGATTTTAAAATGTTTGTTATGAAAAGGTTTGATGTTTTAGAAGATGGCTCATATCTTGGATTTGAAGATATGTGTGTTTTAACTGCAAGAGGCACTATAAATAAATATGAAGGAAGCTATGAAGAGTGTGCTAGAGTTATAAAAGATATAATAAGCCCTGAGTATAAAAAAGAGGCTTTGAAGATATTTTTTAAATCCTTAATTATGAATCATCTGCTTAAAAATGGTGATGCACACTTAAAAAACTATGGGATAGTTTATAAAAATGATTTTAATGACTCAAATCTAGCACCAATATATGATGTGATAACTACAAAAATATATATTAAAAATGATATACCAGCTTTAAAGCTTAGTGATGGAAAGCTTTGGTGGAAAGAGAAAACTTATAAAAATTTTGCAAAACTTAGCTGTAATCTTACAAATATTGAGTATGAGGATATTTTAAAAGAGTGCAAAAATGCAATAGTAAAAACAAAAGAGGAGATAAAAGTTTTTTGTGAAAAAAATAGTGAAGTAAAAGAGTTTTTGGATAGCTTGATGGGTATTTGGAGTGAAGAGATATGATTTTATAGCTCCTTAGGTTCACCTAAGTAGTAACCCTGCAAGTAGCCAATCCCTAACTCTTTACACTTCTCATAGACCTCTTTTGAGTGGACAAACTCAGCTACTACTTCAAGATTTAGCCGTTTAGAAAACTCTATCACCGCAGCTACTATGGTTTGGGCATTTGTATCTGTGTCTATGTTTTTTATAAGTGAGCCATCTATTTTTAGTATATCGACATCTAGTTTTATGATGTGTGCAAAGTTGCTATAACCCGTACCAAAGTCATCTATAGCTATCTTTGAGCCAAAAGATTTTACTTTTGATATAAACTCACTAACCTCTTTATAGTTCTCCACACCCTCACTCTCTAAAAGTTCAAAAACAAGTTTATCCGAATCACTACTAGATGATAGTTTCTCAAAAAGATAGCTCATAGTATCTTGGTTTAGGATATCTAGTATAGAGATATTTATGGAGTATAGATAAGGCTTTTTAGTCAGTTGCTCAAATATACTATCTATAACAAACTTCGTTATAGCAGGGTATAGACGCGATTTTTTGGCTGCTTGTAAAAAGAAAAAAGGTGATATTAATGAGCCGTCTTCATCTACCATTCTAACTAGTGCTTCATACTTTATAATCTTGCCTGAACTAGCACTATATATGGGCTGATATAAAAGCTTAAAGCTATTTTTACCTATAGCATCTTTTAGTTTTTTACTCCATATGATATTGTTTTGATAATCTTTTTTAGTCTGAAGTGCATCTGTAAAATAGACTATATTTGCATTTTGTTTTTTAGCTGTTTTTAGGGCTATGTCGGCATTTGTTAGTAGAGCTTTATCTATGGTTTCATCTATGCAAACACCTATAGCATAGGTTATATAAAGCGATACATTATCGATGTTGTAAGAGTGTGAACTCATAAGTGTTAGTATCTTTTTAAATATCGCCTCTAAAGACTCCTCATCTATCTTTTTAGTGATAGCTAGAGCAAACTCATCTGATGGCATTTTATATAGCTTCATAGGGTAGGGCTTGCTCATCTCTTGAAGTAATCTAGAGAGAGCGACTAGCACTTTATCGCCAAAATCGTGACCATAAAAATCGTTTATCTCTTTAAAACTATCTATGTTTATAAGTATAAGTCCGTAGTGTTTTTTTGACTCCAAATCATCCAAAAGAGCATATCTATTTGGTAGCTCTGTTAGGGGTTCGTGGTTGATTTGATGAGCTAGTTTGTCATTTAGAAGTTTTGTTAGTTTGGTATCTTTTTCTATCCGCTTAAGCATAAGATTAAAGGCATATTGGAGTATGATGGAAACCCCGATCAAAAGAGCTACAGAGAGTAAAAGAAGATTTATCATCTCTTTTTTATACTCTGCTACATCTTCACTGATATCAAAAGCACAAAGTATCATAGCTACCTCTTCATCAGCAGCATTTACAAGGGGTCTTGTTGCTATGAGGTAGTCTTTGTCCTCTATGTGTTCTCTTGAGCTATGTTTAAAACTATATCCATTGCCTAATTTCTCAAAAAGGTTGCTGTTTGATGAGATGATAGAGTAATCTTTGATGGTTTTATGAGTTGAGTTTGGGAGCAGGGCTTTTACTTTATCTGTTTTATAGACTATAGCACTTAGTATATTTGAGTACTCATTTAGCTTGTTTTGCACCTTTTGCATATGTGCTACTGTATGGATGGAGCCTATATATTTGTCGTATTTAAACATAGGTACAACCGATATAACAGATATGTTGTAGATGGTTACATCGATGGAGACTAGAGCTTGGCGAGACTTTATAGCTTTTGCTAAAACGGGTCTTTTTTCTAGTAAGCTATCGCCATATAGGTTTGGGTCTTGAAGTCTTAAAAAATGGACCCCATTGCTATCTATAAAACCGCTAACATCTACAACTCCATCATTTTTAGCTTTGTCAAAATATGGTTTTGTAAGAGTATATAGCTCATCTCTATTTTTAGCTTCAAAAGCATCGACTATCGCTCTATCTTTTGCTATATCATAAGCTAAACTTGTTATACCTTTTTGTGTCTCCTCTAGTGCTAGATCAAAAGAGCTTTTAAGTAGCATTCTATGGGTGTTTGTTTTGTTTTCTAGTATAGATTTTTTATCTTTAGTGATGGTTACTAAAAACATAATGATTAGCAAACTCATAAGAGCGACAATTATAAGATTTGCTTTTGTTTTTATAGACTTCATTTAGCTTCTTTGGGATTTTGTAGTGCAATTATATCAGAAAAAATGATAGTTACTCTAATGATTTTAGCACTACTTAGGAGTTTTGAAGCTAAAAAGATGGTGGCGGTATATACCTACCTTTGTTAAAAACACATCCATGATTTTTTGGAAATAGTCTATCTGTCTCTATCCAGTAGTAGTTTTTATCTTTTAAAATCTTCGCTTTTTTATCTTTTAGCTCTAAAACTTCACCGCAGTTTGTTTGTGAACCAACCGCTATAACACCTCTAAAAGCTTGTAGATTTGCATTAAGGCTATTCATCGCTCTTTTTTCTTTTGTGGCCGCTGTATCTACTCTTTTATGGGAGATTTCATCGTGCTCTACTATCTTCTCCTCACCACCATTTGCCATCTCTTGCTCATCTTTTTTACTAGCTTTAGCCTCTAGCGATCCCCTTAGCTCTTTTGCTTTGGCTACTAAAGATACTTGTTGTGGGATAGATGAGTATTTTGCTATAAAATCATCACAATCTTGTATGGTTTTTAGCTCATAAAAGGCTACTTGATGCTCACCTATAAGTCGGTATCTCTCAACTATTTTGATGATATCTGATTTTTCTACAACACTACTAAGTTTTTGGTAGTCTATATATCTGCTATCTGGAGTTAGATGAGATAGTGAAAAATCACTTGTACACTGGTTGTATTTGCCTATGTTTGCTTTAGGTTTGCACTCAAAACTATTTTTTGAGACCTCTTTTAGGGGGTGTGTGAAGTATAGGTCTATATCTTTATAGTCATTGCTTATCTTTAGTATCTCTTGATTTGGTTTAGTTAGTTTTTCATACGGCTCATCTTCGATGCTTACTACTATATACTTATCTTTATGTTTTTCTAAAAGTGCATAGTAGTAGCCACTTTTACTCTCATATGTGCTTTGTTTGGTGTTTGATGATAGTGGTTGTTTTGATGATACACAACCGCTTAAAAAGAGTAGTGTTAGGGTAAAAAGAGATAGTTTTAACATAGGTTTTACTTATAAAGATGAGGATTAACCCCCACCTTTACTCTATCTCCGCATCTATAACATCATCATCTTTTTTCTTAGCATTTTGGTCTGCTCCGCCTTGTGCTTCAGATGATTTGTAGATATTTTCAGCCATCTTATGACTAGCCTCAGTTAGAGCTTTTACTTTTAGCTCTATCTGCTCTTTTGTTGCACTCTCATCTTTTAGAGTATCTTTAAGCTCAGTGATAGCTGTCTCGATTTTTGCTTTCTCATCAGCTTCTACCTTATCGCCATTTTCACTTAGTGCTTTTTCGGTTTGTGCTATAAGGGTATCTGCTTGGTTTCTTAACTCAACCAACTCTTTTCTTTTGCCATCTTCAGCTTTGTGAAGCTCGGCATCTTTTATCATTTTTTCTATCTCTTCATCACTTAATCCAGAAGAACCTGTAATAGTGATAGACTGGGATTTACCTGTCCCTTTGTCTGTTGAGCTAACTGTTAGGATACCGTTTGCATCTATATCAAAAGTGACCTCTATTTGTGGTACACCTCTAGGAGCTGCTGGGATATCGCGAAGCTCAAAAAGCCCTAAAGATTTGTTATCTTTTGAAAACTCTCTCTCACCTTGAACAACATTTATGCTAACCGCTGGTTGGTTATCTTCTGCTGTTGAGAAGATTTGAGATTTTTTAACAGGTATAGTTGTACCTTTTTCTATGATTTTAGTAGCAACACCACCTAAAGTCTCGATCCCTAGTGATAGTGGAGTAACATCTAGTAGAAGTACATCTTTAACATCTCCTCTTAAAACCCCACCTTGTATAGCAGCACCAGAAGCAACAACCTCATCAGGGTTTACACTTTTGTTTAGTGTTTTACCACCAAAATAAGCACTTACCATCTCAGCAGCTTTTGGAACACGAGTAGAACCACCAACCATGATGATCTCTTTTACCTCATTTGCTTGCAAATCGGCATCTTTTAGTGCCACTTTTATGTGCTCTATAGTCTCATTTAGTAGCTCATCAATCATAGCTTCAAATTTTGCACGGGTTAGTTTTATAACTAAGTGTTGCGGTCCCGCCTCTGTCATAGTGATAAATGGTAGATTTATCTCAGTCTCATTTGCACTTGATAGCTCTTTTTTAGCATTTTCAGCTGCATCTTTTAGTCTTTGAAGAGCCATTTTATCGTTTTTAAGGTCTATACCGTGTGAACTTTTAAACTCACCATTTAAAAAATCGACTATCTTGTTATCAAAGTCATCACCACCTAAAAAGGCATTTCCATCTGTACTTAAAACCTCAAAAGTTCCATCACTTATCTCTAAAACTGTAACGTCAAATGTACCACCACCAAGGTCATAAACTAAAACTTTCTCATCACCTTTGCTCTCAAGTCCATAAGCTAGAGCTGAAGCTGTTGGCTCATTTATGATACGAAGTACATTTAGTCCTGCTATAGTCCCCGCATCTTTAGTCGCTTTTCTTTGTGCATCGTTAAAGTATGCTGGAACTGTAATAACCGCATCTGTTACACTTGAGCCTATATAAGACTCTGCATCCTCTTTTAGTTTTGATAGTATTTTTGCTGAAATCTCTTGAGGAGTGTAAACTTTACCATCGATATTTACCGCAGCCATACCATCTTTATCTACTATGTTGTAGGTTACTTTATCGTGAGCTGCTTTTGCATTCTCCTCATTCATCATAAGACCCATAATTCTTTTTATAGATGAGATTGTTTTAGCTGGATTTGTTATAGCTTGTCTTTTTGCTGGATCACCTACTAAAATCTCACCTTTATCTGTAAATGCAACAACTGATGGAGTTGTGTTTTTACCCTCTTTGTTTGGGATAACTTTTGCTTCACCGCCCTCATATACTGCTACACAAGAGTTTGTTGTTCCTAAGTCTATTCCTATTACTTTACTCATTTTATTTCCTTTTAACTATTTTAATTTATAACGCTAGAGGAAGTAATTCCTCTAGCTTCGCTTGCCGCTAAGGCACTAAAGCTTCAAAGACAGAGCTTTGAGAATTTTAGAGATCCCAAACCGAGTTTGGGATGACTTGCCCTTAAAGCTTTTATATCGGTTTAGTTAGCCACTACCACCATAGCTTCACGGAGTGGTCGCTCTTTATATCTATAGCCTGTTTGAAAAGTTTGTACTATCTCTCCACTAGCTACACTATCGCTATCAACACTTTGGATAGCATTGTGGATATTTGGGTCAAACGGCTCATCGTGTGAAACTTTTGTGATACCATTTTTCTCTAAAGAAGATAAGAGTTGCTTATATGTAAGCTCAACACCCTCTTTTAGTTTATCGAAAAACTCCTCTTTGTTTACATCTGAAGATACTGAGTTTAAAGCCCCCTCTAGTGAGTCTAAAACTGGTACCAAATCTTTTGCAAACTTCTCATTTGCATACTCAAGAGCGGTTATCTTCTCCCTCTCAAGCCTTTTTTTAATATTTTCAAAATCTGCATGAACTCTAGCATACTTCTCTTGCATATCTTTTAACTCTTGTTGCAAGATATCAAACTCATTTAAGGCAGCTTGCTCTTCTGCTAAGACCTCTTCAGAGTTGCTCTGCTCGTTTTGTGTCTCATCTTTTATCTCATCTGACATAACTGTTTGTTTTTCTCCTTTTTTAAAAAGATGGCACAATTATACAGATTGAGTGTAACAATGTCAAGTCTAAGTTATATAGTTAGTATAAACTTAGTTGAGTCTATGTTTATAAAGGTTATATATTTATGTAAAAATTGTAAAATGTTAAAAAATAGCTTTTAAGGTTTGTTTATGAGATACATTATGGTAGTTTTAGGGGTCTTAGCGGGTGTTGTGCTTTTAGTTTATAGCCTACTTTTTACAAGTTTTGGAAATGCTCTACTTAAGCCGATGGTTGAGTCAAAAGTAAACCAAACCATAGGCTTTGATGGAAAGCTAGAGAGATTTAGTTTAGGTTTTAGTAGTTTTGGTATAACCTATGAGGTAGATAAAAACACCATAAAACTAGATGGTGATTATTCACTTTTTCAAAAGAGTTTTGATGCTATTTATGCACTAGATTTGCAAAATCTAAGCTCATTTTCAAAACTAGCCGATATGCCACTAAGAGGCTCTTTGGGTATTGAGGGTGGAGTAAAGGGTGATCTTATACATGTGCAGAGTGATGGAGTTTTAACTTTAGCTAAAACCCCCGTGGTTTATAAGATAAATCTAGAGGATTTTAACCCAACAAAGATAGTTCTATCTTCAAGTGGTTTAAAACTAGAGGAGATTTTAAATATCATCTCAAAAAACCCGTATGCAAAAGCTTTGGTAGATTTGGACATAAATATAAATAGCATAAAAGAGAATAACCTTGATGCAGATATAAACATATCAACTAAAAATGCGATACTTAGTTCAAAATATATGAAGAGTGATTTTGATGTAGATATACCAGATACACCTTTTAATCTTGCACTAAACTCAAAGCTAAAAGGTGATGAAGCAAACTATAATCTTTTACTTAGCTCAAAACTTTTTGATATAAAATCATCAGGCGAACTTACCCCACAACCTCTAAAAGTAGATAGTACTTATAGTTTAAACATAGCAAATCTTGAGGCACTAAAACCTATAACAGGGCAAAATTTTAAGGGTAGTTTTAAAACAGATGGAACCATAAAAGGTGATGATAATAATCTTGTAGTAAAAGGTTCAAGTGATGTCGCCTCATCTGCTACAAAATATATAGCGACACTAAAAAAGAAAAACCTAGATGAGCTAGTTTTAGATATCGCTCATCTAAATATAGCCAAACTTTTAGAGATGTTAGGTGAGCCTTCTTATGTTAGTAAAGGGACTTTAGCATTAGAGGCAAAACTAAAAGGTTTTAGCACCGATAATCTAAATGGCGATATTTTAGTAGCTAGTGATGGGGTTTTACTAAACCAAGCAACTATAAAAAAAGAGTTTGAGCTAGACTTACCAACCACAAGTGCAGATATTAGGGCTTTAGTAGATATAAAAGATGGAGTTGCTAAAAGCAATAGTATAAAAATAGACTCAAATCTTGCAAAATTAGCCCTAAAAGAGTTTAGGTATGATCTAAAAAAACTATCGTTAGATAGCAACTATGAGTTAAATGTAGCCGATTTATCTAAGCTATTTTTCATCACAAAAACACCTATGCAAGGCTCATTTGTAGCTGATGGAGAGCTAAAACAAGATAGCGATCTTTTGATTAGTATAAACTCAAAAAGCATAGGGGATTTAAAGGCAAAGCTTCTAAATGATGATTTTGAAGCAAATATAACAAACCTAAAGGCCTCAAAGCTTCTATATACACTAAAAAAACCAGATATTTTAGAATCAGACTTAGAGGCTAAGTTAAAGTATAACTTAGTAAGTGCAAGTGGAGATGCTGATGTAAAACTAGCAAATGCTAAGTTTAACCAAAACCAAGTTTTTGATCAGTTAAAGGCTTTAGCAAACATAGACCTATATAAAGAGAGTCTTAATGGCAATGCAACAGCTAAGATAGATAAAAATCTAACACTAGCGACACTAGATTTACTCTCAAAAAATGCCTCTATAGTATCACCAAAAACCCTTTTAGATAGTGATAAAAATAGTATAGATTCTGATATTTTGCTAACTTATAAAAAAGATGAGATAAAAGCAAATCTAAAAGGTAGTGTAGAAAAACCAACCATAACGATAGATCTCGATGCCTTTTTAAAATCTCGTGCAGGGGAGAAACTGCTAAAAAAAGCAGATAAGCTTTTAGATAAACTCTTTAAATAGTAACAATACTTGGCGATGGCTCATAAAAGTAGTAGCCTTGACTCATGGTGACACCTAGCTCGTTAGCTAGGTTGTATATCTGCTCATTTGCTACAAACTCTGCTACTGTAGCTATGTTCATATTTTTAGCAAATCTAGATATATGTTTAACTAAAAGTTGTGAGTTTTTATCGTGCGGTAGGTTTTTTATAAGACTAGCATCTATCTTTAGTATATCTATATTTAGTTTTATAAGGTGTTCAAAGTTAGAGTAGCCACTTCCAAAATCATCTACCGCAAATCTACACCCTATCCTTTGACACTTCTCTATAAACTCAGCAACCTCTTTATAGTTCTCTATGCCATCGCTCTCTAGTATCTCAAAGACTATGAATCTTCCTATATTATCTTTTTCTATAGTGTTTAGCATATATTGGTTTAGAGTTGTGTCTAGTATATCGGTTGTTGAGAGATTTATACTTATAGAAACACCGTATGTTTTTATGTTTTTTACAACCTGATCAAAAACTATCCTAGTTAGTTCTAGTGAGAGTTTTGATTTTTTGGCAATATCTAAAAAGTGAAACGGCGAAACAACACTTCCATCCTCATCTATAAGCCTTATAAGTGCTTCATGCTTTGCTATCTCTTTGGTTTTATTTAGCACTAGTGGTTGGTAGTAGGTTGCTATGCGGTTGTTATCTATAGCACTTCTTAGTTTTTTGTACCATCTTATGTTCTCCTCTTGTTCGCTAGATATATCTTGAGTGAAAAGGTTAAAACTTTGTGAGTTTTGTTTCGCTTTTTTTAGAGCAACTAGTGCATGTTCTAGTAGTTTTTCGCTAGTGTGAGACATACCTATGGCTACTGTAAATATCACATCTATATCATCTAGCTTAAAAACCCTATCTTTTGTTTTTTGTATAAGAGTATGAAGAAGTGACTCAAATTTGATGCTATCGACTCCATCGCAAAGTAGTGCAAACTCATCGCTACCGAGTCTAAATACCTCTAGATTTTTATATCCATTTAGCTCATCTTTTAGCCAAGATGAGTAGGCTATAAGGGTTTTATCCCCTATCTCATTTCCATAAACTTCATTTATATCGGCAAATCTATCGATATTTAGTATCGCTAAACAAGCATACTCTTTTTTTGAGATAGCTTTTTGTAAAGAGTAGCGATTTGGTAGATTTGTCAAAGAGTCTATAGTTAGGGTTGTTTTTAGCTCTTGCTGTTTTTCATTTAGTGAGTTTATGGAGTTGCAAACTGCAAAGTCAAGATCTCTTAGCTCATGGATAAAATGGTTTTGTGGTTTTGGCTCTATCTCTTTAACTTGCTTAGCGATAGACTCAAGTGGCCCTAAAACCAAAAGCCTAACGATATATACGGCAAATATCATAACTATAGAGATGATAATAACCATAGAGATGCCATAATATAGTGCCGTGCGGGTAAAGCGATCAAATATATAATCCTCATCTAAATCTAGATAGAGAGTCGCATAGTGCTTTATGTTGTCTTTGTAGTAGGTAAAGCTACTTTTGTATCTAAATGCTTTTTTATCTTTTAGAAGTTTAGTTATCTCACCGATGGAGTGGTAATTTTCGCCTAGTAAAGTACCTATAAGCCTTTTTTGAGATGAGTAGCTTATGATTTTATCATCAAAAGATAGCGATAGGGTTTTTATGGCAGGATTTACAATGCTATTTTGCTCTAAAAGAGCTTGTATATTTTTAAGTCTATCATCAGAGAGTATCCCTCTTATATGCTCCTCAAGATGGTAGAGTGACTGGTTTGTCTCTTTTGCTAAAAAGCTTAGCATATTTGCTTTTTCTATCTTGTAGTTTAAAAAAAGTACTATAACTCCAAGTATAAAAAACATACTTATAGCTAGTAGATTAAACCTTGAGAGTCTCATCTTATAAGCCTAATAGTATTGATATTTTGGTGTTTTAGGTACTCTATCTCATCTTTTGCAGGTTTATCGTGTAGCCATTTTATAAGCTTTAGGGAGTTTAAAAACTCCTCATAGCTCTCACCCTCTAAGTATGGCTCTGCAGTGTTATAAAACTCTTTTGGGTCATTTTTTAGTTGTGTTAGAGCTAGAGCAAAAAGCTCTTTTAATTTCTCTATGCTCTGTTTGTTCTCTAGATAGACCTCTTCGTTTATAAAGAGTGCATCTATAGCAAAAAAAGTTTTCAAATCTTTTGTGCTTACTATATTTTTAAAACCATTTTTATATAATGTACTCGCATATGGGTGGTATGAGATGGCTATTTGTGGGGTTTTAGTGTTTTTTAACATAGCTATCTCTCTTTGATCAGACTCTATAAGCTTAAACTCTAATGTTTCAAGATGATACTCTTTAACAAAAGCTTCAAAAAGGTTTCGATTTATAGAGCCTTGTTCTAGATAGACATCGATAGCATAGCCGTAGTCTCTTAGCTCATCTAGTGTGTAGTTTGATGTTATCACATCGGCTCCATCTGAGCGATCGACCAAAAAGATAGGGACTATGTCGTCTTTGTGTGTAAAGTTCAAAAGTTCATACTGTGTAGATAAAAAGCCTTGTGTAAAATCTCTCTCATAGAGTCTAACATTATCACTCAAATCACTAAGCCAGATAAACTCTATACCGCTACCCCTTAGCCAGTCTTTTTCATGGATATACGCCATAGGAGTGTAGCCTACCCATGGGTTTGTAGATATAAAAATCTTATGTTTTTGTTCCATCTTTTGGTACAACACAACTAAAAAAAAGCTTAGCGATAAAAAAGCTAAAAGTACTAACAATGCAACCTTTGCTCTTTTCACTCTACTACCTTAGTTTGTTTGAAAATATTATAATTTATTCATTCTTAATATCCTCTTGCATCTGCTAGAGTTAAGCATAATAAAATGTTATTTTGTTTTTTAGCTAGAGTATTTTTAGCTTCAAGTAGAGTTGAACCTGTTGTGATGATATCATCTACTAGTAGTATATCTTTATATTTTATATCTTTTAGCTCAAAATTTCGTGGATTTAGCAGTCTAAACTCCTTGCTTTTTCCACTATAATTTACACTATTTCTAGCTCTTAGTTTGCTATGGAGTGGTGAGATATATTTTGAGCTTAGAGCTTTGTTTAGTATGGCGGTGTGTGAGTAGCCACCGCTTAGTTTATCATCTATGGCGATGGAGTTTATAGTACTACTAAAGTTAAAGTTTTTGGCAAACTTATAAAATGAGTTTTGTGCTAAGATGGAGTAGATATAAAAACCAAGTGGGGTGTGTTTTGTGTGGAGTAGATCTTTTATCTCTTCGTACTTATAAAAGGAGATGACCTCTGTATGTTTATCTAGTTTTCGCTTGTAGATAGATGGGGTTAGATGGTTTTTTTGACACTCTAAGCAGATGTGCAAGTGTGATAACTTCTCGCACATCAAACATCGCATCAGCTCATCTTTAAAACAGACATAAAGGCCTCTTGCGGAAGCTGAACCTTACCAACTGCTTTCATCCTTTTTTTACCCTCTTTTTGTTTCTCTAAAAGTTTTCGTTTCCTTGTGATATCTCCGCCATAACACTTTGCGGTTACATTTTTACCCATCGACTTTACAGTTTCACGGGCTATAACACGGTTACCTATAGAGGCTTGAACGGCGACTTCAAAAAGTTGTCGTGGTATGATATCTTTCATATTTTTAACAAGAACTCTACCGCGACTCTCAGCAGAGCTTTGCGGAACTATAATACTAAGTGCATCTACAACTTCACCTGCTACTTTAACATCTAGCTTTACAAGTTCACCCTCTCTAAAACCTATCGGCTCATAATCAAAACTAGCATACCCTTTTGAGATAGACTTTAAGGTATCGTAAAACTCAACGACTATCTCATTTAGTGGGATTGAGTACTCAAGCATAACACGACTCTCATTTAGGTAGGTCATCTTATCTTGAACTCCTCGTTTGCCAACAAGTAAGTTTATGATGTTTCCTAAGTATTCGCTAGGTGTTATAACGGTAGCTTTTACATAAGGCTCCTCCATCCTCTCTATAGTACTAACCGATGGCAACTGTGATGGGTTTTGAACCTCTAACATCTCACCACTTGTTAGGTAAACATTGTAAACAACCGATGGAGCTGTTGCTATTAGGTCTATATTGAACTCTCTCTCTAGCCTCTCTTGAATAACCTCCATGTGGAGCATTCCCAAAAAACCAACCCTAAAACCAAACCCTAAAGCGACAGATGTTTCAGGCTCAAATGAGAGTGAAGAGTCGTTTAGTTTTAGTTTATTTAGAGCCTCTCTAAGCTCTTCAAACTTGTCGGTATCGATCGGGTAGAGTCCTGCAAAAACAAAAGCTTTAGCGGGTTCATAGTCCCCTACAGGCTCTTTTGTAGGGTTTTTTGCATCGGTTATGGTATCGCCTACATGTATAAGCCCTACCTCTTTTATGCCAAGAACTACTATGCCTATCTCACCACTTTTGATCGAGTCGGTTTTTTTGCGGTTTATGGGGTGTGGGTACATAAGATCAAGCACTTGATGGGTCTCATCGTTGCTCATAAGTTTAACTAGTTGAGATTTTTTGATCTCTCCATCAAAAACACGAACAAGTGCCAAAGCCCCAAGGTATGAATCAAACCAACTATCATAGATGATAGCTTTAGTAGGAGCGATAGGATCACCTTGCGGAGCGGGGATACGATCGACTATAGCATCTATAAGTTCACGGATACCAACACCTGTTTTAGCAGAGATAAGACAAGCCTCAGTAGCATCTATACCGATACTAGCCTCTATCTCCTCAGCTACTTTTAGTGGGTCTGCTGCTGGTAGGTCTATCTTGTTTATAACAGGGATAAGCTCAAGGTTATTCTCCATCGCTAGATAGACATTTGCTATAGTTTGAGCCTCAACACCTTGAGCCGCATCTACTATAAGCAAAGCCCCATCACTTGAAGCTAGAGATTTGCTAACCTCATAGCTAAAATCGACATGACCTGGAGTGTCGATAAGGTTTAGTATATAGTGTTTTCCATCTTTTACATAGTCTAGTCTAACACTTTGAGCTTTTATGGTGATACCTCGCTCTTGCTCTATGTCCATAGTATCCATCATCTGAGTACTCATCTCTCTAGAGCTAACCGCTCCACACTCTTGGATGATACGATCGGCTAAAGTACTTTTACCGTGATCTATGTGGGCGATTATGGAGAAGTTTCTAATATTGTCCAATTTATCCCTCTTAAGCAAACAGTGTATTTATGCTCTCATGGTGATAGACTCTTCTAATCACCTCAGCAAATAGCGGAGCAACAGATAAAACAACGATTTTATCACTCTCTTTAGAGTCTAGTGTGTTTGTAACTATTAGCTCATCTAGTTCACCATTTTGTATATTTTCATATGCTTTGCCACTTAAAACCGCATGTGTAGCACAAGCTATAACAGATGTTGCACCTTTGTTTTTAAGGGCTGTTGCGGCTTTTACCATAGTCCCTGCGGTATCGACCATATCATCAACCATAATGATATCTTTACCATCAACTTCACCTATGATATTCATAACTTCACTCTCATTTGCTCTCTCTCGTCTCTTATCGACTATAACCATATCAAGTCCTAGTCTTTTAGCAAAGTATCTAGCTCTAGCAACTCCACCGATATCGGGTGATGCGACTATCGGGTTTTTGAGATTTTTACTTTTTATGTAGTTCTCAAACGCTATAGAGCCATAAAGGTTATCAACTGGAATGTTAAAAAAGCCTTGAATCTGCCCAGCATGAAGATCTATGGTTATAACTCTATCTATCCCCGCCGCTTCGTACATATCTGAGACTAATCGTGCAGTTATAGGGACTCTAGGGGCTGCTTTTCTATCTTGTCTTGCATAACCAAAGTATGGTATAACCGCTGTTATACTAGTAGCAGATGAGCGACGGAGTGCATCGGTCATGATAAGTAGTTCCATAATATTATCGTTTGATGGAGCCCCAGTTGATTGGACTATAAAGACATCTTTTCCTCTTACACTCTCAGAGATTTGTACTGAAATCTCACCATCACTAAACTTTTTAATATCTGCTTTTGCTAAAGGGGTGTCTAGTATCTTACATATCTCTTTTGCAAACTCAACACTAGCACTTCCAGCAAAAATCTTATAGCCTCGCATAGATAAACCTTGTTTTTTAAATGTAATGAAATTCTACTCAAAGAGTTCTAAGATATTGTTTAGGTTTTTACTAAAATAGTACTCATTCGACTATAAACTCAGCCATAACGGGTAGATGATCAGAATAACCCTCACCTTTGTGTTTTTGTATTTTGCCCCAAACCATCTCCCATCTTTTTATATATTTTGGGTTTTTAAAAAGGTAGGGCAAAGATAGATTTTTCATAGAGTCATCTTTATAGTAGAGCCCTTTTTTAACCAAAAGCGGCTGTGAGATTATGATGTTATCTAGTGCCTCTTTTGTACCTTTATATATATAACTATAGCGATCGGCTTCGTATCTATCGTACCATAAGTTGTAGAGTTCACCGCGACTTAGCTTAGCATTTTTGACTTTGGCATCTTGCTTTTTAGTGTTTAGTATATGGTTTATCCCTGTTTTACCATAGGTGTTATTTAGTCGCCTCTCTTTTTTAAAGGTAAACTCTTCGTTGTAGTTTGAGTTAAAATCCCCTAAAAGAACTATGTTTTTATCTAGTCCTATCTCTTCTACCCTTTTTCTAAGGGCTTTGGCACTCACTATACGGCTACTTTCTGGGTGTGTTTTTGAACTCCAGTGGTTGGCAAATATATATAGATCGTGATTGTTTATCTTAAACTTTGCCTCTAGTATATTGCGGTATGAAAAAGATGATGTTACAAAAACCTCTTTTGTATAGGTGAAGGGAAATTTACTTAACATCGCTACTTTTATAGTTGTATTTTTCCTATCGGCGATCTTATAGTACTCATAGTAAAGCCCCATCTGCTTAAGAGTAAAACGCAAATCTTTTAATGCACTAAGTGATTCTACCTCAACTAAAGCTATGATATGGGCATCTACATCTTTGATAACTTTTGCTAGATTTTTAAGCTTTTTTTTGTAGTTTGTTTGGTTCCAAAGCGATGGCCCATTTGGGATATACTCTTTATACTCATAGCCATCGTGCTTAAGGTCAAATAGATTTTCGACATTGTAAGTCGCTATCTTGATAGTTTGTGAAGCTACAAGGGTGTTTATGAGTAGTAGCATACTTATGAGTAGCTTCAAGCACTTATACCATTTAGTCTTAGTAGATTTTTAGGCTCAACCTCTCTACCCATAAGGGTTTTAAAGAGTTCGCCCATACTTTTGCTTCCGCCACCTTTTAGTACTATGTTGTGGTATCTTTTAGCTAGATTTGAGTTAAAAACACCCTCATCTAAAACACCAAAAAAAGCATCAGCACTTAGCACTTCAGCCCATTTATAGCTATAGTATCCAGCGGCATAACCACCTGCAAATATATGTGCAAACCCATTTTGAAACTTGTTATAACTCGGTGGTTTTATAAGTGCGGTTTTTTCTCTCAAGCTATCTAGTAGCCCTTGAACTTCATCGCCACTATGTAGTTTTGAGTGGAGTAAAAAGTCAAACAGACTAAACTCAAGCTGTCTTAGCATACCAAGAGCCGATAGAAAATTTTTGGCACGATTTAGCCTTGCTATCATCTCACCATTTAGAGTTTCGCCTGTTTTATAGTGTTTGGCAAATAGTTTTAAAACATCTGCCTCATAGGCAAAGTTCTCTAAAAACTGCGATGGGAACTCAACCGCATCCCACTCAACACCATTTACCCCGCTAACTTCACTCTCACTAACCTCACTTAGTACATGGTGGAGTGCATGACCTAGTTCGTGAAAAAGTGTTACTACATCATCGTGTCTTAAAAGAGATGGATTATCTTTGCTTGATGGGGCAAAGTTACACACTACAACCGCCGATGCTAAGTGGGTTTTGCCATCTTTATCTATGTGGTGTGAGCTAAAATCATTCATCCAAGCTCCACCTCTTTTACCTTTTCTTGCCTCAAGATCAAAGTATAATCTTGCACTTTTTTTACCATCAACTAGCACATCATAACTAAAAGCTTTAGCATCCCAAAGTGGCTCATCTACACTTTTAAACTCTATGCCAAATAGTTTTTCTAAAAACCCTAAAGTCCCTTTTAGCACACTATCTTGCTCAAAATATACTCTATACTCCTCTTCGTCTATATCATACATCTTCTTTTTAAGTAGTTCGCTATAAAAGGCACTATCGTAACTCTCAAGCTTAACTTCACTTAGTTTTTGTAGCTCATCTAGCTCTTTTTTGGCTTGATTTTGACTATCTTTTAGAAGTTTTTCTAAAAAATCAATAACAGATTTCTCATCTTTTGCCATCTTTGTAGCTAGTGAAAAAGATGAGTAGTTTTTATACCCTAAGAGTTTGCTCATCTCATCTCTAAGGGCTAAAAGCTCATCGATGATAAGGCTATTTTGTGGAGCTCTAGTCACATAGGCTCTATATAGCTCTTCGCGGATTTTTCTGTTTTTACCATATGTCATATAGGCTACAAATGATGGTTGTTGCAGGGTAAATTTGTACTTAGTTACTCCATCTTCACTAAACCTAGCAGCTGCTAAATCGCTTTTACTTAGTCCATCTACATCAGCCTCATCTACAACTAGTTCGTACTCATTTGTAGCATCTAGCAGATTTTGTGAAAAGTCATTTGTTAGGGTTGTTTTTCTAAGGTTGATTGATTCTAGTTTCTGTTTTGTAGCATCATCAAGATGGGCACCACTTAGTTCAAAATTTAAGATATTTAACTCTAAAACTCTCTTTTGTGCATCGCTTAAACCCTTTTGTTTTTGTATATCTTTAAAGGCATTATAAAGCTCTATATTTTGTGAGATTTTAGTCTCATATTCGCTTAAGAGCGGAAGTGCTTGTGAGTATATCTCTTGAGTTTTAGGGGTATTATTTACTGAGTTTATATGCGATAGTGGGGTGAAAAAACTACTAAGATTTGTCTCAAGGCTCTCTAGCTCTTTTACAAAGTTTTGATAAGTTTTGCTTTTGAGTTTTATAAGCTCATCTATGCTTTGGTTGTTTTGTTTTAGAAGGGTTTTTAGCTCATCTATAAAAGTATCTAGATTTAGGTTAAAGTTTAAAAAGTTATCCACGATTTTTCCTATTTTTTTACAATTATATCTACTCTATCTAAATAAAATGTTTTTATAATATAATGTGATATAATATTTTTCCATAATGTGATTTTTAAGGGGGAGTTTGTGGGTAGTGCCAAAAAAATCAAACAATTTTACCTATTTATCACTATCTTAGCTATACCTCTTATAGGTGCTATGGTTATTTTTTCACTACTTTACATAAACACTAAAAAAGATCTAGAACTAACTACTCATCAGCTAAAAGGGCTAGATATCATCCTTGATATCCAAAAAAGTATCCATCTAGCACAAAAGATTAGAGGGTTAAGTCTTATAGCAAATATAGATGAGCCAAATAGTAAAAAACTGAGTCAATTTGAGAGTAAATTTACACAAAACAATATAAAAATATCTAAAAAACTAAACGCTATAAAAAAAGAAGATAAGCTAAAAACAGAAATGATAGAGTTTGTAGATGGGCTTATAAAGAGCGATATTTACAAGCTAAAAAGAGATGATATAACCAAGATTATAGAGAGATTTTTAAGTTATGAGCTTTTGATTTCTCACCATTGTGAGCTTATACTTGAGTCTGATAGTAGTAGGTATTTGTTGGTTGAAAATGCACTGCTAATACTCCCAAAACTAGTTGAACTCAATGCTCAGCTTAGAGCCATGGTGATAGATAGTATTCCATCAGATGAGCAACTCCATATACTCACAAGCAAGATTGATGATCTTTTTAAAAAGTTTGTATTTAACTGCGATATGTTAAAAAGAGATGAGGAGTTTTTTAAGATAGAGGAGGTTTGCATCGATGTGTCGCAAACCCAAAAAGAGATAGTAGATTTTATAAATCAAGGTAGCTTAAATAACTCAAATGAGATTTTTAACAGAGCTACAGACTATATCGACTCTATGATAGAGGCAAATGGTAAAACTTTGAGTATTTTAAGGTATGAGCTAGAGCAAAAACGGGGAAGTGTGACTCGCACTATTATATATATTGTGATTTTTGGGGTGTTGGCTATCATCTTCATATCTGTAGTAAATAGGATTTTTTACCTAACCAACAAAAACTACATAGATAAGATAAAAAGCCTAACCATAACAGACTCGCTAACTTCACTCTACAATAGACGGTTTTTTGATGAGACTAGTCAAAAGTATCTAGATCTATATAGGCGACTAGGGCTTTGTGTGAATTTTATAATGCTAGATATCGACTTTTTTAAACAATACAACGACACCTACGGTCATCAAAAAGGTGATGAGGCTCTAGTGAGTGTTGCTAAGGTTCTAAAAGATCATGCAAAAAGGTCAAGTGACAAAGCATTTAGGCTAGGTGGTGAAGAGTTTGGAGTACTTTTTATATCTAAAGATAAAGAAGATGCAAAGATGTTTGCTGAACATCTAAGAGCTGAGGTGGAGGCTCTTAAGATAGAACATAAGCAAAGCGATGTGAGTAGATACTTAAGCATATCTATCGGTTTAGTATCTTTAGATAGGAGCATAGCTAACAAGGCTGATCTATATAAACAGGCCGATACGGCACTCTATGAGGCTAAAAATAGCGGGAGAAATAGGGTGGTTAGTTTTTAGCTTTTTAAATCTATTTAACTTTTATATTTTCAATGATAGTTGTAAAAAACTCTTTTGAGTAGAGTTCTATCTCTCTTATATCTTTTATAAAAGGCTGAACATCGTTTTTTACTTTTTGGATATCAAGAGCCTCTAGCCTTTTTAGCAACAGCTCTTTTATGCTCTCTTTTGTAAGATTTTCTGGTATTTGTATATCATTTGATTCTAAAAACTTACAACTTTGAGATAATCTTGCTTTTAAGTGAGCAGAATCAAGCTCTATATCATTTGCTACATACCAAACTAAATCATACCAATCTCTCCCTTTTGCTCTTGTACTCCATGCTCTACATAAAATAGCGTGCATTTTACCAGCAAATAAAGATGGTAATGTAAAAGCATTTATAGAAAATACTCTTGGCGTTAATTTTATAATATTTTGTGTTTTAAAATCTAAAGGTGGGCTTGTATCGATTTCTAGTTTTATTTTTACTATTTGATATTTATGGATTTTATCTGTTATATTTTTTGGAGTATTTATATTTAACAGATGCTCAATAGTATTTCCTTTTACAAAAGCAGAGGCTATTGCACTATTTTGGTTTTTCTCTCTTGTTTCTATATTTATATCAAATCCAAACGATTTTAAAGTATCAATAATAGTATTTTGAAATGGCTTTAAATCAAAATTTGGATTTACTTCAAGAAGAGAAAAATCTAAATCTTCAGAAAATCTAGGAAGATTGTGTAAAATTCTTAAAGCAGTTCCACCATAAAAAGCAGCATATTTAAAAAAACCTGCATCATAAAGTCCAAGTAGTATCATCTCTTGCAATATCTCTCTTAGAGCGTCATAACTACTATTTGAATCTGTTAAATCATATTTTTCTAACATTTTTAAAAGTGCTGGATTAGTCATATTTTCCCTTTTTTTACTAATGTGGCTAATGTTTTTAAATTTCTTGATTTATATGCTTTTGCAACTGTTTCTATAAGTTCATAATTTAAAGGTTTTACAATATCAACTCTTAAATCGTATCTCAAATACTCCATCATTGAAGTTTGTGTTAATGTCCCTATGCCTCTATCGTATTTTATTTTATCACATAGTGCTTTTTCGCAAGTTGCTATAAATCTTCCACCATCAGCATCATCATAAATCCAATCAACTCCTAAAGAGTAGGCTTTAAGAGTTACTTTTTTATAGCTAAATCTTCCTATGGGGGTATCAAAAAGTTTTTCATTTTTAGTTGTAGCAGATGTTATTTCACTAACTTTCTCAGGTATCATTCCATGATAACTAAGTGCATAATCAAATGAGACATATGAGGGAGCATATAGCATATTTGCAACACTAACTAGGTCGATTGGTCTGGTTCTATAAGGTTTTGAAAAAACATAAAACCCTTTTTTGAGTCTTATTAGATCACCATTTTTAACTAAAGTTGATATTTTTTCATTTACATTGCTAAATGATTTTTCAAGTATTGAAGATATCATATCGTGAGAAAATACACTTAATGGCAAACTATTTTTTAGTTCTATTGTTTTCATAAATACAATTTTATCATAAAAATGTATTATTTTATATAGATAATCCAAGAAACACGGATTTGGTATCTAAAATAATAGTGATTTTTAAAAAAGTTCTATTTGATTAATCTTTGAAATAAGATATCTTCTAGGTTTCTACTTGTATCTGCTACCAATAAAATATAGACTCTTTTATCTTCTATTTTAAATATAATCCGCCATCTTTTGTAGATAATTTCTCTATATTTTAAAATTCCTATTTGTTGAAGCTCTAAAACAACTCTTTTTCTTTGTGGAAAATAGTGCAGCTCTTCACACTCTTTTTTTATATCAAAAAAAATCTTTTTAGCAGTAGGTATGCTATCTAGCTTTATATACTCAATAATAGTCTTTAAATCATCAGTGGCATTTTCTGTCCAAAAGACTTCAAACTTTTTCATCTCTACTCAAATAGTTTTTTTTCTAAGTTTAAAAATACCTCTTTTTGGCTGATTATATTTTTATTTTCTATATCATTTTCACTTTGAATAAGGAGTTTTAGAAGATTTATAGAGTTTTGCATATTTTCATAACTCTTTATATCTTGAATTACAGCTTTTGCTTCACCATTTTGAGTTATGATTATCGCTCTTTTGGTCTCATTTGCTTCATTTATAACCTCTGCCGTTTTTGATTTTAGGTAAGAGATCGGTTTTATATCGCTACTTAGATTCATTTTAACCCCTAGGTCGTTTTGGGTATTGTACCAAATTTAGTCTTTATTTGGTTTAACTATCCACCCGCCACCTAAAAGCTTTGAATCATCGTAAAATACTCCCGCTTGGGCTATAGCGACCCCAAAAACAGCTTCACTTAGCTCTACAAAGGCAAGATCACCCTTTATGCTAACTTTACAATCTATAGGTTTTGTTCTATAGCGAAGTTTTACTTTGCACTCAAACTCTTTTTCATCTATAAACATATTTAAGTTCTCTAGCACCACACTTCTACAAGCTAGATCCTCTTTTTTACCGACCACTATGCGGTTTGTTTTGGCATCTATACTTAACACATAGTGAGGCTCATGAGCCCCATGAACACTAAATCCTCGCCTTTTTCCTATGGTGTAGTGCATATAGCCTTTATGTTCACCCACGATATTGCCATTTTTATCTAGCACTTCGCCCACCGTATCTACATCTATATGCTCTTTTAAAACATCGGTATATGTGGTTTGCACAAAACATATCTCGCTAGACTCTCTTTGTTTTGAAAAGGATTCTAGCTCTAGTATAGATGAGGCTAACTCCTTTACTTCGCTCTTTTTCTTAGTCGCTAGTGGGAAGATGAGCCTAGGTAAAACAGCCTTATTTATGTAAAATAAAAAGTAGCTCTGATCTTTTGTGTCATCTTTAGCTTCATATAAAAACTCACCATCACACTTTATATAATGCCCCGTTGCTATAAAATAAGCCCCTATGCTATCGGCAAAGCTTACCATCTCGCCAAATTTTAGGTTACGGTTACATAAAGCACATGGATTTGGGGTTTCACCCTTTGCATAGGTCGCTATAAATGGTTTGAAAACCTCTCTATCAAACCTCTCTTCGGCATTGTGGATATGGAGTTTCATCCCTACAAAATCGGCAGCTTTTTTTGCTTTTTCTATGTTTTGCCTATGGTACTCATCGTTTTTATGTAGCACCATATAGACACCCTCAACATCATACCCTTGTTGTTTTAGTAGATATGCACTCATAGTAGAATCGACCCCACCGCTCATCCCTACTAAAACTTTTTTATTTTGCACTATTTTTTCTTCTTTTTAGGTTTAAAACTCTTTAACATTTTTCCATACTCTGTGTTTTGAAGCTCATTTACTTCTAAGAGTTTTATCTGCTCTTTTATGGAGCGTTTTATCTCTTTTGTTATAAGATCTAGATCATCGCTTAGGTGGATTAACTCCAAATCTTCTTTGTTTATCATACCACTTGCTAGAAGTTTTTGCTCTAAAAACTCTATAAGTGGTTTGTAAAACTCAACTCCATAAACAAAGAGTTTTACCCCACAAGCTTTTTTTGTTTGTATAAGTGTTAGTGCCTCAAAAAGCTCATCTAGAGTGCCAAATCCACCTGGAAAAATCACATAGGCGATAGAGTATTTTACAAGCATAACTTTTCGTGAAAAAAAGTAGTCAAACTCTAAGCTTGTAGTTGTGTAGGGGTTTATCTTTTGCTCAAATGGTAGGTCTATATTTAGCCCGATAGACTCAACTCCGCCAACATCACAAGCCCCTTTGTTTGCCGCTTCCATGATACCAGGTCCACCACCTGTGATGATGTTAAAGCCATCTTTAGCTAACATACTCGATAGTTCAACTGTTTTTTGGTAGTAAAAATCATCACTTTGAGTTCTAGCACTACCAAATATAGTCACAGATGGCCCTAGTTCACCTAGCTCATCAAACCCTTTTACAAAATCTGAGAGTATCTTAAAAACACTCCAAATATCAGCCGATTTTAAATCTTTTACATACTTTTTAGTTAAGTCGTCTCTATGTTTTTTCTTTGCCATTATAGTTTTAGTTTATTTATCCTCTCAAGTCTTGTACCTATAGTGGTTATCTGAACCCCAAAGTTACCATCTACTATCACAACTTCACCCTCTGCTATGACCTTATCATCTACTAGTATCTCAAGTGGATCATTTGCTAGTTGATTTAGCTCTACAACCGAACCTATATCCATACTAAGAACATCTTTTAGGAGCATCTTTTTTTTACCGATACGAACTTTGACAGGGAGTTTTACATCTAGTATGAGTGAGATGTTGTTCATCTCCTCAGAGCTTAGTGAAGCTTGAGATTTGCTATGCTCATCTAAAGAGGCACTCTCTGCTAAGTTTTGTGTGTTTTGGTTTTTAAAGAGTAGGTTTTGCATCTCTTTGTCTAAGATAAGCATAAGGGTAAAGTCCCTTGAAGCTAAGTGAAAACCGTAGGTGTACATCTTCCCATAGCCCTCAAGCGAAACCTCGGCACTCTCATCTACTATCTCTATATCAGATATGTTAAAAGATAGTGCAGGTAGCTCTTTTTGAGCCGCTAGATTGTTAGAGATAGAACCAAATATATTTGAGCTTATCTCTTTTATGGCATCTAAATCGTCTTCATTTACATCACTTCTAGTGCTATCCTCTTCACCTAACATCATATCAGATAAAAAAGCTACAAGTTCAGGTGTAAAACCCAACATAAATGAGCTATTGCCATACTCTTTTGTATCTACTTTTACTAAAACCATCGGGGAGATGATAGTAGAAGTTATATTTAAATCTTGCTCATCTTTTATGTTTAGTGAAGGTGCTTCACCTATTAGGGCCTCTATGGTGCCTACAGTTTCGTTTTCAAAAAGTTTTATAAAAGCACTCATCTACTCATCCTCATTTGTTTCTTCTTCTATAATCTCTTTAACTCCAGAGATTTTTGCTCTTCTAATCGACTCAAAGTTCTCTAAAGCCCGTTTAACAGCATCTTTTTCGGTATCGATAAAGTCTGTAATCAAAACAGATTTTCTAAATCTCCTAAGCCCCATTTTACCTATAAATCTCTCTTTTCCATCGACACACAAAGAGACGATATCATCAGCTGGATTTCTAAGTCTTATGGTATCACCTTTTTTAAGCTCAAGTATCTCTCTTAGGCTTAGTTGAGTTTTACCTAAAATCGCATCTATACCAACTTTAGCCCCACCTAAGAGTACTTGAAGCTCTGTGTTTCTACTCTTTTTTGTACTTGTCTCATTTAACATAAGATCGCGACTCGCTAGTTTTGGCAAAATCGGCTCAAGCGATATAACAGGATAACATATGTTCATCATACCAGAGCTTTGCCCAACTATGATCTCCATAACTATCATGATAACTATCTCATTTTGTGCAACTATTTGTACAACATTTGGGCTTGACTCTTTTGACTCTATGGCGGGAAATATATCCATAACAGGAGCCCATGCCTCTTTTAGAGTACCCATAATAACCTTTAGTACAGTCTCAAAAAGGCTAAGCTCTATATCGGAGAACTCTCTATTTGTATCAAAAGGCTCACCTTTACCACCTAAAAGTCTATCCAACATAGGAAATGCTATAGACGGGTTTATTTCGACTATTCCGCTCCCCTCAAGTGGTTTAAATGAGAAGACATTAAAGCTTGTAGGGTTTGGTAAGCTCATCAAAAACTCACCATATGTCATCTGATCTACTGAGTGGAGTTGTATCTCCACGATTGAGCGCATTATCGAAGATATTTGTGAGGCTAAGCTTCTAGCTAGTTTATCATGAATCCCTCTAAATGCACGGAGTTGCTCTTTTGAGACTCTGTTTGGTCTCTTAAAATCATAAAGAGTAACTTGTCTTTGAGATGAGGCTAAAACATCACTTTGGGCATCAAAACTAACATCTCCATCATCTCCTACATCATCTAAAAGAGCATCTATCTCTTCTTGAGAAAGTATATCAGCCATTTTGCTCTCCTAAACTTTGTCTTATTTTTAGTATCACACTTTTGTGTATCTGTGAGACTCTTGATTCGGTTACCTCCATGATGGTGGCTATCTCTTTTAGACTTAACTCCTCAAAGTAGTATAGTTGTATCACCATCTGCTCTTTTTGGTTAAACTCCTCTAAAACCGCCCTTATTTTCTCTATAAGATCATCTTGTACTATAGTCTCTAGTGTGCTTTTTTCATCTTCTGCATTTAACTGCTCCTCTATAGGCATCAGTATATATATGCTTGAAGCTACTCTAGCCTCTTTTATCTTCTCTATCTCTTCGCCTAGTATATCGGCTAACTCTTCATCGCTAGGCTCTTCGTTGTACTTTACTAGATACTCTTGTGTTGCAAAATCTATAGCTTTTATGAGTCTCCTACTAGCGCGACTAACTATATCTAAGCTCCTAAGGTAATCAAGCATAGAGCCATAGACTCTTTTTTTTGCATAGCCCCAAAATGAGTCATTTACACTCTCATCGTATCTTCTAGCTAGTTTTATAAGCTCTTCGGTTCCTATGGCACTCAAATCCATATAATCTATAGATGATGGGAGCCTCTCTTTTAGTCTAAATGCCATCGCTCTAACGGCTGGTAGATACTCTAGTGCAAGCTCATCGCTTTGGTGTTTTAGCTCTTCTGTGTAGGTTTGGCTCATGCAAAAGCCTTCGCATCAGATGTATTTGTCGCTATGGCATCTTCTGTGATTTTTACCGCAACATCTAGTATTTTTTCCCGTTTATTTATCTCTTTTACAAAAAAATCAAGAGTTTTTTCATGCTCATCTTTTGCAAAAAAGTAGGCTTTTCCTAGTTTTGTTCTGTAGTAAAATGCGACTATTAGGTGGGAAAATAGATAGAAAAATATCGTAATAAGAAGTGTATATGTGAGTAGATTTTCTGGTGTAAAAGATTTTAATATGCCAAATATAATCCCCACAAAAAAACCTGCAACAGTGAAAAAGTGTACAAAGTTTTCCGCATACATCTACAAACTTCCTAAGATTTTAAAAACTAAAAATGTCTAATGAGTCTCTTAAACAGCCCCGATAAGCCACTTTCGCTAGAATCTACTAGCATATTTCGTTCCAAAATACCTGTTAGTTTTTTAGCTATAAGTGCTACATCTTTATATAGGCTTGAAGCTGGAAGAGTTGAGCAAAAAAGAGATCTCTGTTTTATGGATGTTGAGACTCTAGTATCCTCATCTACTTTACCTATAAACTCTATGCTTAGCTTGTCGCCTATGTTGGCTAAGGCTACTTTTTTTATCTTTTCGTATATCGCAAGTGCCTCTTTTTGGCTTTTTACTTGGTTTAGTATAAGCCCCACTTCGCTTCTAAAAGATGATAAAACTTTTATGGTAGCATAAGCATCTGTTATAGCTGCTGGGTCTGGAACTGTTAAGACTATAACATCATCAGCAACCTCTAAAAACATCTGTATATGCCCACCTATACCCGCACCTGTATCTATAAGAAGTATATCAAGATCATCTAGCACATCTGCCTCTTGCATAAACCTCTCAAATAGATCTTTTGAAGCGTATTTTAGTATCTCCTCGCCACTCTCACCAGGGATAAGTACTAAGTTTTTGTTGATAGGTATAAGTATATCAGCAACACTCGCTTCACCTTTTAGTACATGGAGTATGTTTTTTTTGATTTTGACATTGAACATTATGTCTAGATTTGCTAGACCTATATCGGCATCAAATATCCCAACTTTTAGCCCATTTTGTGAGAGTACATATGCTAAGTTTGAGCCTATAGTACTTTTGCCAACTCCACCTTTACCGCTTGTAATGGCTATAAATCTAGTTTTTTTTGATTTTGCTTTAGAGTTTTTGGCTACTAACTCTTGGAGTTTTTTAGCTTGATGTTCCATCATACTTTACTCCTATCAAAACCATTTAGCAAACACTCAACCAAAAAATCACTACTAGCTACAACCAAATCTTCAGGAACCTCTTGCCCAACCGATAGGTAGCTTATAGGTTTTTTTACCTCTTGCAAAAATGAAAAAATATTGCCAAAAGATTTTGTCTCATCTAGCTTACTAAACATAAGAGTATCGATACCTAAATGCGAAAAGCTACTATATGTGCTTAGTAAGTCTTCGTACTTTATAGAACTAGGCATAACAAGGCTTACATCTATGTTGTACTTTTGTGAGCTGTTGTTTAGGCACTCATAGATTTTGCTTATCTTTTTTTTATCGTACGGGCTTGAACCCATGGTATCTATAAGTATAAAATCACAATACTTTAGTGCCTCAAGAGCCGAACTAAACTCAGGTGGATCAACAACCGTCTCTATGCCTAGTTTCATCATCCTTGCATACTGCATAAGTTGCTCAACTGCACCTATACGGTAGGTATCTAAAACGACTAAACCAACTTTGTACTTTTTATCTAGTAAGTAGGAGTATCTAGCTGCTAGTTTTGCAACTGAAGTTGTTTTGCCAACACCTGTAGGACCCACTAACATAATAACCCTTTTTTCACCTATACTAGGGGTATCTTCAAGTCTTATGCTTAGCATCTTTCTTAGGAGTGTTTGGAAGTACCTTTTTATGGTAGTAGAGTTTTCTCTCATCTTTAGTGGCATATGCTCAAGTGTTAAAGCCATGATAGTATCTAAATGCTCACCCTTCATGCCACTATCTTTTGCTAAACGGTATATCTCTGCAAATTCAGCTGGGAGTTTTTGGGACATATCTGATGTTTTATCTTCCCAAAACATATTTTGTATAAGTTTTATCTTATCGCTTAGTTTTAAGATCTCACTTTTTATCTCTTTTAGCTCTTGTGGTTCCATTGTTTGTGGTATATCGTTGAAGTTATATAGTGGCTCTTTTGTTTGGGCTATCTTGCTTATTTGTGAAGCAGCTGAAGATATATCAAAAAGGACATCTTCACTGCTTTGCCTTATCGGCTTTGCACTATTTTTTATATTTTCATAAGTGGTGTGAGTTTTTGCACTCGACTCTAGACCCATTATGATCTCATATAGTGGCTCTTTTGAGAGCGATTTTTTTTGAATCTCTTTTGTGTCTATATGGATCATATCTTCATACTCTGGGTGGGCTTTTGCTTTTTTAAGTGCTTCTGATGGAGTTGAGCCTTTAAAGGTTAGTATCTTCATACTCTAAGCTCTTTTAGGGGTATCATAACACTCTCTCTTTTGCTAAAGTGCGGATGTGGGATCGTTAGTTTTTGGGTGTTCATTTTTATATTATCATAAAATATTATATCAAGATCTAGTGTTCTTGGTGCATCTTTAAAACTTCTTTTTCTCAAAAACCTCTTCTCCACTCTCATAAGATAAGCTAAAAACTCTTTAGGGTTCATATCTGTTTTTAAAACCACAACGGAGTTAAAAAAATCATCTTGGTTAGTATAGCCAAAAGGTGGATTTTTTAAAATCGATGAGATTTTTTCTATACCTATGCGACTATCTTTTTTTAAAAAGTTATATAGCCTAAAGATTCGTCTTCTAACATCACCGATATTTCCACCAACACCTACAAAAACTCTATGTTTATGTTTGGTTTTTTTTAAAACAGAGCTATTTTGGCGAAGATTTTTATAAAGCTCTAGTTTTGAGCCCATCTTTCGCCTTATATACATCTACTGTTCTTGTTGCTGTTGTTTTTGCATCTCTTTTATAGCGTTGATTTCGTTAAATATCTGTAACATTCCAACGATCGCTAGGTGGTAACCATAAGGTCCAAAACCAACCACACTCGATGTGCAAACTGGTGCTATCATGTTCTCTTTTCTAAAATCTTCTCTTCTGTGAACATTGCTTATGTGAACTTCAACCGTAGGCAGGGCTACCGCCGCTAGAGCATCTCTTATAGCTATAGATGTGTGAGTATAAGCTGCTGCATTTATGATGATACCATCAGCATCGCCGTAACACTCTTGGATCTTATCTACTAATTCACCTTCAAAATTGCTTTGAAAAAACTCAATCTCAACACCACTTTTAGTTGCAAAGTCTCTCATCTGCTCATGGATTTGTTCTAGTTTCATAGAGCCATAAACTTGTTGCTCTCTAACCCCTAACATGTTAAGATTTGGACCTTGTATAACAACTATTTTCATCAATAAACCTTTAATATTATTATTTAAGCGATTATTTTATCTAAATAAAGCATAATCTACTTTAAAAAGTCAAAAATCATGATAAAAATAGTAGCCCCAACATATATACTCACACCAGATGAGTTGCTTTTAAACCATGCGGTAGCTTATGACTCAACCATAAAAAAAGTAGCCCCGCTAGATGAGCTTTTGGCTCTTTATAAAGATGCCAAAGTTATAACTCTTGCTAAAAATTCACTCCTTTTACCAGGGCTTATAAACTCCCATGTTCATCTAGAGTTTAGTGCAAATAAAAATGAGCTAAAGTATGGAAGTTTTGTTCCGTGGCTCTTTAGTGTGATAGAAAATCGTGAAAAACTTATGGATAGTTGCCATGAAGAGTGTGTTGATGAGGTACTAAAAGATATATTAAAAAGTGGTACAACCACCATCGGAGCGATAAGTTCAAATGGGTTTGATCTAGCTAGTTGTGCAAAAAGTAAGCTAAATGTAGTGTTTTTTAATGAACTTATAGGCTCTCAAGCATCTATGGCAGATATGTTATTTGGTAGTTTTTTACAAAGGCTAGATGAGAGTAAAGATGTAAAAAGAGATGGTTTTTACCCTGCTATCGCTATACATTCGCCCTATTCAGTCCACCCTGTACTTGTAAAAAAAGCTCTAGATATCGCTAAAAATGAATCCTTAAGAGTCTCAGCCCATTTTATGGAGAGTAGAGCTGAGAGGGAGTGGCTAGATAGCTCTAGCGGGGAACTTGCTGAGTTTTTTGAGAAGTTTTTAAACCAAAAAAGCTCTGTTTGTTCTAGTGGTGAGTTTTTAAGCCACTTTGATGGGGTAAAAACACTATTTACTCATGCCATACAAGCTAATGAAGATGAGCTAAAAAAGCTTGGTTATATAGTCCATTGTCCTATCTCGAACAGACTTTTAGGAAATGGTGTACTAGATATAAAAAGGGCACAAGAGCTAGGTGCTAAAGTACTTTTAGCAACAGATGGGCTAAGTTCACACTACAAACTAGATCTTTTTGAAGAGATGAGAGTTGCACTTTTTATCCACTCCCACTTAGAGCTTAGTGAGTTGGCTAAAGAGCTTTTGTTTGGAGTTACAAAGTATGCCGCTGAGGCTTTGGGGCTAAAAAAAGGTGAGATAAAAGAGGGTTTTGATGCCGATATGATAGCTTTAGAGTTAGATGCCACACCAAATGAGCAGATTTACTCTGATGTTATACTAAAGGGTTACAATGTCACAAATGTTTTTATACGAGGTGAGATGATTGAGTAGTATTAAGAGTTTTTTTGGATTTATCGGCAAGGTTTTAAAGTATATACAAGAGCATTTTAAGGCTATGGTGTTTTTGCTGATACTCTTTTTGGTTTTTGCACCAAACAAAGATGAGGCTCTTAAACAAAACAACTTAGTTGAGATAGCACTAGTTGGAACCATCATAAACACCGATGAGGTGGTGGAGCAGATAGATAAAGCTAGTGAGGATGAGCATATAAAAGGGATACTTTTAAACATAGACTCACCAGGTGGAGCAGTCGCACCATCTATAGAGGTAGCAGAGGCTATAAAACGGGCTAGAGTAAACAAACCTATCATAGCTTATGCTAGTGGAACCATAGCAAGTGGGAGCTACTATGCTAGTATATACTCAAACAAGATAGTAGCAAATGCGGGGAGTTTAGTCGGTAGCATAGGTGTTGTGATGCAGGGTTATAACCTTGAGGAGCTTATGAGCAAAGTTGGCATAAAACCACAAAGCCTACAAGCTGGAAAGTACAAACAAGTCGGCTCTATGGATAGAGCTTGGAGGGATTTTGAAGTAGAAGAGTTAGAGAAGATACTCTTAGATACTTATGATATGTTTGTAAGCGATGTAGCAGAGGCTAGAGGGCTTGATGTAGCCAAAAAAGATGAGTTTGCCGATGCTCATATATTTACCGCTAGACAAGCAGTTGAGGTTGGGCTAGTAGATGAGATAGGCACAAAGTACGATGCCAAAAAAGCCCTTGAGAGCCTAAGTGGGGTCGATAAAGCTGTATGGAACAAAGAAGATAAGCTAGATAAGATTATGAAAAAACTAGCCTCTAGTGTGGGGGCGGTTTTACAAAGCTACCTACCACCACTTACCCTAAGGTAGCTAACCTTGACTTTTAAGGTCTTGGTAGCTATAATTTCGCCCTAACAACATTCCGGATTAGCTCAGCGGTAGAGTAGGCGACTGTTAATCGCTTGGTCACTGGTTCGAATCCAGTATCCGGAGCCACTACTTTTTAAACTTCAAAGTCAAATCTTTATAATTTTTCAAAGTCTTCTCTAACTCTTGTAAAAATATATCTGGTGCATAGATGAGCAGATCATTTATGGCATAAAGTCTATCTTTTGGGATGCTTATCTTTTGGTCTTGCTCTGGGCAAACCTTTGGTCTAAGTAGCTCTTTTTCTTCACTTGTTATATCTTTTAAGATATGTTTTAAAAATATCTTTCTACCCCTTTTTGTATCATCAAAAAGTATCTGCTCAGGTATCTCTAGAGCTTCTGCTATATATGGTATGAGTTCTACTCTTAGGGCAACATCGCCACTCAAATAACCATAAATCGCCTTAAGCGTTGGAATCTCTCCTGTACTTTTTAATTTCGGCTCTAGAGCTATAAGTTTTAAAGCAAAATTCTTCTTATTTAACCCTTTTTCACTCAATAATAGATTTATCTTCTTATATAGTTCCATAAAAGTACCTTTTATAGAAATTTTAAATTTATAAAATCTATAAAATAAGAAATTTTCTATATATTAGTTCCTTATAAGAAGAAATATTCTATAATTTATGGAATATTTATTTTAAAAAACTTTAAATAGTAACTGTTATACATAAAGGCTTTTTTTGATACAAGAAACAGAACATAAATACACAAATAGCAGTATTTTAATAAACATAAATAATTTAAATTTTGAAAATGATATCTTGATAGATATGAGAAATGAAAAAATATTTCAAAGTTATCATATTAAAAACTCAATAAATGCTATAGATATTAATGAGATTAAAAAAATCTCTCAAAACTATAAAGATAAAAGAGTTGTGATATATTGTCAGACTGGTTTAAAAAGTCAGGAATTAGTAAAAAATATTAAACAAGATAAGAGTTTTCAAAATATTTATAGTTTAGATAGTGGTATATATAGTATAGATACAGAAAATATAGAAGCAAATAAGAGTTTTTTTCCGCAATTAAATTCTACAAAACAAGAGTTATTAAAAAATTTTTTAGCTGATTCAAGACCTTGGATTGTAGCTTTTTCAGGAGGTAAAGATTCAACTGTTGTTTTGCAACTTGTCTATGAGATGCTGCTGAGTCTTCCAAAAGAAAAAAGAAAAAAAGTCTTTATTGTTATGTCTGATACAAAAGTAGAATCACCTGTTATTGAAGATTATCTACAAGAGACGATGAAGGTATTAAATCAAAGCTCAAAAGAGTTAGGGTTAGACCTTAGGGCAATAATAGTTGAACCAAGTGAAGAAGAGGAGTTTTGGTTTAATCTTATAGGAAAGGGCTATCCCTCTCCAACAAGAACTTTTAGATGGTGTACAGATAAGCTTAAGATCAAACCCACTTTAGATACAATGAACAGCATTACCAGCGAACATGGTAGTTGTGTTTTGCTTATTGGAACAAGAAAGCAAGAGAGTATAAACAGAAAAAAAACGATGGAAGCCAGAGAGTTAAATAGTAGAGGGCTTCATCCACATGATTATATCCCAAATACTTTGGTGTATAGTGCAATCTCAGAGTGGTCAAATGATGATGTATGGTACTATTTAACTACTCATAATCCCCCGCCGTGGCAAAAAAATCATGATGAATTATTAAATTTATATACAAAAGCACATGGTGGCGAGTGTGAATTTATAACAAATACCGAACAGCCATCTTGTGGTTCAAGCAGATTTGGTTGTTGGGTTTGTACCGTAGTAACTGATGATAAATCTATGAAGGGCTTTATTGATACAGGAGATGACTGGCTAAAGCCTTTGTATGATTTTAGATTTTATTTAAAAGAGATACGAGAAGATGCTACAAAAAGAAGTGCAATACGAAGAAATGGTGCTTTTGGTGCAGGACCTTTTACTTCTGAAGCCAGAAAAGAGATTTTAGATAAGCTGCTCGAAACAGAGCAAAAAATCGGCAGAGTTTTAATAACAGATGAGCAACTATACTTGATACAAAGGCAGTGGAGTAAAGATTTTGATATATCAAACAGTGTAGAGAAGATTTCAAATAGGAGAGGACGGATGATCAAGGTACAAAAAGATGAGTTTGCTAAAGATAGTATATTTTTGCATTTAGATTTACTAAATAGTGCTTCAAGAAAAGAAGATGTTAATGAGGAGTTTGTGGCTAATTTACTAAATGAAGCATTAGACATATACTCTTCTAGTCTAGATGAGAGTCAATCAACTTTTGAGATTAAAAATTTAATAGAAAAAGTGATTAATAATGAATGTATTCCAACAAAGGATGAGTGTAATGAAGATTAAATCAATAGAAATTTCAAATATGTTTTCTTATTATGGGAGAAATAAGATAGATTTTGACTTAAGCGATGATAGTAAAAATATAAATATTATTTATGGAAGAAACGGAAACGGAAAAACAAGCTTTATCAACTCCATAAAACTACTTTTTTTAGGTACACAAAATCCATTATACAGTAAACAACTAAGAAAAAGTGTTAGTGAAAATGGAACTATAGCACTTTTAGATTATGTTGTAGGCAATAAAAACTGGTATGGAATACTAAATAAAAAGGCTAAAAGTGAAGCAGAAAATAGTTTTTTTATATCTATAGATTTTTTTGAAAATAATAAAATTTTTACAACAAAAAGAGAGTGGAGTGTAAAAAATGGAGACTATGATGAAAAATGTACTATTTTTGGACAAGAAGATAATTTTGAGCTAAGTGGAATAGAGGCTGAAAAGTTTTTGCACAAAAGAATCCCACCAGATTTTGTAGATTTTTTCTTTTTTGATGGAGAGCAAATTCAACAAATCGCTGAGGCTAATAGAACAGATAGGAAAGAGAAAATTGTAAAGCTATTAAATATTAGTGGAATCGAATTTATATCAAAAATATTAAGAAAATATAAAGATGATTTGCAAAATCAAAGCTATGAAAATAAATCATATCAGCAAAAGATAATTGAATCAAAAAATAATATTGAAGATTTGCAGAGAAAAATCGAGCTAATTGAAACAAAATTGACACAATACAATAATGAGATTGATGAAATAGAAGAGGAGAAGATTAAATATGAAAATAGAAAAAAAGATATTTACATAAATGGAAACCAAAAAAAAGCTAGTGAACTTGATACTAAAAAAAGTGAATTAGAAAAAAGATTATTTGATTTGAAAAATAATAGTTTATCGAATATTTTATCCACTTCATTTTTAACTTTTAAGAGTAGTTTAATAAATAAAATTAAAGAGGAATTAGCTAGTGAGATTAAAAAAACAAAAGAATTGGATAATATAGATTTTGCCAATACTTTGATAAATACTCTACCAAAACAGCTTTTTGAAGATGCTCCAAAAATAGATATACCAGAAGATAAAAAAGAGCAATTAAAAAATAAATTAGAAAAGCTCTTAGCTTTATATAAAGTAGATGATAAAATACTAGATAATCAAAAAAACTACTTAGAGAGCCTAAGTCACAGTCAATTGGTAAATATACAAAGTAGCTTAAGTAGGCTGCTAGATAAAAGTAAACAACATAAAAATCTAATTGAAATCAAAGAGATTAATACTGAGTTAAAAGCGATTGAGTTTGAGCTAAAGATTATTAATGATGATCCTGAAGAACAAAAAGAGCTTTCTAGACTTGAGCAGCTTATCAATAAAAGCAATACAGAAATTGAAGAGAAGAGAAGATTAATGCACGATCAAGAGAAGGACATAGGAGAGCATAAATTAAAGATTAAAAGTCTTGAGACAGATATTTTTCGCCTTGATAGTAAAGCTAAAAAGAATTTTCATCTAGACCCACAAATAAAACTATCTGAAAAAATTATAAATATTTTAAAAGATTATAAAGAAAATTTAGAGAAAAATGTAAAGCAAGAGGTTGAAAACTATCTAAATGAAAATTATCGACAGCTAATTGACTCAAATAATTTGATTAGGTCTATTAAAATAGAAGATGATTTTAATATAAACTATTTTGATGAAAATAAAGAGCTGATAGGTATGTCTAGCATCTCTGCAGGGATGAAGCAAATGGTAGCAATTTCACTACTGTGGGCATTAAAGGAGACTACAAATAGAACTATCCCAGTCATAATAGATACTCCTTTAGGTAGAATTGACTATAAAAATCAGATAAATATTTTAAAAAATTACTACCCAAATGCTTCAAGTCAAGTTATTATCTTGCCAACAGACTCAGAAATAGATAATGAGAAGTTTAAGCATATAGAAAAAAATGTTGCAGCTATATATGAGTTGAAAAATGTTAGTGGAGTTGAGACAAAAATCAATAAAATCAATGAAATAGAAAAGGAGGTGTTTAATGGCTGATATATACACTTCAAGAGAAGATGAGCTTTTAATTGCAAAGATAATAAATGATGGATTTAACCATAATATGCATAAGTATTATATTTTGAGGTTAGCTTTAGCAAAATCTACTCAAATGCCAAATTTTGATGATTTGGATGATTATTTAAATATAAAAGGTGATGGAAGAAAAGAGTATCTGCTAAAACAAGTTACTGGGGAAAATTCGCAAGAAGAAGATTATGATAAAGAGATTAGAGTTTTATTGGGATATTTACATAATTTAAATCTATTTGAAAATGATTCAGAGTATAAAAAACTTTTACAAAAGCATATAAGAAGAGGATTAGCTGAAATAGATCGCTCTTGGAAATCTTCTGACTCTTTTTATGAGTACATCTATCAGGATATGCTAGAAGCTATTAGTATTGAAGAAAATAGTGAACTAGATATTATAGAAGCTATTGATAGGGCAGGAATTAAAGCTGAGCTTGTAGAAACTATTGAGGCTTCAAGATTAACTCACTATAAAATAAGAGTTTTAAATAGTGAAGATATAAATAATTTTAAAAAAATTACAAATGGGCAACTTAATTCAATTTTAGGAGTTAAAGAGATAATTTTGAAAGATGCAAAAGGAGAGCCACTAACTTTTATTTTGACTCTAGCAAAAGATGAGAATAGCTGGAGAGAATATGATTATTTTATTATAAAAAAATGGATAAAAGAGATACCAAATAGTTATAAACTAGGAGTGTTTTTAGGAGTTGATATTTATGATAATCCATACTATTTTGATTTAAAAGATGCGCCACATATTTTTATAGCTGGAGCAACAGGAAGTGGAAAAAGTGTAACTTTACATCTATTGATAATTTCTTTGATGCAAAAATCATCAAATGAAGTAGAGTTTGTACTGATTGACCCTAAAAAAGTAGAGCTAAATTTATATGCTCAAACTGATAAATTAAGTCAAATAAGTGATAAAAAAATTATCACTGATAATGAAAATATTTTAGAAGTTTTATCTAAACTAGAATTAGAGATGGATTCAAGATATAGCTTACTAGAAGAAAAAGGTGTTCAAAATATTAATGATTTACAAAATGGAGAGCTAAAAAATATAGTTGTAGTTATTGAAGAGTTAGCAGATATTTTAATGAGTGGAGATAAGACTTTTAATAAAGAGTGTGAAAGAATTTTAGGACGATTAGCACAAAAAGCAAGAGCAGCAGGGATACACTTAGTATTAGTTACGCAAAGACCATCATCTGAGGTTCTACCTGGAATTTTAAGAACAAATGTTCCATCAAGAATTGCATTAAAAGTTTCAAAATCAACTGAATCAAAAATAATACTAGATGAGGTGGGGGCTGAAAAACTTGTAGGAAAGGGTGATTGTTTAGTAAAAATTGGTCCAAGTGAGATAGAAAGAGTGCATTCGGTCTATTTGAAAAATGAAAATATTAAAGAGTTAATCTAGTCTATTATCTTAATATCGTGTATAATTTCACTCTCTATGGGGCTGATCTGGTTTCGACGGGATTTTATCGCTCATAGTTGCATGTCGGACTGAGCATCTCCGTTATACGGCTCACATTGCATAAACGCAAACAATACAAATTACCGTCCTGCTTACGCTGCTGCGTAAGTTTAACTAAACTTAGGACTGCTTTTACATCCAGACGCTAGATAGGGTGCTAAAAGTATAACAACCATGTAGCTATACCGCTTGTGAGCCTTGCCAAGCGATGAACAAAAAGGCTAGTCTTGCATAGCTTTGCAAGTTGTGTGAAGCAAGATGAAGCCAAACAACTTCTCTAAACATGTAGACGCTATGGGTAGTGGAGTTTCGGACTGCAGTTCGATTCTGCACAGCTCCACCATTTTGTAGTATAATCTACTTCACCTTACTATGCAAAACCACCGTAAAATCGATACTTTAAAGAAAATCTTACTATAGCTTAGTATAGTCTAGTTTATCACTATATGCCAATAAAAAGGTATATTTTTTGGTATATATAAAAATATACAAAAAATCTATATACCAATTTAGAAAAGGTTTGAAATGGAAATAATTCAGAGATAGCTATATCTCTTATATTTTATTTATTATTACTCTTTGTCAATCCATTTGAAAATGTCTAAAATGTCTATTTGATTTTTTTTGATTTCATATACTATTGTATAACCTTTAAATATCAAATCTCTTATGTTTTCATCATTTGAATAAATTGATTGGCGATATATTTTTGGATATGTTTTTAGTTGTGATATTTTAAATTGTAATTCATTTTTAAAATCAGTAGCCGCGGTTTTTTTATCTTTGGCTATAAATGCAATTATACTAAGTAGTTGTGCTTTATATTGCGGTGCAAAAACTATTTTCATATTTTAGATATATGCTCATCTATTTCTTCCCAAAATCTTTCTTCCTCAATAAAGTTTTTCTCTTTTCTAGCTCTGTTTATTCTACTTTTAACTTCATCAATATTAGAAGCAGTAAAATCAGAAGCTTGATTAGTTCTATCAATATTTATTGTTGGGTACCTCTTTAAAAAGGAGATAATTTCAGGATAAATAGTATCTGGAATACTTAATCTTAGGGTATGCATTTTTAATCCTTAATTTAAGAGATACAAAAGTATATCTAAAAGCCTTTTGGTTTTGAAGATTTTAGAAGTTTTTTTTCTTTTTTGTATTTTTTAAAGAAGCTCGAACATACTCTTTTATCTTTTTATCCATTATTTGTAATTTCATAGTAGTAAGACTGCTCGATTCCCTTAAAGATAACCTCTCTATCTTATGTGTTAAATTTTCACTCAAAAGCGTTCTTATCTCAAGGTCATTGATAGGGCTTCGCTCCATGGCTTGAAGATATAGCTCTTTAGGGATATTTTGCCAATCTACCACTTGCTTTAACTTTCAAATAAACTATAGGCTTTTTCTAAACTTTTTTTGTCTATATTCATACACGCTCCAAAGTGGCAAGTTTAAAAGTTTAGATAAAGGTAGAGCAGGGCAGGTGATAGCACAAACTCCCAAACCAAAGCGGCACATATACCCCCAGCGATCCCTGCTAAAACATCATCAAAAACAACCCCAACTCCACCTTTGGCTTCTCTATCTATCCTACCTATAAGTGATGGTTTTTTTATGTCAAAGTAACGAAAAAATGCAAACGATAGCAAAGCTTGAATGATAAAACCATTTTGCCACTCAAGTACTTCAGGCGGTGTTACACTTATAGCAGGTGCGATGCTAAGGGCTAACCACATACCTACCGCCTCGTCTATTACGATTCGTTTATCATCGTGAATACCGCTTAGTTGCTCGTATTTGTTTATCTCTTTTACCGCTATGAGTGTGGTTAAGATACTAAGTAAAAAAAGGCTTTGTGCATCAAAATATAGTAAAAAAACGATACCAACTATAAGAGCTACAAAACTTCCAGCGGTTCCCGGGGCTTTTGGACTTAGTCCGCTGTATCCAAATGTTATAAAAAACCAATTCATGTTAGCGATGTCGTTTGGTAGAGTTTCATAAGTTCAAGATAAAAATCATTTTCGGTATGCTCCCTTAAAAGCCCTTCTATAGGGAGGATATCGTAGTAGAGTTTTTCAAGATTTTTAAATCTATTTGGGTAGAGCTTTGAGATAATCGATGCTGATATCTCTTTTCTAACAAGTATAGTTGGTGGCAAGATCCCAAGTTCTAGCAGTTCTAAGATAGATGTTGAGTTGTATGAGATCTGATGATGTTGTCCGTGTGGACAAGTGTTTTTGCTTACTAAAGTGGTACATTTATCACAGTAGACAAACTCACTTGAGACCGATATCTCTATATCAAGACCTACTATCTTATCTAGTATAGATTTGTTAGCATTGCTATCGTAAAACATCCCAAGTCCAGCATGGTTTCGCCCTATAGTTAGCTTATCGCACCCGTAGTTTTTAGCCACTATAGCATCTATAATGATCTCGTTGTAACCTGCAAATATATAGCTATTTTCTAGCGGAACTACAACTACATGGTTTTTAGTTAAAAAGTTATTTATATAAAACTCTAGAGTCTCTTTTCGTATCTCAAAAGATAGATTTGACTCATTGTATGGTTTTAGTAAAAATATCACAAGCAAATCGGTGTTATCTAGTGTTTGACGGATAAGTTTTTCGTGGGCTCTGTGCAACGGGTTTGCCGCCATAACTAGTGCGGTTGTGTGAGTTGCACCCACTTGCTCTTTTGTTTGTGCTATGAGCTGTTTGTAGTTGTTTGTAGGGGCATTTAGTAGTTGATACTCCCCGCTTATGGCGATCTCGCCTATACGACTAAGTGTCGCTTTTAAACCCGGATGAGAGATATCTGTAGTGCCATATATCTGTTTTATCCTCTCTTTTGGATCTATCTTAAATGTCTCATCTACCACTAAAGTTGCAAAAGGTTTTTTCTCATAAAGTATGGTTATCTCTTCACCTTTTTTAAGCCCCTTTAGCACCTCTTGATTTTTTTTGCCCGATGGAGCTAGTATAAAAGGGAAGGGAAAAGTTTGCCCATCTATCATACCACTTTGTAGTATCTCTTTACTTTGTGCCTCATTCATAAGCTTATCAACAGGCAAAAGTAACCCATCTTTTAAAAGCTCAAGTGCCGCAGCTGCCTCTTTGTCTATAAGTATGGTTTTATTTTGTTTTAAGGATGTCAAATTTTTTCCTTTTTTCCCATAAGCTTTTTCTACTTATACCTAGTTTTTTAGATAGTTCTGTATCTGGAAGTTTGTTTTGGTAGTTTAGGACTACAAATTTTATATAATCCTCAATAGATAAAATCTCCCCTTGAGCAAAGATGTTTGAGTCATTTTTAATCTCTACGATATTTAGCGAACTCTCATCTATCTTGTCTGTACTAGAGATTATCACTTGCCTATTTGCCACTAGATCATTTAAGACTTTTTTATCGCTTTTTTTCAAAATCTGATAGTCTGTTATGTAGATAAGCACATTTGTTCTTAGGCTCTGTTCTACCTGCTCTAGTGCATCTTCATCTAAAAGAGATACAAAATCTACCGCCATATCCTTAGCTATAATGTAGCTATATGCAAATGCATCTGAGTGTTTTTGGTAGTGAGATGATATATATATAGGTAGCTCAGGGTTTTGTAAGTTTGCTAGTTTGTTGGTTGGTGTTAGTGTGTGAGATAGGTACTTCTCATAAGCATCACACTTCTTTTTTAGCTTTTCATAATCTTGATAGTGGTTTATTTTTCTTATAAGCTCCTCTATCATAAATGGTTTTAGTATATAGTCTTTTGCACCAGCTGCAAGGGGTTTTGAGACTGTATCGCTACTTATATATGAGACCATCAGTATAACGATGGATCTTTTAAAGTTCTCAACTACAGGTATAAAATCTTGTCCATTTATGTTAGTTGATAGCAAAACCACATCATAACTACTACTTTTTATGGCATCTTTTGTAGATGTGCATAGTTCGCAGTTGTGTCCTAGCTCATTTAGCTTAGCTGCTATACTTTGGGCTAAATATACTTCGTTTTCTATTATTAATATCTTCAAACATCCATCCAATCAAAATATTTTAAATTTGCACTAGCAAATACTGCTACACCCTCACCCCTACCAACAAAACCCAGCTTCTCAGTGGTACTTGCTTTTATATTTACCCGACTAGCTTCTATCTGCAAGATAGCTGCTATGGTTTGTCTTATGTTGGTTTTATATGGAGATAGTTTTGGTTTTTCACAAGCTATAGTTAGATCGACATTTACTATATTAAAACCAAAACCGTGTAGTTTTTTTACCACATCTTTTAGTAGCTCTTTAGAATCGATTCCTTTATAAGTTGGGTCATTATCGGGAAATAACATACCGATATCTCCCATCCCAGCGGCTCCTAAGAGTGCATCTATAAGTGCATGAAGGGCTACATCTCCATCACTATGAGCCTTAAAGCCAAACTCTGAGTCTATCTTGATCCCACCTAGATACATACTCCCCTTATCATCAAAAGCATGTACATCAAAACCTATACCATTTAACATATCTTTTGATGGTGGATTTAGGCATGGTAGTTTTTTAAGATCACTCAAGTGTGTTAGCTTGTGAGCATCTTCGCTCCCTAGCACAAAGTATCTTGAACCACCACTAGCTACTATGGCACTACTCTCATCGCTAAAATCCTCTTTAGCATTTAACAGAGCATCTTTTAGGATTTTTGTTTTAGAGAGCTGCGGGGTTTGGATAATCTTTACTTCATCTCTATTTATGGTTTTATCGCCATAAACTATAGTATCTTTTGCATCTAAGTATGGGACTATAGAGTCTGCTTTTTGTTTGTGTGAGAGTATGTTTAAAAGTAGCTGCTCATCTACACAACATCTAGCGATATCGCTAACCATAACAAACTCACTATCAACCTCTACAAGGGCATTTTTTAAAGACTCTTGACGAGTTGAGCCACCCTCTATAAACTCATAATCTGCATAGTTTTTCATAAACTCTATATCTTGAGCTGATGAGGTTATGATGATTTTGTCAAAAAGGTTAGTTTTTTCAAAATTTTTAGCTACTGCTAACCATAAAGGTTGATGATCTATACGAAGCCATTGTTTTTTGGTGTTTAGTCCAAATCTAGTCGAGCTTCCAGCTGCTAGAAGGATCAGTGTTAGGTTATTCAATATCTCTCCATAACAAAGTGTTACGAAATTATACACTCTAAAAACTTTTTTTAATCTTGTAGAGACTAAAGAAACAATATGAACAGGAAGTTTTAATATTAGATTAACTTTATTTGATTATATTTTCAGCTAGTCAATTAAGATAAATTTAGGAGTTTTCATGAGGAGTGAGTGGGTAAAAAAGCGACAAAATGATCCAGTTAGAACTCAGATGTATTATGCCAAACAGGGCATTATCACAGAAGAGATGGAGTATGTTGCAAAGATAGAAGATCTCTCACCTGAGCTTGTTAGAAGTGAGATTGCAAGGGGTAGGATGATAATCCCAGCAAATATAAATCACACAAACTTAGAGCCTATGGCGATAGGGATAGCAGCAAGATGTAAGATAAATGCAAATATCGGCTCATCTGCGATAGCCTCAGATGTTGAGGGTGAGATAGAAAAAGTTCAAGTATCTCAACACTACAAAGCAGATACCGCGATGGATCTCTCAACAGGTGGAGATCTAGATGAGATAAGAAAAGGTGTAATAGGGGCTTCAAAAATCCCAATAGGCACGGTGCCAATATATCAAATCCTACACGATGTTGGAAATAAGATAGAAGACTTAAGTATAGATGTTATGCTTGAAGTACTAGAGCGTCAAGCAAAGCAAGGTGTTAGTTATTTTACTATCCATGCGGGATTTTTACTAGAGACTATGCCAAAAATAGCAAAAAGAAAGATGGGTATAGTTAGTCGTGGCGGAAGTTTGATGGCTGCTTGGATGATGCACTACCATAGAGAAAATCCATTTTATACCGCTTATGATGATATACTAGATATCTGTGCAAAATACGATGTTTCGCTATCTTTAGGTGACTCACTTCGCCCTGGGTGTTTAGCAGATGCTAGTGATGATGCACAACTAGGTGAGCTTAAGGTTTTAGGTGAGCTAACTCTAAGAGCTTGGGAGAAAAATGTTCAAGTTATGATAGAGGGACCAGGGCATGTTCCACTGAATCAGATAGAGCGAAATATGAAGCTCCAAAGAGAGCTTTGCCATGAGGCTCCGTTTTATATATTAGGTCCACTAGTAACCGATATAGCAGCGGGGTATGATCATATTTCTAGTGCTATAGGGGCTGCTGTTGGTGGATGGCACGGGGCTAGTATGCTCTGTTATGTTACACCAAAAGAGCATCTAGGTTTGCCAAATGCAAATGATGTTAGAGAGGGTATCATAGCCTATAAAATAGCAGCTCATGCGGCGGATATCGCAAGAGGTCGCAAGGGTGCTAGAGATATAGATGATGAGATGAGCGATGCAAGATATAGATTTGACTGGAATAGACAGTTTGAACTAGCTCTTGATAGCGAAAGAGCTAGAGAGTATCACGATGAGACGCTACCTCAAGAGGTTTTTAAAGAGGCGGAGTTTTGTTCTATGTGTGGACCTAAGTTTTGTTCTTATAAGATAACTCAAAACATTATGGAAGATGCTGAGGGGATTCAACGAATAATCGATGAAGCCAAAGCTAAAGAGGCGGTTTAATAAATAGGATAATATTTATCCTATTTAAACTTTTTATGGTAAAATTACCAAAATTTAATTTTTTATGTAAGGAAAAAGATGTTAAATAAAGAGAGTGTAAATGCTGCTCTATCAAAAGTTCTCTACCCTGGTTTTACTAAGGATATCGTAACTTTTGGTTTTGTAAATAGCATAGAGATAGATGGAAGCAAAGTTAGCTTCAATGTCGAAATAACTTCAAGTGCACCAGAAGTAGCACAACAAATCACCGATGATGCAACAAATGAGCTAAAAGCAGTTGGTGCAACTGAGGTATCTGTAAATATAAAAGCCCCTAAAATGCCAGAGGCTCCAAAACCAAAAAATAAAAATATCGCTCCACATATAAAAAACTTTTTGATGATAAGTTCAGGAAAAGGTGGTGTTGGTAAATCTACAACTTCTGTAAATATCGCTATAGCTCTAGCTCAACAAGGTAAAAAAGTGGGTCTTTTAGATGCTGATATCTATGGACCAAATATCCCTAGAATGCTTGGTGTAGCCGATATGAAACCAGAGATAAGTGGCAACAAAGTTATGCCTATAAAAGCTTATGGTATCGAGATGATGTCTATGGGTTCACTTATGGAAGAGGGTCAGTCGCTTATATGGAGAGGGGCTATGATTATGAAAGCTATCGAGCAGTTTTTAAGAGATATCTTATGGTCAGATTTAGATGTTTTAGTTATCGATATGCCACCAGGGACAGGTGATGCACAACTTACTCTAGCTCAAAGTGTGCCAGTTACTGCGGGTGTTACAGTTACAACCCCACAAGCTGTTTCACTTGATGACTCTAAGCGATCGCTAGATATGTTTCAAAAACTAAATATCCCAATAGCGGGTGTAGTTGAAAATATGAGCGGTTTTATAGCTCCAGATACTGGGGTTGAGTATGATATATTTGGCAAAGGTACAACTGAGCCTATGGCAAAAGCATACAATACTAAAATCATCGCAGAGATACCAATAGAGCCATCTATAAGAACAGGTGGAGATGAGGGTAAACCTATAACTTTTGTTGCTCCAACTAGCGAGAGTGCAAAAAGATATATGGCAGCAGCTAGTGCTATATGGGCTACCATAGAAGAGGTAAATGCAAAAGGTGGAGCTAGCAATGAGTCGGTTCAGCCTACAACACCTCCTGGTGTGAGTGCTTGTAGTTCATAAGCACTCCTTGCGGGGTAGCTTGATAAATAGCATAGATTCCAAATCAAGTTTGGAATGACAATACTCCGTCTAAAAATCCTCACCCTTAAACATACTCTCTTCAAACTCTACTATTTTATTTCTCCCACTATTTTTAGCCTCATATAAAGCAGTATCAGCAAACTTAATGCACTTCCATATGCTAGGAGTATCTTGTGGAAATTTTGCCATACCAATACTAAGAGTTTTTCTAACCTCTTCATGAGCAAAGTTAAAGATTGTTTTAGAAAATGTTGAGTGAATTTTATTGGCTACTTGCATAGCTCCCTCTTTGGTGGCATTGTTAAGTAGTACTAAAAACTCTTCGCCACCGTATCTTATAGCAAGATCAGATGAGCGGGTTGATTTTTTGAGGATTTTAGATAGCTCCACTATCACTTTATCTCCCGCATCGTGTCCATAGGTATCATTTACCATTTTAAAATAATCAACATCTATCATAAGGAGTGTGTAGGTGTCTTTATTTCTCTCAGCTTGAGAGACAAGCTTATCTATAAACTCCTCTAAAAACCGTCTATTGTGAAGCCCGGTCATACCATCTCTAAGCGAAGTATCGCGAAGTTTTTCCATAAGGATTTGACTCTCAATAACAGGTTTAGCAGCCTCAAGATAGTGTTTGATGCTTGATATATTTCTCTTCATCATCTCAACTTCGCTCTCATCAGATGAGGTCATAGATATAACTAAAGAGATATCGTGGTTTATGTTAAAAGGTATGCAAACATAGCTAAGATCAAGCGCACTACAACTTTTGCAAAGGTTTGGAAACTCAGTAGATATAGTTACACTATCGGTTCGATGAGCTCTACACTCTTTAGCATCTTTGTTTGCTCTTTCGTAACATATATTTTGCTCCTCTGTTGAGTAGATAAGCTCTCTTGTATTTGCTAAGTTTTTCACCTCAAAAAATGAGAAGTGTCCAACATGGTATTTTAGTTTTAGTATATCAATGATTCTAGAGTAAACCTCATCTTTACTACCATCTAGCTCTATAGTCTTTTTAAATTTATATATATCAGATAGCTCATCTATAATGGTTTTTGCTTCATGCAGTGGGTCGTCATTTTTGATCAGCGAGCCTTGTGGGATAAAAGTCGCTAGAGAGTACTTTATGTTTCCAAAAGTCTCTTGCATTTTAGTAAAAAGTGAGTTTAGTTGATCTACTACAACTTTTGCCTCTCCACCAACTTTTGATACAAAAGTGTGTGAAAAATCCCCACTATAAGCCTTTTTTATCCCCTCTTGCATAGACTCAAAAAGTCTCATATATGGTGTTACATAGTAGTTTATAAGCACTAAGGCTATAATGATAAAGAGTAGATTTATACCAAGGATTTTAAGTATAGTTAGCATACCGCCACTTCTCATATCACTAATATCAAACTCCATACTAATAATACCAAGGGTTGCATCTCTAGCTACATCGTGACAACTTATACAGTTTGTGTTATCTGTTGCACTTGAGGCTTTATAGGGTATGGTTGCTCTTAATATAGTATTTGTTGCATTTTCTGTGATTTTTTGTATCGCTTTACCAGTAGAGAGTACCTCTTTGTCTATCTCATCTCTTATGGTTTCGCTATCAAGCCCTTTGCCATACTGTTTTATGACATTTTCTCCTCGTGCTATCCAGAGTGATTTTATGTTGTTGTTTGAGGCGATTTTATCTAAGAAGTATTGCCTTTTATCCATAACTCCATTTATCATGTGAGCCGTTAGACCATCTTTTACAATATTCGCTGCCATTTCGGACTTTTCCATGGCACTATTTATACTATACTCCCTAAAGTTTAGGGAGATATTTACAATAGTTGCAGCCGTGAGTGTCATAAGCATGATAGCAACTATGCTAAGGAGCTTAAATTTACTTTGCATGAGCAATGCCTTAGAATTAAATGTTATATGATACTATCCAAATATAAATAAAACCTATTTTAAAATGTTAGATTTTACTCAACTGTAACACTTTTTGCCAAGTTTCGTGGCATATCTACATCATTACCAAGTCTTATAGATATCTCAAGCGATAGTAGCTGAAGTGCTATCATCATCTCAAAAAACTCAAGCATATAGTGTGGTGCTTCATTTATGGTTATAAAATCATCTGTTTTATCAAAAGTAGATTGAGATATAGTACATATAGTAGAGTCTCTTGCACTTAGCTCCTCTATATTGCTTTTTGTTTTATCATAAAGCATATGTTTTGAGAGTAGAGCTATGGTAAAAAGCTCAGGATCAGCTAGTGCGATAGGACCATGTTTCATCTCGCCAGATGGGTACCCCTCGGCATGAAGGTAGCTTATCTCTTTAAGTTTTAAAGCCCCCTCAAGAGCTAGTGGAAAAAATACATCTCGCCCTATAAAGAAAAACCCATGCCCATGTAGGTATCTTTTAGAGAGTCTTTTTATCTTCTCATGAAGCTCATCGGTTACTTTTGTGTGTGTCGGTATAGCTCTAAGTAGCGATATCTGCTTAGCGATATCCTCTTTTTTCATACTATCTTTTGACTTTGCTATATATAGTGTTAGAAGCCATAAAACAACAACTTGAGTTGCAAAAGCTTTAGTTGAAGCGACCCCTTTTTCTATCCCCGCTCTTGTTAGTATGGTGTTATCTGCTGTGCGAACTATAGATGAGTTGTCTACATTGCAAATCGCTAAAGTTTTAAGCCCCGCACCCTTTGCCATCTTTAGAGTCTCAAGTGTATCGGCGGTCTCTCCGCTTTGAGATATCACCACAAAAAGGGTATCTTTACTTAAGAGTGGCTCTTTGTATCTAAACTCACTAGCTATCTCAACTGAAGCTCTTATTTTGGCATATCTCTCAAGTAGATACGAAGCGACAAGTGCCGCATGATAACTTGTTCCACAAGCACACAGTTTTATCTCGTTTATACCATCTAAAAGTGAGTTATCTATCTCCTCTAGTACCACCTCATCTACACCCATACGACCCATAAGGGTATCGCCTATGATGGTTGATTGTTCGTAGATCTCTTTTTCCATAAAAAACCTAAATCCATCTTTTTGGGCTTGAAGTTTGTTTGTACTAAGTGGCTTAAAGATTAGCTCTTTTTTATTTTTGTTTTTATCAAAAACCACTATCTCTTTGTTATTTGCATAGCCAAAGTCACCATCTTCAAAGTAAAAAACAGAAGTAGCTTTACCTATAAGAGCAGTATCAGATGAGCCAAAAAATACCTCTCCTTGTTCATTTTTACCCACTATCATAGGTGAGCCGTGTTTTGCAAAAAAGATAGTATCATCTGAGTTTTTGGTAGCTAAAAGTACCGCATATGCGCCATCTAGCTCATCTATAGTTTTGCTAAATGCACTAAAGGTATCACTTGTTGTTTTTGTATTTTTCTCAAACTGATGGACTATAACTTCAGTATCTGTTTGACTTAAAAAACTCACCCCACTAGATAAAAGCTCTTTTTTAAGCTCTGCATAGTTCTCTATAATGCCATTGTGTACAACATAGGAAAACTCCCCTAGATGGGGATGGGCATTTAGCTCTGTTGGTTTTCCATGTGTTGCCCATCTAGTGTGACCTATCCCTATGCTAAAGTTTTTAGTAGTAAAATTTTTTGTTTTCTCTTCGAGATTTATAAGCTTTCCAACAGCTTTAAAGTTTGAAAATACGCCATCTTCAAGTACAGCTATACCAGCCGAATCATAACCTCTATACTCAAGCTCTCTAAGTCCAGATAAAAGCACCTCTTTTGTATCATTTTTACCTATATAACCAACTATTCCGCACATATATTTTTCTCTTGTAAATTTTTTAAAGAGTATATCTAAACAACGGTTAAACTCTTTTTAGTATAATCACATCTTTAACAAATAGCTTAGGAATAAAAATGTATCTTTTTACAAGTGAAGTGGTAAGCCCAGGGCATCCAGATAAGTGTGCCGATATCATAGCTGATAGCATAGTCGATAGACTTCTTATAGGGGATAGTAACTCAAGGGTTGCTAGTGAGGTTTTTGTAGCGGGTAAACATGTAATCATCGGTGGAGAGGTTACTAGTAAGAGTAAACTTAGTGTGGAAGATTATAAAAACATAGTCCATAACGCACTAGCAAATATAGGTTATGATGCTAACCCGCACTTTAGTAAAGATGAGTGTTTGCACCCTGATGATGTTGAGGTGCAAGTGCTACTAAATGCCCAATCACCAGATATAAATCAAGGTGTTGATAAAGAAGATGGTGAGATAGGGGCGGGTGATCAAGGGATCATGTTTGGGTATGCCGATAGCGAAACAGCTAGTTTTATGCCAAGTGCCATAACCTATGCAAGAGTGCTTATGCAAAAAGTTTATGAGTATGCAAAAGCGAACCCATCAGAGTTAGGAGTTGATATAAAAACTCAAGTAACAATGGACTATGCTACTAAAGAGAACTTCGATAACTGTAAGCCTCAAAAGATACACACCATAGTAGTTTCAGCCCCTTGTGTAGCATCTATGAGTATAGAAAAAGTTAGAGAGCTTATAGGCTCACTTATAAATAGTGCAGGACTTCCAAAAGAGCTTTATAATCCAGATGATTGCATTATACATATAAACCCAACAGGTAAGTATGTATCTCACTCATCGCTTCATGATAGTGGTCTTACAGGTCGAAAGCTTATAGTCGATAGCTTTGGTGGATATGCCCCAATAGGTGGCGGTGCTCAAAGTAGTAAAGACTATACAAAAGTAGATAGAAGTGGACTCTATGCTGCTAGATGGTTGGCTAAACATATAGTTGCTAGTGGTTTAGCTAAAAAGGCGGTAGTTCAGATATCTTATGCTATAGGTGTAGCAAAACCAACTTCAGTTACTGTAGATACTTATAGAACTTTTACTAAACACAACGACGATGTGTTATCTGCTTTTGTTCAAGAGAAGTTTGCACTAACTCCAAACTGGATAACACAAAAATTTGGACTAGATAAACCTAGTAAAGATAGATTTTTATATGCAGATGTAGCGGCTCGTGGGCAAGTTGGTCAAGAGGATTACCCGTGGGAGAAACTTGATGCACTCGATATCTTTAGTGAGTTAAAATGAAACAAAAAATACTAAATGGGCATAGAGTAAGCTTTGAGGAGGCGATGAGGCTTTATGATATGCCACTTTTAGATTTAGCCGATATTGCAAATGCTATAAGGGTTAAAAAACACTCAAATAAAACCTACTACAATATAAACCGCCATATAAATCCTACAAATGTTTGTGCCGATATTTGTAAATTTTGTGCATATAGTGCCACTAGAAAAAACCCAAATCAATACACCCTAAGCCATGAAGAGATACTAGAGATTGTAAAAGACTCATCAAAAAAAGACATAAAAGAGGTTCATATAGTCTCAGCCCATAACCCAAATGTTACACTTGAGTGGTATATGGGGATCTTTAAAAAGATAAAAGATGCCTATCCACACATACACATAAAGGCTCTAACTGCTGCTGAGGTCGATTTTTTATCTAGACATCATGGTTTAAGTTATGATGAAGTGCTTGATATGATGATCGAGCATGGGGTTGATTCTATGCCTGGTGGCGGGGCTGAGATATTTGATGAGACCATTCGCGATCAGATATGTAAAGGAAAAGTTAGCTCTAATGGGTGGATAGAGATCCACAAAAAATGGCACGAGAGGGGTAAAAAAAGTAATGTTACTATGCTTTTTGGTCATATAGAATCACGCGAACATAGAGTAGATCATATGATGCGAATAAGAGATCTTCAAGATAAAACAGGTGGATTTAACTCATTTATTCCGCTAGTTTATCAAAGAGAGAACAACTACCTAAAAGTTAGTGATGTTTTTACCGCAAATGAGATCTTAAGAACTATAGCAATAAGCCGTATAGTGCTTGATAATGTGCCAAACATAAAAGCCTACTGGGTAACTTCAACAGTAAATCTAGCCCTTGTGGCTCAAGAGTTTGGGGCAAATGATCTTGATGGGACTATACAAAAAGAGTCTATAAACTCAGCAGCTGGAGCTAAAAGTGCAAATGGTGTTGAGCTTAATGAGTTTAAATCACTCATATTAAATAGTGGTTTTGTACCAGTTGAGCGAGATAGCTTGTATAATGAGATAGGATAAGATTTGAGTAAAGAGAGTAAAACCACCCTTTTATATATAAGCATAGCTTTTTTATTTTCATTTTTAGTTAGGTTTATATGGTTTTTTCAGTTTAATGGGGTGGAGGATTTGAAGTTTAACGACACTCTTATGCTAACCACAAACGATGCATATTATTGGGCTGAGGGGGCAAGGGACTTCTTAAATGGTTTTCATCAAGAAAATGACCTCTCTCCTATATATCATGCTCCATCTATCATTATAGCTATATTTGCAAAGATTTTGCCTATATCGCTTGAGGCGACCTTTTTATTTTTACCAGCTTTTCTCTCTTCGCTCATAGTTGTGCCCATTATACTAATAGCAAAAAACCTTAAAAATCTTGAGATGGGTTTTATAGCGGCACTTCTAGCTTCTATAGGGGTGAGCTACTACAACCGTACAATGTTGGGTTATCTTGATACCGATATGTTAAATATCTTATTTCCATTGCTACTTTTATGGTCGGTTATCTATGCTATTAGGACAAATGAAAATAGGTATCTACTTATATTAGCCATCGAGATAATCGCCTATAGGTGGTGGTATCCTCAAAGCTATTCGTTAGAGTTTAGTTTCTTTGCCCTTATAGTGTTTTATACACTTGTTTTTGATAGAAAAAATATTTACAACTTTAAACTTTTATCTATAGTGCTACTTGCTATGATGGGAGCTCATGAGATAGTTAGAGTTATTATAGTTTCGGGTCTTTATTATGTTTTTACTAAAGAGAGATACAACAGATATATATATAAAATATTTGCACTTAGTATAGTCGCTTTTTTAGTTTTTGGTGGGCTAAACCCTATCATAGCACAACTAAAAGGGTATGTTTTTAGAGATGAGCTACTTAAGAGTGATGAGGGGATGGGGTTACATTTTTTTAGTGTAATGCAGACTGTAAAAGAGGCTAAGCAGATCCCATTTGATATTTTTGCAACTCGTATAAGTGGTCACCCTGTAACTTTTTCTTTTGCATTTTTAGGCTATTTGTATCTGCTTTATCGCCATAGAATTATGCTATTTTCACTCCCTATAGTTGGACTTGGTTTTTTAGCATATAGCGGTGGACTTAGATTTACTATGTATGCTGTGCCTATTTTAGCTTTTGGTATGGCGTTTTTGATAAGTGAGTTTAGCAAACTTCTACCTAGACTTAGGGTTTTTGCACTTATTAGCTTGAGTGCTTTAGCTCTTTATCCAAATCTAGAACACATATATAACTATAGAGTCCCAACTGTTTTTAATAAAAATGAGGTAGATATTTTAGATAAACTAAAGAGTATAGCAGATAGAGAAGATTATGTGATTGGTTGGTGGGATTATGGTTACCCGTTAAGATACTATAGTGATGTAAAAACACTAGTAGATGGTGGTAAACATAGCGGAGCTGTAAATTACCCTGTAAGCTATATATTAACAAAGCCTCAAGAGCTATCGGCAAAGATGGCAAGACTTGATGTTGAGCAGACCGAGAGAGCCTTTAAGCTAAGAGAAGAAGATGATAATATCACACTATTTTCAAATATAGAGGAGCTTACAAAAGAGTATGGCTTTAGTGATACAAACGATTTTCTAGCATCTTTAGCAGATATAAAACTACCACAAAAAACAAGAGATATATACTTCTATTTACCACATAGAATGCTAGAGATCTACCCAACAGTAGAAAAATTCTCAAATATAGATCTTATGAGTGCAGAGATGAGTAAGCCATCGCTCTTCTATCTTGCACCATCTTTTAAACAGCTAGAAGACAACACTATAGAGCTAGGCCATGGTGTGAGTTTTAAAAATGATACTATAGATTTGCAAGGTAAAAATTATCCACTTAGACGGATAGTACAAGTTGGATACGACAAAGAGTTGAAGTTTTTAAAACATATAGATGAGCTAGATAGTACCTCATCTATAAGTATTATATATCTTAGTAGCTATAACTCATTTTTAGTACTAGATGAGAGTGTTTATAATTCACTCTATGTTAAACTACTACTTTTAGATGAATACGATAGAGATCTATTTGAAGAGGTTATATCGACTCCACAAGCAAAGGTTTTTAAACTATGTCAAAAGATAGAGTAAAAATAAGAAAGTGTCTGTTTCCAGCAGCAGGGTATGGAACTAGGTTTTTACCTGCTACAAAAGCGATACCAAAAGAGATGCTACCAGTTCTTACAAAGCCACTTTTACAGTATGGTGTAGAGGAGGCTCTTGAAGCGGGGATAGAAAATATGGCAATAGTAACAGGTCGCGGAAAAAGAGCTATAGAGGATCACTTTGATACATCTTATGAACTAGAGCATCAGATAAGTGGAACTAGCAAAGAGGGGTATTTAGTTGGTATAAGAGATGTTATACAAAAGAGCAGTTTTAGCTACACTAGACAGATAGAGATGAAAGGCTTAGGTCATGCGATACTAACAGGTGAGATACTCATAGGAGATGAGCCATTTGCGGTGATACTAGCAGATGACTTGTGTCACAACTACGATGAGGGGGTACTCTCTCAGATGGTAAAACTATATGAGCAGTATAAATGCTCTATAGTTGCAGTTGAGCAGATACCACTAGAGGATAGTAGCAAATATGGTGTAATAGCGGGTGAAGCGATAGATGAGCGAGTTATAAGAGTTAGCGATATGGTAGAAAAACCAGACCCAAAAGATGCTCCATCAAACTTAGCGATTATAGGTAGGTATATACTCACTCCAGATATATTTGACATACTTGAAAACACTCCAGCAGGAAAAGGTGGAGAGATCCAAATAACAGATGCACTCTTAACTCAAGCAAAAGAGGGCAGGGTGATAGCTTATAAGTTTAAAGGGAAGAGGTTTGATTGTGGTAGTGTAGATGGATTTGTCGAAGCTACAAACTTCTTTTATACTAAAAAATGACCTACAGACACAACTTTAACCCAACTCTCTCAGATGATGATATCTTTGCTAGTATAGTAAAAGAGAGGGAGTATATAGGTTACTACACACTAGTTCATCAAAGCACAAAAGAGTATAAGGATTTTGCTCAGAGTGTGAAACAAAAAAATATAGTTGTTATCGGTATAGGTGGAAGTACACTTGGAACCTATGCTATATATAAGTTTTTAAAACACTCCAAAACTCTTGAAAAAGAGCTATTTTTCTTAGAGACAACAGACCCCATCGATATCAAGTCTAAACTAAACAGGATAGATCTAGATGATGCACTTTTTGTAGTGATATCAAAATCTGGAACTACCATAGAGACTATCTCTATATTTAAGTATATAAATTCACTTATAAAGTGTGATAGCTCAAATACTATCATTATAAGTGAGAGTGACTCTAAACTTAGTGATTTTGGTAGAGCAAATGAGATGAGATGTTTTGAGATACCAAAAAATGTTGGTGGAAGGTTTTCTGTTTTTAGTGCAGTTGGGCTTGTTCCACTAGCTATAGTTGGTGTAGATATAGATGAGCTTTTAGGTGGAGCAAAAGAGGTGAATGTCTCATTTTTCACTAAAGGTGAGGTTTATGAGAGACTTTTAAAGAAGTCTAGATTTTTTACAGAGTATAAAAATAGATTTAACATAAATGTACTCTTCTCTTACTCATCAAGACTTGAGGGGTTTAATGAGTGGTATATTCAGCTTTGGGGTGAGAGTTTGGGTAAAGTCGATGTAAATAAAACTAGACAAGGCCTAACCCCCATCGGTATCATAGGTCCTATAGATCAGCACTCTTTTTTACAGCTTATTATTGAGGGTAAAAGAGATAAAACTATAACGGTTATAAAAGTAGATGATTTTTTGAGTAACCTAAAAATCCCAAAAGTTAAGCTTCAAGGGCTTGAGGAGCTAGACTACATAGATGAGCTTGAGTTTAACTACCTTATAAATACTCAAGCAGATGCCACCATAGAGGCTATAGAATCGACACAAGATATACCGTGCGATGTTATAACTATAGATAGTGTAGATGAGCAGAGTATCGCTAAACTTATGTTTGAGTATGAGCTTTTAACTTCGCTTTGTGCTAAGTTTATGTATATAGATGCCTATGATCAACCTGGAGTTGAGAGCGGGAAGGTTATACTAAAGAAAAAGCTTATGTTGTCTTAGATTCCAGATCAAGTCTGGAATGACAGAGTACCGTCATCCTGAACTTGATTCAGGATCTCTTTTTATGGATTCCATATCAAGTTTGAGATGATAAAGAGGGCTAGTTTTAATACTACTTTATGATATGACCTACAAATTTTGACATATTATCAAGTATCTCACCTCCTCTTCTAAACCCTAAGGCACACCCCTCATAAGCAAAAAAGACCCCAGCTTGATAGAAGTTGTTTTTATTATCGGAGTTTAGCTCGACATACTCTTGAAAAACTTTTTTATAGTTATCATAGACTCCGCTGGTCGATGTTAGTATGTTGCCATCCCCATCTTGTATAGAGATATTTGCACCCTCTCTACCAAAAACAGGTTTGCTTACACACTTAACATCTAATGGCTCAAACGATGTTTTCAACAGATAAGGTGAGTCAGGGAAAAGATCATAGAGTATCTTTAACATACCTTTTGACTGAAAGAGTAGGGTATAAGCGGGGTTTAGTATGATAGCTTTTTGGTTTTGCATAATAGAAGTTAGTATAGTAGATAACTCCCCCTCCTCAATAGCGATATCCTCCCACGGATAGAGTTTAAACCAGTACTCATACTCATAATCCTCGCTATCAAAAATACCATCTTCGCTAAATCTTACATTGTTTATATACTCAAAATGTGTGTTAAAACCAGCATCACTCGCCATCTGCATAAGTAGTTTTACAGTAGCTTCCTCTTCATCGTTTCCCTCAACACTAGAAAAAAGTATCTTCCACCCATCGTAGTATTTTTCAAACTCTGCTGTATCATCGTGTAGTGTTATAAGCCTTTTAAAGTTCTCCCTTATCGCTTCATAGGCGTTGTTAAACTGCGACTCTTCATCTAAGTTGTTCTCTTTTAACATAGCCCACTGAAGAAGAGCCGTCTCAAATAGTGCTGTTGGGGTATCGGCATTGAACTCTAGAAGTTTTATACCCTTACCATCAAGCCCACCAGCAAAATCAAACCTACCATATATGTGCCAATGGACATCATTTTCCCAGCTTTTTTTGATGGCATCAACTAGATTAAAAGGGATACCTAACTCAAAAAATAGGTCATTTTCTATAACATATTCAGCCGCCTCTACAAACATATCGTAGATAGAATTTGCCGCTTCATAATAAGCCTCAGCTTCACCCGCACTAATGACTATCAGCTCATCGCTAACATAAGATGAGCCATCACTATCGGTGTGCCATGTTAGCCCTAGCTCTTCTAGTTTTTGACTAGTTAGTGGTTTTATATTTTGAAGTCTCATCTTTAACCACCATATGAAGATGAGCTAGATTTACTACCCGAACTTCCACCAAAAAAACTTTTTTTACCACTTGAAGCAGATGAGGCTCTTGGAGCCGATGGACTTTTAGCAGATGCTGCTGTACTTTTTTGTGCAAAAGATTTGTTTCCCATCAAAGCATTTCCTATCATATTTCCTAAAAGTGAACCAGCAGCAACGGCAAGTATTGTTCCAGCTAAACCCATACCAGCACTACTATCGCCATCTCTTAGGAGTTCAGATGAGCCATTTTGAAACCTATCGTACTCCTCTTGGGCTAATTTTTTCATCTCATCTTCGCTCATAAACCTCTCGGTTATATTGCCAAATTCATCTCTTTCACGGATGATAGCTCTACTTTGCCCATCAGTTGGATGCTCTTCTACTACTATGTAGCCACCATTTGGTTGTTGTTCTATGATTAGAAATTTATTTTGCATAGCTTGTTGTTCTTGAGCATTTTCACATCCGCTAAGTAGGCTCATCATAGCCACCCCAGCACTCCCTAGTGCTATCCCTGTTGCGAGTGATCTTATATGTTTTTTCATCATCTTATCCTTATCTTTTTGTAGTTGTTGATTTTAAAAATCTTTGAGGAGTCTCTCTCTTTTAAACCATCAATATTTTGTATTATTATATCAGCCTTAGCTTGAGCAAAATCTAGGTCAAACTTTTTTCCACTTAGATTTGCTGATGTTGAGTAAAACCATGGTGAGTTTTTTAAAATTTGAGAGCTATTTGGATTTTTAGCGACCCGAAAAGAGTCCTGTTTTACTATAAATGTAGTTTTTTTAGCTCTTCTTACAAAGCTTTTATATTTTTGTGGAACTCTTGCACTAAGTGAAGCAAAGTCGCTAAAAACTTTGATAAAGCTCTTATGCTTCTCTCTGTTTTTAGCCCTATATAGCTCATCTTTGCTAAGCGATAAAAAACCAACAGTTGTGTCGGTTTGTGCTAAGATTATGCCAAAAAGTCTTGAATCGCTTTTGGTTCTATCCACTGCCCACTACTCATAGCCTCAAGTGCTTCTAGCATCGCTTTTGCCGCACTTAGAGTTGTAAAATAAGGTATACTCCGTTTTAAAACCTCTTGACGGATTAAAACCGAATCTTTTTTTGAAGATGTGTTGTTATCGCTTGTGTTTATAGCCATCGCTATTTGGTTGTTTTTCATAAAGTCTTGTATATTTGGACGACCTTCTGAGATTTTTAACACCACTTCACAAGGGATTCCAGCCTCTTCTATAACTTTTTGAGTCCCTCTTGTAGCTAGTATCTTAAAGCCGTATCTAACTAGCTCTTTTGCTATAAATGGAGCCTCTGCTTTGTCTGAATCAACGATAGATAAAAAGCAAGTTCCACTAGTTGGTATCTTGTTGCCTGCTGAGATTTGTGACTTTGCAAAACTTACACCAAAGCTAGAGCTAATCCCCATAACCTCACCAGTTGATTTCATCTCAGGCCCTAGTTTTAGGTCTGCTCCATATAGTTTGTGAAATGGGAAAACCGACTCTTTTATGGCTATATGATCTTTTAGTTTTGGTTTTAGTATCCCATCTTGCTCTATAACTATGCCGCTATTGTCGTAGTATTTTAGTGCATCTCTTAGAGTCTCACCCACCATAACTCTAGTTGCAACTTTTGCTAGTGGTATCCCTGTAGCTTTAGATGCAAAAGGGACTGTTCTACTAGCTCTAGGGTTTACCTCTATAAGGTATATCTCATCTTTATGTATCGCATACTGGACATTCATAAGACCTTTTACCCCAAGCCCTAGCGCTATAGTTTTACTTTGAGACTCTACTTTGCTTATAAGCTCTTTGCTTAAGTTTAGTGGTGGGAGTGAACAAGCACTATCGCCTGAGTGGATCCCCGCCTCTTCGATATGTTGCATGATAGCTCCCACATAAACATCGGTGCCATCACTTATGGCATCAACATCTAGCTCTATCGCATCATCTAAAAACTTATCTATTAAAACTGGTGCATTGTTTGAGACTGAAACTGCTAAGTCCATGTATTGTTTTAGCTCATCTTCACTATAAACTATCCTCATCCCTCTACCACCAAGGACATAAGATGGGCGAACCAAAACAGGATAACCTAGCTCTTTAGCTATAGCATAAGACTCCTCTTTTGTTCTAGCTAGTCCATTTTCAGGTTGCTTTAGATTGTTTTTGATAACAAAGTTAGAGAACTCCTCTCTATCTTCTGCTAAGTTTATAACCTCTGCTGAAGTTCCAGCTATTTTGGCACCTATAGCTGTTAGTTTGTTTGCTAGTTTTAGTGGAGTTTGCCCACCAAAATGGACTATAACACCATCTGGATTTTCGTTCTCAACCACCTCTCTAACATGTTCAAAGTCTATCGGCTCAAAATACAACACATCAGAAGTATCATAATCTGTTGAGACTGTTTCAGGGTTACAGTTGTACATAATTGTCTCTATGCCCATCTCTTTTAGTGCAAAAGCAGCATGTACACAACAATAATCAAACTCTATCCCTTGCCCTATACGGTTTGGACCACCACCGATGATAAGAACTTTTTTTCTACTACTCTCTCTTTTTTTAACATCTGGTAGTTTTGTGATATTAGTAGATGAGTATAGATAGTTTGCAAGTGCTTTGTACTCACCACTAGTTGTATCGACTTCGCTGTACTCTAGCTCAACCCCAAGTGCTTTTCTAGCACTATAGACCTCATCTTCACTTATAGCTTTAGATGAGTTTTTAGCTATGAGTTGGCTTATTTTACTATCTGAAAAACCTTCAGATTTTACCACTCTCATAAGTTTTTCATCGCTCAATATAGCACTTGTTATCTCTTTTTCTCTAGCTACTAGCTCCTCTAGTTGATATAAGAACCATCTATCGACTTTACAAAGTTCAAACATCTCATCTATGCTAAAACCTCTCCTAAAACCCTCCGCCATATATAACATTCTATCGGCATTTGGACGACGAATCTCGTGTTTTATGTGTTCAGTGTCGCCACTAACTTCATCAAAACCGCTTAGTCCTGTCTCAAGTGAGCATATAGATTTTTGGATAGTCTCTTTAAAGGTTTTACCCATAGACATAACCTCACCAACACTTTTCATACTTGTTGTTAGAGTATCTTCAGCCTCTGGAAACTTCTCAAAAGTAAATCTAGGAACTTTAGCAACTATATAGTCTATGGTAGGTTCAAATGCAGCAGGAGTCCCTGTCATATCGTGGATAATCTCATCTAGTGTAAAACCAACTGCTAAGAGTGTTGAGACTTTTGCTATAGGGTATCCTGTTGCTTTAGATGCAAGAGCAGAGCTTCTTGAGACCCGTGGATTCATCTCTATAACTATCATCCGCCCATTGTCTGGGTTTATAGCAAACTGTATGTTGCTCCCACCAGAGTTTACTCCCACTTCACGAAGTATAGCAAAAGAGGCATCTCTCATCTTGTGATACTCTTTATCGGTTAGTGTAAGAGCAGGTGCTACAGTTATGCTATCGCCTGTGTGAACACCCATAGGGTCAAAGTTTTCTATGGAGCAAACTGTTATACAGTTATCGTTTTTATCACGAATAATCTCCATCTCAAACTCTTTCCAACCAAGTAGCGACTCCTCTATAAGGATCTCATTTACAGGGGATTCATCTAAACCTCTTTTTGCTAGTAGTTTAAACTCGTCCATATTATAAGCAACACCACTTCCCCCACCAGCTAGAGTAAAAGATGCTCTTATGATTAGTGGAAAACCTATCTTATCGGCCGCTTCTAGAGCATCGTCCATATTGTAAGCATACATAGAAAAAGGTAGGTCCATACCGATTTTTATCATAGACTCTTTAAAGGCAGATCTATCTTCACCTTTGTGGATAGCCTCAGGTGATACCCCTAAAAATTCAATGCCATCAAGCATCCCCTTTTCATACATACTTGTAGCGATATTTAGAGCAGTTTGTCCACCCATATTTGGTAGTATTGCATCGACCTTCTCATCTTTTATGATTCTAGCGATAACATCTTCTTTTATGGGTTCTATGTATGTTCTATCTGCAAAACCAGGGTCGGTCATGATAGTAGCGGGATTTGAGTTGATAAGTACAACGCGATAACCAAGAGACTTAAGTGTTTTAACAGCTTGTGTTCCAGAGTAGTCAAACTCACATGCTTGTCCAATAACGATAGGGCCTGAACCAACTAATAGGATTGTGTGAATGTCTGAGCGTTTTGGCATTGTTTACCTTTGTAGAAAATTTTGTAATTATAGGTAAAAAGCACTTAATATTTAATGAGATTTTTTAATGATATAAAAATAATTTGGCTCAATATCTTTGTAGTAAGGCTCTATAGTTGCATTTTTATATCCGCTGCTTTTGCTTATAGATAAAACCTTGCCAACCTTTAAGTCCTTATAGAAAATCTTATCAAGCCCAGAGGTTAAAACCTCATCACCAACTTGTATATCATACCATAGTGGTATGTAGTTAGCTACAAGTGTTTTTGAGTTGTTCCCTTTTACTATAGCAGGGGCCCTTAGTTCACCTATATATACCGCATAGGAGCTTTTTATATCACGATTTAATAGCCCTAAGGGTTTGTTATCTTGCGGTACTACTATACCAGCTACATACTCTTTGTAGGTGAGTCCATATATCTTTGATGGATCATAATCTTTTATATCTAGCCATACACGGTTAAAATTGCCAAATTTTTGATAGGAGATTGTGTTTATAAGCTCAACATCTAAGCTTGTTGAGATATTTATGCTTAGTTGTTCGCTAAGCTCTTGAAGCTCTTTTTTTAGACCTATATTTAGGAGTTTTATCTTATCATAATCTTCTAGCTTCTCTTGAAGTTTGCTTATCTGTTCTGCTTGAAAAAAGTGTTCTGATAACATCTGAGTAGATGCTTGTATGGCACTGTTGTATGTAGTGTTTATATTTTGTAAAAGTAGTATAAGCGGAGATTGTAGAGTTTTAGAGTTGTATAGTGCAATAACTAGCACAACAACAAAAAGTAAAAAGCCACCTAGCTTTTTACTCATTGCCAAATAGCTCTTGAAGTAAATCTATCTCTTCTAAAACTTTTCCTGTCCCTCTAGCAACTGCTAAAAGTGGCTCTTCAGATACATAAACAGGGATTTTAACTAACTCTGATAGGTATCTATCTAGTTGGCGGATCAAAGCTCCACCACCTGTTAGAACTATACCGTTGCTTACTATATCACCAGCTAGATCGGGTGGGGTCTGCTCAAGTACATCTCTTAGTGCTTCGCCTATCTCTTTTAAAGGCTCTCTCATAGCCTCTCTTGCATCTTCACTTGTAAGCTCTATAGTGCTTAAAAGCCCCTCTATTTGGTCTCTACCATTTACCATCATCTTAAGCTCTTGATCAAGTTTTACCGCTGTTCCTATAGATATTTTTATATCCTCAGCTACCCTCTCACCTATAAGTAAGTTATACTTTTTTCTTATGTAGTGGATGATTGATTGGTCTATCTTATCACCTGCGGTTCTTATAGATTTTGATAAAACTAGTCCACCTAGTGAAACAACACCTATCTCTGTTGTTCCGCCACCTATATCGACTATTAGGCTACCTTGCGGCTCTCTTATATCTATACCAGCCCCAATAGCAGCTGCCATAGGCTCTTCTATCAAAAATACCTCTCTAGCTCCAGCACTAAGAGCCGATTCACGAACCGCTTTTCTCTCAACTTGAGTTAGTCCATAAGGTACACATATAATGATACGGGGGCTAATAAGAGAAGTTCTTCCATGTGCTTTTTCTATAAACTTTCTTATCATCTTTTCAGTTACATCAAAATCGGCTATAACCCCATCTCTCATAGGTCTTATCGCTTTGATATTTACAGGAGTTTTACCTACCATATCTTTAGCCTCATGCCCAACTGCTAAAACTTTTTGTTGTCCAAACTTCTCAGTTTTAACCGCTACAACCGATGGCTCATTTATGATGATACCTTTACCTTTTGATATAACTACAGTATTTGCCGTACCTAAATCTATAGATAAGTCATTTGAGAAAAGCCCTACTATTTTATTAAAAATCATTTGCTACCTTTATGCACTCTTTTTAGAATTTTTTTTGATATAAATAGGTGCTTCGCCATATTCGATAACACCTTTTGTTATAACTACTTCATACCCACTTTTTTCAGGTAGCTCATACATAATATCTATCATATTTTCTTCTAGTATGGCTCTTAATCCTCTAGCTCCAGTTTTTCGCTTTAGTGCTTTTTTGGCTATCGCTCTTAGTGCATCCTCTTCAAAAGTTAAACTCACCTCATCTATGGCAAAAAGTTTTTTATACTGTTTTACTATTGAGTTTTTTGGCTCTTGAAGTATGCGAAGCATATCGTCTTCACTTATCTCATTTAGTGATGCTATGATAGGGAGTCTCCCAACTAGCTCAGGTATAAGCCCATACCCTACAAGATCATCAGGTTCAACTTTATCAAACCCTACTTGTTGCTCATCTTTTGATTTTTTATCGTGGGTAAAACCTAAGATATTTTGCCCCTCTTTTTTTTGTAGTATCTTATCTAGTCCATCAAATGCACCACCACAAATAAATAGTATATTTGAGGTATCTATCGATATAAAATCTTGATTTGGATGTTTTCTACCACCTTTTGGTGGGATATTTACAACTGAGCCCTCTATGATTTTTAAAAGAGCTTGTTGAACACCTTCGCCCGATACATCTCTAGTTATAGAGCGGTTTTCACTCATGCGAGAGATCTTATCTATCTCATCTATAAAGACTATCCCTTTTTGGGCTCTAGCAACATCTCCACCCGATGCTTGAAGAAGTTTTGTTAAGATATTTTCAACATCTTCACCAACATACCCAGCCTCTGTTAAGCTTGTAGCATCTGCTATAGCTAGTGGAACATTTAAGACTCTAGCTATCGTTTGAGCCATAAGTGTTTTCCCGCTTCCTGTTGGACCTATGAGTAAGATATTTGATTTTGCTATTTCGGTATCATCATCTTTTATATCTTTGGTTTTAAAGATCCGTTTATAGTGGTTATATACCGCGATACTTAAGAGTTTTCTAGCTCTCTCTTGCCCTATGATATATTCACCCAAAAACTTATCTAGCTCTTTTGGGGTCATAAGTGGAGCATCTTCATCAAACTCAGGCATATCTTGAGTCTGCATATCATCACCGAACATTATTTTATAAGCTGAATGGACACAATTTTTACATATATAAACACCATCTCCAGCTATAAGAGGGTTTGACTCACTCTCTTTTGCTCTACAAAAACTACAACTTCTATGTATCATAAATTTTTCCTCTCATAAGGTATCCCTCTTTTTGTCTTTAGCACAAAATCACAGAGTGCTTTTACATGAAAGTTTGTACTGCTCTCTAGTATCTCACTCGCTATATCTTTTAGAGGTTTCCCCGCTTCAAATAGCTCTTTATAAGCATGTTTTATCTCATCTATAGCTTCACGGTCTATGTTTCTTCTAAGACCTGTTAGGTTTAAACCTCTAAGTGTTGCACGGTTCCCTTCTGCCATACAATAAGGCGGTATATCTTGAGCCAATGCACTAGCTCCAGCTACCATAGCATAGCTCCCTATATGTACAAACTGATGTACAGGGGTCATCCCACCTATAACTACATAATCCCCTAGCTCAACATGCCCTGCTAGAGTCGCCGCATTTGCTAGTATGCAGTGGTTACCTATAATAACATCATGACCAACATGCACATACCCCATCAAAAGGTTATGGCTCCCTATGATAGTTTTAGCACCACCACCTTGAGTTCCAGGGTTTAGGAGTGTAAACTCTCTTATAAGGTTATGATCACCGATGATAAGCTCCACATCTTCTCCGCCAAATTTTAGATCTTGCGGGATAGAGCCTATAACAGCATGGCTAAATATATGGTTGTTTTTACCTATGGTTGTTTTTCCATATATAAGTGTACCTTGATCTATGATGGTTCCATCGCCGATAGTAGCATCTTTTGAGATGAAGCAGTAAGCCCCTATCTCTACATTTTCACCTATAATCGCACCATCTTCTATGATGGCTAATGGGGAGATTTTGCTCAAAATTTGCCTTTATTTATCAACTACCATAGCTTTGAGTTCTGCTTCAGAAACTAGCAGATTATCAACATAAGCTTCACCTTTTAAAACCCAAATGGCACCTTTGTTTTTTATAACACTAACTCTATACTCTAGCTTATCACCAGGTTTTACAGGGTTTCTAAACTTAGCACCATCTATGCTCATAAAGTAAACTACCTTTTTAGCAGCCTCCTCTTCACTCATATCTCCCATACTCTTAAATGCAAGGATTCCACCAGCTTGGGCCATACCTTCTAGTATCAAAACACCTGGGTAGATAGGGTGATCTGGAAAGTGTCCTTGAAAAACATGATCACCTATAGATATGTTTTTATAGCCTACTAAAGACTCATTTGGAGTAACATTTGTGACTCTATCTAGTAGTAAAAAAGGGTAGCGATGAGGGATTATTTTTTGTATTTGAGTAACATCCAAAACCATGACTTATGTATACCTTAAAATTTTTTGGTTATTTTAGCCAAAAATACATTATATAATGATTAGCTTTTCTTTTGTGTCCTCATAAACTATGGCATCTAACTCTATTGTTATCTTCTCTTTGCTTAGCTCATCTAAAACGATGATAGGGCTAAGAGAGTAGGGATTTAGTGCTATTTTTTGTCTTAAAGCTAACTCCTCATCTACACTTAGTGGCTCAAATATAAGCTCAAAAACATCTCTATAGTTTTTTTGAAGATTTTTATTTAGATAACTAAGTGTGATAAATCTTATCTCTTCACGGTTAAAATAGCCTATCTCTTTATCTATAAACTCTATCCTCCCCTCAGCTTTTTTTCTAGGTAGAGTTGAGTAAAAAAGTCCATAAGATGGCACTAGCTCTTTTTTTATAAAGGTTTTTAGGCTAAATTGTCTATAGTTTAAAAACTTCTCTTTTATGATTTTATACTCCACTAGCTCATCTTCTAGCTCATTTCGCTTAGCATAAAGCTCTAGCCTCTGCTCGATAGAAGCTGGTAAAACCTGCTTTGATATATGGCTAAACATCTCATCCATAAGCTTTTGTTGATGCTCCCTTTGCATACTTAGTCCATATATACACCCACAATAATCTTGCCTATATAGCTGCTCATCTTTACTTACTTCACTCTGTTTTTGGGTGCCACCATCTGCTCTATAGTCTATATAGATAAACTCAATATCAAACTCATTTGTGTAGTTTTTAGCACTTGATATAAGTTGTTCTTGCGATTTTAGCGGACTCACTAGAAGTGTAGTTGTTACTTTTTTCTCACCTATAGATTTTGCTTTTTTAAAACTCTCATATAGTCTTTTATCAAAACATTTTGCACATCTAGCACCTTTTTCAGGCTCATTTTCAAGCCCACGAACAACCTCAAGCCAATCCTCAAAGTCATAATCGCCCTCAAGAAGCTCAATATTTAGCTTTTTACAGCTTCGTTTAACATCTAAAAGCCTTAGTTGGTATTCACTATATGGGTGGATATTTGGGTCATAAAAAAACCCCACAAGCCTCTCTTGCGGGAAATCTTTTTGGAGTTTTTGTAAAAAAAAGTGTGAATCTACACTACAGCAGATATGAACTAGCATCTAAATACTAGCGATTTTCAAAAATCTCGATTTTTTCTATACTATCTTGCGCTTTTATGCTATCTAGTACTTCAAAACTAGCACTATCATCTTTTTCTATAGCACCAAAAACAGTATGGACACCATCAAGATGTGGACAAGGTACAAAACATATAAAAAACTGACTTCCACCAGTATTTGGACCCGCATGAGCCATTGAGAGTGTACCTTTTTCATGAACTGAAGTGTTGTTATGACACTCACACTCTATAGCCCAATCAGGTCCACCAGTACCAGTTCCATAAGGGCATCCACCTTGAGCCATAAACCCTGGGATAACTCTATGGAAATTTAGTTCATTGTAAAATCCATCGTTTGCTAAAGATGCGAAGTTTGCTACAGTATTTGGAGCCTCATCGCCAAATAGTTTTAGCCATATCTCACCTTTATTTGTTGTGATTTTTGCCCATTGATATTTTGCAACTTCATCTAAGTTGTATTTTTTTAGTTTTCTACTAAACATTTTTTATCTCTTTATTTTAAATTTTTGAAATTATAGCACCCAATATTTTAAGTTTACTGAACTGCTAATACTCTATTTCTTCCACTATTTTTAGCTTTATATAGTGCCTCATCTGCTTTTTTAAAAACCTCATCTATATCATCATCTAGGTTGTATAAAGATACACCAAATGAGCAGGTTATTTTTCTATCTTTTATAATCTCTTTCTCTTCAACCGCGATTCTTAGCTTATTTGCTATTTTGATAGCATTTTCTAAGTCTATATCTTTTAACATTATGACAAACTCTTCCCCGCCCCATCTAGCGATGATATCATCACTTCTAAGGAGTAGGTTTAGGGTTGAAGCGACACCTTTTAGTGCCTCATCTCCAACTTGATGCCCAAATGTATCGTTTATAGATTTGAAGTGGTCTATATCGGCTATGATAAGAGCAAAAGGTGTATCTGTTTTTCTTTGTGATTTTTTTATAGATGCTATATATTTTTCAAAATAAGCACGATTATAAAGCCCCGTTAAAGTATCTCTTATATATAGCTCTTCTAGGAGTTTTTTACTTGTTATATCGTGGTAAAAGGCGTTGAACTCTACTAAGTTACCACTACTATCGATAACAGGATTTATACTTAGTTGCACCCATTTTAGAGTGCCATTTTTGGTTATATTTTCTACCTCACCACTCCATGATTTGCCACTTAGTATAAAACTCCACATCTCTTTATAGATAGAACTAGGTAGTTTTTTGCTACTTATTATAGATATATTTTGACCCACTAGCTCATCTTTTGTGTAGCCATAAAACTCACAAAACATACTACTAGCCTCACTTATACTCCCATCTATGCTAGTTCGAAGTATCATTATGTTTTTATCCATAACATCTTTTTGTAGCTCTAGGGTTTGATTTAGGGCATTTACCTTCTCTATCTCTTTATCTAGCGATAGCTTTGTTTCAAAAACATCACTTATATCATAAATGCTTATCATAACTATCTTAGAGTCTCTATCATAAGGTGTTATAGTCACTTGTAGTTGCATATACTCAAGCGACATAGAGCTCACTTTATTTCGTTTTATCTTTAAAAAAGGCTCTTTGCTATCGCCACTATAAAACGTTGGAGTATCTAGTAAAAAAGCGGTATCTATTTTTCTTTGAAGTGTCGATTTATTTATATTTGGGTAGAAATCTAGCAGGTTTTTACCTACTATTTCGCTATCTTTAATTTGGGTATTTGTACTTAGCCATCTGTTTTGAAAGTAAACATTTAGCTCTCTATCTACTAGTATATGTCCGCTCTCTAGGGAGTTTAAAAGTATGCTAGTGTCATAACTACTCAACTAAAAAGTTCCTCTAGTTTTTTATCTATAAGCTCAACTAGCCTTAGTGTTGCACCATTTTTGGTGAGTATAAATATAAGTCCGCTGATATTTTGCTCTTGAAACTCTATACAAGTTCTTAGTATAACAACATTTGTATAGTTGTCTATATCGCTATAATCGACTATATCTTCAGGTGCTTTTATAGATGTTGATGGGGCAAAAAACTGAACTGTAGTATTTAGCTCTGTAGCTAGTCTTGATACGATAGTTGAAGTGACTATATTTGTTAGCTCCATAACAGCATCGTCTATCTCACTACTTGAGCTATTTTCGGTTTGAAAAACAGTATTTGATAGGTTTTTAGAAGATGCCTCATCTACTGTAAATATAATCTCTCCGCCAAACTCTCCAGAGAAGAGTTGCTTTGTAACATAGTACTTAAGATTTGGATCAAGATCTTGACTTATGATGGATCTTAGGTATTTTGTACTACTTGTGCTTATTTGGGGTATGTGCATAGTACCAAAAGCATTTAAGAGTTGAGCTATGTTTGAAGTTGCCTCACCTAAGGCTATATTCATAAGCTCTCTTAGGACATCTTGCTGATCTTCACTGATCGTTATTTCCATAACTTTAACCTTTTATCATATGGTTAGGTCGTTTTCAAAGATGTTTTTCATCTTATCATCGCTAATGGGCTTTGAGTACATATTTTTAGCACCACTTTTTAAAACCTTGAGCTTTGCTTCTGGCTGAATGTCGGCACTTACTACAATAACCTGAGCATCTTTATCGAGTTGTATAATCTTTTCTAATGCTTCATACCCATCCATAACAGGCATAGTTAGGTCTAAAAAAACAGCATCAAAAGTAGATTTTTCATAAGCCTCAACAGCTTCTAGACCGTTTGTTGCTTCAGTTATTTCCGCCTCAATACCCAGTGATTTTATGGACTTTATAATATAAACTCTTGCTATTTTAGAATCATCCACTACGAGTATTTTCAAAATAATATACCTTGTTAAAATTTAATATATAAAGTGCCATTCTAACATAGTAATAATTAATATATTTTGATACAAAGCAATTTCAAAGCCAAGCTTATATATAATCGCAAAATTATTTACATGTAAGGATAGCTAAAAACTATGGCAAGAGTATTGGTTAAATTTTCAGGTGAAGCTCTAGCGGGTGAAGCTGGGTATGGTATAGATACTCAGATACTAAACTATATATCTCAAGAGATAAAATCACTAGTAGAGGCTGGGATTGAGGTTGGGATAGTTATAGGTGGTGGAAATATCGTCCGCGGTGTTAGTGCCGCTAAAGATGGTATTATAAAGCGAACTAGTGCCGATTATATGGGGATGTTAGCTACTGTTATAAATGGTGTAGCTATGCAAGAGGCATGTGAGCATGTTGGGCTTCAAGTTAGGATGCAAACAGCTATAAAAATGGAGCAAATCGCAGAGCCATATATAAACCGAAAAGCAGTTAGACACCTTGAAAAAGGTAGGGTTGTTATATTTGCCGCAGGTACTGGAAATCCATTTTTCACAACCGATACAGCAGCGACTCTAAGAGCCATAGAGATAGGAGCTGAGGTTATCATAAAAGCTACAAAAGTTGATGGAGTTTACGATAAAGACCCCGCAAAATTTGGCGATGCTAAAAAGCTACCTACATTAAGTTATGATTTGGCGATGAGTGATGATATAAAAGTTATGGATGATACCTCTATAGCTTTAGCAAAAGATAACTCTTTGCCTATCATAGTTTGTGATATGTTTAAAAAAGGTAATTTGTTAGATATCATAGGTGGCAATACTAAAAATTGCTCAATAGTAAAATAGAATTTTAAAAAAAAGGATAAAGTATGCAAAAAGTAAAAGTTGAAGTTTTAACAGGTAAAATCCTAGACGCAAATCCAAATCTCGATAGATACCAACTAGCTATAGCAGTTGCCGCAAGAGCAGATGAGCTACTAAATGGTGCACCTAGTAAGCTTAGTGCATCAAAAAATATAAAAGCGGCTGATTTAGCCTTGATGGAGATAGCTGAGGGGCTAATTATCATCAAATCATTTGCAGATAAGAGCTAAAAACATCTGAGTTTTAATGATAGATATAAACGATATTGCCGATGTTCAAAGCATAAAAGATGTAGATGAGGCTATAGAGTATTTTTACTCAAATATCCCAAAAACTCCACTCTTAGAAGATGCACTAGGCTATACAAAACTAGCGCATCTAGGTCAGTTTAGACGAAGTGGTGAACCTTATGTTATCCACCCAATACTAGTCGCTTCACTAGTAGCTAAGATAACAAATGATGAGGCGATGAGCATAGCTGCTTTGCTTCATGATGTTGTTGAAGATACCGAGATAAGCACCGAGGAGGTTAGTAGCCGTTTTGGCGAAGATGTCGCGGTGCTTGTCGATGGACTCACAAAGATAGACTCCATAAGAGACTCCCACCTAATCCCATCAAGCTCAAACGAAAAACTTGTAGTATCGGCACTATCATTTAGAAAAATGCTCTTAGCTAGTATAAAAGATGTTAGGGTTTTGGTTGTAAAACTTTGTGATAGACTCCACAATATGCTAACCCTTGATGCACTAAAAGAGCAAAAACAACTCCGCATAGCAGAAGAGACCCTTGTAGTTTATGCCCCTATAGCCCATAGACTCGGCATATCTTTTATCAAAAATATACTTGAAGATATAAGTTTTGCTTACCTTTTTAAGGAGCAAAATAAAAAGATAGATGAGTATTTTAAGATAAATTTTCATGCTATAGAGATGAGACTAGCTGAGTTTGAAGATGCAGTTTTAAAAGTGCTTGTTCAAAACGGTTTTTGTGAAGATGATTTTGAGATCATATCAAGAGTAAAGCACAAATACTCCATATACCTTAAGATGCAACGAAAAGGTGTCGGTATAGATGAGGTTCTTGATCTTCTAGCTATTAGGATTATAGTAAAAAACAGTATAGATTGTTATAAGGTTTTAGGGCTTATACACCTAAATTTTCAGCCACTAAGCTCAAGGTTTAAAGACTATATAGCGGTCCCTAAAGATAACGGTTATGAGACTATACACACCTCTGTTTTTTACAATAAAGCGATATTTGAAGTTCAGATAAGAACATACGAGATGCACAAAACTGCTGAACTAGGGGTCGCTGCTCACTGGAAATATAAAAATGGTGGAAACAATGCTATAAAGTTTGATTGGCTAAATAACTTAAGCTACCAAAACGATAGTGTTGAGGAGTTTTACGACCTTATAAAAAATGATCTATATAGTGATGATATAGTTGTTTTTTCACCACAAGGTGAGCCTTTTACCCTGCCTCGTGGTGCTGTTGTGCTTGATTATGCTTATGCGGTTCACTCTGAAGTGGGAAATAGAGCAAAGGGTGCCTTGATAAATCGTGTAAAAACTTCACTTATAAGTGAGCTTTATAATGGAAATATAGTAAAAATAGAGCTAGATAAGGAGCCAATAACTAGATGTAGTTGGCTAGATGCGGTTAAAACCTCAAAAGCTAAAACAAATATGAAGCTACTTTGTAACTCTAGGATAAAAGATATAGATGCAAAATCTAGTATAAATATAGTAGCAACCGCGATGAGACTAGGAGTATCCAGAGTTGAAGAGTGGCTTGAGAGCATAGGGTGTGAAAAGAGGCATATGATCCCAAATGATATAGAGCTTTATCGTGAGATTTTACATAGGTATGTGACACAAATAGCCCAAAACTCAAGATTTAAAGGGTTTTTGTCTAGACATAAGTTTAAGCTAAAAAGCTACACTATGCTTGATTTGGAGATATTTAGTACTCAAAATATTAGCGATGTTGTTTATGATTATTGTTGTCACCCGAAGATGGGAGATGAGATAGTTGCATTTTTGGAAAAATCAAAAGCCCACATACACCATAAAATGTGCCAACATGCCATCAAAAAGATAGAATCAAAAGAGCCGATGTTATTTGTGAGATGGGATAAAGTGATGGTCTATAGGTACAATATGATAGTCTCACTCCAAAGTGGCATAGGTTCACTTGCTCACTTTTTAGATCATTTAGCAAAGCTAAAACTAGATATAAATAGTGTTGAACTTGGAAAACATAAGAGCGAAACGACTAACTATTGTGAGATAGGTTTTGAGTCTAAAGAAGCAGATATTAACACACTTCGTGCTAAAATCGAGCGAAAAATTAAGATAGTACATTTAACTAGAAAAGATGATGCTTATAAAAACTAGAGGTAATATATGCTAGAAGTTGCTTTAAAAGAGATACAAAGAGGTAGTGCCGAAATAATAGGCTTAGATGAGATAAAAAAACTACTAAAAGCCTATTTTGATGAGGGTAAAACCTACACTATAAAAGCAGGATTTGACCCAACTGCACCAGATTTACACTTAGGTCATACAGTACTTTTACAAAAATTAGCTATTTTTCAAAAATATGGGGCAAAAGTACAGTTTCTTATAGGTGATTTTACAGCACAAATTGGCGATCCATCGGGCAAAAATGCAACTAGAAAGATGCTAAGCCACGAAGATATACTAAAAAATGCACAAACATATAAAGAGCAGGTTTATAAAGTGTTAGATGAGTCTAAAATGGAGGTAGTTTTTAACTCATCGTGGCTAAATGAGTTAGGCTCAAGTGGACTTGTAGCACTTACAACTACCTTTAGTGTCGCTAGAATGTTAGAGAGAGATGATTTTGAGAAGAGATATAAAGATGGTAGCACTATAGCTATAAGTGAGTTTATATACCCACTTTTGCAAGGTTATGATAGTGTTCATCTAAAAAGCGATATAGAGATAGGTGGAACCGACCAAAAATTTAACCTTTTAATGGGTAGAACTCTGCAAAGAACTTACGCTATAGCTAAAGAGCAGTCGGTTATAATGATGCCTATACTTGAGGGGCTTGATGGGGTAAATAAGATGAGCAAATCTTTAAACAACTATATAGGTGTTAAAGATGAGCCAAACGATATGTTTGCAAAAGTGCTTAGTGTCTCAGATGAGCTTATGTGGCGATACTATGAGCTTTTGAGTGCTAAAACTCTAGATGAGATAGCATCTTTAAAAGATGGTGTTAAAAGTGGTGAGCTTCACCCTAAAAAAGTAAAAGAGGAGTTAGCCTTAGAGATAGTGAGTCGCTACCACTCACAAGCAGAGGCAAAAGAGGCACTAGATGAGTTTAACCGTGTCCATGCTTCAAATGAGATTCCTAGCGATATAGAGGAGTTTGAGTGTGAAAGTGGAGTTTGGATAGTTCAAGCTATGCAAGATGCTAAACTTAGCCCTTCATCTTCACAAGCTAGAAGAGATATAAAAGCGGGTGCTCTAAAGATAGACTCCCAAAAAGTTACAGATGAGCAGTTAAAGCTAAATAGTGGTGAGTATATAGTTCAAGTTGGTAAAAGAAAGTTTGCCAAGATAAAGGTTAAGTGATGAGTTTTAATAGACTAAAGATAGGTAAATACACCATAGAAAAACCTATAGTTCAAGGTGGTATGGGTGTTGGTATAAGCTGGGATAGACTAGCTGGAACAGTCTCTTTGGAGGGTGGCTTAGGGGTTATAAGTGCTGTTGGAACAGGGTATTATGAAGATAAAAAATATACCCAAAAGCTTATCGCAGATAGACCGCTTGAGACTATAAACTTCTACTCAAAAGAGGCACTTTTTGCGATAGTGCAAAATGCTAGAAAAATCTGTGAAGATAAGCCACTAGCAGTAAATATACTATATGCGATAAATGACTATGGAAGAGTTGTTAGAGATGCTTGTGAGGCGGGCGTTGATATCATCATAACAGGAGCAGGACTCCCTACAAATATGCCAGAGTTTACAGAGGGTTACCCAGATATTGCACTTGTACCTATAGTATCTTCAGCAAAAGCACTTAAACTTATATGTAAAAGATGGGAAAAAAGATATAACCGTCTCCCTGATGCTGTTATAGTTGAGGGTCCAAAGAGTGGCGGACATCAAGGTTTTACTTATGAGCAGTGTTTTATGGATGAGTATCAACTTGAAAACATCCTACCAGATGTTGTAAATGAAGCAAAAGAGTGGGGCAATATACCTGTTATAGCAGCTGGTGGTATTTGGGATAAAAACGATATAGAACAGATGCTAACACTTGGTGCTAGTGGTGTTCAGATGGGGACAAGATTTATAGGCACTTATGAGTGTGATGCACATGCAAACTTTAAAAAAGTCCTTCTAGATGCTAGAGAGGAAGATATAACTCTTATGTCTTCTCCTGTTGGCTATCCCGCTCGTGGGGTTAGAACAAACTTGCATAAGATGATGGAAGAAAAAACCGCTCCTGCTATAAAGTGTATATCTAACTGTGTAGCACCTTGTAACCGCGGTGAAGAGGCTAAAGTGGTTGGGTATTGTATAGCCGATAGGCTAAGTGATGCCTATGAGGGAAATACCGATAGTGGGCTATTTTTCACAGGTAGCAATGGTTATAAGATAGATAAGATCATCTCTGTTAAAGAGCTCCTTGATAAGCTGATAAATGGTGAGTGATGCTAAGGTTTTTTAGCTTAATATTTTTAATAACAAACCTACTTTTAGCATCACTAAATGATGATATACTAAAAAGGGCGACTGAGCTATCAAAAAGCCAAAACCAAAGCGATATATTTAGAGCATATAACGACTACAAAAACCTATACCTAAGGGCTATAGTAGAAAATGATGATAACTTAAAACACGACTCACTAAAAGGGATAGTAAGTAGTGGAAAAAAGCTAAAGATAGATGTAACTAGTTATGAAAAAGAGTTAGCAAAGCTACCATCTAAGCAAGTTAGCACCCCTAAAAAACCACAAGTTCAAGTTATAAAGAAAAACAGATTAAAATCTACCAAATGGGTATCAGACGAGTTACATATAGTTTTTGAAAACCCCATAAGTAGTGTAAAGAGTTCTACATTTCATCAAACAAATAGCTTCAAGTATATATACGATATAGACTCATCATACATAACATCAGCTCAAAATGTCCATAGGGCAGGGGTCGATAGGATAAGTGTTGCTCAGTTTACACCACAAGCCCTAAGGGTGGTAGTTCAAAATAGTAAAAAAGTTGAATTAACCCATAAAGTAGCAGGAAATGAGCTGATTATATATTTTGCAAAATCTACCGCTAAAGCAGCTACCACCACAAAATCAACCAAGAGCTTAAAGCCAAAAACCATAGTTATAGACCCAGGGCATGGGGGAAATGACCCTGGAGCGATAGGGTTTAAAAAGTACAAAGAAAAAGAGATAGTTTTTGCGATATCTAAAGAGGTGGAGAAGATACTAAAATCTCGTGGACATAGTGTTTTTATGACAAGAAATAGAGATGTTTTTGTAAAACTAAGTGAGAGGACAAAGTTTGCTAACAAAAAGAGTGCCGATATATTTGTTAGTGTCCATGCAAATGCTATAGCAAAACCAAATGTTAAGGGTATTGAGACCTACTTTTTATCACCTTCAAGATCGACTAGAGCCAAAAATGTTGCAGCAGCAGAGAACTCCGCCGATCTTAGCGATATGAATATGTACGGTAAAGATAGCTACCTAAACCTTTTAAATCACCACAATATCTTAGCATCAAATAAACTAGCCATAGATATCCAAAGGGGGATTTTAGCTTCACTTCGCACAAAATACAAAGGTGTAGAAGATATGGGGGTAAAAGAGGGTCCTTTTTGGGTTTTAGTTGGTGCGGCGATGCCATCTGTGCTTATAGAGGTTGGTTTTGTAACAAATCAAGAGGAGGCAAAGAGACTTAGTAGTAGCGATTATCAAAAACTACTAGCTCAAGGGATAGCTGATGGCTTAGAGAGGTACCTTATAAACAACTAACTCCCTTTGGCTAGTTGCTCATCTTTTTCTATCTTCTCTTTGTTTGTATGGAGTGTCTCATCTTTTGTGGTACTTAAAAACTCTAAGATTCTAGTTTGAAAGTCATTTATATCTTTATCGTGAGATAAAAAAGATAACTCTTTTAGTAGCTCTATGTCTATCTTTTTGGCAAATCTAGGGGCTATTTTAAGCTCTTTTAGTATGATAGCTATAGTCTCATCTATGCCGATATGTCGCTCATTTGTCTTCTCTGTAAACTCTTTAGTTAAAAGAACTAGCAAGTTTGCCCTATCTTCATCATCTTTATATATTTTTGTCGCCAACTCTTTTAGTTTGTCAAAATAATCATCATAAATATGCTCATAGCTCATAAGTACAAGTGCAAAAACTCTAGCACGAAACTCAAGAGAACCGTGATGGTGGACAAAAAGCTCTCTAAAAGCATTGAAAAAGTAGTGTTTTAACTTAAAAGCGAGTCCCATTAAATCCTCTATAATTTAGCATATGTTATTATACATTTTTCATATACAAATAGAGGTAAATCGATGGGTAGAGCGTTTGAGTACAGAAAAGCTTCAAAGCTAAAAAGATGGGGAGCGATGTCAAAACTGTTCCCAAAACTAGGCAAAATCATAACAGTAGCAGCAAAAGAGGGTGGGAGTGACCCCGATATGAATGCTAAGTTAAGAACTGCCATCTTAAATGCAAAAGCTGAAAATATGCCAAAAGATAACATAGATGCGGCTATAAAAAGAGCTTCGGCAAAAGAGGGGGTAAACCTTAGCGAGGTAAATTTTGAGGGCAAACTTCCACACGGAGTTCAGATATTTATCGAGTGTATGACCGACAATAACACTAGAACTGTAGCAAATGTCAAAAGTGCATTATCTAAAAATGGTGGCGAGATGCTAACTAAGGGATCACTTGATTTTATATTTGATAGAAAAGCTATATTTGAGTTTGATCTAAAAGATGGAACCGATCTAGAAGAGCTTGAGCTTGAGCTTATCGATGCGGGGTTAGAAGAGCTTGAGAGTGAAGATGGGATAGTTATCATCACAACAGATTATACAAGTTTTGGCTCTATGAATAGTGCGCTTGAGCAGATGGGCATAGAGCTTAAAAAAGCGACCCTTGAGAGACTTGCAAATGCTCCGATTGAGTTAAATGAGGCTCAACAAGCAGATATAGACAAAGTCTTAGAGAGGCTAGAAGATGATGAAGATGTTCAAAAGGTCTATACAAATATAGCTTAGGGGGTGTATGGTAGAGTTGGATAAGATTATGAAAAATGCTCAAATAGATTAACTTTTAAAAGTGTCTAATTTGATCTATTTTAGGTAGTAAAAAACTCTAACTCTCCCACTTTTTTAGTAGTGATTTTACCCTCTTTTAGAAGTTGTTCAAACCTATCGCGGGTAGATTTATCAAAAAGTATTTCGATATCTTCAAGGCTAAGTGGTCGTTTATTTAGAGTGTTTAGTATCTCCTCATCGCTATAAAAAAGTTCTGCCTTTTGTCCCGTTTTTCTCGATGCTATGTAGATAGGTAGGGTTTTATCAAAAGCTAAAGATAGCTCATAAAGCTCTTTATGGCTAAGCGGTTTTACACTATAAGCGGGTGGTCTATCGATCGTTCCTATATCTACTCTAGATATATTTTTTATCTTTAAAAGCACACTATTTAGTTTTTTTAGCTCATCTGCTTTGTCGTTTACCCCTTTTACAAAGAGTATCTCTATAAATATCTTACCCTTAAAAACTTCGCTAAAAGCGATGATATTTTTAATAATATCTTCTATATCTATACCTTTTGCGGGTCTATCTATCTTTTTAAAAATATCAGGGCTTATCGCATCTAGTGAAAACTTTACTTGATCTAGCTTTAGTAGGGCATTAAAGATTTTGCTATCATTTAGGGTTGAACTGTTTGTTAGTATCAGGGTTTGGGTCTTGTTTTTTATCTTATTTAGCTCATCTATTAGCTCATTTAAGTATGGATATAGAGTAGGTTCACCATTTGCGGTGATGGTTATAATGTCTATGTTTTGGTTTAGTTGAGTTTTTAGTTCATCTATTATCTCATCCACACTAGAGCTATGGAGCTGTTTTGTAGTTGGAGCAGCGGGTATAAGCTCACAATACAAGCAGTCAAAGTTGCAAACTTTTGTATAGGCTGAGAGGTCTATCCCTAGCGAGGTGCCAAACCTCCTAGAGTTTATGGGTCCAAATATGTTTTTCAAGCTATATTTTGCTAACCCTATGGCATTCGTTGATAAAATGTTGTGCATTTTCTCTAGGTACATCAGGGAGTATCCCATGACCTAGGTTAAATATATGTCTTTGGCTTTGCATAACTTTTTGGATATTTTCTACCGCGATAGTAGTAGCCTCTTTACTGTAGAGTCTTGTTGGTTCCATATTTCCTTGAAGTACATATTTTGAACCTAGTTTCTCTTTTGCTAGTCTCATAGGTGTTGACCAATCTACTCCAAAAACATCAAACTCACCATAAACCCCATCTGATTCTATAAAAGAGCTTACACCTTTAGGAAACATAATAACTGGAATATGTGGGTATTTTTTCTTTAGATACTCTGAGATCTCTACCATATATTTCCATGAAAACTCATCGTATTTAGCAGGTTCTATCGCATTTGCCCAGCTATCAAATATCTGAACCACATCGATACCAGCTTCGATCTGCTTTTCAAGGTAGAGCTTAACAACTTCGGTCACTTTCTTTAAGATATTGTGAAGTAGTTCAGGGTTTGAGTACATCATTTTTTTACAAACATTGTATGTTTTTGTCCCTGAGCCCTCTATCATATAGGTAGCTAGTGTCCATGGAGCCCCTGCAAAACCTATAAGTGCTTTTGATGGGTCTAGTTTTTGTTTTAGTATCTTGATAGTATCATAGACATATGTTAGCTTTGAAGCCGCCTCCATGCCACCTATGAGTCCATCTAAATCCTCTTGAGATTTTACAGGTTTTGCAAATACAGGACCCTCTCCAACTAAAAAGTCAAGATCCATCCCCATCTCATTTGGGATAACTAAGATATCACTAAAGAGTATAGCAGCATCAACTCCTAGTATATCTACAGGTTGAAGAGTCACCTCTGCTGCTAGTTCTGGGTTATGGCAAAGGTTTAAAAAGTTACCAGCTTTTTTTCTAACTTCCATATATTCACTTAGATATCTTCCTGCTTGTCTCATCATCCAAACTGGAGTGTATGGGGTTTTTTTGCCAAAACAAGCATCTACAAATATTTTACTCAAATTTAATCCTTTATGAAATTAGTATTTTTTTCCAACTTTGTTTAAGAAGTAGAGTCCAATAGAAACAAAAGCTATCGATAAGGCAAAGTATAGCATATCCAAGGCACCATCATATGTCGTGTGACCAACTTTTTGGAAAAAGCCAACAACTAGCACCATTACTATAACTTTTGAGATCTTATCTTTTAGCTGATCTAGCGAGTGGATAGCTAGGAGTTGGTTCTCCTCTTCTAGTTTTTTGGCAGGTTCTATATCTGATATAAAAAGCTCATACAATCCAAAAGCAAATATCAACATAACTACACCTATAAGGTACAAATCTACCGCACCGATGATACCAGCAACAACATCTTCATGGAAGTTATCGGGATGCAGATGGTTTAGATATACACCTATAGCATATTTTGCAGTCTCATATATATCAAAACTAGCGACTATAAAAAGTACTATAGCACCGATTAGTCCAAAAATAACAGCAAGCATAATTATAAATCTTGAACTCCATAAAGAGTGTTCAAAGGCTTTTCTTAGCATCAGTCGTTTTCCTTTAGCTCTGCCCATTTTTGAGCTATCTTAACGGCATTTGTAGCAGCTCCAACTCTTAGGTTATCGGCAACTACAAAAAGATGGAGTATGTTTTTATCGAAGTTATCGACCCTTACTCTACCTACATATGTCTCATCTTGTTCTAAAACCATCGATGGCATAGGGTATAACATCTCGCTAGGGTTATCGACTAGTGTTATGTTTGGAGCATTTTTTAGTATATCTTTTGCTTTAGTTGCATCTACCTCTTTGGCAAATCTTATACTTAGAGCCTCAGCATGACCCCTTAGAGTCGGAACCCTAACACAAGTTGCACTTAGAGGGATGTTTTTGTGTAAGATTTTGGTGGTTTCATTTACCATCTTCATCTCCTCTTTTGTGTAGCCATTCTCTTCAAACTTATCGATTTGAGGGATAACATTTAGAGCTATACGGTGTGCAAATGCCTTAACCTCTGCTTTATCTAGTTTAAATGCAAAAAATGCTTGCATCTGATTTACTAGCTCTTCCATAGCGAGTTTTCCAGCACCAGAAGTCGCTTGGTATGTACTAACATCGACTCTTTGTATATCAAACTCATCATCTAGTGGTTTTAGAACTTGCACCATCTGTATAGTTGAGCAGTTAGGGTTTGCTATGATACCTTTTGTTTTGTACTCTACTATGTCGTTTGGATTTACTTCAGGGACAACAAGTGGAATACTATCCATCATTCTAAAGTGAGATGTGTTATCTATAACTACCGCTCCAGCTTCAACCGCAGCACTAGCAAATGCCGCACTTACACTTCCACCAGCACTAAAGAGTGCTATCTCTATCGACTCCTCTTTAAAGACATCGTTTGTTAGCTCTTTTATCGCCACTTCATTGTTTTTAAACAAAACACTTTTGCCTAAACTTCTAGCACTAGCTAAAGGGACTAGTTTTTTTATAGGGAACTTTAGTTTTTCTAAAACTCTTAGTATCTCCTCACCAACAGCACCATTTGCACCTACAACTGCTACAACATACTCTCTCACATTATCTCCTTTTTCTATTTTTAAGCATAAGCTCTTGTTTTTGTATCTCATCTGTATCGCTTAGTATAACCGCTCTCTCAACGACTGAGCTAAGCTCTCTTATATTACCGGGCCATGGGTACTCTAGTAGCTCATCTTTTGCCTCTTTGCTAAATGACTTTATATTAAAACCATACTTTTTAGAGTTTTGCTCTAAAAGTTTAGTCGCTATCTCTAAGATCTCCTCTTTTCTTTGTCTAAGTGGCGGTATCTCTATGGGTATGGTGTTTAGCCTAAAGTACAAATCATCTCTAAAAAGTCCATCTTTTATCTTCTCATCTAAGTTTGCATTTGTCGCAGAGATAACCCTAACATCTATCTTGATATTTTTGTTTGAGCCTAACCTTTTTACCTCTCTCTCTTGCAAAGCTCTTAGTAGTTTTGCTTGAAGAGGGTATGGCATCTCTGCTATCTCATCTAAAAATAGTGTACCACCATTTGCCATCTCAAAAAGTCCAGCTTTAGCCTCAAGAGCATCTGTAAATGCCCCCTTTTCAAACCCAAAAAGCTCACTCTCTATAAGGTTTTCTGGTATTGCTGCCATATTTATAGCTACAAATTCACCCTTTTGTCTGTTTGAGTTTTTGTGTATAAAGTTTGCCATAACCTCTTTTCCAACACCACTCTCACCCAAAAGTAGTATGGAAGCATCACTCATAGCAGCTTTTGTCGCTATTCTTAGTGCTACATCTAGTGCTTTTGATCTAGCTAAAAAACCATCTTTACTAGGCTCATCTTGGGTGCTATGTTTCACCTTTTTTTTCGCCTCTATAACTCTGCTCTCTTTTTTTATCGCATCAACTAAAGTGTCGATATCAAAAGGTTTTAGCAAAAAATCTTTTACACCTAAGTGGATAGACTCTATGGCTCTTTGGAGAGTCGCATTTCCTGTCATAATTATAACTTCATACTTCCCATCAAGCTCTTTTACAAACTCTAACCCATCGATACCCGGCATATTTATATCGGTGATGATAAGCTCAAAACTATCATCAAGCATTTTTAGTGCATCTTTTGCATTTTTGAAGGTTATAATATCAAACTCACTATAGTCGCTCATAGCGATCTCTAGCGATTTTCTCATATTTATATCATCTTCAACTATAGCGATTTTCACTAAAATTCCTCACTTATTTATGGCGGTGATTTTAGCTAAATTTTCATTAAAATCGACTTTGAAGCAGGTTGTGCGAAGCTCAATCTCTGTAGTGTTTGAGTTTATTAGGTTTGTAGTTTTATCGTGCGATTTTACACTTAAACCAACTTTTTGAAGATAAGTAAAAAACTCATCGGGGTTATCTTTTATGGTGGTTTTTAGATCTTTTTGACTCTCTAAGGTGAGTGAAATATCGCTTAGCTCACCGCTACACTTACTCATAGCTTTGCTTATCCAAAGTGAGTCGTTGTAGAGATAGGAGTCTTTTATGATGTACCTAAGGGAGATTAGGTACTCATCTGCTTTTAGTAAAAAAGGTAGAGTGGTTATTATAAAAAGTCTGAGTAAGATAGCTCGACTTCCATCTCTACTTCGCATAGACCATCTTTAAATTGAGTCTCAACGATATTTGCATCTCTTATGATAGCCTCAACTTGAGTTCTAACTGTCGATTTTTGCATCATCATATTTTTGATATCATCTTGACCTTCAACTCTAACACCTCTTAGCTTTTCAGCTAGTGATCTATACCCATCGGCTATAGCAGCTCTTTTTGCAAGTGCATATGCTTGAGCAGGAGAGATGGTGTTAGTAGGTGCTACCCCTTGACCTACAACACTTATGTGAATCTTTGAGTTTTTTTTCAAAAGCGCATCTTGATTTGCGTAGCTTTGTTTTTGAAATGAGTGGGTTTTCACACACTCATTTGTAGTATTTTTTGGAGTACAATCTGCTTGAGCTTGGTTGGCTTGAAGCATTGTAAAACAGAGTGATGCTAAGATTAGAGCATATTTCATAGTTAGTCCTTAGTGCTATTTGATAGACAATTTAAGCAAATACTATTCCATATCGTCTATTAGGCTAGACTCCTCATCATCTTCTTCGTCTTCATTTTGTTTAGGGCATCTAGATACACTAACTACATCATCACCTTTTACTATATATACACCACTTGTATTTCGGCTAGATTTTGAGATACTTTGCATATCTACTCTTATCATTTTACCCTCTTTGGTTAGAGCCATCATATCCATCGATTCATCTACCATCAAGCAACCAACTACATTTTTACCAGTTTTGCTAGTCATTTTCATAGCTATAACACCGCTTCCACCACGGTTTGTTAGTCTATACTCACCAGCATCTGTTCGTTTGCCTATACCTTTTTCACTAACTATAAGTATCTCTTCATCATCACTCGCTATGATATTTGCATCGACAACTTCATCGCCATCATACTTAAACTTGATCCCTCTAACACCCATAGTGTTACGACCTTGTTCACGGGTTTTTTCTATCTCAAACTTGATACATTGTGCTAGTTTTGTAACTATAAATAGGTACTTAATGCTCTGATCAGCTATCCTTGCAGTTATTAGTTTATCATCTTCATTTAGTAAGATTGCTTTTACACCATTGCTTCTTATGTTTGAGAATTCACTTAGATTTGTCCTTTTAACGGTTCCATTTTTAGTGAAAAATACTAGAGATTTCTCATCGCTAAAGTCTGTTGTTGGTATGATTGATTGGATCTGCTCATCTGCTACTAGATTTAGTAGATTTACCACCGCCTTACCTTTAGCGGTACGACTAGCTTCTGGGATTTTATAGACTTTCAGCCAGTGGAGTTGTCCGCGATCTGTTACAAAAAGCAAGGTATCGTGAGTGTTGCAAGTGAAAAATCTCTCTATAAAGTCATCTTCATAAGTTGTTAGAGCGATTTTACCCTTTCCACCCCTTTTTTGCTTCTCATACTGAGTTAGTGGAACCCTTTTTATATAGCCGCGGTGGGTTATCGTTACAACCATCGGCTCATTTGGGATAAGATCTTCTATGTCGATATCATCATAATCATCTTCTATATCAGTTCTTCTCTCGCTTGTATAAGTAGATATAGCATCATCAAACTCTTCATCTATAATCTTATGAAGAACATCTTCACTTTTTAGTATAGACTCAAGGTATGCTATAAGCTCTAGTAGTTCAGCTAGCTCTTTTTCTATCTTCTCTCGCTCAAGTCCTGTTAAGCGACCTAATCTCATCTCAACAATGCTTTGTGCTTGTATAGGTGAGAAATCAAACTTGCTAACTAAGTTTTCTCTAGCATCTTCTATACTTGAACTAGCTTTTATGGTAGCTATAATCTCATCTATAATATCTAGTGCTTTTTTAAGCCCTTCTAGTATATGGGCTCTTGCTTTTGCTTTTTCAAGATCAAATATTGTACGGCGGATTATGATAGTTTTTCTGTGGTTTATAAAGTGTTTTAGTATATCTATGATACCAAATATACGAGGCTCTTGGTTTAAAATAGATAACATAATGATACCAAAAGTGACTTGCATACTAGTCTGTTTAAAAAGGTTATTTAAGACTATATCGCTCATCGCATCACGCTTTAGCTCTACAACGACTCTTATCCCCTCGCGGTCTGATTCGTCCCTTATCTCGCTTATACCATCTATAAGTTTATCTTTTACAAGGTCTGCTATGTTCTCTATAAGTCTTGCTTTATTTACTTGATATGGAAGCTCATCTATAACGATAATTTCTCTGTTTTGTTTTCTCTCCATATGGGTTTTTGCTCTGATTTTTATACGACCACGACCGCTTTCGTAGGCATCTATAATCCCTTTTTTACCAAATATCGTCCCGCCTGTTGGAAAATCTGGAGCTTTTATATGCTCCATAAGCTCACTAAGCTCTATATCTGGGTTTGCTAAAAGTGCTTTTAGCCCCATAAGAACTTCTTTTGGGTTGTGTGGAGGGATATTTGTAGCCATACCTACAGCGATACCACTTGAGCCGTTTATAAGAAGATTTGGCACCCTTGTTGGAAGCACTTCTGGCTCTTTTGTTGTACCATCGTAGTTGTCTATCATATTTACGGTATTTTTCTCAAGATCTTTTAGGAGTTCACCTGCATACTTGCTCATTCTAGCTTCGGTATAACGCATAGCAGCTGCGTTATCTCCATCGATAGAACCAAAGTTTCCTTGTCCATCGACTAGCTCCATTCTCATGGAAAAACCTTGTGCCATCCTAACAAGTGCATCATAAACTGCGGTATCGCCGTGTGGATGGTACTGACCTATAACATCACCAACTATACGAGCCGATTTTTTGAACTTAGCACCAGCCGATAAGTTTAGTTTGTCCATAGCATAGAGGATTCGTCTATGTACTGGTTTTAGCCCATCTCTTACATCGGGTAAGGCACGACCCACTATAACACTCATCGAATAATCAAGATAGCTATCTTGAAGTGACTCTTCGATATTTATAGTTTGGATGTTGTCGTTATTTAGAAGATTGTTCATATGAAAAATACCTGTCGATTAAAATAGTCTTTTATAATACCAAAAACTCACTTAAAAAACCCAAAAAGTGCTACACTTTAGACTGTATAGTCACCTTTTTGGGCTCAAATATATCTAAAGCTTTTTTTACAAAAGGCTCTTTTAGTATATCGTTTGAGTCTATCTCATTTGTTTGGCTCATCATATCGCTTACACAACTAGATGGGTATGACTCCTCAGTACTATCTAGCTCCTCTTTAGGCTCCTCTTGCGGTTCATCTTTAGTAGTTTTTGGCTCATCTGTGGTTTTAGTACAAGGTGTGTGTGATATTTTTGTGCCAACTCCATATATCTCTTGAACAAATTGTCTTATAACCCCAAAGCCGTGTGTTAGTGTTTTTTTGCACTCCTCATCGGCACAACTCTGCCAAGTTAGCACACCATCACTAAAAGATACAAACTCTACACTCTTGTTAAAACACTCACCTAAGGCTATATTTCTATCGCTTATCCTCTCTTTTAGCTTTGTAAAGTCATCTTTTTGCTCTTTTAGTTGCAAAGCTTCAGGGGCTAAGCTTTGAGGTTTCTCTACACTTATGGCATCTTTTTGGAGTGAGCTATCTTCTAGAGTTTTTATAAGCTCATCTATATCTTTTAATTTAAGTGCTTCTAACATCTTATAAAATGTAAGTAGTAGCACAAATGAGCCATCAGCATTTAGCGCTAAAAGCCCTTTTGCATCGCTAAGTACCCTAAAAAATCTATCTATAAGTATGGTGGAGTATTTGTTATCCCCGCCATATAGTTTTTGTTTTAGGTACTCAACTAGCTCATCTATAACCATATCGGTTTCATACTCATCTAGCTCTTTTGTTTTTTGAATGATAGTATTTTTATCTTTAGCTAGTATCGCATCAAATAGCTCATCTAAAAACTTAGGATCAACAACACCTAACATATCGGTAACTGTGGCTACATCTACAAAGTTTTTAGAGTAGATAATCGCTTGATCAAGAAGTGTTAGAGTATCTCTTAAGCTACCATTTCCACTTCTAGCTAGTATACTAAGTGCTTCATCTTCATACTCAATGTTCTCTTGAGCTAGTATATATCTTAGGTGTTCTACTATCTTGTTTTGGGCTATATTTTTAAATCTAAAGTGTTGAGTTCTACTTAGTATGGTAGCGGGTAGTTTTAGCGGGTCTGTTGTGGCTAGTATAAATTTTATATATGGTGGCGGCTCTTCTAGTGTTTTAAGTAGTGCATTTGATGCTTGAATCGTTAGCATATGAACCTCATCTATGATGAAGATCTTAAATCTTGAAGATGCAGGTTTGTATTTTGTTTGCTCTATAAGATCTTTTATATCATCTATACCGCGGTTTGAAGCGCCATCCATCTCTATGATATCTATATGGCGGTTCTCATTTGCCATCTTACAGCTTGAACACTCTTCGCAAGGTTTATGGCTTATACCTTTTTCACAAACTAATGCTTTAGCAAATATCCTAGCAGTTGAAGTTTTTCCACTCCCTCTTAGACCCGAAAAAAGATAAGCATGGGAGAGTCTGTTGCTATCTAGTGCTAAGCTTAGAGTCTGTGCTACACTCTCTTGCCCTATAAGCTCATCGAAGTTTTTTGGTCTATATTTTCTAGCTAGTACTTGTGAGTTGTCCAAAAGGTATCCTTAAATCTTAGTGTTTTGGTTTAAATCTAAAGTTTTTATCTACAAATAGTGGGCGGAGTTTATCTTTAAGCTCCCCTTGAAACTCCATAAAGCCATCTTTAAAAGCTCCACCGCAACCTAGTTTTTTCTTTATAAAACTAAGTAGGGTTTTTGAGCTATCATCATCTAAAAAAAACTCACCAACTAGTGTTATGGTTTTGCCGTTTCGTTTCTCTTTTGAAAAATAGAGTGAGTGTTTTGATGGTTCAAGGTTTTCCTGTATAGTAGTTTTTCGCTCTACTTCTTTACTCCAACCATCTTTTATATCGGCACCTATAAATAGATCTAGTTTTTTACCTCTGCTCATAGTTTTACCTTTTGATGGAGTAGGCTTATGTCATCACTTATGGTCTCTTTTGTTAAGGCTAAAGCTATGTTGTTGTGTTTTGTTTTATCATAAAGAGCTACAAAAATCTCATCATTATCTTTTAAAAAAGTATGCTCACCAAACTCTGTGTATCTTGTAGCCCCTATACTTATGATAGCTTTTTTAGGGTAGTTGCACTCTTTTATGTAGCTTTTTATATCTTCAAGTGGTCCAAAATCTTTTTGAGTATTTAGTTGGTTTTTTATCCACTCTAAGAGTTTTTCATAAAAGTAGCTATAGCCCAAAAGCTCTACATCTTCGCCGTACTGATAGAGCTTATCTTCTCTTTTTAAAAATGAGCTAATAGCATAGTTATCTAAGATAGAACCAGATGAGAAGCTATTTAGTTTTAAAAGAGTTTGACTTAAACCCTTAGAGTTCTCTCCCCAGTTTTTCTTTTGGCTTATCTTAGTGGCACCTGCTACTCTAAGTGAACAGTCGTTATATGCCCCAAAATGGGTAGGTTTTATACTCTTTACTAAGTCATCTTTATACTCAAGTTCACATATAAGAGCAACTTCAGGTTCTATTTGGGTATTTGTTTTGTCATCTTTTAGTTTTATAGTACTACTTGAGAGTGGGTAGATGCTTAGTTTTGAGTTGTGGTGTGGTAAGTAAAAAGGGAACACCCCTTTTGGTGCCGCCTCTTCAGCGGTTATGATCTCTTTAAAATCCTCTAGTTCCCCAGCTTGAGCGAGATGCAAGGCAAAGTTCCCTGCTATGCCTAGCCCTAAAAAATCTCTATAGTTTTCCATCAGCCTTAGCTTGAGCAAACTCCTCATAGCTACCTTTAAAGTCTATATAACTTCCATCTTCACGAAGCTCTATAACACGAGTTGCAAAAGCATCTAGTAACTCCCTATCGTGAGAGACACAAATAACATTTCCCTTAAACTCATAAAGTGCTTCACCAAGAGCGATAATAGCCTCAAGATCAAGGTGGTTTGTAGGCTCATCTAAAACCAAAAAGTTACCACCCTCTAACATCATCTTGCTAAGCATCATACGGTGTTTTTCACCACCCGATATACTAACTACAGATTTCTCTTGTTGTTCACCACTAAATAGCATTCGCCCTAAACAGTTTCTTATCTCACCTATATCTCTTTTAGGATCAAACCCTCTTAACCAGTCATAAAGAGTTATCTCACCTTTTATGATATCGGTTGTGTTTTGTGGAAAGTAGCTAGGCTCTATGGTAGCTCCCCAGTGGACTTGACCACTAGAGGGTTTTAGCTCCTCCATGATGATTTTAAGTAGAGTTGTTTTACCAACACCGTTTGAGCCAATAAGAGCTACCTTTTCATCTGGGTCTATTTTGATATTGATATTTTTTAAAACCTCATTCTCACCATATGAGTGGTTTACTCCCACTACATTTAGTGCCTCATCTCCCATAACTCTTTTTGCTTTAAAAACTATACTAGGGTCGCGTCTTGAAGATGGTTTTATATCTGCTATCTCTAGTTTATCTAGCTGTTTTTGTCTTGAAGTTGCTTGTTTTGCTTTTGAAGCATTTGCACTAAATCTTCTAACAAAGGCTTCAAGTTGCTCTTTTTCTTTTAGTTTTTTAGCATTATCTAACTCTTGTTGTTTTGCTATAATATTTGCTGCTATATACCACTCATCGTAGTTACCTGTAAACTCTCTAATCTTTTGAAAATCGACATCTAGTATGTGAGTTACAACTGAGTTTAAAAAGTGTCTATCGTGAGAGATAACCACCATAGTCCCCTCGTGTCTTTGAAGCTCATCTTCAAGCCAACTTATAGTCTCTATATCTAGGTTGTTTGTAGGCTCATCTAAAAAAAGTACATCAGGACGTGGGAAGAGAACTTGAGCTAGAAGAACTTTAAATTTATCGGCATTATCTAGTGTGCTCATAAGTTCATAGTGTTGTGAAGCGGGGATTCCGACATTTTCAAGAACCTTAGCTATGTTTACATCATACTCATAGGTTGGATCCTCTTCAACACAGATAGTCTCAAGCTCTGCTAAGCGGTTGTTTACTTTATCGTCTTCAAAATCACCTGTAGCATATAGCTCCTCTTTCTCCTTTATAGCATCATAGAGTCTTTTGTTACCGTATAAAACTGCATCTAAGATAGTAAAGTTTTCAAAGGCGTATTGATTTTGCCCTAAAACTCCAACTTTTAACCCATTTTCTACATGGATTTCACCCTCAAACTCATCTATCTCACCACTTAGTATCTTTAAAAAAGTTGTTTTTCCTGCACCATTTGCACCGATAAGTCCGTATCTTTTGTGGCGGTCTAGCTTTAAGTTTATGTTAGAAAATAGAACTCTATTTCCAAATCTCATAGTTAAATTTTGTACTGTTACCATATATCTTTTCCAAATAATTTTTTAAGATATAATTATAGCAGATAGTGCTTTATTAGGAGTTAAAATGCAAATAAGAGAACTCTCACTAAAAGAGCTTTATGAGGCTTATGCTCTTGTAAAGAGGCTTAGAGAGATGAGCTATGATGAGTTTGAAGATCTTGTTTATGAGATGAGAGATAGCTATAAAATGATAGGTATTTTTGAGCAAGATGAGCTAGTAGCCCTTAGCGGTGTTATGGTGCTAGTGAACCTAAAATACAAAAGACATCTAAGAGTTTTTGAGTTTATAGCAGAGGGGTCTTATAAAAAAGAGTTAGAGCTTTATATGGAAGATTTTGCAAAAATGGCGGGTTGTGTGGGTGTAGTTTATGATGGCTAGATCGCTTTATATATCGCCAAAAGCTAAAAATGTTGGTTCGCTTTTTGTAAGCTTAGGGTTTATGCAAAGGTTTAGTAAAACCTATAAAAAAGTAGCTTTTTTTAAGCCGATAGTTTTAAAAGAGGATGATTATAGTATTGCTTTTATGAAGCAAAGATATGCTCTTATGCAAGATAGATTTTTTGGTTTTACCCTAAATGAAGCCATAGACTTGATAGAGCAGGGCAGGGAAGATGAGCTATTTTTAAGTCTTATAGATATACACCATAAACTTTTAGAGAAGTTTGATTTTGTCCTTTATGAGGGGGTTGCTAGAGATTTTGTAGCCCTATATGTAGATACTAAACTAGATTTAAAAATCTCACAACATCTAAGCAGTGCCATCATAAATGTTGTAGATAACACTACTAAGCTAAGCGATGATGAGTATCTAGCTACCATCGTAAGTAAAACAGACCCGCTAGATAAACGAAAAAATTCACTAGCAAAACTAGATGAGCTAGATAGACTAAGTGGCGAAGATATCTTTGAAGAGATGAGCCTAGATATACTAAAGTACAAAACTTGCGATATAAAAGAGTTTAGAGTTTTAGAAGATAGTATAGATGAGGTTTGTGATGGGGATCTTGTAGTGCTATCTGCTAAGAGAAAGGCTCTCTTAGATAAGCTTTTAAAAAGTGATAAAAAACCTGCTTTTTTACTTATAACTTCATCTAAAGATACTAAGATAGGTGAGGTTGATTTTGCAGTTGCCTCAACCGCTCTTAGTACCATAGAGGCGATAAAAGAGCTTCTAAAAATCAAACCAAGACTAAGGGTAAATGATACAAAAAAGATAGACCTAGCACTAGAGCTTTTTAACTCAAGTATAGATATAGATAGCTTTGAGTGTAACATAACTACACCACTAGCTTTTGAGTACAAACTAAGAGAGTTGGCTAAAAAACATAGAAAAAAGATACTCTTAGTCGATAGTAAAGATGAGCGGGTTATAAAAGCAGCTAAAGAGCTTGAGGGGGTGGTTGAGTGTCTGTTTTTAGATGATATAAAAAAAGATGAACCGCTTTTAAACAAGTTAAGCCAAGAACTCTATAGGCTTAGAAAACACAAAGGTTTAAGTCTAGAGGCTTCAAAAGAGCTGCTAAAAGACCCAAACTATTTTGCTACTATGATGGTTTATATGGGGTTTGTTGATGGTATGGTAAGTGGGGCAAAGCACTCAAGTGCCGATGTTATAAGACCTGCGTTAAAGATTATAGGGGTAAAAAAAGATACTCTGCTTGTTTCAAGTATGTTTTTTATGTGTTTGGAAAAAGAGGTTGTTGTTTTTGCCGATTGTGCATTAAACCAAAATCCAAACGCCAAAGAGTTAGCCCAAATAGCGATATCAGCAGCAAAAAGTGCTAGTTATTTTGGTATAGAACCTAGAGTTGCAATGCTATCATACTCAACCAAAGATAGTGGAAGTGGGGTAGATGTGGAGCTAGTTAAAGATGCGCTAAAAGTTATAAAACAAAGGGAGCCAAACCTGCTAGTAGATGGACCTATGCAGTATGATGTTGCGGTCGATAAGAGTATCGCAAAAGCAAAAAATATTACATCTTTAGTGGGTGGAGATGCTAGTGTTTTTATATTTGCAGATCTAAATAGTGGCAACACAACATACAAAGCAGTTCAAAGATCAGCCAAGGCTATAGCGATAGGGCCGATACTTTTGGGTTTGGATAAACCCATAAATGATCTTAGTCGCGGTGCTAGTGTAAAAGATATAGTAAATACTATACTAGTTAGTGCTATACAAGGGGGTGAGGTGTGAAAATAGGGGCTATAAATACAGGTAGTTCGTCGTTAAAATTTAAGCTTTTTGAAGATGGTGCTGTTTTAAAGACTAAAACAGTTCAAAATATATCTATGTCAAACTCAGCCATCTCAGATGTTTATAGTAAAACAGATCTGCTAAATATAAAAAACCATGCAGATGCACTAAAAACTCTTATAGATACTATGGAGGATGAGTTTAAAACTATAGATATACTAGCCCATAGAGTTGTTCATGGCGGGGAGTTTTTTACAAAACCAACACTTATAGATGATGAGGTTATAGAGAGACTAAAATCTCTTAAAAACCTAAACCCGCTCCACAATGAGATAAATCTAGCGGGGATAATTATGGCAAAAGAGCTAATGCCAAACCTAAAACAAGTTGCACTTTTTGATACCGCTTTTCATACCACTATGCCAAAAGAGGCATTTTTATATGCGATTGATCCTATGTTTTATGAAAAATATGGAGTAAGAAAGTATGGATTTCATGGACTTAGCCACTCTTATTTAACTAAAAAAGCAGCAAATTTGCTTCAAAAAAATATAGATGAGCTAAACCTTATAACACTTCACTTAGGAAATGGTGCTAGTGTTTGTGCTATAAAAAATGGTAAAAGTATCGATACTTCTATGGGTTTTACCCCACTTGAGGGGCTTGTGATGGGGAGTCGAAGTGGCGATATTGATGCTGGAGTTATTTTTTATATGCAACGAGAGTTAGGGCTTAGTATAGATGAGGTTGATGATATACTAAACAAAAAATCAGGATTAGTTGCACTTGCTAAGAGTAACGATTTTCAAAAGATTGACGATGAGTTAGCTATAGAGATTTTTGCTAGAAGGATCAAAAAATATATAGGTGCCTATAGGGAGCTTTTAGGTAGAGTCGATGGTATAGTTTTTAGTGGTGGTATAGGTGAAAATAGTGCTATGTTAAGAGAGCGGGTTATGGGTGAGAGTGTAGATGTTGTGAAAAATATAAAAAATGAGACTATCATTTCAAAAAAAGATAGCGAAGTTAAGATTTTAGTGATAAAAACAGATGAAGAGATGGAGATGGTAACTCAAATCGAGGAAGATCCTCGATTTTGTGTTATATAGCAGTTACATTTTGAGCTTGTGGACCTTTTTGACCTTCACCTAGCTCAAAGCTAACTCTTTGACCCTCTTTAAGTGTTACTCTTTCGTTGCCTACTCTATTTACCTGACGGAAGTGTACAAAAACATCCCCCATACCACCATCTTGAGATATAAAGCCGTAGCCTTTCTCATCATTGAACCATTTTACTGATCCCTCTAGCAATTGTGCCATTTGTGTTACCTTTGTTTATAAAAAATCACTTTGGAATAAAACATCTTAAAGTGGAGTCAAAAATTTAACTAGATGTATCAACGAAGAGCTTTAGCATCAGATTTAAATCTATCATCGGGTGGGATTATATCCTAAAAATGTATTAAAAGTAAATGATTTATGTCGATATATATGGTATAAAAGAGAAAAGGATTTTCATGAAGATAAGTTCAGCTATGCCACAGATGCCTCAAGTAGAGCAGAGTAAAGATACTAGCAAGATAAAATCTGTATTTACTGAGAAGATTTCACAAGAAGATGTCGATGCGATTCGCTCAGAGATGAGGGCTAATTCTCAAGCTATGATGTTAAACTCTGCGGGTGTGCAGGGTGGTCTTTTTGCTAAAGGTGAGGTAGATGATTTTACTAGCTTTTTAAGAGATATCGGCTACGGGGGTAAGCCTTTAAATGAGCTTACTCAAGATGAGGCAAAAGAGCTAATAGGTGAGGATGGTTTTTTTGGAGTAAAACAAACCTCTCAAAGGATAGCCGATTTTGTTATAAATGGTGCAAATGGTGATGAAAAACTACTCCGTGCAGGTCGCGAGGGGATGCTTCAGGGGTTTAAGGAGGCTGAGGATATTTGGGGAGCAAAACTTCCAGATATATCTCAAGAGACTATGAAAAGAGCTTTAGAACTAGTCGATAAAGAGCTTGTAAATAGAGGCTACTCGATCTTAGACAAAGAGGCTTAAGCCTCTTTGTGTTTTAGTAATAGATGAAAAGAAATAAGATAAAAATCTCAATGAATAGTATCTATCAAACCGCAATACAAGAGTATATAAAGCAAAAAAATAGAGAGAAATTAAGAGCCGAAGCATCTTTGATGGTAGAGGAGTATAAAACAAATCCCGAAATGATCGAACTTAGTGATTTTGAAGAGGATATAGTTAAATATTAAAATATATCTGTCTGGTAAGTTAACTAAAAAGGCTATCAAAATAGTTTTAGATCTTCAATACGGATGAGTTCTTATTTACTACACCTTAAGTGAAGTTATAAGAGCTCCACAAAGTCCATATAGCACTCTAGCACCAACATTACTATCCCACTCACCATCTCCAACTTCGCAAAGATCAAAACCGATGATATTTCTACCGCTTTTTACAACCATATATATAAGATGCTCAAGTTCGCCGTATCTAAGCCCACTTGGTACAGGAGTGCCTGTATTTGGGCAGTTTAGTGGCTCAAGTCCATCTATATCGATGGAGAGATAGATGTTTTTAGGTAGTTTTTCTATATATGGGGCAAAGATATCTTCTAAGCTTTTGCCACAAGCTAAGGCACCTTGTATCGCACTATCATAAAGTACATCGACTCTATCTTTATGTTTTTTTGCTCTACTCGCTTCCTCTTTGCTGTAGTCGCGGATAGCTATTTGGAGTAGTTTTGATACCTTTTGACACTCATTTAAGACATTGTAAAATATACTAGCATGGGAGTAAGCAAACCCCTCATAAGCCTCTCTTAGGTCATGATGGGCATCAACATGTAGTATGCCAAAGCTCTCTTTTTGAGTATCATTTAGTGCTTTTATAAGTCCAAACGGGCTTGAGTGATCACCCCCTACTACTGCTACAGATTTACCATCTGTTAAAAGCTTCAAACTCTGCTTGTAAACATAAGAGTTTAGCTCATCCGAGGCACTATTTACAAACTCAAGTGATTTTTTATCTTCCTTGTTATTCTCAAGTGCTTCTATAACTTTTAGTGCTTTTTTTCTAGCTTTTTTGCTTAGTTTTGCTATGTTTTTATCCTCTTTTAACATCGCTATACCAGCACTATATGGCTTTTTATATAGATAGTGTTCCAAATCTAGTTGATGAGATGCTAATCGTATATTTTTACTAGACTTTGCAGTACCCTCACCATAAGATACAGTAGCTTCCCATGGGACTGGAAGCAAAACCAAACTAGCCTCTTGCGGGTCAAGTCGGCTACCTAAAAAACCATCATCTTTATGTGGTGGAAGGGCTTTTTCTAAAACCTCGATATCTTCTTTTAAACTTCTATATTTCACTCTTTTTCCTAACATAGATATAATGCGACTTATGGATATAAAATTGGATGCTCATTATACTCTATTTTTAGCTATCGTTGTTTTGCTTATAGGTAGATATTTACTCACTAAGTTTGGTTTTTTAAAAAAATACAACATCCCTATCCCCGTAGCAGGTGGACTTAGTGTAGCTATGCTTCTTAGTTTGGCTCATAGTTTTTTGGATTTTAGTATCACAACTCATAGTGAACTTCAAAACTCTCTTATGCTTATGTTTTTTATCTCAATAGGGCTTGGAGCCGATCTTTTTAAGCTAAAAGAGGGTGGAAAAGGGCTTTTTGCATTTTTAGCCGTTATAGCAGGGTTTATATTTGTCCAAAATATCGTTGGTGTATCCTTAGCCACTTTACTTGGTATCGACCCACTTATAGGGCTAATAGCGGGTTCTATAACTCTAAGTGGTGGGCATGGAACTGCGGGGGCTTGGGGAGATGTGCTAGAGCAAAAGTATATGATAGAAGGGGCGATGGCTCTTGGGATGGCGGCTGCTACTTTTGGGCTTGTTGCGGGTGGAGTAGTTGGCGGACCACTAGCAAATTTGCTTATAAAAAAGCACAATCTCAAACAAGATAACAAGTCTATGGCTACGCTAAAACAAGAGCAAAAAACACCTATCACCTCAAGTAGTGTTCTTATGGTAATTGGGCTAATCGCTACATCTTTTGTATCTGCTGATATACTAGCTAGTTTAACTAAAGGTAGTTTTTTGGAGCTTCCGCTCTTTGTATGGGCCTTAGCTAGTGGGGTGGTGCTTAGAAATCTACTCTTTAGATTTAGCAAAGCTAAAGATTTAGATGGTGTGCTAGAGATATCTTTAGATATATCGCTATCGCTATATCTTGCTATGGCACTTTTATCTTTAAAACTCTGGCAACTATCAGACTTAGCTGCTCCACTTGCTGTTATACTTCTATCGCAAGTTGTTGTGATGTTGCTTTATGCCTATTTTGTCACTTTTAGGGCTATGAGGAAAAACTACGATGCTAGTATGTTTTGTGCGGGGCATTGCGGGTTTGGGCTAGGTGCAACACCAACTGCTATGGCAAATATGCAATCGATCGCAAACACCCATGGCTACTCATATAGAGCATTTCTTATCGTGCCACTTTGTGGGGCATTTTTCATAGATATAGTAAATGCTACTACAATACAACTCTTTTTAAGCCTCTTTTCTAGCTAGTTTTTTATATAACTCCAGCCCGTTAAACTATGAGTTTTTACCTCTTCATAACCACTTGCATCGGCTAAAAAATCATAAACATACATAAGTGTATGGGGGATGCTAATGATATCTTTTTGCTCTATAAGAAGTAGTGGCATAGCACTTTGTTGTTCTGTTATACCAAACCCTACACCTTTGATGGTGGCTAGTAGCTCAGTTGGTTTACCTATGCCATGCTCAGCTCTTAGTTTGTCTAAAACCATCTCTGAGACCTCTTTGCTTAGCTCATCTTTTGTGTTTAAAAATATACTAAAGTGTATTGGAGTATCTTTAAACTTAGATGGTGATGGCTCAGCCATGATGATGTACTCAACTCCATCAAGATTTTTCTCTATCTCATCTAGTGTTAGATAGGCGGTTGTGTGTAGTGCTTTTGCCTCTTTTATCATGAGTCTTGTTTTATCTCCTGTTCTATGTGCATCATCTCTAGTCTTATGTTATCTAGTATGAGTGGGTGCAGATCTTCATCTTTACTCCATCTCACTTCATCTATAGAGCCTTGATAGATAGCACCCATCTCCTCTATCTTTTTGGAAAACTCCTCTACATCTTTACATAGTTCAACTTTAGAGCTTTGTTTGTCTTCAAGGATTATCTCATAGCCATTTTGGTTTTGTGCTTTTTTTATGTGTGCGCTAAATACAACTTCCAAAATCTACCTCTTTATATCATCAAATTTTTTAGCAAAGCTTACTAGATCTTCTCGTTTTTTAAGATCCCCGCTATAGGTGATGTTTTCAACTGGTATATTATCATCATTTAACATTTTTGGCACCGCATCACCATTTGCTATCACTTCCATGTGGGCATCTAGCTCATCTTCACTATAACTCATCTGCATATCGGCGGTTATAACATGATCTATCGCCTCTATAACTTTTAGTTTCTCAAGCTCTCCTGCGACACTATCTGCCTCTATAGTGACTATGATTCGACCTTTTTCATCGTGTAGATGATACTCACATGCACCACACTCTTTTAGGTTGTTTATAACCTCGTCTAGGTGCTTTGGTAGTGTTTTAACTACTATGCTTGATATGTTCATTTGATCTCCTTATATATGTTTATGGTGTTGCTATCGCTCCCTATAACTAGCTCATCTTCGTTTATGAAAACCATCTTGCTTATGTTCATCTTATTACCCGTTAGAACCCTCAAGGTTTTTTTAGTAACTAAATCTACTAAAGTAGCATTATTTTGCTCATCGCTAGAGTATGCCAAAAGCTTTGCACTAGGTGAGAGAGCCGCGCTATAGACTAAAAAACCAGACTCTTTTATAAAGCTATCAAGTGGCTTATAGATAACAACTTTTCTATCTTGTCCTGCTGTAGCTATGGTTGAGTTTTTACAATCAACCTCAAAGACATTATCTAGGTTTTTGCCACTTAGTTTTTTTATAAATTTACCATCTTTTGTGTTGTGAATCTTAAGTTCACCACTCTCATCTGCTATAACAATCTGCTTTTTTTGCTCATCTAAACAAAAATCTGAAAATTTCCCATGAGATACTTGAGTTGTGTAGTTGTAGCTTTTTTTTGTGATATTATAGCTACTTAGCGAACTTCCTAGATCAGCAAATATGATATTGTCTTTGTCTAAAAACTTAGCCTTTGAGATACTTAACATATCTTTTTGTGTAAAGATATGCTCAAGCTTATCATTGGCATATATATCTACTCTTCTATACCCATGCTCATCTTGAGATAGTATGAGTATCTTGCCATCTATCTCATCTACTGAGTAGATTTTAGACTCCATCTCATCACCTGCGAAGTCGGTTATTTTTGGTAGTTCTATCTTTTTTATAGGCTCTTTTTCTTTGTACTTAAAGATATCTACACAACTACTATCGGTCGCTACATATAAAAGATCGTTTTTATATAACATATCTACCACAGAACCACTCGCCTTTAGGCTAAAGCTAGGCTCCATCATATCTTTTGCAAACACAGATGAGAGTATGAGTAAAAAAAGTAAGATATATTTCATAATAGCACCTCTATAGCATCAGTTGGGCATCTACTTATGCAAAAGCCACAACTTGTACAGTTTTGATTTATTGAGGGCATAAAAAGTGCTTTAAAATCTATCGCATTTTCCAAACATGGATCTTTACAACTAAAGCACATTGTATGCCCCCAGCTAAGACATTTTGTTTTGTCTATGGCTATTTTAGCACCTATTGGCTTTTTGTATTCTAAGTCCAAAACACCTAGCTCACAAGCTATGGCACACTTATCGCAGTATGTGCAACCACTTTTGCTAAAATCTAAAAAAGGACTCTTATCATCTGCTATGTAGATGATACTCTCCTCACAAGCACTAACACAAAGAGCTTCGCACTTATGGCACTCGCTAAAAAGAGCCTCATCGTTAAAATATGGCGGTCTTAATAGCTTTGGCTCTTTTGGTGCCACCTTAGAGACAAAAGAGTTAAAAATCTCCCTTTTGCTCTTAGTTTGACTCATATTTTAATAACCTGCTTTTGAGTCTTTGTTGGCTATATCATCTTCTGTTACAAAGCTATCTCCACCGATTACTGTATTTAGGTATCTGGTGTACTCGCCTTCATTCCAGCTAGATTTGCTCTTACCATCTTTAGCGACAAAATCTGGTTGAAATGTATTTTCAACTGCTAGATTTCCTTGAGACTGAGGTGCATGGCACTGTGTGCAGTTAAATCTTGCATGTTGAAGCTCATCTGTTTTAACTATCTTAGTCTCATTTTTGTAGTTATTTACTGGGTTTATAGGGTTGCCATCTTTATCAAAATACTCCCTAGGTCTAAAGTCTGTAAAGTGTGAAACAGGGATCGGTGTAGCACCAACTGCTTCGGCCATATCTGGCATATGACAACTTGTACATCTGTTATCGTCTTTTTTTATAGGGATAAGCCCTGTTACATCATGAGGTATCATAGGCGGAGCATCTTGAAATGCTCTTTGTAGCCTTGAACTACTCATAGGTTGATCAGAGACATACTCTGTTTTTGATGCAACTGTTGTGTTTTCACTATAAAGATCTGTTTTTCTAAGTCCGATAGACTCTTCAGATATAGTAGCATCTACCTTCTCATAATCTTTTGCACTACTCTGTTTTTCTAAGGAACAACCACTTAAAAGCAGAGTAGCTAGTAGCATAGTTTTGATTGCTATTTTCATATTTTTCTCCTTCTGTTTTTGTATATTAATCATTTTGCCCTCTCATCTAAGACGACACAGCCCCTTGCTTAGCAAATTTTCTTATAGAAAACTCCAAAGCATCATCATCACACACCTCAACACATCTTCCACAGTTTGTACAAGCTGCTGAGGTTACCGACATACTCTCTTTACCTATCATATATAAGACTTGTTGTTCTGGACAAACAACCTTACACTTCATACACTCTGTGCAGTTCTCTTGTGTATGATAAACCCTGATTAGGCTATTTTTACCAACTAAAGAGTAAAACCCACCAAGTGGACATACATGACCACACCAGCCATTTTTAAGCACAAGTAAGTCAAATAAAAATATAACAATAAGTGCAGCCCATCCAAAACCCATACCAAAAACAACTCCGCGATGAAACATCGATATAGGCGATATAAGCTCAAAAGCAGCTACTCCCATAATAGCTGAGACTATCAAGCTTATAGCTAAAACCCAGTATCTTATATCTCTAGTGGCGGGTTGTTTTTTGGCAAAGTTCTCAACTCCTATCTTTCTTCTTAGAAGTGCCGCTGCATCGGTTATTAAATTTACTGGACAAACCCAACTACAAAAAGCTCTACCACCTATACTTAGGTAAAAGATAGTTATGATTAAAGCCCCTAAAGCTATATCAGTAGCGATACTAGCCCCAGCTACAAACATCTGAAGCACCGCATAAGGATCACTTAGCGGGATGATACCTAGTAGACTTGAAGAGCTTAAGTTACCCATAAGTAGAGTCCAACCCCAAGCATTTGCACCAAAATATAAAACTAAGATAGCTATTTGAGTCGTTCTTCTAAAAAAGAGGTATCGGTATTTTGCCCATAATCTTCTCATCTTAAAACTCCATATCGCTATTTAGTGAATCTATAGCACTTTTTTTGCTTATATCTGTTTTGGTTTTTATCTCACCAGCACTCTCAAGCCTCTTCTCATCACTCTCATCCCAACCTTTTATGTAGTAATCACCAACTTTGCCCATAGAGACCTCTCTAGGTAAAACAAAGATAGCAGGTTTTTCTGTAACACAAGCTTTTTCACACAACCCACATCCCGTACAAGCATCGGCATGGACTATAGGTGTTAAAAAAGCATGTTTTCCTGTTCTATCATTTTTGGTATACTCAACACTTATCGCCTCTCCCAAGATAGGGCAAGCTCTATAACAAGCATCGCACTGTATCCCCCAAAAAGCTATACAAGTCTCTTTGTTTATCACCGCTAGACCCATTCTAGCTATATTTATATCAAGCTCACCATCAGTTGTAACACTGCTCTCATCTAAGGCACTAGATGGACAAACTGGTACACATGGTATATCTGGACACATATAACAAGGTATATCTCGCGGTATAAAGTATGGTGTCCCTATAGGTACATTATCACCTGGCTTCGCTAACATCAAGGTATCATAAGGACAAGCCTCAACACATAAACCACACTTGATACAAGTTTTTAGAAAATCGCTCTCAGCTAAAGCACCTGGTGGGCGAAGTGCTAGTGGTGAAGCTTTTGCTTCATTTAGATAAGCACTCCAAACAAACCCACCTAGAGTAGCGATACCTGCTCCTCTAGCTATGTTGAGTATAAATTTTCTTCTATCTTGTTCTTTTTTCATGATCTATGCTTTATATAGTTTTACGGCACACTTTTTAAAGTCGGTCTGTTTAGACATAGGACAAGTTGCATCGAGACAAACTTTGTTGATAAAAACCTTCTCATCAAACCAAGGGACAAATACAAGCCCTCTAGGCGGTCTGTTTCTACCTCTAGTCTCTACTCTAGCTTTTACCTTTCCACGGCGAGACTCAACCCAACAAAGATCACCTTGTTTTAACCCTTTTTCCTCTGCATGTTTTGGGTGGATATAACAAAGTGCTTCAGGTACCGCACGGTAAAGCTCAGGAACCCTCATAGTCATAGTTCCACTATGCCAATGCTCTAGTACACGACCAGTACATAGCCATGTGTCGTAGTTCTCATCTGGCATTTCTGGTGGATCCATATATGGTCTTGCAAAGATTTTGGCTTTATTTGGTAGTGGTTTTGGTGCCCCATCTTTATCTGTAATACCTTTTAAATCACCTTGTTTTAGTGCTTTTGCTAGTGTTCCATAAAATGCATGAGTCGCATCGCTCCCTTTTGCTGCTTTTGCTGCATATGGGTCGTACTTAGTGTTAAATCTCCATTGAGTCTCTTTACCATCAACAACAGGCCATCTAAGTCCTCTAACTTTATGGTACATATCAAACGGTGCAAGGTCATGCCCATGCCCACGAGTAAATGAAGCATACTCTTCAAATAGATATTTTTGTATAAAAAAGCCATACCCAGTAAAGATTTTCCCATCACTACCAACTACATTTCTACTATCACCTGTAGCTTCTGTGTTGTCATAACCTCTTTGAATTGGGTCGTTTTGGTCGTATTTGTACGATTTTGCTATATCGTTTGCAAAGAGTATATCAAACATAGTGGTATCTTCACTATAACCCATCGCTTTAGCTTTTTCTATCATACTAGGTAGCTTCTCTTTTCTAGGACCCGATGGTGCAAACTCACCCCAAACATCTTTTACTGTAAATCGCTTAGATAGCTCAACCCATTGCCAAGTGTCACTCATAGCATCACCTACTGGTAAAACTTGTTGTCTCCATAGTTGAGTTCGTCTCTCAGCATTACCATATCCACCCCATTTTTCATATATCATCGCCGATGGTAAGATAAGGTCTGATACTTTAGCTGAGATACCAGGGTAGCCATCTGAAGTGACTATAAAGTTATCCATCTCACGAGCAGCATTTATCCAGTGGGTTGCACTTGCTGTGTCTTGATAAGGGTTACAAACATTTACCCAAGCAAACTTGATAAGTCCATCTTCTATATCGCGATGGATTTTCATGATGTGTTGAACTCCAACAGGGTTTATAACACCCTCTGGTATGTTCCATTTTTTCTCAGTTATCTTTCTATGCTCTGGGTTTTCTATCATCATATCAGCTGGAAGCCTATGTGTAAAAGTTCCAACCTCTCTAGCGGTACCACAAGCAGATGGTTGACCTGTTAGTGAAAATGCACCAGAACCAGGAACTGCTTGTTTGTTTAACATAAAGTGGACATTATAAGATAGTGTATTTACCCAAGTACCACGAGTGTGTTGGTTCATACCCATAGTCCAAAAGCTTACTACTTTTCTGTTTTTCTCTATGTATAGGTCTGCTAGTGCTTGAAGTTTCTCTTTAAACTCATCTAGCGGCTCATCTGGATTACCTTTTGAGATCCGTGCAACATAGTCTAGTGTGTATGGCTCAAGAGATTTTTTATAATCCTCAAAACCTATCTCCCAGTGTGCTAGAGTACCCTCTATGTTCTCCATCACATCACCAGCTTTATAGCCATATGGCTCAAGAGAAGGTGCCTCTTTTTTAGAGACTGTTTTTTTCATCTCTTTGTTTATAATCTCCATCTCAAGAGCGGTGTATTTGCCATCTTTTATAGATTTATCATTTGCTCTTCTTAGACCATAGCCGATATTTACAGGTCCAGCTGCAAAAACCATATGTTTTTTAACAAAATCCCAATCAATAATATTTTCAGCCTCATCTCTATAGACAATCTCTCTAGCTATATAGTTCCATATAGCAAGGTCTGTGTTAGGGGTAAAGATGATCTCGATATCGGCGATATCTGAAGTTCTATGTGTATATGTTTGGATAGATACAACTTTAACACGATCAGGATCGCTTAGTTTTCTATCTGTAACCCTTGACCAAAGGATAGGGTGCATCTCAGCCATATTTGAACCCCAAGATACCACAGTATCTGTTAGTTCTATATCATCATAACAACCAGATGGCTCATCTACACCAAATGTTTGGTAAAAACCAACAACCGCAGAAGCCATACAGTGTCTAGCATTTGGGTCAAATGCGTTTGATCTAAAACCACCTCTCATCATTTTAGATGCTGCATAACCCTCCATAATGGTGTATTGCCCAGAAGCAAATATCCCAACACCCTCAGGACCACTCTGTTTAAGTGCTTTTTTGATATGAAACTCCATCTCATCAAAAGCTCTCTCCCAAGAAACAGGGGCAAATTTACCTTTTTTGTCGAAGTTACCTTTATCATCAACTCTTAAAAGTGGCTGAGTAAGTCTATCGGCACCATACATAATCTTTGCATTAAAGTAACCTTTTATACAGTTTAGCCCACGATTAACAGGAGCTGCGGGGTCACCCTTAACAGCAACGATTTTGCCATTTTTGGTTGCCATCATGATTCCACAACCAGTTCCACAGAAACGACAAGCGGCTTTATCCCATCTCCAGCCATCTTGTGCCTCAACAGAAGCAGCCTCTAGCTCAGCGGGGACATTCATCCCAATCGCTGCCGCTGCCGATGCTGCTGCTGAACTTTTAAGAAATTCTCTTCTTGAAAGTGACATATTTTCTCCTATATGATAAATTACTAATGTATCCATTAACAACGATATATTAGCTACAGGAGAATTTAAAAGCTATGACTTAGGTCAAAGGATTAGTTGTTTTATTTAAGACTATTTTTATCTTAATTTAACTGTTTACAACTTGCAATAAGCTCTTGAAGCTCTTTTTGAAGGTTGTTTAGTTTTTTTGTAGATATGATGAGGTTTTCGGTCGATTCTATAACTATATCTTCACTGTTGTTTAGGTGTTTTTGACTTTTTGATTTGTCGTTTAGCTCACCTAGTATAGAGTCAAACTCCTCTGCTAACTCCTCTAGCTTACTAGAGGCATCTTGAGACTGCTTTAGTGCTTCGTTTGAGCACTCTACTGCTAGATTTACTTTGTTTATAAACTGATTTAGAGTATCGCTAACCTCTACTATCTCATCTTCACTCTCGATATTTAGCTCTAAAGGGGTAAGTTCGAGTGTATCGTTTTGTGCTAACATCTTTGAGTAGTTCATAAAAGCATCTACATTTGCCTCTATAGATTTTAGTTTTAAAAGTGCATAGACTAAAAGCAGTAAAAGTATAAAAGCTGAGGCATACTGAAACTTTTTCATATAAGCAGTTTTAGACTCACTATGGATCGTGTATAGGGCTACTAGAGTATCTATCTCTTCTAAAAATATAGTATTTAGCCTGTGGATTTTTTCACTTATCTCATCGGTTTTTTGCTTATCTGTTTTATAAAAACTCTTAAACTCCTCTACTAAGGCATAAAACCTGCTCCAACCGCTACTAACTCTATCTAGTTGTTTTAGTATATCCTCTTTTGATGTTGTTTTTATCCCTACAGTGCTATCGCCATTTTTTAAGGTATTTAGGATTTTACTAAACTCTAAAGAGGCAGCATTTAGCTCATCTAAACTCTCAGTGCGGTTGTGTTGTATGTAAAATATATTTTTAGAGATTTTTTGAGTGAGCATTCTTTGTTTTCCAGCCATATTTATAACTATAGCATCGTGGGTGTTTTGCTCATTTAGGTATATGGTGACACCTATAACACTCACCATCAAGAACATAAAGAGTGCACCTATGAGTTTTATCTTAGTGCTTATTTTGTTGATCTTAAACATCTAGTTACCTCTGTATATGTTAAAAAGTTTCTCTCTATCGAGTATGTTTATATGGTTATTTTGTATATCTATAACACCGCTTCGCTTTAGTTTGTTCAAAACTCTAGATAGAGTCTCTGGTTGTATATGAAGCATAAATGATACCTCATGCCTTTTTAGAGTGTTAAACATCTCAAGATCATCGGCTAACATAAAAGCGACTTTAGCCGTTGCATCAAAAACAAGCTCACGATTTACTACACAATGAAGTTGCATCATTTTGTTTAGTATCTCATTTATAAACTCACTATTTAGGATATTTTTAGCTAAAAAATAGTCCCTAAAATCGAAAAAATCTATCTCTAAAACTATACTATCTTCCACAAACTCAGCATTTGATAAACAATATATGCTCTTTGAATCAAGACTAGTTAGCTCAGAGATGAGCGAGTTGCTATAGATATGGTATAAAAATATCTCATTTTCATATTTGTCTATCTTGTAAACTTTTAAAAGTCCACTCACTAAGAAAAAAAGCTTATCGTTTATATCATCTTCATAGTACAGTACGGAATTTTTTGGATGTTTTGTTATCTTTGATATGCTTAGAAGAAGCTCTAAGTCCTTCTCATCTAGCTTATCAAAAAAACTCAACTTTTTTATATAGTCTGTTTTCTCTTGCATGGCGGTATTATACTATATATGGCACTCAAATTGCTTAGTCTTATTATGAAACTAATAGAGAAAATAAGTAAAATTAAGCTAAAAAATAGACTGATATTTTTGTTTATCCTTGTCGCTACAGGACTTTTAATCACTGCTCTTATAGGTTTTAGCCATACTCAGAGTATGAAAAAAAAGTTAGACACTCTCTACTTTGGCTCACTTGTAAAGATAAATGAGCTAAATACCATCAAAGATGCCTATCAAGTCGATATACTCAATAGTATAAATAGGGCAAAAAGACTTCAAATAGAGTTGCCTCTTATGTTTGAATCGACAGATAGAGCCTTAAAAACTATAGAGAAAAACTGGAGTGAGTATGCCTCAAAGTATAAAAAAGATGAGGAGATAGAGTATATTGAGTTTGTAGCTAAAGAGATAGAGTCTATCAACAGTGAGATAAGAGGGCTTGTTTTGATGCTCAAAGATAAAAAAGCAGATATACAAAAACTAAATATAACAAGTTTTGATGCAAAGATAGAGCATATAAATCAGATCATAGATAGACTTATAGGCTATAAAGTGCAAAATGCTAGAGTCGATAGAGGGGTCTTTTTAGATGAGTATAGAGTAGCTATGTTAAAGATGGCTACTATGCTTATAGCTCTTTTTTTAGCGGTTTTAGCGATATCATTTTATATATTTAAAAGTATCCAAAAGTCTCAACACTCGCTCCATTTTATGACAACAAAACTAAGACTAGCTAAGAAAAAACTAGAAAATGTAACCTACATAGATACACTAAGCACACTCTATAATAGACGATATTTCAACATCATATACGATAGAGAGATAAAAAGGGCAAAGAGAAACAAAGCTTATATAACATTTATGATGATAGATATAGACTACTTTAAGCAGTATAACGATACTTATGGACATATAGCGGGTGATAAAGCTCTAAGAGATGTTGCTATAAGGTTAAAAGATGAGCTAAAACGGGCGAGTGATTATCTATTTAGACTTGGTGGTGAAGAGTTTGGTGTGCTTTTGCTTGATACCCCTGAGCAAAATAGCTTAGAGGTTGCTTGTAGGCTAAATCAGGCTATAAAAGAGCTAGGTATCACCCATGCAAACTCAAAAGTCTCAAGTGTTGTTACTATATCTGTAGGTGTCGCTAGTTGTATAGCAGATGATGCACTCGATCAAAAAGATCTTTTAAGTAGTGCCGATACGATGCTCTATAGAGCTAAAGAGATGGGTAGAGATAGGTGCGAGATAACGACCGATGTTAGGGCTTAGGAAGAGTCGTCACTTTGTACTTGTGTTTTGTCTTTCTGAGCTTGTCTTTTGTCATCCTGAACTTGATTCAGGATCTCACTCTATAGATTCCAGATCAAGTCTGGAATGACGAGGTTTGGAATGACTAGGTTTCAAAGTTAGCAGTGACGAAGCCCCACTAGAACCTAACCACTCCATCCTTTATCTCAACTATTTTGCCATCTTTTAAAAGCTTAAAACTATCTATGTTCAGCCTATATCCATCAAAAGTAGGTAGCATGGTACAGTTGTATTTTGGCTCATCTACAACTTGCAAAACTTCATCTTTTGGAGTCTCTTTTATAACTTTTTGTGCTGATAGATCGAGTTTGCCTTGAGTAAGTCCGCCATAAAGATGCCCATTGCCATATGTTATGAACTCTTTTGCAACTTTTAACTCAATAGTATTTTTTATATTTTGTTTGCTCTTTTGCTCATCTATTGTTTTTTGACTTAGATTTTTAAAGGTTTTATCATCAAGCTCTATATGCTCTTTTTTTATCTCATTTAGCCAAACATCACCTTGAGATAACCCTCCATAAAGCCTTTGACTAAGGCACTCACTAGGGGCTAAAAAAGCATCTGTGTTTATGATGATGATATCTTGTTTATATTTAGCCTCTAAAGTATCATCATATTTGCCGATTTCTATAAGCTCATGTGAGAGTAAAGCGGCACACGATAGGCTTAAAAGTAGTAGCTTTTTCACTAAAATATATCCTTATCACTAAACCAAAGCACCCATGAGTATTTTTTGATATTTGAGTTATCGCTCATGTTATAATCCTCTATGTGGTAATACTCATAAACAACCGATATCTTCCCGCCCTCACTAGCTTTCACATAAGCCTCTGGGATGATTATCTTGTAGCTTGTTGTCCCTATGCCATATCCATGCCCATCTATCCCATCTAGTGCTAAAACCCCATATAGTGTTTTACCGCGGTAGTCTATCTTTACTTTTTTTGCATCAAAACTGAGTGCATGTCTATACATACTTAGAAGTTTATTGCCATTTGCATTTAGTGAGTGCAAATGAGCTCTACTCTTAAATGGAGCCTCAAACTCGCCACTTAGTTTAAAGCTACCATCGATCGCCTCTATGCTCACATCACTATCGATACTCCCTTGTTTGATATCTTTTGTGTACATTGTAGTAGCACATCCGCTAAAAAATATACTAAAAACCAATAAAAATAGATACTTCATCTCTCTCCCTTTTTTTTGTAAAATTATACAATTTTTTTATGATTGTAGCTCTATGGCTTCAACTTTTAGCTCTATGGTTAGTAGCTCTTCGCTTTTTTGCTCATAAAGCTCTTGAAGTGCTGCTAACTCCTCGGCTAGTTTTGTTATGCCTATATTTTCATAACATTTTGGATCTGCTAGACAACTATTTTTATCATCTAACTCTTTTTCAAGCTCCTCTAGCTCTAAAGGTAGCTTCTCAAGGGCGATTTTCTCTTTGTAGGTTAGTTTTAAAACCGTCTGTTTTACCCGCTCTTTTGGTTTTTGTGCTATCTCTTTGTCAAGATTATCTAAAATTAGTAGCTCTTTTTCAAGCTCAAGATACTCAGAGTATAGCTGGTAGCTCTCCTCTATGGTTGCATCATCTTTAAATATAAAGAGTTTTTTAGCTATCTTATCGACAAAATATCTATCGTGACTCACTAGTATGATAGCACCACTAAAGCTACTTAACTGCTCCTCTAAAACATTTATGGTTGGGATATCAAGGTCGTTTGTTGGCTCATCTAGTATAAGAACATCTACATTTTTACTAAAAAGTAGTGCTAAAGCTATGCGGTTTTTCTCCCCACCACTTAGTATGCCTATCTTTTTATCTAAGTACTCTTTTGGAAACAAAAAGCTCTTTAGGTACCCATAGACATGCATATCTTTACCTCTTACACTTACTCTGTCGCCACCAAGTGGGCAAAATGTCTCTATAAGGTTTTTATCATCATCTAGCATCTCGCGGTGTTGATCAAAATAACCTATGCTAAATTCACCTTTTTTTATAGTTCCACTTGTCGGATTTATTCTACCTAAAAGGGTTTTAAGTAGTGTTGATTTACCACTCCCATTTGGTCCAACTATGGCGATAATATCTTTTTGGAGTATGCGGGTTGTGAAGTTTTTAAGAAGGGTTTTGTTGCCTAAAACTATACCTAGATCTCCAACCTCAAAAAGCATTTTTTGTTTGTTTATGCTCTTATCGCGGTTAAAGTTTTTCGCCTCTCTTTGAAGCTCAAGAGATATCTTTTTTATCTTTGATGGGTTTGTTTTTGCATCTTCTCTTAGGCTCATAAGCCTCTCTTTTCGCCCCTCATTTCGCTTGAGTCTAGCTTTTACACCCCTTGCAAACCACTCATTTTCTCTCTTTAGTAGATCTAGTAGGTTTTCGTGCTGTTTTTGAAGAGTTCGCAAATACTCCTCTTTTTGAGTCAAGTAGGAGCTATAACCACCTCTATACTCCCTTAAACTCCCATCTTCTACCTCTATACTTCTAGTTGCGATTTTATCTATAAAGTATCTATCGTGAGATATAAAAACTAGAGTAAATTTCTCTTTTAAAAGTAGATCTTCTAAAAACTCAACCATATAAACATCTAAGTGGTTTGTCGGCTCATCTAGTAAAAGAACATCTGGTTTTTGAAGCAAAAGTGAAGCAAGAGCGACTCTTCTTTGCTCCCCTCCACTTAGAAGCATAAAAGGCTTATCTTCGTACTCTTTGAGTTTAAAATGCTCTATAATTCGGTCGATTTTATCATCTAAGTTCCAAGCATTGTGGTGTTCTATATATTTGCTTAGCTCATCTTGCTCATTTAAGAGTGCTTTGTTTTCAAACTCATCAGCTAGAAGCAGACTTATCTCATCGTATCTAGCTTTTGCACTATTTAGCTCAACTAGTGAACTCTCAATAGCCTCTCTTACACTTAGTCCATCGGCAAATTGTGGTCTTTGAGATAACATTTTTATCTCAAGATTTTGTCTAGTTATCCGCTCACCGCTATCTGCTTCAAGTGAGCCATCTATTATCTTCATAAGGGTAGATTTACCACTACCATTTTTACCTATAATAACAACTCTCTCACCCTCATCTATGTGAAAGTTTACATTTTCAAGTATAACTTGAGCCTCGTAGTGTTTTGAGATGCCAAGTAGATCAATCAGTGCCAAAACAAAACTCCTTTGATACAAACCAAGTTGCTATGGCTTTGTCATTATATGGATACTCTCTTTGTGCTAGTGGGATAGAACTATTTCTTAGTTTTGAGCGGATAATGCCTATGATGATAAAAGCTAAAATAGTTGTAAAAAAACCTATCACAAAGCCGTAGTAAAACACCGCCAAAAACATAACAATATATATGCCAAACTGTAAAAATATAGACAAAACTAGTGCATAAAACTTGCACTTTTTATCGCTTAAAACAGGGATGGGAACTATAGTAAAATTATCTTGCATAATAAAATTATAGTATAATTGTTCTTATAATATCGATATAGGAACTAGTATGAGTTTTGAGATTATTGTTGCTATTGTTATTATGGTGCTACTTTTTCTAAGACAAGTATCGATACTCAAAGACTCAAACAAAGTAAACTATGCACCTATCATACTTAGTGTTGGTATAGTTTTTGCACTTTTACACTTTATACTAAGTAGTGATGATGAAAATCTTCTATTAACATCTCAAGAGAGCCTTATTAGTGTAATATCGGGGATAGTTTTATATAGCGTTATAAATATCTTGCAACAAACCAAACAAAACGAGCTTCTACTAAGCACTAAAGAGTCTTATAAAGTGCTAGAGAGTATGCTCTTTAGGCTAAAAGATGAGATAGATTCGATCCAAGATAAACTTATACTCTCACAAAATAATGAAAAATCGACTCAAGATATATCGATAGATATGTTTAAGTTTGATCAAAAAGCCCTTGAGGGTGTACAACAAAACCAAGCTAAAATCTTAGAGAGATTTGAACTCGCTTCATCGTGGTATAAAGAGATAGTAAAACTTGTAAAAGATTTTACAAAACAAGAACTCTCAAGCTCAGATGAGGCACTCCATAAACATATGGAGCTTTTAAAATCACAAGCAGATGAGCATTATGCTAAGACTAAAGCTATGCTTCAAAAATCTTTAGAGAGTAGGGTAGATATAAAAGATGATGTGGATGAGCTAAAACAAAATATAAACTCCATAAGCACACTAGCTTCATCTATATCAACAGCTATCATCTCTCACACAAAAAAAGAGCTAAATGCAGTAGCTGAAGCTTTTGAAAAACAACTAAATCACACTATAGTAAATGCAAGTAGCATAGATACAAAGCTATATGAGAGTGGAAGCAGACTAGATAATATAAAACAAAATAGTGAAGTTATAATGAGACAAATGGTGCTATCTTCTAAAAAAATGACAGAGATAGAGACACAAGGGCAGGGTATCCACTCACTTATGGGTAGGTTTAGCGAGGTGCTAGATGAGCTAGAGAAGATAAAAAGTGAGTATATAAAATCTCAAGCTTCACTACATAGCTTGGCAAAAGAGCTTGAGAGTTCAAATGAACAACATATATCTACTATCAAAAATGAGGTAGATTTTATGGTACAAAAGATATCGGCAAAAGTTGAAGATATGGTTCATAGGTTTGAGATGGAACACTCAGAGGATATCTCTGAGAACTTAAAGATCTTAACAAAGAGGTTTCAGTTAAAAAATAGCTATTTAGATTTTGATAGCTAGAGTGAATCTAAAACTTTTTTCAAAAGTGTAGCTAGAGTTTTTTGCTCATCTTTTTTTAGAGCCTTAAAGTAGCTATAGCACTCTTTTGAGACCGCATCAAGAGAGGTTTTAACTAGCTCTTTACCTTTTTGACTTAAAGATACTAAAACACACCGCTTGTCATTTTGTTTTGCCTCTCTATGTATAAGACCTCTATCTTCTAATCTTTTTAACACTTTTGTCATACCACCAGATGAAAATATAGTAAGATCATAAAGCTGAGTAGGGGTTAGGGCTTTGTTGTTTGTGTATAGGAGTGAGAGGACATCAACTTCAGAGTTTAAAAGTCCATAGTTCTCTTTTAAAAAAGTTTCACCACGGGAAAATATCACCTTTTGGATGATAGCTATAGGGTAGGAGATGGCAAAAATCTCATCAAACTCTTTTGTTTGGATTTTGTTATAAAAGTTATCTATAAGTGTTTTATCTAGCTTGTTTGTTTTCATTGTTTTTCGTGTCTGTTTTGTTAATTTATATGTAGCATTATATCTAAAAATATATCTTTCTAGCAAGATATATTTAAGAGTTAATGTAGTAATATGCGACACTTTCCATAATCCAACATATAAAGGTTAAATGTGAGAAAAATCGTTTTTCTTAGTTTTGTACCGCTCTTTTTACATGCATACACACTACAAGAGCTAGTCGAGCTATCTCATAACAACAGGCTTATCGACTCATCAAAACACACTGTTGAGTCGGCACAAAGTTCATATGAAAGCATAAAAAGCTCATATCTTCCTACTTTAGATATAGACGCCTCTTATGCTCATGCTTCAAAAGAGTCACCCGCAGTATCAAGAGACACCATAAGAGGAGCTGCTAGTTTTAAGTACACCCTTTATGATGGTGGAAAAAGGGGAGATTTATACTCCCAAAGAGCTTTAAAGATAGACTCATCTAAAAGCTCACTAGAGTCTGCCAAAAATGAACTATCATTAGATATCACAAAAGACTACTTTAACTATCTATCGCTACTCTCAGATAAAGAGGCGACCGAGGCACAGATAAACCAACTAGAAGCGGAGCTAGATAGGCTAAAAAACTTCTATGAGGTTGGAAGTGCAACTAAAGATGAGCTAGATAAGATAGACTCAAGGGTTAAAAATGCGATACTCTCAAAGCATGAGATAGAGCTAGAGCTTATAAAAATCACCCACTCTTTAGAGTATTTGACACTTAAAAACGATATATCTATAGATAGTGGCTCAACTATAAAAGAGTTTAGCGGAGAAGTAAAACCAAGAGCCGATATAGTATCGATGAAAAAAGATGTAGAGTCGCTTATGTACGAGGCTAGTGCATCAAAAAGTACAAACTATCCAACTATATTTTTTGATGATACCATCAGTAAAACTAAGTATTATTTTAACGACAAGAGCAAAGAGAGCGGTTTTTTGATCAAAAACCAAAATATCGCATCGTTAAATCTTAGTTGGAATATCTTAGATTTTGGAGCTACAACATCGGAGTATGAGTCAAAATACTCAGCTTATCTAAGTCAAAAATCTATACTAGAACATGAAGAGCATAAGGCTAGTGTAGATCTAAAACTTGCACAAGAGTCGTATAGTATAGCTTTAAAAAAGATAGATGCTGCTAGTGCAACACTAGAGGCTTCAAAAGAGACATACGAGCTTATAAAAGTTAAGTTTGAAAATGGTGCTGTAGATAATGTCGCTTATCTAGAGGCACTAAGTGAAGTTTATGATGCCACAAAGGCTTACCATAGAGCATTAAATGATGCAGAGATTAAAAAAGCAGAAGTGATCTATTTTAGTGGAAAAGATATCAAGGAGTTTTTATAAGATGAGAAGATTTATACCTTTTATAGCAGTGGCACTACTTTTTAGTGGCTGTGAAGATAAACAAACACAACAAGCAGGGGCTTCTATGGAGATGCCACCATTACCTGTAAAGGCTAGTAAGGTTAGCTTTAGCGATGAGCCTTACTCAAAAACATACTCAGCTATACTAAAACCTTTCAATGAGGTTGATGTTATGGCGAGGGTAAAAGGGTATTTGGTACATAAAAACTTTCAAGAGGGTAGTTTTGTAAAAAAAGGTGAACTACTCTATGAGATACAAAAAGATGAGTATCAAGCAGCTCTAAGTGTTGCAAAGGCAAATGTAGCAAATGATGAATCAGCAAAAGAGAAAGCTACTAGAGATTGGGATAGAGCCAAAACTCTTTATGAGAAAAAAGCTATAAGTACAGAACAAAGAGATGCCTTGCTTTATGCTTATGATAGTGCAAAAGCAAAACTAGCTCAAAGTAAAGCGACACTTCAAAATGCCCAGTTAGATTTTAGTTATACATCTATAAAAGCACCTATTAGCGGTATAGTTGGTATGAAAACAAACGATGTAGGCTCTTATATAAGTAGCGATACAAAACTCACAACTATAACCGCGGTTGATCCTTTATATGTTGAGTTTTCACTCCCAAGTGATGATATTCATAAATACCTAGAAGATGTAAAATTAGGCTCATCTATAAAAGTACTTTATGGTAAAAAAGAGTTTGAAGCGGTGGTTGATTATATAGCTCCAAAGGTTGAGTCATCTACAGATACACTTCAACTAAGAGCAAAACTAGACAACCCAGATAATGCTCTAGTTATAGGCTCATTTGCTGAGGTTAAACTAGATGGCTTAACACTTGAGCATGTTGCGGCTATACCTCAAACTGCTATCATTAAAACTGCTGAGGGTGTTTTAGTGTGGGTAGCAGATGGTGGAGTTGCTACTATGAAAAAAGTGACACTTCTAAATGCAAAAGACTCCATAGCTTATATTGGTGAAGGTTTAGAAGAGGGTGATATGGTCATAACTAGCAATATCGCTAAGATAAGACCAAATGCAAAAGTAAATATAGTAGAAGGGAACTAAAATGTTTAGTGCCTTTTTTATAAAAAGACCTATCTTTGCTTCCGTTATATCCATACTTATAGTTTTAGCGGGACTTGTTTCTATATTTACACTACCTGTATCTGAGTACCCGAGGGTTATCCCACCTCAGATAACAGTTACCACCGCCTACCCAGGGGCATCGGCTCAAACTCTAGCACAAACCGTTGTAGCACCACTAGAAGAGCAGATAAATGGTGCAAAAGATATGATCTATATGAGTTCAACATCATCAGATAATGGTGATATAAATATAGGTGTATTTTTTGAAGTAGGTACAAACCCAGCCGATGCAAAGATAGATGTAAACAACCGTGTCCAAACAGCACTATCAAGGCTACCAGAGCAGGTTCAAAGACAAGGTGTTAGGGTAGATGAAAAATCACCCGATATTTTACAGTTTATCATGTTAAACTCACCAGATGGATCGAGAGACTCTACTTTCTTATCTAACTATGCACTTATAAATATAGTCGATGATCTAAAAAGGGTTCAAGGGGTAGGTGATGTTACTATTTTTGGTGCAAAAGACTACTCGCTAAGAGTTTGGATAGACCCATTTAAGCTTAAAAAGTACAACTTAGTTATAAAAGATGTTATAAGTGCTATAAGAGAGCAAAATGAGCAGTATGCAGCGGGTAAACTCTCATCTGAGCCTGTTTCAAACAAAGAGATGTTTACATTTACACTACAAACTCAAGATAGATTTAGCTCCCCTGAGCAGTTTGCAGATATAGTTATAAGGGCAAATGAGGATGGGAGTTCACTAAAGCTAAAAGATCTATCTACTCTTGAGTTGGGTTCACAAAGCTACGATATGGTGAGTAAGCTAAACAATAACCCATCGCTCCCTATAGGTATATTTTTGCAAAGTGGTGCAAATGCTATGGAGACCGCTGCTGCTATTAGAAAAACAGTAAAAGAGATAAGTAAAGATTTTGTTAGCGGGGTTGATTATATTATCCCTTATGATATTACAGAGTTTGTTGATATCTCTATAAATGAGGTTATAAAAACCTTTATAGAGGCTATCTTGCTTGTTACACTTATTATATTTTTATTTTTACAAAACTTTAGAGCTACAATCATACCACTTCTTGCAGTTCCAGTCTCCATCATAGGGGCTTTTGCTGGTATGTATGCTTTGGGGTTTTCCATAAACCTACTTACACTTTTTGGGCTTGTTCTAGCTATAGGTATAGTTGTTGATGATGCTATTATAGTTATAGAAAATGTCGAAAGGCACATAAAAGAGGGTCTTGAGCCGATGGAAGCAACTTTTGTTGCTATGAAAGAGGTTAGCGGGGCTATCGTTGCTATAGTGTTAGTTTTAAGCTCCATCTTTCTACCAGTTGCATTTTTAGGTGGATTAACAGGTGAGATGTATAGGCAGTTTGCTATAACCATAGTTGTCTCTATCGCTATATCTGGACTCGTTGCACTAACCCTAACTCCCGCACTTTGTGCAGCTTTACTTAAGCCTATCCACAAAGAACCAAAAGGTTTTTTTGGGTGGTTTAACAAAATGTTTGCCGCACTAACAAGAGGCTACTCATCGACTGTAAATGCTACCATAAAGTACTCAGCTATCACTATCTTGATATATGGTGCTTTAGTTTTTGCAACATACGATATATACAAAAACCTAAAAACAGGGTTTGTCCCATCTGAAGATAAAGGGACACTTTTTGTATTTACTCAGTTGCCACCATCATCTTCTATCGCTAGAACAGATGAGACTGTAAAAGAGATATATAGTATCCTCTCGCAAGATAAAGAAAATATCAAAAATAT